>Ga0265797_10001782_pt1 | contig 37398 bp, 36 predicted proteins | sample P2T30metagenome_FD_192433 | JGI IMG/M metagenome (GOLD analysis project Ga0265797, IMG submission 192433) | Plant litter microbial communities from East Loma Ridge, Irvine, California - P2 T30 | ecosystem: Environmental > Terrestrial > Plant litter > Unclassified | place: USA: California...
GACCGGCAAGACCGTTGAGGCCAGCGGCGAGGGAAAGGTAGGCGGAGCTGAGGGCAGAGCCGACGAGGTGAGTGGTGTGGGCAGAGACGTTGCCACCCTCGTTGTCGGTGTGGATGGTCAGGTAGAGACGCATGAGCTCAACGAAGTCCTTGTTCTCAGCGAAGCCAAGCTGGTTGGCAAGGTTGAAGGAGTAGTCCTTGTCCTTCTGGGTGGCAGGGACCTTGCCGTCCTTGTAGACGTTGCGGTAGATGCGGGCGGCAATGTTGGGGAGCTTGCCAATGAGGTCCATGGAGTCCTCGAAAGTGTGCTCCCAGTACTCGGCCTTCTTCATGCCCTTGGCGTAGGCCTTGGAGAAGTTGGACTCGTGCTCAAGCGCGGTGACGGCGAGAGAGAACTGAGCCATGGGGTGGAGGTCGTTGGGGCAGCGGTCGATGAGCTCGGTGACGAAGGAGGGGAGCTCGCTGCGGGCAGCCCACTCAGCGGACAGGTCGCGGACCTGCTGCTCGGAGGGCACCTCGCCGGTGAGGAGGAGCCAGAAGAGACCCTCAGGGAGGGGCTCGTTGCCGCCGGGGGCCTTGGGGAGGATCTCCTGGCACTCGGGGATGGTCTTGCCACGGAAACGGATACCCTCCTCGGCGTCGAGGACGGAGCCCTCCCAGACGAGGGACTTGATGCCACGGGCACCACCGTAGACCTGGTCGAGGGTGACCTCGCCAATCACCTTGGAACCGTGCTCCTTCTTGAGGGTCTTGATCTGCTCAATCTTCTCGGGAAGGCCAGCGGCGAAGGTCTCCTTGAGGGACTGTGGGAAAGGTGGTGTCAGCGCAGGCTCTTGCGGGATGGCGCATAGCTTCTCGATGCTGCCATTGAAGCTCAGGGATGGTATGGAAAAATGTTGGGACTTACGGCGGTCTTGCTGGCGTAGGTCCTGGCACCGTTGAAGGTGGTGTTGCCGGCCATGGCGCGGCGGAGCGCAGTCTTGGAGATGCTGGAGACGGCCATTGTGTGTGATGGGTGTGTGGTGGAGAGGGTATATGGAGATGGGAGAGAGGTGGATGAGATAAAGTCCAGCGAGGCCTCGGGATGGAGAGGAATGCGGGTTGAGGACTGTGCTTGTGCGGCGGGCGGTGGTCCGGAAAAGCTGATGAGCTGCTGCTGCTGGGGGGAGCTGTGTTTGGTAGGCGCGCGCACGCAAAAGCCCTCTCATGCTCTCGGGAGTGAGCACTGGCCGCACGTCACTTCTCTCTCACACACAGCACCAGCTCAACCGCACCGGAGATGTTGCGGCATAGGTCTCGGCAGCACTAGGAGGAGACATGGCATTATTGTTATTGGCACCAGCTTGGACGCCGTCCGATCGTATCCGGCGGGCATGATCGCAGTGTTGATGCTGTTGTGGACTGTGTATCGATTTTTCGTTACATGTATATATAGCAAAAATCATCCGACTTGCCCTCACAATAGCAACAACACCCGGATAGCTGAAGCACGCTCCGTCGTCACACTGCATTGCATGCACGCACGCCTGCATGCGATGGGCGTTGACTTTCCCGCCCACGTTGCACGTTGCATGCCCGGCGGATGTGTGCGGTAGCAGCCGCGAGTCAAACAGACTAGGCCGGCGGAGGTGGACAAGTAAATTGAAGGCACGGAGGTGTTGTCTCGTCCAAGCAAGCCCGCCGACGCTCGTCATATGCTGGGAGTTGTGCAGGTGAAATGTGCAACCCAGGTCACGTGTTTTCTACCCGCCACTCGCCACTGCCAGCCCTCCACAGAATTCGACCAAGTCTCTTTGCCAGCTTCTCCTCTCACGCGAATGCCCTCACACTCTCTCCCCCCAGCGCATCCAATCCTCCCGACGCCCAGCACCATCGCGACCGACACCCGCCTTGTCGCCCTCACCACCTGCATACCACTCTCCGACCGCAACAGTCAGCTGACTCGTACCCGAGCTGAAGACTGCGCGCGCGCCATCACCTCGCTCTCGTAGACATCCGACCACCTTGGCTGTGCGACTTCCTGTCCTTTGGTCCGAACTCCTTCACTTTGCCGACCTTCTCTTCTCTTTCATCAGCACTGTTTTCACGTGTCTAGCATTGACTGCGGCGTGAAAGGGATAACTTGGTCATCAAAAGCCAGAAGCAAACACCACCAACCTCTCCGCGCATAAAAGCAACCGCATCGGTCAGCTTTTTGCCCTCCGCACCGCCACCGCGCCCGCGAACAACTCACAAACCGACACCAACTCTTTCTGTTCGTGCATTCTTTTGTGCAACATTAAGACCGCTTCACCATCCCGAGCACAGAGCAGCAGAAACTCCACCAGCACTGATTTGTTCTTTGCTGAAAAAGACACACACACCGCGGCTCTCACAACACCACGCGGTACAACAAAGCTCACCTTCGCGTGAACCGCCGAATTTCCTTCGTTCACTCCACTCTGTCAAGTGAACACTACTATATCCCCTAGGTTTGTCACCGATTGCAGAGTCTGACTGTAGATCCCGGTCTCTTCTCGTCATCTCCAGAGTGTAGACTTGCGCATATTCGCGACGCAGTAGCAATCACGTGCAGTAGGCTTCCGGACGTACCCAGGCTAGAGCATACGCAACCATGGCAGCCGCGTCTCTCAGTGATTTGGAGCCCATGCTGGCATCCCTCAACGCACTGAAACCGCCTGGCGCAAGTAGGAATAAGATCACCGCCATCACCCAACTCAGCATGACCAATGTCCAGGCCGAGCAGCATATCACTCAGTGCATGTATCGCGCGCTTAAGAAAGCGCCCTCGACTCACAAGCTGGGTGCGCTGTATGTTATAGACAGTGTGGTCCGCATGTGGATCGATTCCGCAAAGAAGGCCGGCCAGGACCTCCAAATTGAGGGCAGAGGAGAGCCCGGCACGTATCCTGCCGCCGTAAAGCGCATTACTGAGCTCATGCCAGCTCTCATCGACGATATCGTCAAAGTTATTCCCGATGATCAGAAGCCTAAACTTGAGAACATGATCGCCATCTGGGAGCGTGCCAGCACATTCCCCGGCAAGCTACTTGAGGACTTCAGGAAGAAGCTTAGCGAACCGCAGTCTGTTTCCAACGTGAATGGTAACGGTGCGCCGCACGCGCAGGAACAGGGTAAGCAGTTGAACGGCGGAGAGAAGTTCAGAGCACCTATTCCTACCCGACCACTGTACACTCCCGTTGGCTATCCACCACAGCGACTATATGATCAGGGTATTTTGTCCAGGAAGGCCGAGCCGCTAAGCGCGTATAACGCAGGCAATGCTCAGCAAGCACCCGCGCCCGTCCAACAAGCACCCCAGCCAGCTCCGTCATACCAAACGCCTGCTGCACCACCCTCAGATGTCAACAGCATCCTGGCTGCGCTCGCCAACAGTGCACCCAAACCGATGCCTCCACAGCCTGTGGTCCAGCAGCCAGTAGCTCAACAACCTCCACCACCCGCTCCGTTCCCACCGCAGCTCGCTGCTATGTTCGCCAACGGATTCCCTTCGAACTCGCCAATGCCTCCGCAACAGCCTCCTGCCTTCCAACAACCTCCACCTTCACAACCTCCTCCATTCAACCTAGCTGGCTTCCAACCTCCGCCTGGATTCCCTGCTTTCCCACCACAGCAGCCTCCCTCAATTCCACAGACCTACGCTCAGGCTCCTCCACCGCCTCAAGCTGCTCCGCCAGCCGCAGACCCTCTTGGGCCGCTGCGTAGTATTCTACCTCAGAACATTGTCAACGATCAGGCAAAGCTCATGCAAGCTTTGAACTTGTTGCAGGACCTGCAGAAGGGCGGACTGCCTATGGAGCAGTGGGGCCCTATTCTTCAGGCTTTCAACGAGCAGGCCAGTGCTCAGCCGCCAGTTTCACAACCGCAAGAGCAACAAGTAAGTGGAGGATACGATGGGTACAACAGAGGCAGGGACAGAAGCAGGAGCCCAGACAGAGAGCGTCGCAATGGCGGCGGAAGAGGAAGTCCCAGCTACAACGCATACGAAGGCCCGGATCAGCAAGACCAGCGCAACGGCCGTGGAGGCCGCGACAAGGGAAGGTATAGGCAGCGTTCGCCGCCGGGACGCAACAACAATGGCGGCAGCATGCCACCGAACGGCGCCAGCCACGGACCCAAGAACGTCTTCTTTGACGATACTCTCCCGCCTGATCACATCCGCGTCTTCTCGCGTACACTCTTCGTGGGTGGCGCGAACGGCTCACAGCAAGAGATTTCCGAGCTGTTCTCTCGCTTTGGTGAAGTCGCCTCATGTATCCCCAACCGCGAGAAGCGCCATGCATTCGTCAAGATGACCACCCGCGAGCACACACTCAACGCCAAAGCCGGGGTCGAGGCCCTGCAGAACGCAAACGACCGCGAGACCATGTCCGTCGCCCGTCAGACCAAGTGGGGCGTTGGCTTTGGTCCTCGCGAGTGCTTCGACTACCAAAAGGGTGAATCAGTCATCCCAATCTCGCGCCTGACAGAGGCCGACATGAAGTGGATGTTGACGGCCGAATACGGAGGCACTGGCGGTCGCCAGCTGGAACCCGGCATGGCGATCGAGGAGCCCGACATTGAAATTGGTGCTGGTGTGAGCTCAAAGGCCATGAGCAAGCGCATCGCGCCCGACGGCGGCCACCAGGGCGGCGGCGGCGGCGGCGGCGGCAAGCAGCACCACAAGCACGATGGAGGCCACCACCATGGTGGCAAGGGAAGGAGGGGAGGCCGCTTCCATCACCATAACCGCGACGATGTGGGCGGCGGATACGGCGGTATGCCTCCGGGTGGATATCAGCAGGTCGTCAGGCCGGAGCCTGTTGCCGTTGCTACGCCGCCGGCTGTGCCTGGATTTGGCTTCAGCTTGCCTGGTGCTAGATGAGGAGAGGCAAAGGACCTTTTCGAATGTGATCATGAGAAGTTTCACATGAGTTCGTGTCGTGTCAGGGAATGATGGTGTGCATTTTTCTCATTTCTGTGCTTTGGGCCCGCTATTTGGCAGGCTTTTGGTTTTTGGTTTTTGGTTTTTTAGCCCAAAAAATCATAGCGACAGATGGGCGGAAAGTTGCTTGCATTGAGTTTTGAATGATCATCGGTCGGGTTGAGTGGGTTGTGGTTTTTCTTTTTCTTCTTCTTCTTTCGAGAGGGGGGACGAACATGGTTTCCTCTCTGTGTATCTCTGTAGATTAGTTCGTTGCCTCGAGTTATTATCATTCATCTATGCTTTTTATTATCTTCACATCTTGGTCCACTTCTTGCTGCCGCTTTTCTGTTGTCTGCGTGTACGGATGGTGTGGATTATTAGGGTCATGTGGTGCCTGCTCGGATATTCGTTCAGGTATTGCAATATCCTTGGAAGACTTCACATGTAGATCATTGTATGTGATTCCTGAAGCGTCGCGCCGGGTCATACAGTTGAAATCGCTGCCATTCTTGACTATGTCTGCTCGAATACAAATCATTACGAGACAGGCTACCTACCTCGGCACAAGTAGTCGTGCAGATCAGTATGCGTGTGTGTCTGTTGAACCAGCTCGCTAGGTCGTATAATTGAAATGGCTGCCATTCTCGATTCCGCTTGCCCGAACGCGATTTGGTACAATACAGGGCTAAATATAAGTGATACATGAACTACCAAAGCGGTGCAATTAAACGCCAGAGCGGATCTGCATGTACAGATGTGTATCCTCAACATCAAGCGAAAACACGATTCGATGGCTTACACCAACCCGAACCCTGGAATGGTATTCTGATGTGGTATACAAGTACATGTATGAAGGCACGAATCAAAACATCAGGTACATGTATGCGTAAACTGCACAGAAAGTGAAGGACATGTATTGGTTATATGGATGTACGTATGATGTTTTAATCTCTTTTTGATCTTGCGAGGGCTGCCTGGTTTTCTCTTGATAAAGGAGTTACCGTAGCCTGTTTTTTCTTCTTCTGATTGCCTCAGCTAGGCATCAAGCCTAGCTGGGTTGCATTGTTGCTCGGCTGACAAAAGAACGAATCACGTTTACTGTTCGTCGAGGGAAGTGAATAAGGAGCCGATGTTGCAAAGAATATCCCTGACTAGTTTTCGCCGAGGTAGTGGACGTCGCTTCCTATAGTTCAAGCGCTTAGACTGTCGGGGAATTGTCCGGTAGCACTCTAGGTCAGGACCGGTGTAGAAGCGTTTTCTGACCGGCGCGATGAAAGGAAGCTCGCTTCCTGGGATACGAATAATTATTGTCACGACCAGACGGCTCGGACGGGGCGTATGGGGGAAGTTGATCCGGCACTTTGAAGTCCTGTTGCGGTCGGAGACCCTGGTGCAAATCTCCCGGCGTAACTGCATGGTAATAAGTCCGGTGAGATGGTCTTGACTTTTGAGGCTGAGAACTCTTTGTTGGAATAGCTGTTCATGCGTCATGGTTATTGCTGGTCATGTGAAGTCTTAATTTTCGTGAAGATCACACGCGATCGACGGTCTCCAGAGTGCGGCCGACGAAGGATCAGGCTGTGCAACGTGGCATGAGTAAGATCTGATCTGCTGCAGTGAAAGCTCCATCGTGATAGCAGCGGCTGTGTTATGGCAGACCGCGCATGTTTAGCTGGTGCTAGGGGGCCCCACTGAGCGCTTGGTGGCTTGTTGAGCCTTTCTGAGCATCCTGAAGAATTCTGTTGCCTGCGAGCTGTCGCTAGAAGTCTGGCGCTGGTGTCGTCAAGCGCAGCAGCGAGGGTCCACGGTCCACGGTCCACTGATATACTTAGCCGACGTAAAACGCTCCTTTTTTTGGGCTAGGGGGAATTTGAAAGACAAGAGTTCTTTAGCGCTGATCGGGGAAAAGGCTTCGCGGCTGAGTTTATTGCTGAGACGGGCTCTGGTTGGAGGAGGACACGAGAGGCGGCTGCCTACAGTATTGCCATGCTGTCCAAAGTCTGTCTACCGACATCCTAGCAGGCTGCGTTTCAACGAACAACGGCCTCAGCATGCAGCCTGTCACGGTTGTTGGTTGCTGTGTGGGGATGTGTCAAGGGTGACGGGGTGCGTGTCCACTTGCTTGGCCTGATCGTGATGGACGAGCTTTGCCGAGTGTCACGAAACAGGGGTGTATGGATTGGCAAAGCATGCGCTGCAGGTGTATATACCGCATGGCGTATATGTAACCTATGGCAGCGTGAGGTTTGGGTGGGTTTGCGTATGCAGCCAGCGTATGTGACAGTGGAGGCGTAGGCATTCGTACCACGACGAACGAGTCAACCGAGACGCCTCTAAACGCTTCCCCCTAAAGGCAGCCGCGCGTTGCACAGACAGACACAGACGCAGACACAGACAGTAGAAGAGGCCACGGAGAAGCTCATGAAGGAAGCAGTCGATCGGTCTACCACAGGCAACAGGCCGTAGGATGTACATACGGTAATAGAATGCCCTACTGATCGCGGCATAAGGCTGTGCAGGAGGAGGAGGAGCACCTCAGCCCCAAGAGCCCACCATCGCATGTCAGCCAAGGCCAATTCTGCGCGCAGCAATTACCTGCAGGCATCTTAATAAAAGACATTACAAGGTGGGCCCACTGCGATGCTCAGAATTGACTTCGACCGCGTGAAGCTGGAGTGACCATTACGTGGCCTAAGCGGGAAAGCATGGAGCCTTACTCCTTCCTTCGCGCTGTATAGCCTGCCTCGCCCATGCAACTCCCAATTACCTTTGCGAGCGCCCTGTAGGCTCCCACATTCTTTACGTTCGCCCTCTTTTTTCTTTATACGCTCTTTCGTCCCCGCCTTGACCATTCGCCAAGCTCCATGTCCTATTTTCTCTCGTCCTAAACCGCCCTTGATTGATTAATTACATCGGGTAGCGTCTTCGACTGTCGCGCTTCAATCTCCCACACTGCTCACTCACTCACTCACTCCACTGCTGGCCACTGGAATGAGAACAGAAGCCTCCTACACAACCTGAGCGATTGCACGGAGCAAACATGCCCTGGAAGAGCTCAGCCGTCCACCTTGGCCAGGACATCAGGCTTCGCTATGCCAACTGGTCTCCGTCAATTTGGCTCCTGGCTGCTCCGGTCACGATCGTCACCACGAATTACCTAATACACGATCAACATCAACATTTCCCATACCACCTCCTAATCCCACAAGTACTTCTGGCAATTGCAATACGACTACACAAACGAGCCTCTGACCACGGCTGGACGGATCTCTGGCGGACGATCAAGTGTGCTTGCTCTCAACTCACATCTCCGACATGGATTCACATATGCAGCCTTGCAGCCACCATTACTGGCGTCACCTGTCTGATGGCATCGTATCAGGCTTTCTTCCACTTGCCGAGCGTGCTGTGTCTCACGATGGTATTGGGTCTAGCACCTGCTTGTGCCACGATCGTCTGTGATTTCTTCCTTTCTCCTGGTCGAATCACAGCAACACGTGTCACCCTGCTCGCCCTCTGCATGTTTGCAATTTTCCTCAACGACTACCGTCTGACACCTCCTGGATTCGGAATAGCCCTGCTCGCGCTTGCCACTCACATTGCTGCTCACTGCTTCAATGTCTGGTCTCCACGCATAGATTCACCGGAAGCGGATGACGAGCCGGAAAGCGATGATTCTTCTCTGTTTACGCTGCTAGCAGCAGTTCTGCCTCTTTTTGCTGCTGCTTGGATCTCGGAAACACCCAAAGCGATGGGTTTCAGCTTCGGTGTAGCGCCGTTGGCGATCGCAATCAACACGATCGTCGGTGGTGTTGCACTTTCAAGCAACGAATCCCTTTTCATGAGGCCTCAAAAGACCAGCGACGATTACAGTTCAACCACCATGTCCATTGAAGCACCGGCTTTGACAGGACTTGTCTTTTTGATCCATGCGCTCACTGGACGTGCGATTATTATATCGGGTTGGCAGGTTGCGGCCTTTGCGGCAGCGTACCTTGTTGCGTCCACAGCAAGTGCTTATGTTGACGATGCCAACACCGCAGAAGGCTATCTGCGCATGTATCATATGCCCACCTGGCGAAAAGTCTTGGGCCTGCAGAATGAAGATTCCATTGTAGGGCTTCGCGATGCCGAACAATCGCACGACGACACGAGAGCGCGTAGTATCGCCAGATGCTCAGGAAAGCTCTCAGCTTGGCAAGTGTTTAGGATCACACTTCTCAGCATCGCGTTGCTCGGCTGGGTTTGCATCTTCTACAAAGCTCTGCAGCGCTCAATATCGTTCGCCGAACGTGAGATCAACCCGTTCCCAACCAAACCCGCGAAAAGCGACAGGACTTTCGATATCGTGGTCTCTTACCACGACGAATCTTTACCGGAACTGATCTCCACGCTCACTTCCTTCCTCGTCCTGCCAAACGTCGCCTCTCTGACACAAAGGGTTGTCCTATATGCCAAAGGCTCCGAATCGCCCACATCCGAGCTGCAACTCAACCTGACGATGGGGTTGCCTCCGAACACCGCTGTCGTCGTCCGGGATCTTCCAAATAAAGGTCGCGAAGGCGAAACCTACCTCCACCATATCATCGACAACTACGACAACGCCACAGGCCTCGCGGACCATACACTCTTCCTGCAAGCCGAGATGCACGACCCTTTGTACATGCGCCCTCGTATCACACAGTACTTCGTGCCTCAGACCGGCTTCCTCTCGCTCTGGCACATGGAGACCCGATGCTCGTCTTCCACCACCTGCCGCGACCACTCAACCTGGAATCCCGACCCAGAAGTCCTCGAATCCGTCTTCGGCGCCGCGAACAACGGCACCAAACTCACCGACATGGTCACCACCTACCGCGGCCAATTCATCACGTCCGCACCTCGGATCCGTGCAAATACCAAATCAATGTACGAAGATCTGGATCGCCGGTTCATCGACTCGGAAGAGGAGAACCCGCTGTGGGGCTACGACTTGGAGCGTCTATGGGGTGTTGTGATGCAGTGCCCTGGCGGCAGGAGAGTGGGCGATCGGTGCCCGTCGCTGCTGAGCGGCATGCTCGGGACCGTGGGCGAAGTGGAAGATTGCCAGTGTATTGATTCTTGAGGGACCGGGCTGATCGACTCGGTTGATTGCTTTAATGATGCTGCTTTCATGCATAGAATTGCGTTAGATACCCCCTTTTGCGTTTTTGTGTGGCCTTTTATATATATAGATACAATTATAGAACACATCGATTTGGCTGCAGAAGTTTTCATTAGGATATCGTTTGTCTTTTCGCATTGTCGTGATACTTTACTTTCTCCGCCTCGACTGAGTTTCGACAATATCTTTCTCCAAAACTCACTCTTCTGTGACAAACTCAATGCACCGTGTTGAGCTTACCCAGTGTTGGCTTTCCAAGATCTTCATCGACACGTTTTTGGCACTTCCAGCTCGTAGCAACAGCCGTTCTAGGCGACCAAGTTTCACATCAGACTCGATCCGTGAAAAGTAAAGATTCAAAAAAGCAACACAACCAACACAAGACCATGGAAATGAAAGAAAATGGAGAAAAAGAAAAGCCAACAAGCGATCCCAATGAGAAGGGTAAAACAAAAGAGGCAGCAATAGCCCCTATATCAATTAAATCAATAGTTAACACAAGAAATATATAATAACCCATGTCCCCAATTTCTGCCGCAGCGAGAAATCTAAAAGAAAAAAAAAAGAGGTTTCCCGCTTCACATAATCCTGCAACCGTCGCAGCGAAGGATACTTTTGTTTTTCCCTTTCCTTTCCTGTTCCGCTGCGACGCGTTGCCCGGTCGTTAAATTCGTCCTTTTCATTCGTTAGTTTGGTGTTTTTGCTCTATGCACAATGGGATCTAAAGCTCTTTGGATGGAAAGAGCTTGCATCCCGTTCAAAAAAATCTCCGTTGCCGTCTTCCTGTTCCGCGGGCATACTGCTAGGTTGCAGCTCCCAGGAGTGGTCAGCAGGCTTGAGAGTTAAAATACGAAAGAAACTTTTCTTGGTGGTGGTGTTTCAGGGCTGCGGGGAGTACCGAAGCAGCCTTACCGCCCCCACTCGTTCACATGGCGATGCCGTAGTGTTGGGCAAGGAGATCTCTTGCTGCCCAACGCCATCGGCCGTCGTCGACTCGCGGTTTGTTTTGATCGGGGAACCAATTGTCGCAGCGCCGGCGCCAAGTGACCTCCTCGTCTCTTTGGGTGTGGATGAAGCGAGGTCCGAGGTCGAATTCCTCGTGAACTTCGCCTAGACCGGCGTTGGCCATTGAGACGGGACTTTGCATGCCAGTGACACTGCTGCCAACGCCGAATGTCGGCACGGAGTCTTTGAGATCTTCCAGGCCGGCGAAGACGTCTTCTTCCTCTTCGTCGGTAACGGAGGGAGACATTTGTCCGCTCACGTCGCGGCCATTGCGGATCTTCAGCCATTTCATTTGATGCGGGTCAAAGACCATGCCACCGTTGACTTGCATGTTCGTTGCAGCAGACATTGGTGCGATGAGCGCTGGCCTAGGCGGACTGGCAGATGGAGGTGGAAGAGTGTCCATGCGGTCCATGTAAGATGTGTGAGGGCGGTTGCCCGTAGGCGTTGGTGTCTCGAGTGGTGGAGGGATATCGAAATGCGTCAAGGTGTTCTCATTTCCTTCCCACCGAAGTGTTTGCGGGTTGTAGGTCATGCCTTTTTCAGCTGTTGCCATAATGTTAGTTGAGCATCATTGATGATAGGCAAGTTTGTGCTTACTTTTCGCAATGTGAATTCCAATGCCCTTGATGAGCTGTGGCTGCATCTTTTTCGGTCTCTGTTTCTGCGCTGATGGTGAGGTGTGTGGGCTGCGAGCTGCAATTTGTGCTTTCCAATTCGTGCTCACTGGCAACATTGGCCCTTCGCTCCGTGGCCGTGGATTATTATTCACCACTCTCGACTCGCGAGCTATCCTAGAAGCCGCGGTGTCGCGCAGATAACTGGGTGTGTAATCCCGGTCGGGGAAACCTCTCGTCGGGCTCGCAGGGGTCTTAGGCGGAGCAGGCGTTGTCATTCGATCGGGGTATGTGAAAGGCCTTTTCGTAGGATCTTTGATGTCTGAACGGCTGTATGCATGCCTGATGCCCAATCTGGGAGGGCCTCTTGCCACTGGCTGTTTGGTAAACTTCGATTCCTTCTCATTGTTAGTTCGTAAGTCGTCGAAATGTTCTAGCTCGGTGCCGTCGCCAAAGTTGCGTCTGCGTGATGGTTTTGTCAAATTTTTCTTGGCTTGCGCCTCGCGAGCCAAAGCAGCTGGCGCCAAATCTGCACGTGGCCTAGCGACACGAGATGGCGTGTCCGGTACGAACGCATTCGACAGTCGAGAATGCGAGCGCATAGGAGGCGACTGAGCACCGCGGCGATTGTTGGGGTCAGAATCTCGCCTGATGTGATAAGGCATGGCTCTTTGAGCGCTCGCGTGAGTGGGCTGCATCAACGAACCACCGGAAGGCAAGGTTGGCACCGGCGGCCTAGCAATGGACGACTGTTGGGACTGGCTTCTGAGTGCCGGTGCTGAGCGCTTGTTACGAAGAAGCGAAGAATTACCTGAAGCAACCTGGTTGCGGCGCTCTCGTGTAATGGTTGATGTACCATTTTCGAGGACCGGCTCCAGTCGAGAGTGTGGTTTTGATCCTGACACAGGCCGTGGGAGGTGGGAGCGCATGTGGGTGGGTCTATCGATGGGTTTATCGTGAAAGTTGAGAGTGGTTGAGGGTCGCTGGGCAGGCGAAGCTGGTTGCTTAACGTCCTTGATCTTGACATTTTTATTGAAGGTGCGTTTCTGCACGTTCAGAGAAGGCAGTCCGCTGAAGTCTAGGCCTTCCAAGAAGTCTTCGTTGGTGTCTGCAAGTAGCTTGGATTTTTTGTGTGTGTTCAGTGTTGCAGGCTGCTCGATGGCAGGACTAGGAGCACTGGCCTCGGAGAGGGCGGCCTCTGTGGCACGTCTCTTCTTCAAGATGGCCTCGAAGTCGAGTGGTCCATCTGGAATGTCTAGGCCGCCAGCGTCGTCTTGATCACTTTCCTCTGCCGTTGGCGAGCCAATACTCGGGCTCATGACAGACACAGAGGACTCGCGAGCATCATGCTTAGTCCCTGCGAAGCGCGTGCCGAGACTGCCTTCAAAGTCACCTTCAAAGTCGTCGAAGCCGTCGTCGTCATCGCCAAAGCCTGCAAGTGGCTCTGCTACGCGAGGCTTCAGGGTCAATGGTGCCTCGCCCAGGTCCATATCATTGTCCCAGTCATCCTCGACCTTCTGTCGCGTCTGCTTTTTTCCTAGTCGTTTGATCGTGCCACCCAGCAACGCGCTCGATGTTATCCCGGACGGCAGTGGGATGCCAGCGTGCTTTGCTGACTGGAGGGCGTTGTTGGTCGACTGCTCGTCGTCGGGCTGCAGCACCAGGTTCCAGTCGTCGTCGCCGGCTACCGATTCGGAGCGGATGCTCAATCGTGAAGATATGCTCTGCGCGGTGCCGACACTCATGCCAAAAGCCTGGAAGTCACCCTGGAGGTCATCGTCATCGTCCCAGCTCTCCATGGCGGTCGCCATGTTAGGCGGTGCAGGGCGGTGGAGTGAGTGCAGAAGAGGGCGTCGGTGGTGTCGAAGTCGCCAGTGGGCGCGACATGCAGGCCCGTAAGGCTCTTGATCGCTGCGGTAGGGCCTCCTGAGCGGTTCGTGTGCGGTGTCGTCGTGGTCGAGGTTTCGTTCCCGCAGACACTACTGCAGAGCGGGTGGTTGGTAGAGGTGGCCCGCGTGTCCGCCTGCACGCTACTTTCGTCAGGGACTGAGAGCCCTTTGAGCACCGCCAGCCTCCAGCCCCAGCTCGAGCGCGCGGGAGCCGAATCGCGTGTCAAATGCACGCCACCAGCTGTGCCAGGTCCTCCTTACAACTGCCCTACTCCTGACACCAACAATCTGTGCAATCTCAGGGTTTGCTGCTAGCAACACTCCGAGGAATCCGCCCGCCGACTCCTGTCGTTGTTGTGCACGATTCATCCATTTTTTCTTTACGTTTTACTTTTGCCGTAACGTGCTGCGTTTGGTCGTTGGGTATCTCGGCTATCGCCAGGGAACAGTTGACGAACGCCGTGACGCCGCCGTCTGCGTGGCCATCAGAGGAGCAGTTGCCGCCTGCTAGCCCTCGCTCACGCCCCTTACAACCAGACGTAACATTTCCGCTCCGTCACAGACATTTTCACTGTTCAGGTACGGCTCACGTCCTGACTTTGGTCCCCTGCCCGATCTGTCTGTAACGGCGATCGCAGAACCAAGTATCCGCAAGCCTCAAACCCTTCTCCCGGGTCGATGGCACCCAAACATGTCTTGCGTGTCCGCCGCACAGACGGTTCGCCCGACCATCTGCTCGTTAACGTCACTCAAACCAGCACCACTCGTCCGCTCGATCTGAAGCTGGTGGCCACGGACCACGAGCACCTATATCACGCCTCGATTAAAACCAACAATGTGGTAGCCCTGCAAGCCAGCAAGTATAATGGAGACGAAGACGAATGGAAACAGGTCCTCACCTGCACGCTACTCCAGCAACGGCCGGATGCAAACCTAGACGCTTTGCAAAGTCTGGAGGTTGTAGCGGCGGTCAATGGTGAGACATGCACGCTCACAATACGGAACAACATCGGAGGTATCACTGCACGCCTCGGTTCCATCAACCTCACTGAAGACGATGAAAGAGAAGAGGTCTCTGCGTTCGAGTGGGTCGACACTGCTGCGGCAGCCTCGGATGCGCTGCGTAGCGAGCTTGCAACACTTCATTCGTCATTGGAGTCTCAGCAAGCACAGGTGGCAAAGCTGACTGCACAGCTCGACGAACTTGTCAAGGCCAAGAAGGAACATGAAGAACAATTACTCCGCAAGTGTGCCGTTCTACTCGACAGCAAGAGAGCAAAGATACGTGAACAGCAGCGTGAGCTGAACGCAATGTCTAAGGTGACAGGGCACAAGGCTGGCGCTTCATCTCGTGGCAAACGCAAAGCTCATGAACCCAGCTCTGATCTAGATGAGGATGACAAAGCCATACTGGGATTGAATGCAGCCGACGACGATGCTGACGAGGATGAGGATCTTGAAGCAGAGGAAGACGAGGGTCAGCAGACGCCCGAGCAGGAGACTGAGGATAGCGATGATGGATTTGCTGCCTCTCAAAAGGGCCCATCAGCAAATGCCCGGTCAACCAGTACCCAAGACCATAAGCATGATGGCGAGGTCACAGGCAGGAATGGAGGTGCTATGGACGTGGACGTGGAAGACTTGCCACCACGCAGAGAGCTGCCTTTCGCTCGAAGGAAGCCACAGGGCAGTGAGGAGCAGGGCCAGGAGAGCAAGAAGCCCGCACCAGCGCCAGCGCCGGAAGAGGACGATTCTGATGATGACGAGCTATGAATGCTGTTTGAACGACAAGTCTAGTAGGTAAACTTACGATTGTTAATGACCATACACTACTTCTGACAAAGTTCCCACGTTGCTGCACCGCGGATGCTACTCCCAAATTATGCCCTTCACAGAGCGCACTACAACTAGATCATGCACACCTGAGAGTATTCCTTGTAGAAGGACAGACTTTGTACAAAACACTAACTACGGCATCAACAAAATGGCAAGATACTTGGGGTTGTTTGGCTGGTTCTGGACTTCGACGCGTTGGCGTGGCTGCCTACGTGACGGTCGTTCCTTCCTCGCCAAATCGCCAAGTGAGCAACGCGAATTCTGCTCTCACTCACTCGGCTCTCACTCTCACAAATCACTCCGCGCACAAGAACTAAATTCGTCGCAACTCGATTCAGCCCTTCACTCCATCTCATCGCCTACAGTCACTCAAGCCTCACAAAGATGGCCGGCAAGAAACACACGGCTCCAGCTCAAGTCTACGTGGTCGTCAGTGGGCACCACAACGGCATCGACGCCACCATTCAGGGCGTTTACGTCGACTATGACGCCGCCTCGATGGCCTCCAACAACAACCCCGACCTTGTGCACGTCCTCGAGGTGAACTACAATGGCGTGTAAGTATCTCGGACCCCCTGCACAACCAGCAATGTCGCTAACGCATCATCAGTGATGGCGAATCTGCCGACAACGCCAACGGCGAAGCCAGCGCGAAGGCCAAACCTAAGACCAAGGCCGCAAAGACCGAAAAGAGCTCCACCGGCGAGACCGCCACCAAGACCAACAGCAAGAAGAAGGCCGTTCCCGACGGCACAACAAACTCGCTTGTTGGTCAAAACATCTCCCTCACTGGCGCTCTTCGCACCTTGGACCACGCCACCTTCGAGCAGACTGTCGAAAAATTCGGCGGCACCTTCACCAAAAAGTTCGCAGGCTCTACCTCGGTCGTGCTCGGCGAGAAGCCAGGGCCGACCAAGCTCGAGGAGATCACCAAGGAAGGCTATAGCACAATGACCGAAGAGGAGTTCTACGACCGCATCGAAGCCGAGTACGCGCCGCCGGCCAAGAGAGCCAAGAAGGAGTGAGGGAAAATGCGATGCAGCGTCTTTGATGTTTCTGACGAATTTCCTCTGTAAAGCGGGTGTCGGCGTTCACGGCAGGATGTCATTCATGTCAGGAGAAGTGTTCTGGTTCTGAGAGGCATCAGAGCAACACTGCCAGGACAGGCCAAAGCGTATGTTTAGTTACCTCATCGAAAGCAACGAAAGCGACTTCAGAGACTCTCTGATCCAAGTGCAATCTGGTGCTAGTCACTTTGAAAACAAGAGACAAGCAGCTCATCGGCTATGGCATATGGATATGTATATGAATATGCCGTATGCAAAGTTATGCACCACAATGGTGCAGCCTTCAGAAGTCTGCGCACAATTTTCCACTGGTGACGCAGCGACCCTTGAACGCTCCGCCTCCCGGTCCTCCAGTACGGCGACCATCCTAACATAAACTACGTAATGTCACTTTACCACGATCCACGAGGCGCTGAGAATTAATCTGAAACGGAGACAGCCATTAGCAATACCCTTGTACGGATTACGCAGCCCTACGTACCAGTGTGATGACGATTTCGTATGCCCAGCAAATCGATCGCTGGCAGGAAGCGCCGATCGTCGCAAAACAAGGAAAATGGGGAGCATATCGCTGCGGTCAGGCCACGCATATGTCACGCGTGAAGCTATTATGCCACACGAACTAATAGCACTGCCTTAGACTGACGAGACCGCCGAGATGCGGTGTGCGAAGAGGTTCGCGGCGTTCGCCTCCATGGATGAGTTGCTCAACTCCGCCCCTGGTCAAGAAGAGGCTTTGTTCCCGTTGCATTCCTCCCGACTACCATAGCCTTATTGACGCGCCTCATTCGCGCGCAGCAGTAAACGCGCGTTACGCCTGTCTTGCTACTAAAGACACTCCAAACCGTTTACAGCCAACGCCTTTCTTCAGCGTCGATCCTCCACACTTCCCCAAGCCCGAGAGCACTATTCTAGTACCACTTGGTTCACATTACTGGTTGGAACAGTGACGCCCAATAGTGAGACACAACAAAGGCGCAACCAAAGTCTTCGTCGTATCTCCCCCTTCTTCGATAGGAAATTTGAACAGGCAGTATTTTTCACTCTGCAATTTACCAATACTACCGCTCCTTACCACCGATCTTTTGAAGACACGACCCAAGATTCGATCAAGATGGCTTTCTACGAAGGTCCACGCTTCGTCCTCATTCTGCGAGTTATTCAAGCGGTCCTTACAATCCTCATACTTGGCTTGACGGGCTATGGTAAGCTCCTCGTTGCCACAATCCTCACAGAAGAGAGCGTCTAACCAACAATCACAGTCGCCAACTGGTGGAGCGGCTACTGGCATGCTGGCGCGCCATCGCAAGTCAGCTTCCTCTTGTTCTGCTCGGTCATTACCTTGATCACCTTGGCCTACCTGATCGTCGTACCGATGCGCTTTGCGGAGACCAAGCTCAACCACGCCGGCATCATCACGGGAGTCGAAGGCTTGACCATGGTCTTCTGGTTCGCCGGTTTCGTTGCGCTCGCAGTCTTCTTGGGCGACAGGGTTTGCTTCGGCCATGTTTGCAGCGCGGCGAAAGCTGCGGCAGCGTTTGGCGCTTTCGAATGGTACGTGACGCAGCCATTCTCATATACAACAACAAGTGTTCGTATCGCTGACCGCTGTGATGTATTGTAGGCTGGCTTTCGCTGTGACTTTCGTCCTTGCGGTAATGCCCTTTGTGCGCAACCGAGGTGGCATCAGCACCCGATCAGATCCCAAGATGAACATGTCGGAGGGTGTTTAGAAGAGGTTGGCGGAGTGAGACTGAGAATGCGAATAGCAATAATGATAATACGACATGGAACGGCAACGTGCGATTGCATTAGTCTTCTTCATGAGATCCGGGATGTTGGTCCTTTGCGGGTCGGATTTTGCGTTGGTTCTGTTTGCGAACGGAGTTGCTGTTAATGCTAGGGATACCATATTGGTTTCTGAATCTTATTAATTCTTGTTGTCTGCTACGGATCTTTCGTGTGTCTTGTCAGGTCAGAGAGAGAAGCGGAGGAATGTTCCTTGTCCGGAAATCAATTCAGCCGTCCGGTGGCGTGCACGTGATCGTCGGTGACGTTTGTCAGCTTAGAGAAGCATTTGGAAGCAGTCGCCGACAGTACTTCCGTAAGATATCATATACATCATTGAAGGCGCCTCTTCAGCGCTTCGTAGGCACACAGTATACGTAGGTTTCATTAGCGATCATTCCACAAGCAGTCTGCAACATCCGACATCACCCCAATCTACAGAATCTCTCCAATCAACACACAGCATCACTCAAGCGACTCAACGCCAACATGGCATCGGCACACGGTGAGCTTACCGCAGACACACCTGTTGATTCCCTATCCGAATACGACGAGCTGGATGTAGAAGACGCACCAGCACTGTTCAACATCACTGTCCTACTCCACGGAAAGCCTATCAGCCTTCCCTTCCACGACGAGAATGCGACGATACAGGACTTATCCGACCAGGTCGCCGAAGACCTTCGCATACCGCCTGCAAACCAGAAGTTCCTCATCACGCCTAAAACTGGACTGCTGAAGCCTCCATTCAAAGATCCGACGCTTCAGCTCCGCCAACTACAAGAGAAGAAGATCGTGCTTATGGGAGCCACTACAGCAGAGGTAGAGGAGCTGGAGTCGGACATCTCGGAGCGCAAGGCTCGTATGGAGAGGCGGCGTGGTGCTCTGAAAGCAGGTCGGAAGGTAAAGGCTGAGAAGTACCGGGACGCGAAGAAGGTGCAAGACGAAGCGCGGTATACCTTTCACACCATTAGACCTCTGGCGTATCTTCCTAACCCGGAGAAAAGCCAGCGGTTTCTTGAGCGTCTACGCGACGATGCCGGCATCAAGGCCAGCATGCGCAAGCACGGCTTTTCTGTTGGCTTGCTCACTGAGATGAACCCTGCCGAACACACTACACATGAGAGTAAAACACTGGGCTTGAACCGGAATCGTGGAGAAGTGATTGAGCTACGACTGAGGACCGACGCGTACGATGGCTATCGAGATTACAAGGTCATTCGGCACACGCTTTGTCATGAACTCGCGCACAATGTCTGGGGCGACCACGACAGGAATTTCTGGAATCTGTGCAAGGAGATTGAGAAAGAAGTTGAGCAGAATGACTGGAGGAGAGGCGGGAACAGCGTGGGTGGCGAGGAGTTCTACAACGCTGGCGATGAAGGCGTGTCAGATGAGGAGGCAGATGAAGGCGGTTGGTCAGGCGGCGAGTTTGTGCTGGGTGGCGGACAGTCAAACGGGAGTTCTGATCAGCCTTTGAGTCGACGCGAGATAATGGCAGCCGCAGCAGAGGAGCGGGTGCGCAGACAGCGAGAGGCGAAGGAGAAGTCAAAGGAAACAGGGGATTCGACCGCAAAGTGAGGGACGAAAGAGGAGAGCCAGGCTCATCTTCCTGAGAAGCACGTGGCGAGGTGGAATGGATGGTCTTAACATACCCTAATACAATCATCATTTCTCAACCACTACATAACTCAATACAAGCTTGGTTCGATTGTGTTGAAGTGCATCTTTACACGTGCTCGTGGTTTGAACTCAATCTTAGTACTGGTCTCTCTCAGCGGTAGGGCAATAAGTACAGGCATCCAAGCTGGACCGCGAGGCCTTGAAACGTATGTCGCACCCGTGGATCAAGAGCCCGTTCGTAGTGGCTGTGTTAAGCGAACGAGAAGGAGCAGCAGCTGATCAACGAAGCTGAAGCAGGAACGCTTCAAGTGGTTAGTCGTCGCCTTCTTCTAAACTCGCCAACCCATTATGCGCAAACAACAGCCGATACCAAGACATGCCGCCCAGAAATGCATGAGCTTCCAAAAGACTTGGGCAAAAGCCTGCGTTCGTTCAGAAACAGCGTGCATCGCCACAGCGGCCAACATGACTTCGACTTGGAGAAGCTGGAGATTCCAAACAACGTGATCGACAGCGAAAGCGAGAAACAGGCTCATAAGACGTCCAGCTCCCTCATACTGGTGATATCCCACAGAATCTCCGGCCTGCGAAGTGTCTCTAATCAAACTTTCAGCATCCGATTGTTTCACGTCAAGCTCTGAGCCTGAGCATTGCGGCACACAACCAACAAACACCAGAGGCCGAGGAAAGACCACAACTTCCACTATCACGACCCAGCTCTCGACATACACACCACGGCCATCCACACGGAACATCCTTCACTCCAAAGAGACCTCTCCTTACGGCGCCCAAGGTCGCTGATCCGGACCCAGCAGCCGACAGGTTGGACGATGATGAAACGCCACTGGCGAAAGAAGACTTCTATCGTCTCATGGGCATGAAGCCGCCCGTATCTGAGTCCGACAACCCTGCCAAACTGGGTATGAAGAACGGCATGTACACGAGAATCGCTTCGAAGTACGAATACATTAACACCAAGTACCGCATCTTCGACGTCCTCACCTACGCATTGCTCGTACTTCAACTTCTGCTTGGAGCCGTGTTCATCGTTCTCGGTAGCCTAACTGGCATCGACTCGCATGTCAGCATTGCGATCCTCGGAGCTCTCAGCACTGTGACTGCTGGCGCTCTAGCTTTGATGAAAGGACAAGGCCTTCCCAACCGCCTCCATCAGATGCGCGACGACCTTCACAATGTCAAGTTTGAAGCCGAGGAGCTGTATTGGGATGTTGCGGCTGGTAGGGCGGTGCTGTACCGTGACATCAGGAAGTTACGCGAGGACTACTTGAGGGTGATGGAGGATGGACGACGCAACCACCCGGATACGTGGAACGCTGCTGCACAACAGGTCGCGACAGGTGTGCATAGCTTTGCTAGTAAGGGCAAGATGGGGTTTGTGCCAGCTGCTGTGCCTGGTAAAGCAGCTTGAATCTCGATTGCGATGGGGTGCTGCATGCGGCCACCATAGCACGAAAGCCGAAGAGCTTCTGTAGCATTAATTGACGAAAGAGGCTTCGAGAGTACCATTGGCATATACTACTGCCAGCGCACACAAGTATCAGAACTGCTACACGTACCGTTGAGACACCTTGAGTCTCGCCACCTTGTAGCCGTATGGCTAAGGTCGCGACCATCTTGCGCGAAGGTATCCGATTCGATCGGTCCGGTGAACTCCGGTCCGTGGCTCTACTCCAGAACCTTGTGCATTGCATTGCATGATAGTATGCATGATGGTCTAATATCGCTCCTTGAGATCCTCGCAGATGCACGACGTGACTCGGCCATTTACCGTGCGCCGTGCGCCGATATCTGAGACAATGTGTTTATAGCCGCGGAATTGGGGACCAATGAGAGTTTGTCTTTGCTGCCTCCAAGTGTTCAGTGAGTTGATGGATCTTTTTGCAGTTGCCTCCATTATCGATTTCGATATGCTAACAACATGCTGTAGTTGAGTGGAGTCGTGAGATTCATAGATACGTCCGTCCACACCCCGAGGTTCGCCAAGCGACGCTGTATTACATATACTCTCCATCAGCAGCCTTTGTTATCGTCATACTAAAAGTGGACGACTTGTTGTTTTGGCCTGCTGGCAAAGGAGGATGAGCATCATCAGTTGCTCGGCCATGTTCGAGTCCCCGTGCTGTGATATTATCGGGGCCAACATGACTCACACGCCTTCATTACTAGGCGGCAGTGCCGCACCATTGTCGCCCGCCCAGTCCAAGCCATTCATCCAGGTACTCTCGTCGCCTTGTAACCACTCGAACAAATTCTCCAAAGACATCTCATCAGCCCAGTTCCCATTATCTGCCAGATCTGTCGCCGGAGACGGACCATCAAGTCTCGTTCGTAATGCGACGTACGAGTCCTCCAGTGAGGAGTTGATTGCGCTGCGGAGTGCTTGCTTGATCTCGGTCCCGCTACGCACTGCTTTGGTGTAGGCCAGCAGACAACGGAACAGAAGGTGAGACTTCACGTTGGTCTCGCCGGACTCTATTCTGGCAAGTGTCAACGGTACGTGATTTTCGATCGCTGCAACAAGTCCGTCGTCCGGTGAGACGTTGACGGATGGAAGCAAGAATGCACTGCTTGAACGCTCAGCTGAGATGTACTCGCTGATGAAATTCGCTGCTGCTGTGTAGACGTCTTGGAAAGCGCTGCGACCACGCAGCGCTAGTCGGTAGAAGACAGGATCTCGTTGAGACACCGGGGGCGAAAGCAAGGCTAGCGACGAGTCCAGACAGACCTTACGCGAGTAGTAAAAAAGAGGCTCGTCCTTCGCTCTGAGAGCAAATGAGTAGTGTAGAGCCATCAAGAAACGATACATGAGGACGTTGAAGACCTCGATCTGGAATGGCGTGATAGATGCGCCCGACTTTCGCCAGCCTTCGATGAGAGCATTGCTTCGCCGCATCTCCTCTACCAGCTCTTTGCTCATGGCCAGTGCTTCCTGATACCGCAATCCTTGACGGTAATCGTTGACGAACCTAACAATTCTAAGTCTGACGGGTATCGATCTCGCCAGCAGTATTTGAAGCGAGGACTGAGTATGTTGGTCCGCCGGCAGCACTGTAGGGCGAGGCTTCATGTGCGCTTGATCTGCTTCAGGGTTCATGATTGCCGTGAGAGGTATGCCTTCGCCATCATCCACGTTGCTTGGAGGCGCACAGTCGAAATCATCATCTCGTATGAGAGGTCGCCCTCCGGAGTCCATAGCAGCTTGTAGCTCCAACTCCAGTACTGCAGCCCACAGTCGTCGACGTGCCTCGCGCTCCTCTTGGGGTATCTGTGACTCCGCGAAATGGCTTGGGTCAACGTGGAGCCCCATGTGCATCGCAGTAACTACTAGTGAGGCAGCCGATAGTGCGGAAGTCTTGTTGTCAACTCCATTGGATTGCCGTGCAAGCATCAAGAGGCAGTGGGACCTTAGACTCCAAAGGTCAAGCCTGATCTTTGCTCGCGGACTGTTCAGCTGTTCTGAAACGAGGTAAATCCAGTGCTTTATAGTCTGACGGCTAATGCCGTGGTCTGAGATAACGGCGGCTCCGTTGGCAAAGATGAGTATCAAGCTCGACTGAAATGCGGCAGGAACGCTCTCAGGATTGTCCCAATACTTTGCGTACAGTGACTTGAAAGTCGCAACATCGAGGATGCGGAAGGCGGTCTCGAGTGTCTCTAGATAGGCCGCAACGAGCCGATCGGCCAGCGCTCGGCTGGGAAGGAGCTTGTCGCCTCGTTGCAATCTTTCCACGTCAGGTGTTTCCTGAACTTTGACTTCCCTGGCCAAGGCCTTGCATTTGCCTAGAAGACCAAAGGCGTCGGTGAATCCTTCTCGAGCGATTTCACGGATTCCTTCGATAGCTATAGAAGATGTCGTGAGGTAGCTCGTCCAGTGACCTTCGCCGAAGAGCTGGCGCTTGCTGTAGGTGCCACGGATACCTTTTAAGGCCACAAACTGCATATCCCTGAGACTCTCGTCCAGGGCAATCGGTCTGGAAATGTCTTTGTTTGGCAATGGCAAGATGGGCTGTGACTCAATGGATTGGCCTGCTGGAGACTGCGTGAATGCTGGCGTGGGTGGCAGTCTGGATGTTGATGCTGGAGCAGTCGGGATTGGTGGCGTATTGCCCTGAGACCGGTCCTGGGCCTGTGATAGAGGAACAAGTCAGTGTAAGATCATGCAGCACAATTCAGCGTTACCAATACATAAAGTAGAGAGATTGTCGGTCACGAGGAGCTGATCCAGCGGCTCTCACAACATAAGTTCGCTACTCTGTATAGGCGCCTCGGAGATGTCACGTACTTTGGGCACTGGCCCAAGGCCATTATTGCTCTTGTAAACGCAGGCTGGCAGATTCGATTTGACACAAGCCCCACATGGATCGCTTCGATCACATCTAAACCACTTCATGTCAGTGGCATGGACGCAAGTGCTAGGCTCGGCATGCTTACTTAAGCTTCCTCTGTCGACACTGCTCGCAGGATAGAGCTGCGCGACGGCGTTTCCTTGGCCTGGGTTGCTCCTGAGCGTCCATGGTCGAGTACCTTATCAGATCGTTGTGCAAGTAGTCTGTCGCCGATGAGCGTAAAGCATCCAGTCCCTCCGGGTTTACCGGCATCTCGGGGTTTGCGCTCGGGAGAATGTTCGAAGACCGAGTAAGTCCGACGATTGATGCCTCGCGTCAGATAAAAAAAGGAGCTACAGGCCCTTCTTATTGCACTCGTGATGGTTGACGAGGTGAATCTTTGGAGATGTTCAGCGTGTTTTCGGTGATAACAGGTGACACGCTGACAGTCTTGCACGCGTCCGCCTCGTTCCGTGGCTGTGGCTGATTTGAGTGGGGCCATGAGGCTGAGTTCTTATTCCAAGTTTGTATACAGATGAGAAAATGAGCAGCCTTACAGCACGAGGGTGCCGATAAGTCTACTATAGTCAAGATATGAGAACATAGTGTCCGTTGAAACACGTTGGAATGATGAGAACGGCGTAATCTTGCTCCTGGATAAGATCTAAATGTGACACATCAGCCACAGATGAGATACTGTACTTAGACTTTGACATAGCAGCGGTACAGAACTTCGGTTCTCAATTCCCCCCTTTAGGTGACATTAACCATGTGTCCACTTCCATCGGCAGCATACTACTAATACAACACCTTCACACGTCAGATATCGCTTTACCTCTGCATCTACGTAGTGATCCTGGGGATTTTAGACGTCTTCGGCCAAGAAAAACAGTCGATTGCCACTGGGATGCCCAAGGGAGATCACATTCTGGAAAGTTGTCCGGACCACTTTGTCCACAAGATGAGCTCGGCGCTCATGTGCTAAGATATCAGTAAGGACTTGAACACAAACCCTACTGACCACCGAGGTGTGGTTGAATCACCAAGATTCGGAGACCGCTTGAGCATAGGCATGTCCTCCGCAACACATCGTTCAGTGCTCACAGGACTCGGCGTATAGCAGTTGTCTGCCATATACACAACGCTTTGTGCTAGTTGGCTGAGCAAATCGCATAATAAAGGTATCTGGGTCTGTACTGCTACTGCTGCTGAGCTATCATCACAGCACGATAAACTGCAAGCAATCGCAAAACTAAAGACATGCATAGACCCCTATGAGACAAGAAGAATGGATGGAAAGGGAAACCTTTGTAACACTCCACTGTCTCCTTGAGAACCCTCGATGGTCATAATCTCAGCCGCAGCAGTAAGTGATTGAGCGCTGCTCTCCTCTGTCTTAAGTTAGCGGCCGGTCTGCGGTAATGGCTTAGGTCAATACTCACGGCAATGCCATGCTGTGCCAGCTGAAGATGAAAGCCCCGATGAAAGCACCAATGAAGATGCAGATGATGAGATACCCGTTGAAGTACATGGCGAGCAGCATGACAATGTAGGCAACGGCGAACTGAGCCATGTGTAAGAATGCTCGGACGAGCTGCTGGAAGAGGTTGGGTGTGAACGTTTGCGGCTGGAGAAGTGATGTGGTTGACTGGGTTGAAGGGGTCTTGCTTGGATCGTCCGACGCGTCTTGAAGGAGAGAGGCAGCTGTCGGTGCCGAGTTGGCGTTCTTCATGTGCGCCCGCATGATGTAGGCATCGTACTCGCTCGAAGCGCGTCGAAGGGCTTCGAGACAGATGACCAGCAACATGACGCCGATGCAAGATCCAGCGAACATGCCGCTGCTGCGGATGTGCCAGCTCTCGGATAGGAAACCTGTGTGACGGTGAGTTGGGAGCTCGGAACGATGTTGCTTTCGTACTTACATGAGTCGATGGTGTTCCAGTTCCACAGCATCTGGTGTAACTGTCAGTAGGTGTACATGTGATGAAGAAAAGTCATCATGCTTACAGAGATCTTGCAGCCATCCCCCATGCCCATGCCTTCCATGCTCATCTCCTCTGTCGCCGCAGGCATGGCAGCCGACATTGTTGCACTGCCCATGTCCATCGACATGGTGCTTGACATTCCCGACATAGTACTCGACATCCCTGACATGTCCATGGCTGTTGTGGTAGTGGCCTCTGGCTGAGCAGGCTTTGTTGATGTATGTTGCCGCGCTCGGAGTCTCTCTCGGATGTTGTGGGAGAAAGTTGGAAAACTAGTAGCTGTGTGTTGAAGACAAGATTTGTGTAATGTTACCAAGTCAAGATAAGACTACCAGCCACTGAAATGAAGTATTCGAGAAAACCTTCTCAAGCGGGATCTCGCTTGTCGCTTCATGCTCCTTCCCACATGCAATCCTTGAGGACTTTTGAGCAAGTTTGAGCCGGCCACGCCTACCTTACCCCTGCACAAGACTGGGGTATATTCTTTGTTATACAACACGACGTCTTTGTTCGCTTACTATAAATGATACAACCACATTACACTCATCCATGCGCCATAAAGTATTCCGGCAAACCGCCAGCAATGACCCAAAATTGACTTACTGCTTCTCCATCGCCTCGACTCGCCATCTACTCCCAACCCTGCCCTTTATTCCTTCGACCAAAGCACTTATGCTAACATCTTCCACCTGCACCCTGATGGGAAGCGCGAGATACTCTGCCGTCAATTTATTCCTCACGTGCTGATGTTGCTGTATGACTGTCGGATCGTCAAGCGCACGTTCCAAAGCATTTTGGAGGAGTTTGATGGCCATCTTGAGGCCGATGACTGCATCGTGATGACCAAGCTCAGGGCCTAAAGCATCGATGGCGGCGAAATGAATTTTCTGACCAGGAGGATATCGATCTGCTCGGATTAGGGTGTGGAGACGAGCGCTCGGGGATCCTGGAATTAGAGGCATGGTAGGAATCTGGTCGACTGATGCCAGCGCGATGACTTGTCCAAGGCTGGCACTGGGATCTACAGTATCTCTGTTCAACTGCGGTTCGGGTATTGGTTCGCTCGGAGACGGCTGTTCGCTTGGCTCAGCATCTGCTGTGCTAAAATCCGTGTTGGTGTTGTCCTTGAGGATCGACATTAGGTCCTTGATGGGCATCTCCCTGGGTGGGTCGAAGAACTTTTGATAAAGCTGACTGATATTGTGCAAGCCTAGCATGTTGAGCTATGGAAAAGATAGTTCTGTGGCGGCCACGAAACGAGCAAGTTGTGACAGCTCTGACTTCGATGCGCATCATAACCTGCAGCCGATCAATAAATGAAGGCAGTCATTCACCAAGAGGTTTCTTGTTACTGGAGATTCGAAGCTGTCGTGAATGATTGAGAATTTGTGTGACTGCGTGTCGCGAGACTATTTTTGGGTGCTCACTGAACACACTCGCAGTATCTCGGTGGCGGAGAATTGCATGAGCTTGCGATTCTTTAGAGAAGTCGTTTGTTTGCCACACAATCTCAACGGCAAACGCTAATCATCATATGCTCGAATGTTAGGCTCAACTAGATTGTCTGCACGACGTTAGCCCACGGAGTACTACGTTCGCTCTTGAGAAATATGCTGCTTTCTCTGGTCCCAAGGCCATGTCGTTGTGGGCATTTTCCCAGTCGTCTTGAAGTCGTCTGCAGAAAGACTGTCAAGGCTTCGGGGTAACGCATGCTCGATACTTGCAAGCTGTAAGGTGACGGTTTTCCAGATATGGCCCTGCGGAACGTAATAGATGTAAGTGGCACAAGACTGCAAATACCAAACACTCGATCAGTCGCCATAATGTCCCAGGAGACCTCACGTATTTGAAGATTGACTCCATGGGTAAGAAAGACAGTAGGACATTCTTTCAAATCGTTCCAGAACAGTGACGACATTAGGGTTTGGATCTTGAAGTTCGCTTCAGGAAAACTAGCGCCATCGTCGACCCGTTGGCCAGGGCGATCTCGTGTTTAGGGCGGAGATTTGGGCAGGAAGGTTTTGGCTGCGCGAGCCTATTGTGATTGTGATTTTCGAGAGAGGGCCGCCATGTGCGTCAGCGTACGTATGTCATTGTTGAGAGACAGGCACAGAGCTTTGGGTGGCACTGGTCGTCGGTAATATTGAAGGCTGTGTTGCTCGTGTCGACCATCGTCGGGCCGTGTCCTCGTTTTGCTATTGTCACACCTTGACTACCACCTCGTTTCGAAGTCCACTGGAGGTGATCAAAAGCTATAATTTGGCTGATTGATGAATACAAGACGACGAAATACATTGCATTGATATTGATATTGAGATGGCATCGCAAGACGAAAGGTGAGTGGTCACTGCACTGCACTGCACTACACTGCACCCTGGCAACAAAGCACACATCCTCCGCCTTTGTGTAAGCGAGCTAGCGAGCGAGCGAACAAGAGGGGCAGCACCAGCTAGGAGATGCCTTCCGTCTGCTCACCCTATCACCACCCCTCAAATTGGCGACTCCTCCACGCGCCACAAATACCTTACCCTATTACACACCTCCATACATATGACATCCCGCCTGTCGCCCAGCCCGCAACGGCAGAGGCAGCCCTCGTACGCCTCCGTCCAGTCCAACACCACTGACTCTCCGCCCAACAGCAGCAGCAGCAACAGCGGCAACCAGCACAAGCGTTCCAAGTCGACTCTCACCCGCTCACTACTCAATCGCGTGTCAAGTCGTGGCGACGTACCACCGCCAGACTCTCTAGGCGCCCAAGATACAACAATGTCCGAGAGCAACACCAGCTTGCCCATACGTGACCCTTCGGCCTCCTCCTCCACCCTACACCCCTCATCCTCCTCGGTCCCACGCACCTCCAACATCGGGCATCGGCCACATTTGTCGACCACGATGTCGAACACAAACAACAGATTGAGCATGGACGTGTCAAATACCATGGCACAAGACGCCGACCCGAGCCCAGTGACACCCTCGAGCGCAACTCAGGGCGCAAGCATAGAGCAGAGCGTACGGCTGTTCAAGGTCTTCGAGGCGCTGAGGAACGGAGATACTGCTGCTATCTCAAGAGCAGCGAAGGGAGACGACAACATGAGATTGGAGGGCACATCGATCTTGCATCTGGCAATCCAGTGCGCCGAACTGGCAGTGATTGAGTTCGTGCTCTCGCAACAAGCTGCTGATGTGAATGCGCGCGACAAGGACGGTAACACACCTCTACATGTCGCGGCTCAGCTTGGCCGTGTGCCTGTTGTGAAGCTCTTGCTGGACCAGAAGGACATCAATGATGCCGCAATAAACTACCAGGGCAAGTCGCCGCTGGAGTTGGCCCGCAGCCCTGAGATATACCAGCAGCTGCAGCTTGCGAGAAGTATGTTCATTGACGCCAACGTTCAGAATGTTCATCAGCTGGTTACAAAAGGTGAATACGACGCACTGGAAGCACTGTTGAGCGAGAGCAAGGTGAAGGCAACTCTGGATGTGAACGGACCAGAATTGGCCACGGACCCTTCTATCAGAGAACATGGCGGTACTCTCTTGCATGAGGCGGCAAAGAAGAAGGACACAAGACTCGCACAGATCCTCCTTCTTAGTGGTGCCGACCCTTTCCGCAGGGACAAGAAGGGCAAGCTACCGCAGGATATTACCAAGGACGACCGCACGAAGGCTATCCTCAAGAAGTCGCCAGCTGCTGCGGCTGCTCAGCGAAGCATTCAGGAAAAGACAATTCTGGGTGACGGCATGCAGATGCACTCCGAATCCGGTCCTACGTCAAAAGAGAGCAGAGAAATGAAGGGATATTTGCGCAAGTGGACAAACTACACTTCAGGCTACAAGCTTCGATGGTTCGTTCTGGAAGACGGCGTGCTTAGCTACTACAAGAACCAAGATGACGCAGGGTCGGCATGTAGAGGTGCGATCAACATGCGCATCGCGAAGCTCAAGATGGACCCCAAGGACAAGCTGCTCTTCGAAATCCATGGCAAGAGCTCAGTCAAGTACAATTTGAAGGCCAATCACGAGGTTGAGCAGAAGAGATGGTTCTGGGCTCTGAACAATGCAATCCAATGGGCCAAGGATGAAGAACGGGAGGAGACCAAGAGACAGGAGCAAGAGACTGCAGCAATTCGAGAGGCTCGCAAAGAGCAAATCGAACGTCAGCACACCCGCGAAGAGAACCCGTCTCACTTGTCTGGCAATAGCCTTCTTCCTGGATCTACCGCCAATCTACACACCAGCTCGTCTTCATTCCACGCTCCCAGCAGTGTGCAAGGTGGTACTAGCACTTACGAGCCCAGCTTTGCTGATGAACCTATGATGAAGGGCCTCAGCAGAACCAACACTGCTACTATTGAAGGAGACCTCGACGACGACGATGAGTACGGCGATGATGCTAGCAGCCACGAGATGCGCCCTGCAAATCGCGACGCTTTCAGTATTACCGCACAGTCTGCCAAGCTGCAGCTCGACCTTTTGGAACAGGTTTCAACCGCGCTCAAGCGTCAGCAGAACAAGCACCCGGATACGCAAATTAGCCACCCTGAAATTGTCCAGGCACTGTCCAGCTACGAGACGGCAGTCGGCAATCTGAAGGGCCTGATTATGGACCTCTTGCGCATCAGCAAAGACCACGATGCATACTGGCAGTACCGACTTGAGCGTGAGCAAAATGTGAGAAGACTGTGGGAGGACAGTATGGCTCGTGTTGCTCAAGAGCAGGAGGTGCTTGAAACCAGAATTGGCGAGAGCGAGGACAAGAGAAAGCGTACTAAGCGTGCCTTGCGTGAAGCACTGGAGGGCCACAAAACAAGCAGAACACCAAGCATTCAGGAAGACAGGGAAGCCGAAGAAGCAGAGGCCACTGTAGACACCTCCAAGCCTACCCTTGAGTTGCCCAAAGAAAGCTTGACCATCAGGAGACGACCCACCATCGCAGCTTTGACTAACAACGAAGTGTCCGACGATGAAGACGATGACGAGGAAGAGTTCTTTGATGCAGTGGATGCTGGTGAGGTTGAGGTGCTGGACACTTTGCCACCTTCAAGCCCTCCAGCAAAGGAGACCAACCTGCCCACTTTCGGAGATGTCATGGACGAGAAAGCAACTGAGCTTGACGCCGAGGCGAAGGCTTCGGGTGACAAGACGGCTCTGAAGAAAGAAGAACTGGCCAAGGATATCGAGAAGAGCTACAAGGGTTACGAGGATGGTGTGAGGAAGAGGCTGAAGTTGGATGCTGACAACAGGCCAAAGGTCGGACTTTGGGTAAGCTTTGAGAACACTCTGCCACCAATCGCTTTTGCCATACTAACAACATCACTAGGGAATTCTCAAGTCAATGATTGGTAAAGACATGACGAAGATGACACTTCCCGTGTCCTTCAACGAGCCCACTTCTCTCCTCTACCGTGTCGTTGAAGACATGGAATACACCGACCTCCTGAACGTTGCAGCTGAGCGCGCTGACAGCATGGAGCGTATGGTCTACGTCGCCGCATTCGCCGCGTCCGAGTATGCATCCACGATTGGCCGCGTTGCCAAACCTTTCAACCCTCTTCTCGGTGAAACCTACGAGTACGTTCGTCCGGATCTTGGCTACCGCTTCTTCATTGAGCAAGTCAGCCACCACCCTCCTGTCGGCGCCGCCTATGCGGAAAGCAAGAATTGGGACTACTACGGCGAGTCTGCCGTCAAATCCAAGTTCTACGGCAAGTCTTTCGAATTCAACCCTCTAGGCACGTGGTTCCTGCGACTTCGTCCAGCCTCTGGCGGAGAGGAACTCTACACCTGGAAGAAGGTTACCTCCTCTGTCGTCGGTATCATCACCGGTAACCCGACCGTTGACAACTATGGTCCCATGGAAGTCAAGAACTGGACCACAGGCGAGACTTGCATCCTTGACTTCAAGGCCAAGGGCTGGAAGGCTTCTTCTGCCTACCAAGTCAGCGGCAAAGTCATAGGCAAGGATGGTCACACATCATGGTCTGTCGGCGGCCGCTGGAATGACAAGATCTACGCCCGCTACACTCCGGGCTACGAAGCTGATTTCTCAGCCGGCGGTGCTGGATCAAGCAACAACCAGGCCACCCTCGTCTGGCAAGCTCACGAGCGACCGACTGGTATTCCTTTTAATGTCACGCCCTTCGTCATCACGCTCAACGATCTTCCCGACCGTCTTCGCCCGATCATCGCTCCCACCGACTCCCGCTTACGCCCCGATCAACGTGCAATGGAAGAAGGCGAGTACGACTTCGCAGCAGACGAGAAGAACCGCGTGGAGGAGGCGCAGAGAGCCCGCAGAAAGGCACGCGAGACCAAGGGAGAAGAATTCGAGCCCAGATGGTTCCGCAAGGCCAAGCACCCGATCACTGGCGAGGACTTCTGGGAGTTCAACCACGAGTACTGGGACATCAGAGAGGATGTGGCGCAGGGACGCAGGACGTGGGAGGGCGAGAGGTTGGAGGAGGTGTTCTAGGTGTGATTGCTTTGGCCGGTCAAAATTTTCCTTTTCTTTTCTTTTCTTTTGATCAATTGAGTTCATAATCGGGTGTATAGCTAGTGCTGCTTTGGGTATAGGATGCTGTACACTCCCTGAACATCTCGGACTTCCCTTCATCACTCTTGCTTGCAACGATATTGAGACTGCAGCAAATATAATAGGAAACTCGTTCATTCAATTTCATCGTGGGCGACCACGGAGGCGATGACAGTGCTATGGACCTGAACTTCCTCCCATGTACCCGATGGTAGCCGCAAAATCACCACGCCTTCACATACTTGACACCGTCAAACTCGACGACCTTGTCGGCCGCCTCGGCCGCCTCGGCGGCGGCTTTGGCCTCAGCGGCTGCGTCCATGCGGGCGATCTCGGCGAGGAGCCTGGTCTTGAGGTCCTCCTCGAACTCCATCTCTGCGACATTGGCGGCGGCCCATTCGAACTCGGGCGTGGGGTCGCAGTCGGAGAGGGCAAAGAGGTCGTCGACTCCCGTCGGCTGGGCGAGATCGAGCGACTCGGCCGCGAAGGGTACCTCCTTCTCCTGTAGCGCATGTCAGTGAGTTGAACTCGGGTTTTCGGAGTATCTCAATGGCAACGAACCTTGGAGAGCTCCTCGGGAGCGGTCTTCACGTCCTGGACGGGCGTGGCGAGGCCGACTAGCGAGCTGGGCTTCTCGCTGTAGGCGGGAGCCGGAGCAGGAGCAGGCTTGGAGAGGAAGGGGAGGTCCAGAGTCCAGCCTTTAGCCTCGTAGGCCGGAGTATCCTAGCTTCAGTCAGCGATTGCGATGTGGCAGATTTGGGCGATGGACGCACCTCAGTGTCGAGGGTACGCTCGCAATCTAGCAGAGCGGTCTTGAGAGAGGCAGTGTCAATGCCACCTTCGGTCTGCGAGGCAGCATTGACCTGTTTGTCGTGAGAGGCGCTGGTCGTAGCGCGAGAGGCTGGGTTGCGTCCCATGATGAGTGCTTTGCTGTTTGTGGATGTCGCGGTGTAGAGGGCAAGCTTGAAGATTTGGCGAAGGTGGCTGGTATAACCTCGAGAAAGTGTCTGTGCACCGGTGAGTGAGCGTTTGACTGCAGGCGAGTGCGTGGCTGGGGAGCGGTGCGTGACTCTAGATCTCCGCCGTGATTGGCTGCGGGCAAAGTGAATGGAAGTGAAAGTGCAGCGTCAGCCACCAGACAACGAACAGGGTCCCATTCGCTGCATGAGCACGGGCCGACCTCTCGTAGTCAAAAGCTACCTCCGCCGCACCTCCTCTTCTCCTCTCCTTCTCTCGCACCAAGCGCGCTGCGTACACAACTGTGGTCGCTGAAGTCGCGAGAGGGATCATTCGCTCGAGGTAACATGCCTTCTAGCTTCGGCAGAAGGTTAGAAGCCCGCTCTCAGCATCTCTCGAAAGGGGTAAGACACTGGCGTGGTGTGTTGTGCTGCACTCTCGATCCTCCAGGGCCACCAAAGGTATGTCCAGCCCTCCCCACCATTTTGCGCTAACAACTCGGTGTAGGGGCCTCGTGTGTGGCCGCTGGAGTAGCGATAAGGAACCTTCTGCTCGAAGCGACAACCCTTTTTAGCTCCGGCAAAAGGTCCGCCGCTCGCTATAGCATCTCTCGAAAGGGTTACGACACTGGCGCGGTGAGCAGATCAGTACTTTTGATCCTCCAGGACCACCGAGGCAACCCAACCGTGGAAGCTGAAGAAGCGCAGTGTATCATTCGCATGAGGCGACATGTCTTTCAGCCTCGGCGAAAGATTAGGAGCCGGCCAAAGCGTTCCCCGAAAGGGGTGTCAACACTGGCGCGGTATGTTGTGCTGCACTGCGCACCTTCAGGACCACCAAAGTTAAGTACCCTCCACCCTTTTGTTTTTGCGCTGACTTGGTCCAGAGCGCCTCATGTGTGGTCGCTGCAGTAGCGATAAGGAACCACCTGCTTGAAGCGACAGCCCTTTCCAGCTTCGGCGAAAGGCTGATCAGTCGCTCGCTATAGAATCTCCCGCAAGGGGCACGATACTGGCGTGGTGAGCAGATCAGTACTTTTGATCCTCCAGGACCATCGAGGCACAACTAACCGTGGTCGTTGGAGTAGCAAGGGGCATCATTCACTCGAGGCGCCATGTTTCTGTTCTGCTTCGGCGAGAAATTAGGCTACCGCTCAAGGGATTTCTTGGGGAGCCGGTCTCTTGGACAAGATCAATCACCACTGGCGCAGTGAGCTGTGCTGCACTCTCCCACCTCCAAGACCACAAAGGTAAGACCAAACTCTCTCCCCTCAAGTTTCGGTAGGGAGGTGCCGCAAGTACCGGAAGTTGGAGTAGCAAGGCAAAACGCTCGCTCGTACGAGGCCAAAGCCCTTTCCGCTTCGGCGAAGGGTCACTGGCACGACGTTCTTTGCTACGACTTGCACCTCCAGTTCCATTGGGGTACTTGTTGCGAAAAGCCTCCCCTGTTTACGCTGACCTCGCAGACCATCAGTATCTCGGCCAGACCGGCTGGGCGCTGGAGGTCATTGCTGTTCGACATTAGCGGTTGAAAAGCTTGCATGAGTCGCACGACACTGCGCAATATGCTATACATGTTTTCTTGTTCAGAATTCATGGCCAATATAGACGGCTGGGGTATGGGAAAGCAGCGAAGCCGTTCAGGAGGTCCACAGTCTGCTAACTTCGTAGACATTCAGTGCTCACGATAGACAGGCAAACGTGTTGCTGCTCACCCACAGCTTGTAATCAGCGGCAATCTCGAATGTAAATGTGTTTAGAGATGGTACTTCCAGTGATACACGTAGCAAAATTTAAATAATGAACGTTGAACAGTACTGCCGCATTCATGTTAAAGTGAGGTTGAAGAGGTGAGGTCGGGTTCTGCGCCAAGCGGAGCTGTCGGCGACTTCCTCCTCCGCCGATTTCAAAGAAGGGAGCATCGTGAAGTGTTTGTCCTCTTCTTCACCAACACGGGGACGAGCCTCTTTGACCAGAAACACTGCGAATCAGGACCGAAATGTATAGTTGCAATGGCCACACAAGTCGACGACTGGATAGTGCTCGCTTGCACAGCACACGGAGATCACAGCGTTTCAAAGCAGTCCCAACGGTTTGTCGGGTTCGAGCAGGCGAACCTGCATCCAAGGGAAAATACTCCACTGCGATCGTACACTATCTCTCACTAAATCAATATGTATATATGCGGCAATAGGCATTTCGTTGTTCCGGTGACCTCGACGCGGCTGATGGCGCCATCTGCAAGCTTGGATTCGTGATCTGGAGCTGCACAACCTCGACGACTCAACAGCTGCGCTGACATTGTGTGATAGATAGTCTTCAACCAGCGACGAATGGAAGATTGTTCAGCATCCGTCAGAAACCAGTCTATCTCCGTTCTATTAGCGCCTGCGGTGGCGAATCAATATACTTACAGCAACGCTTCGCTCTTTCCTGTCGTTGTGTCTCCCTGCTCTCCAAGTGATCAACAAACCTTACTCCTCGACATATATTGCCTGATAGACCAGTATGAGAGGGTCGCGTATCAATTCGGTAGCCGTTATAGGTGCAGGAGCCTCAGGTACGACATGTTCCACGATGAATTCTTATCCGTACTCACATAGTGCTATTTGCCAGGCGCTGCTGCTGCCGCAGCTCTCGCGGCTGAGAAATGCTTCTCGCGTATTCAAGTATTCGAGCGCCGTGAGACTCCCGGAGGCACTTGGATCTACGATAGCGACCCTGGACGTCTCTTACGACCCGCGCCCGGTCATCTGCCTCCTGATCTCGATCCGCCGGTCGACATTCCACCAACGTTGCCTGCCACCACGGTGCCTATTGTCAAGGAGAGATTTGATCAGACGCCCATCTACTCCGAACTGACGTGAGCAATCTTCCAGAGCAGCAAGCTACTCACAACTTTAGGGCGCGCTGACAACATGTGGCAGGACTAATGTTCCAGCCATTGCGATGGCGTTCTCTGATCATCCTTTCCTATCAAATGGGTCTTTTGTCCCGCATGTATGTCCAATCTCGGAGTATTGACAACTACTTTGGGCAGTACTGACATATGCAGTGGGTTCCGAAGCAATACATAGAAACATATTTCTCGCTTCAAGGTACCGACAGCGTGCTTTCACTGAATACGACAGTCGAGGACGTTACCCGAACTCAGGTTGAGGATTTGTCACGCCACTCTAGCTGGAAGCTCACACTACGCCGTCACGATCCTGTTCGGAAGGTCGACCATTGGTGGCAGGAGGACTTCGATGCTCTCATTATCGCCAACGGGCACTATTCGGTCCCCTACATACCGCATGTTCCAGGTCTTGAAGGATACATGGAGGCATTTCCAGGAAAGGTCTTCCATTCAAAGTCTTATCGTTCTGCAGCGGCCTTTTCTGGCAAGAAAGTCTTGGTCATCGGCAATTCGGCATCCGGTCATGACATTTCAACACTGCTCACGCCACATGTCAAGGCGCCTCTCTATCAGTCAAGGAGATCACATTCTCGTTGGGACGGCTCAAAGCCGCCTGACGGTATTGCCTGGAAGCCAATCATCACACATTTCAATTCGGAAAACGGCACGATCTCATTCGCAGATGGCACTGATCTGAAGTACGATGAACTGGACTATGTGATTTACTGCACGGGCTACAAGCCCTCCTTTCCATGGTGGAACTCAGCAGCCAACGGCGGAGAT
>Ga0265797_10001783_pt1 | contig 37385 bp, 30 predicted proteins | sample P2T30metagenome_FD_192433 | JGI IMG/M metagenome (GOLD analysis project Ga0265797, IMG submission 192433) | Plant litter microbial communities from East Loma Ridge, Irvine, California - P2 T30 | ecosystem: Environmental > Terrestrial > Plant litter > Unclassified | place: USA: California...
TCCAATACTCCCCAGCACCCATGTACATTCTCGACGAAGTCGACGCCGCTCTCGATCTCTCCCACACTCAGAACATCGGTCGCTTGATCCGCACGCGCTTCCGTGGCAGTCAATTCATCGTCGTCAGTTTGAAGGACGGCATGTTTACGAACGCGAATCGGATTTTCAGGACGAGGTTCATGGATGGCACGAGTGTGGTCCAGGCTCTTACGCCGGCGGATATGAAGTAATGATATGATGGGGAGTGCCGAGGGGTGTATATGAGGCGTTAATTGCTGGAACTGGATAGGTCCATTGGGGCATGATTGATACCTTGGGAGTGGGGTTTTTCGTATATGTCATTTCTTGTTCATATCTTTTGCTTTCACTCTGAAGCTCTTGCAGGTGTCTATTCCAACTGCTGGTCGTACTGCGAGACTGCACGTCTTCGCTTTCTGGACCTCACCTGAAATTGATCATGGTGCTCGCTCCAGATGCTTTCTTATTTGATATAGTACGAGCGGCGAAGCGATGAATAAGTGTCTATCGCATCTTACTCGCATAGCGACTCGACTGTTATCTGTAGCCCATTGCGGAGTAAAGCTACCGTCATGCAATCTCTCAACCACACCAGTCGGGATACCATTGCGTCGCCAAAACCCATAAATCGCCGACTCGATCTCACGCGATCGAGCCAGCATGCTAAAAGTATTCCAGTTGCAACGCTCCAAGAGCACAATGTGCTTGGCCGTGCCTAGCCCTAGAGAGTGTAGTACCACGCCATCGGAAACACCAGACAAGGAATCTAAAACTCTCCCCGCTTCCCTGTACGCTCCCAGCACTTCAGCATCCTCTGACACTTTGATGACCAGATACTCGGGCTGTACTTCAGGCGCGCGGCCCTGCCTCAGCAAGCGCGTGACTTTAGCCGCGCTCCGCATGGCGAGCGACGGCGCTCTGCTTCCTTCCAGCATACGCAGGCAGAAATTCAACTTGAGAGCTGCCGCGCGGCTGGTTCGGTCGATGTGGTGAAAGGCCCTTGGACTGTTTCCAGGAGCGTTTCTCGAACGCAGGAAGGGCTCGGGCGGCTATGATGAGGCAGCTCTTGTAGACTGCGACTACGGGCGGACGGGCGTAGTGTTTGGTGTTGTCGACGTGCTCGAAGACGCGCATCCAGAGTTCGATTGGGAGGGTCTTGGTGGTCGGCTGATCGGTGGTTGCTTCGTCCATTTGTTGGGTTGGGGATTGGGTGGGTGACATGTTGATTTTTGCGAAAGTGTTGGCTATAGAGGTGGTGGGTTGGTCAAGGTCGATCTCGCTATAGGGCTCCATCGGGTGTGAGGTGGTTGCTGTCGATGGCGTGTCCTCTTGGTGTGTCTTGTCGGCAGTGAGGTGCTCATGTTTGGGCTGTGGCGTTGAGGTTATGATCTGCATGTTGGAAATGTGTTGGAAAGTCACTGCTGTCTGTTGTTCGGAAGCTCTTTGGTGGCAACGAAGCAATCAAAGTGAGAGTGAAAGCCGACGGAGCTATCAACGCAAACCGGATGATTTGCAACACAACTGGTGAAAGTTGCATCGACTGAGCTGAGTAAAACCGCACCATTCACTCCGAAGAATTTGTCCCGCTGCTAGCTTCCATGTAAGTGAGGTCTACCACAAGCCTACCAATCACCTACCTTACTACTTGCAAACCAAGCTTGTACCTAATGATCGATCATGGAAGCAAGGGACACTGGCCTTGCTTTGATTGGCATATCTCGAAGAGACGGTGTGCCAGTCTTTGGCGTTGATGCTTGGTCCCTGTGAATCGCTTTCACTGCCTACCGGGTTTCATGAGTAACAGCATCAGCAGCAGCAGATCGAAAATAAAACATTGAAAAGCAAAAAAAAAAGCAAAAAAAAAAAACAGTGCACACATGTTCGTAGTTCACGCTCTAGCGAGCTCGGTCCGTCTTTGATCATTTCCCAGCGTTTCTATATCAAGAGTTGAGCACTCACTCGAAAGTAATGTTTCCTCCTAAAGCTGTTGAGAGCCTCTGGCAATCAAATGCCAATGCTAATGTTTTCCCACCAACGCCATGCTTTTATGCAAATTCTTGTCGACATTACATCCATCCTACCCGTTCATCCGTGCCATAAATTACCACATCTCTACTTCTGACCATTCTGGCTGATCCTGCCCTGCCTCACGAGCCAGGTAAGGAGATCCACCTTGGTAGCGACAGCAACAGCCTTGAGACCCTCAGGACCCTCGACGCCGGCGTTGACGTCCTTCTCGGTGATGACGGCGGCGGCGTTCCACTCGAAGAAGCGCGCGAGGACATTGAGAGGTGTCTGCATGGTGATCTCGACGTAGGAGCGCTTGCTCTCGTCGCCCTCGGCGAGGCCGGGGAACTTCTCGAGGGGCTTGACCTCGTCGAGCTTGGAGAAGCTGAACATGACCTTGGAGACGGGCGAGGAGACTTGCACGCGGCCGGAGGAGAGGTAGGACAGGCAGTTGCCGAGAGTGACCATGCCGACTAGGCGGGGACCCTTGGCGGAGGTGACGGGGATTTGGTCGAAGCCCTTCTCGCGCATGAGCTCGACGGCCTCGTCGACTGTGGAGGTGCTGGGGATGGTCTGGATGGGCTTGAGGCGGAGGTCGGAGACGGTGCCGTGGGCGTAGTCGTCCTTCTTCTTGGGCTTGTTCTCGGATGACTTCTCCTTGCCCTCCTCGTTGACAACGAGCTTCTTCTCCTGTCCGACGGCATCGGCCGCCTTGAGATCCGGGGTGACGGGTGCGGTGAGAGGAGGCGAAGGAGGGAGGAGGTCGTTGGCTGCGAGCCAGTCGTCGTCGACGAACTTGGAGAGGTAGGAGCGGATGCTGTCGGGGAGAATGACAACGATGGCGTCGTCTTTGGTCAGGTTGAGGTCCTTGACAGCCTTGACGCAAGCGCTCATGGCGGAGCCGGCGGAGCCACCGCAGAGCAGACCCTCCTCACGAATGAGTCTGCGAGCCCAGTAGAAGCTGTCCACATCGTCGGTTTTGTACCAGTGGTCCACCTCCTTCTGTGAGAGAACGTCGGGGATGAAGTCGTAACCAATACCCTCAACCTTGTACGGCTTGTCCTTGCCCTCGTCGTTCAAGCTGGCGGGAACGGCCAGAATGGAGCCCTTGGGGTCGGCCGCAATGATCTTGACGTCCGAGCCGTGGTGTTTCCTGATACCCCTTGACAGACCAGTGATTGTGCCACCAGTACCAGCGCCAGCAACGAGCGCTACGAATTTTCCCTCGACCTTTGAAATCTGGTCGCAAATTTCCTCTGCGGTGCCCAACTCGTGCGCGAGCGGGTTGTTGGGGTTGACGTACTGGTCAAGGATGACGCCGCCGGGGATCTCCTTCTCCAATCGCCTGGCGACACCGATGTGGCTCTCGGGAGCGTCCCAGGCAGCGCTGGTGGGTGTGCGGATGATCTCAGCGCCGAGGGCCTTGAGGACGGAAACCTTCTCGCTGCTCATCTTCTCGGGGAGGGTGATGATGGTCCTGTAGCCCTTGACGGCGCCAACGAGGGCAAGACCAATGCCAGTGTTGCCGCTGGTGGGCTCAATGAGCACGCTGTGTCCGGGAGTGATGCGGCCTTCCTTCTCGGCTGCCTCGACCATGCGCAGGGCGATGCGGTCCTTGACGGAGCCGCCGGCGTTGAAGAACTCGCATTTGGCGTAGATCTTGCAGTCGACTCCGAGCGACTTGGGGATGCTGTTGAGGCGGACCAGCGGGGTGTTGCCGATGTTCTCGAGGATGCTGTCCATGATGGCGGGCGGCTGGCGCGGGGCGCGCGATGTGACGTGAGACATGGCTGTGGGTGTGTGTTTGTGTTTGTGTGTGTTGTTCGAGACAAGACGACAACAAGAAAATAAGAGAGGGTAAGAGAGAGTAAGAGAGTGAGAGGGAACCTACCACAAGGTGCTCGCAGGGTCTGGCGGGACAGAAAACAGAGCGACGGATTCGTGCTTCGGCGTCTTTGTCTCGTCAGGCAGGCACGCACCGATGGGCCTGGCTAGCCCGGGAGTAAGCGGCGCATTTTCTGCTGCAGACTTTTGGTTAAGCCGGGCTGATCAGACAATCATTGATGCTGAAGAGACAGAAGCATGTGATAAATAAAACATATACTGAATTCGCGCATGGCGGGCAGGCGGCTGTCAATAAATAGCTATCCCCTAATGAATGAATATTTTAGTTTGAAAAACACGCGCGGCAGGGCTGAGGATCATGATGCTGCTTCAAATCAAAATGCCGCTCATCCTCGTTGCCGCGAGCCGGCGGGCATGATAAGAGCGCGAAGCTGCCCCTGTCGTGCTGCTGTGTCGGACGGTGATGTGTCACAATTTGTGATTTTTGTTTCCAGCCCGCCTGCCTGCCCTCTGCCCGCCAGCGCCGTTTTTGGTGGAGAGGTAGGTGCCTTGGTGCATGTGGAAAACGCATACAGCAGCGACAAGTCATACATAGTCATCTTCCTGTATTCGCACACCACACCGACCTCGGCCGTCAATGGCTCTCTCTGCGCCGTGCATCCACTAACCCTGTGCAACCAGCCTCTTGCCCTCTTCTTCCCTTCCCTTCTACAACTACAGTATCACAACACCCTTCTCATCTGTGTCCCGCTCAGTCCAGGCATGGAAAATGACTACCTCTATGTTGGCGTCTGGAAAGGCAAGCGCGTTCGGGCCACTTAAAAAATCCGTCGTCCCAGGCCTCGCCGCTCATGATTCATCCCGCCACTTTGGCCACGCTGCACATGCCCGCAACAATGGAAAGCATCCCGCTGCTCGCATGGAAGAGGATGCTCAAGCTTCCAGGGAGCTGTTCATGGACGTCTTGACCGCCAATGCCACCAAGCGCGACGCCAAACAGTACCTATCTAGGTTCAACGAACCCAAACCATCACCACCCAAACCTTCCGCCCAGGACGAACGAAATGCACGATGCCGCCGTTACCAGGACCGCGTCGACAGGATGGGCGTCAATTTGGGCGGACTCTATGCACCAGCCAGAGCTATCGCCAACACGCCTCAATTCACCAGGGAAATCATCCCGGAAAAGGTGCCTCTCGTACGCAAAACTTTGCACACTGCATTGGTGTCGTTGCGATCACCCGAGAGCCTGAGCGACGAATTGCTGGACGGAATCGCTGCCACCCTCTCGCAGCTTGTCAGGCTCGACATGCGCATATTGCTTGCAATCGACTGTGTGAACCTAGGAGATGCACATCACCAGCATTTGCACGCCAAAAGACAAATGCTGTCTGATCAGGCTGGTCGACTGGTCAAAGCCATTGCAAATCACAGCCCTGAAGGCGCGCGCTACGTGCCTGATGCTATGACATGTGCAGATATGCCAGACTCATTGGGAGGAACTGGTGTGAGTGTGGGCATGACCAAGCTCCTACTACACCCGCTAAAGCGCGGCGCTGTGACTATTGTGCCCACCATTGCCTACTCAGAATCTGGCCATTTGACCTCGACAAGTCTAGCCGAGACGATGAGAGCCTTGACCGCACAGCTTGCCGGCCAAGGAGTATCTCCAACCATCGGTAGAAACACCGAGTACCCTGACCCTGTCTCTCTCGATCGCATCATCATGCTGGATCCTGCTGGTGGTATCCCAAGCAAAGACAGAGGCGATGGCGCCCACATATTCATCAACCTCGAGCAAGAGTTCGACGCGATCGACAGGGAGCTAGCAGATGGCCATTCTGGCCCACAAAAGGCTCTGTACAGACAGCATCAGGCCAATCTGGACATTTCCCGCCAGTGCCTTACTATGCTGCCTTCCGCTTCATCTGCAATCATTATCACTCCTCAAGAAGCAGCGGTCTCATCGCGCGGCAGAACTGAAGGCGAACCTATCAGGGCTGGTACAAGGCAGCAGAAGAACACTTTGATCCACAATCTGCTCACAAACAAGCCGATGGTGTCTTCGTCTCTGCCACTAGAGCGTCTGCCGTCGGCATTCGGGGTGAATGGCGGCCTAGCAACAGCTACTAGGCCTGCTGCTACACTGGTCAAAAAGGGCATGCCGCTGACAATTATTCCATCGGCTGATCGATGGGTCGGCTGGACCGCGCCCAAATCAGGTCGCACCACGATCAACCTTCGAGAAGATCCCCGCATCAACTTCGACCGCCTGGTCGCCCTCATTGAGAACTCCTTCCGTCGCAAGCTCGACGTCGAGCATTACCTCAACCGCATAGCTGGTCGCACAGCAGGCATCATCGTCGCTGGCGACTACGAAGGCGGCGCAATCTTGACTTGGGAACAAGCGCCAGGTTCCAACGACCCAACGCAGCTCGTCCCATACCTTGACAAATTCGCGGTCTTGCAATCTTCTCAGGGATCTGCAGGTGTCGCAGACATTGTGTTCCAAGCAATGGCTCGCACATGCTTCCCGCATGGTGTCTGCTGGCGTAGCAGGAATGACAACCCTGTCAACAAGTGGTACTTCGAGCGCGCGTCAGGAACGTGGACGATTCCGAACAGCAACTGGACCATGTTCTGGACTGGTGATGGTGTGGTGGATGACCAGAAGAAATGGGAGGAGTATGTCGGAGTCTGCACCAGCGTCATGCCGAGCTGGGCAGATAAGGGACAGAGGCCTGATTGAGGGTCTATACAATGATACAATGTAAGACAGTGACTGACATTCCTCCTCCCTTGTCAATGCAAGATCGGTTAATGTTTGTTGTTCTTATCCTCATGTGGCAGTGCCGAGAAGTGAAGGCAGCTTTCTCGCGCTTCGAGATGTTGGTGGAATCTTGACTCTTAACTTTGAGCAGGCGCCAGCTGCGACAGCAAGCAAATGCAACGCCACGCACCTCGACTTCCACGCATGCACTTCATAACACGCACCAAAAAAAACAGAAAACTTCACAACACGCATTCGCTCCAACCAACCGATCAGACACAGCCTGTCAAGCGCAAAAGCAGCCCGCTCCACAACCGTCTGTAACCAAACTCACACCACGTTCGCGACTGGCCTTCAAACCTCACTGGGTCTCATCCACGTCTCCACCACATCACACCAAAAAAACCAAACCCGACAACGCCGACATGTCTCAACCCCCTCCACCAACCTCAAAAGAACAAAAACAAAAACCCACACCACCCCCCCTCCCCTACGAACTCTGGCTCCGCATCCTCGAATCCCTCTCCCACCCCCACCTCCTCGCCCGTCCCGCCTACGTCAACTGCTTCGTCAAAGCCATCCTCCGCGCCCGCGCCACAGAATCCGACCTCGTCCCGGCTTTGCCTGAATTCGCGCGCCGCGCCTGGAAAGCTACCAGGCCTTACTACGCCATCAACAGCGAGATTCGCAGAGCCGCGCAGCAGGTTTTCCTGTCGGGCGTGTTGTTGCAGAGTTGTAGAGCGCCGTTGGAGGAAGTGCCGAGGAGGAGGAAGGGGAGGAGGAGGGCGAGGGGGATGGAACGTGGCGGGGAGGGGGAGAAGCCGTTTTGGGCGCCGGATGTGCTTGCGAGGATGAGGTTGGTGGAGAGTAAGGGGGGTCTGGTGCCGACGTACTTGCCGCTTGAGGTTTTCGGGCAATCGTTCTCTGCGCCGCCGAACCATGCGCGCAGGCTGAAGAGCGTGCTCGTGCAGCATGTGCTGAGGGTTGTGGGGGAGGTTTGGGTGCTGAGGACGGTGAGGAAGGTGGAGTTGTTGGCTGGCGCGCCGGAGGAGGAGTTGATGGGGGAGGCGTGGGAGTGTGCGGAGGAGCTGAAGAGGAGGATTGAGGGGGTTTGGAGGGAGATGGGGGTGCAGGGTGGGGAGGTGAGGATTATGGTTTGAGGTGGAAGGGGAGGTGGTTGATGGGGTGGTGGTGGTTGTTGTTGTTGCTGCCTTGTGGGAGGCAGCAGTATAACCGTGTATCTCGCGGTTGAGTTGGTTTAGTTGCGTTCGATTGAGTGGTAAACTCTCTACTTTGGATTGGGTGTTGAGATGTAATGGTCAATGGCTGATTGGGGCTCAGAGCGGGAAGCTTGTTGCATCTAGTATTGCTGGCCGCAGCGTCTGCTTTCCTACTACATAAATCACTTTAACTGTGTCTCTCGGCAGCAGCAGTACACATCCAAGCATTTGAATCATACATCCGTCGCAAACAGTTTCGACTCCGTCAAGGCAAAAAGGAAAGAAAATTACATACATATACACAACTTGCTTTCTGAGTACGTATCGTCCAACTCAAAACAGCCACACTCGTATGTTACATTCATCGCACGGCGATCACAATCCCTATTATGCGAGTCCGAATTCATGCTGACCGTCTTCCACAGTAACCATGAGCTCTGAATCAGCAATGGCTTCTCCGTTCTCCGATCCATTCTCTGACACCGAGAGCATCACATCGATCGAATCCACGGACTCAGTGTGGTCTACGACTTCTTCAACCTCCAACGCCTCAAGCCGCACATCCATCGACTCTCTCGACGACGACGAAGACGACCTGCACGGCCTGTCCCCCGACGAAATCAGACAAGTAGCCGAAAACTTGCAGGAAATCGCCGCGAACCTCCACGCATCCACCCAAGCTCACGCAGAAATGGCATCGGCCCTGGAACGCATGGGAGAGGGTCTCGAAGAGCTCAACGCGAGACTTGCGGATCTGACTGCTAATGCTGAGGCGAACTTGGAGAGCTTGAGGGAGGCGGTGGACACGACGGCGCGGATCGAGATGCAGCTTCCGGCTTTCCTCGAGAGGCGTCGGGTTATGGCTCAGGCTGAGACTAGGCGTGATGCTCGGCCGGGGTTCTTTGGAAGTGTTGTGGATAGGGTGAAGGAGAGGGTTTGGGGTTGGATGGCACAGGTGTTGTGATTGCAACAGATTGATAGGAAGGACATTTTGAGTGTTTTGGGAGCTGGGCTTGCCAGTCACTTGTTTGTTTGATTCTTGTTCCGAACGATATGGTATGCTTGATGTAAACACACCGGCATTGAATATCTCGTCAGGAGTGTATTGCAATCTGAACGTCGACATCTGTTTGCGCCACTGCACTAGCTTTCTGGAGACTCACTATCACTACTATACAGACTTGTAGACGACCGCAATACGTTCGAACGTCCGTATTGATTAGATACACACGACATCGATATATGTTATACATGCATGTCGTCGAGTGGCTCTCGTAGGGTTCGGGTTGGGGTTTTCATCATTTGCCATCAAAATGTTTCTAGTCGATTCGTACATGTAAGCTTTTGCTGGTCTATCTGAGCGGTAAGTACGATGTAGGGTTGTCGTACGCAGCTAAAGGATGTCGCATACAGAGTACAGATCTGGCCAGTCGAGACAAATCTTTGAGATGTACATTCCTGGTTCGCGGGAAAGGCCAAAGATAGCTAGCGTGTACATCCGCGTCTGTCACCTAGTACCATGTATCAGCGACCATTTTGAAAATTCATCACGTTCATCCAAAGTCTTTAGTACCACGTTGAACCACCAGAGATTTAATGTTCACAGATAGAGAGTCGTGGAGCATGGAAAGTGCCGTGGCCGTGGGATGTCGTGCTCGAGCTCGGGTGGAGATGATCCGCTTGTAGAAAGGGCACAGCTTGCCTCCCACGTGTTGCTCAGCGTGTAACTTTACACCAACACAACGCGATACGACGTAACGCGATAACAACTACCGAAATCGGGAAAGTATGTCTACCAAAGTCATGTTTCAGCGCGCAGAAGTGCGTAAGACGTGCGAGCACGCAACTCTTGTGGTTCACGTGCTGGTGGAAGTACCCACAAAGCCATCATAGTCCTTGAGCTCTTGCTTGTAATGCATGTCAGCATATTTCTGCAGGTAGCTGTCTCTTTTTTCTACTAGCTGCTCTCAGCACCACATTCGAGACACTTAGCTACAGACAACTACTATCATCATGGGATCAACGAACGAGGACACCGGGCGTAAGCCATGGATCATGAACGCATTCGCTATGACTGCTCCTGGCCATCTGGCTCCAGGTATGTTCAAGGACCCAAGTTGATCATTCCCTCGCCTCTCACTAAGAACTTTCAAGGATTATGGAGGCACCCCGATCAAGAGAAGCAGACTCTTGACCATTGGGTCCGCTTAGCCAAATTCCTAGACGACAATGGCTTCCACGGCCTCTTCTTCGCCGACGTACTGGGCATCTACGATGTCTACAAGGGTGACGGTCCAGCTCTGCAGTCAGGAGCTCAAGTCCCAATTCTCGACATCAGCCTGCTTGTCTCTGCTATGGCGTACGCAACCAAGAACATCTCCTTTGGTATCACGGCTTCCACGACCTACGAGAACCCATATTCGCTCGCGCGGAAGTTTGCTACCCTTGATCACATTACAGACGGGCGCGTAGGATGGAACATCGTGACCAGCTACTTAGAAAGTGCCGCCAAGTCCTTTGGTCTCGAAAAAGGCATTGAGCATGATGAGAGATACAAGATTGCGGACGAATTCCTGGACGTGGTATACAAACTTCTGGAAGGCAGCTGGCAAGAGGATGCAGTCGAAGCAGACAAGCAGAAGGGTGTTTGGACAAACCCTGATAAGGTTAGGAAGATCGATCATGTTGGGTATGTGTTCTCATTCATCTCGATAACGAGCTGTGCTAAAACCGCCATAGGAAGTACTTCAAGTGCGCTGGCCCAAGCATCGTAGATCCATCACCTCAACGTACGCCATTCCTGCTACAAGCAGGTGCCTCAAAAGCTGGAAAGGACTTTGCAGCAAAGCACTCAGAAGCAATGTTCCTACCCGGAATGATCCCTAAGAAAACTGCAGCGGTCGTTCAAGATACCAGAGCACTCCTTCGCGAGCTCGGAAAACCAGAGGACAGCGTCAAGTTCATCGCCGGCATCTTCATCGTTGTTGACGAGACCGACGAGAAAGCGCAGGCGAAGTTTGACAACTTGCTTCCATACGCCGACCTCGAAGGCACTGCCTCTCTTTTCGGAGGTTGGTCAGGCACTGATCTGTCCAAGTTCTCCGACGATGAGGACTTCACATTTGGGGCGAAGCTACCAGCTATCCAGTCGTTGATCACTTCTTGGACCGAGTCTGTCCCGGGAACAGCTGGACTGAAGTGGACCAAGAAGCGGGTCTTGGAACATCTCGCTATCTCAGGCGCTCACCCAAGGGCAATTGGCAGCCCTACAACAGTTGCAAACATATTGCAGCAGTGGATTGAGGAGGCAGGCGTTGATGGTTTCAACATCAGCTACGCTCATACTCCCGGCACGTTCGAAGACATAGTCAAGTACCTGTGGCCTGAGCTGAAGAAGAGGGGTGTACTGCAGGAGAAGTATGCGGGATCGAGCATGAGGGAGAACTACTTGCAGGATGGCAAAGGACCGAGGGTCAGAGACTGGCACTCTGCCAGCGCGTATACTTGGAAGGAGTAAATACCGGTCCAAACGCGTGAAGCACATGTTTTCGGACCGACTTTAGTCCAGAGCTGCAGATGTTGTCTTAGGCAAGTTGGAAAAAGGTACATTGACCCGACGATCTTACGCCTTCTTGTTTTCCCCGCAGCCACCTCTCCACGTTCTGGTATCCACAAGCGCCTCTTCCTTCCACTCACAAGTTGATCATCCACGCCGTCATGCATGCAGCGTCAGGTCCACAGGCCGGTATACCACATGTTGACTTCCTTTGCGGAGATCTGCAGTTTTACCGCGGGCGGCCAAGTACAATGTGGGTTTGTTGCTGCCCTATATCCGAGCGGTCTTGAAGAGATATCCCGAACGTCTTCATATGTATTTTATGTGATCCTGACCTCCTCTGTTTCGACCTTGATCGTCCCACCAACCGAGAACCCTTCACCTAAAGGCGATCCTCACCATGGACGAGACTAAGAAAGATGAAGTGATGCAAGTGGAGGATACTGGCGATGCATTAGTATGTCTACTCACACTCCATCGGCCATTGCTATATATGTGCTGTCACTGACGCTCTACCAGGCCAAAGATGCAGCCCAAGCAGAGCACGACTCCTGGCTCAACGATAAGCCACGCGCACGCAAGCTGCGACGGAAGATGGACTTGCGCATACTACCTCTCTGTGCTTGGATGTATTTGCTCAACTATCTAGACAGAGGCAACATCGGCAACTCCAAACTACTCAACTCCGAGACGGGTGACTCGTTGATGGAGCAGACGAATATGACCAACCTGGAGTACGCCATCGCGGTTTCTCTGTTCGCCGTCGCTTACGCACTGTTCGAAGTGCCCTCAAACTGGATCATGAAGAGATATGTCCGTCCTTCGAGGTGGTTGGCTACGCTGCTGCTTCTTTGGGGGATATTCACCATTGGGTTTGCTGGCGTACAGAACTTTGCGCAAGTCACGATTTTGCGGTTCTTTATTGGAATGTTCGAGGCTGGATTCTTCCCAGGTATGTGATATGGCATGAATCATCGAAAGACCAAGCTAATGAGACTCAGGTATCATCTACCTAATCACCTTCTGGTATCCGGTTGAGGAGCGATCAGTTCGCATTGCATTTGTGCTGGCATCAGCTACTGCTGCTGGCGCTTTTGGCGGGTGTATCGCTTGTGAGTACTACGATTGGATTATATCAATTTGGATAGCAGAGTGTTGACACTTTCATCTAGACGGAGTCGGTCACATCAATGGTGCAGCTGGACTGGAGGGCTTCCGTTGGCTGGTAAGTCTTGCTCCATTTCCACGAGTGGATACGCCATTCTGCCATGTAATGCATATCAACAGACGAAGACAGGCTGACAAGTGTCTAGTTCATCATCGAAGGTCTGATCACGGTCTTCTGCACACTTCTGACCCTCTTCTTCCTGCCCGACTATCCCTCACGTGCGAAGTGGCTCACCGATGACGACAAGAAATTCATCGAAGCCCGCATCAAGATCAAAGGAGGAGGATATACCAATGAGCACGCTTCCAGGAGGGAGGTCATGGAGACGCTGTTCAGTCCCAGGATGCTCTCGCACTATTTGGCTTACATTTGCAACTGTGTGCCATTGGGATCGCTTACATTCTTCACGCCGACGATTGTGAATGGCTTGGGGTTCTCATCGATCGAAGCTCAGCTCATGACTGGTAAGTTCTGCGCGTCAGATCTTGATGAAATGCTTGTTTGCATGTACTGATCATCTCCGTAGTGCCGCCATGGGTCTGTGGCTACTTTGTTTGTTTGTTCCTTGGCTGGAGTGCAGACCACTTCAACGCTCGCGGCTGGCATGTCACCGCAAGCTCCACCATTGGTGGCATTGGCTGGCTCACAGCTGGTCTCCTTCCAGCTGATGCATACACTGCACGTTACGGCTGCCTCTTCCTCTGCGCCTGTGGAGCTTTCCCTAGCTCAGGCCCATTGAGCGCATGGGTGACTTGCAACGTGCCGTCTATTGTCACGATGGGCATCGCAGCTGCGCTCAACAACAGTGGCGCCGGTGTGAGTCAAGTCATTGCACAATGGATCTGGATCGCGGGCGAGAAGGAAGATGGATATCCTACAGGCAACTTTACATGTGCTGCGTGCAGCTTCGCAACTGCACTGATCGCGTTTGGTCTGCGTTTCCTTTATGGTCGCATGAACGATAAGGGAGTCACTGACGCAAGGGGAGACAAGCGAATCTGGCTGTTGTAAATTTAGTATGCTCTTCTGGAATGCACGATAACTATGCCAAGCAAGTTCGCGTTACAGTACATCCCAACATTGAGACTCCTCTGTCACGCAAAGTGAATGACGAGCCGTGCCCTCGTGTTGAAGCTGTTGCCATGGGTTGCCAGCAATCGACCGTCGCATCGTATGAGACCACTTCGACTGTTTCCGAAACAACATGTCGATCGACTTACGGCCCACGACAATTGACGAGCATCCCAACGACAACCAGGACCACAAAGTCTCACATTCTCAGTGTTGAGAGGCCACTCCAATGGAGCACAATCTGCGATTATGTCACCGTACCGTATACAGTGACGCAGCGGCGTTTCATTGTCGTAACCGAAACGGCACCACGCACGGTCGGGATTCCTACGAGCACCGGAACCGCATACGTGAGCTCCACAGTGTACGAGACAGTGAGCGAAACGATCACGGAGACCACGACAGCTCCTACTGTGACCATCACATCAGAACCATACACAGTTCCAGTGCCAATCGGTTTCACTCCTATCGCGTCCAATCCAATCAACGCTGGTGCAGACACATTCACACCCAAGGCAGTGGAGTCGTCGACGACCATCACACAAGACAATCAACCCGCGCCGACTGTAACAGACGACACGATTGATCCAGCAACCGTGGTGCCTCCAGGGAGGCTATTGCTCGCTACGGGATTGCATGCCCGCGCAGAGAAGTCTTTCAGCAATGTCAACCGGGTCATCTGCGATGAGACTACGCGGTTCTACACAACGAGCGTCAAGCCCTTCACGGTCAGGAACACAAAACTCACAAGCACAATCACGCTGACGGATTATTACTACGCCACGACCACATTCGAAGACATCGTGTCGACTACTACGGAGACTCCTGTTGATTCCGAGGAGACCACTGAGATACAGGCATTCACTGAATCTACGACGACACTGTTCTACGAGACCACAACAGTCACGCCCACGTACGAGTTGCCGCGTTCCACAGCATACGCCGCGTGCGGCGCAGACAACTTCATTGGTGGCATTGCAGGTTACGGTATTGTGGGCCTCAACCGGGAGCCTCTTGATAGAAGCGGCATAAACACGCCCATATTCCCGGCTGACTCGGCTCGAAGTTGCTGCGAAGCCTGCGCCTCGCAGACTGATATATCGTGCGCTGGTAGTGTTTGGTTACAGAACACTTGCTTCTTCATCACCAACAGCGAGCGATGCGACGGCAGCGAAGCAATGATATCTTTCGACCTGAGCCGCGGCCGCGAAGTCTCGGCCAATGAAGGATTATTGCTCTCGAATGGTGCTTGTGGGCAACAGGTGTGGTCGGGACGTTATTGCGATCAGTTATCGGGGAATTGTGATGGTGCTGATCCGACGCCGAGTGAGTTGTCTCCAGCGCCAACCGAGATAACTTAGAGTAATTTTAGCCTTGCAAAGCGACAGTAGTATACTCGGCTTTTCCTGCATGCTATACAATCGGAACATTCTTAGCTTCTTCAATTCCACCTGACTCCAAACAGCCTTCCACCAGCTTTCGAAAGCCCAGATGACAGGCCATCAGCGTTCACCAAGTAGTGTCGTTGATGGCCAGGTACGTCCAGCGCAACCATTCGGTACTCAAAGTCTTTATCCCCAGGCGCTTTGGTCATGTGTACTTGCACTGTGCCCTTCGCCGCTGGCCCTTCAACATAGAAATGCATGTGCAAATGTTCCACGCCCGCCTTGTCAGTTTCCAACCTGCTCGCAATCGTCCTGTTTCTTGCCCATCGACTGTGTGAGGGCTCGCCGTGCGCTTCAATCTCGCGTTTTGTGTGCATGCCCTGCCCGGCCAGAATCTCAAGGCATTTTGGGTCTTTGCGCACGCGGTCTGCGGTGCGGTTGAATACTGCGGTTTTGCTGTCGGTGCTGAAGACTTCGAGGTAGAGTACTGTGAAGACAGCGCCAGTTGCTGCTAATCCTACGAGAACGAGGCCGAGGTTGAAGGTCTGCTGTGTTGTGCGGGCGGCCTTTTCGCCGATGGACAGGTTTTGCCAGGGCACGCGGCCAGTATCGTTTACTATGGTGACTGATCGCCTCTTGGCTGTGGGAGGACTGTTCGGTGAGGCGGATTGTGTTGCGAGGCGCGCATTCAGAGGAGTCGCAGATGTGATTGCTGGGCGGAAGCCGGCGCGGAAGACGAACAGAGGTGAGGCCAGCCTCAGTGGTGATAGTTTGGCGGCCATGGTGTTTTCGCAAGTAGTGAGTATCGGTGTCTATCACAAATATGCGATTTTGTGACGTTATGTGATGATCAATGTATGGCAGTAGGTGTTTGCTCAGAGGCGGGAGCTCAAGAGCTTCTGCAACAGCAGCGTGAGCGCAAGAAGGTGCGAGGGACGTCATTGGCGGCGATTGGTGCGGACTTCCATTGAGAGCACCTCCGAGGAGGCATTACTCTCCACCTGATTTATTGAACAGGATACATTGGAGATTAGGCATGATTCTCTTTTAAATTTCATTTTATATCAGAGGATATATCCATGTTGCCATCTCTACTTCTGATTAAAGCCCTCTGGAGCCTTGCTTTTCTCCAACTCCTTGAATTTCCTGACCACCTGAACAGTAGCGAAATAGCTGAACGGCAGTGCGATAAACCACAAGCCGCAATTGATGCTCGCAGTAGCAATCAACGGCGTTGGGATGGCTTGGATACCGAAGCCCAGGCATACAGCTGCCGTCTCGATGCCTCGTAGCAACGAGCTGTACCTGATTTGGTCTCCAGGGGAGTCACTGAGATTCGAAATGCACCTATACGAAAGAATATGTTTAGCAGCCGATCAGTGAGTATCTGGAAACACACAGAAATGGAAGGCTCACCAATAGATATAGTTCTCGACCTGAAAATCACATGACCTAAGTCAGCGAATGATCTTAACGTGAACTTGGGTCGAAGAGGATCGGAGCCTTACCATACTGACGCTCACGCGCTCAAACACATACAAGCCAAAGCCCCGGCCGAACGTCGATTGATCAGCCCAGTCCAATCTTGGTTTGGTGTGCCTGAACTCGTTCTGGATGTACACGGCCCAAATCCAAGACCCGCTGTTGAGAGAGGTTATGATGACATAAGTCACTATCGCTCTAGTCCGACGACTTTTGTGCCATGGCACATCAACCAGAGCTCCAGCGAGCCAAGTGCCGAAAGTGCCGCTGAAGGCGAAGCTCAGACTACCAAGAGCTCGCGAGCGGACGGTGAAGTAGGTGGCGAGGTAGGTTCCTGGGTAGGCCTGACACCAGCCGTAATACCAGAAGAGTGGCACAAGCAAGAGGATAGACTTGCTACGAGCCAGACGCCACATCTCTCGCAGCTCGACGCGCCAGTCCGTTCCTTTCGGTGCAGCAATTTTGGTGCCATCCTTGCGCTGTACTTTCTCAGGATTGGAGAGAAGTGAGCCAAGGAAGAATCCCAAGCATTGGATAGAGATGAAGGCAAGGTAGGTTTGGTATCCTACGGAGCCGGACTCTGCTCTGTTAACGTTGAGAGCTAGCGAGATGGAACCGCCCACCACATTTCCAAAATTCCTAAACGTGAACCAAGTCGCAATGTATCGCCCACGTTGTTTTGTTCAGGGTATCCGGTCGAGATGGCGCCTTCAACACTCCAGAAGAATCCTGCACTGATGCCGCATGCGATCGATCCAAAGTAGACGAACCATGTTGCGCCAGTTCTGTTGTTCACGTACAAGCCAGCAGCGTATAGCGGATATCCAATGCTCCCGCAGGCTAAAGTCCATCGGAAGCCAATGAGATTGGTCAACCATGGTCCTAAGAAGCAGGTTACAGTCATGAAAGCATAGAGCAAAGCATTCGCTGCGTTGACGAGATCTGGGCTTTGGGAGCCTCCCACTCCCAGGCCGTTCATAGCATTCCATATTCCTGGTGCACAAAATGCACATGAGCCAACGACTAAGATCTGGAACAAAGTACTCCGAAAGAATGATATGCGAGTCGTTGTCGAACGTCGTGTTGCGTCATGGTCAGAAAATGAGTCTGGCGATGGAGTCTGAAGCTCGACATCGCTTTGTGGCTGTACTTTGTCGTGCTGTGGTTGATGGTCAGTCATTCTACCTGTCCTGGTTCCGTTTACCGATTATAGGATTGAAAGACGAAGTCCCGTCCTAACGTGCTAATCATATTATGCTCCAGCACGTGGGTTTCCAAGACCAGGAGCCGATTACCGGTGTCTTTTGATCGCCCATCCAATGATATTCCATGATGTCAAGCACGCCATGCTGATAAGCCTTCAAAGTGCAACCTCGCGGTGATCCATTGCCTCTTATGCATTTCTCCCAATATCGTCGAGAAAGCGACTCGTCTAGCGTACATACCAGTGAGATCGCGAAATCGCCTTTCTTGCTGGCACATGCTTTACTTCGTTCGATCGGCGTAGAAGGAGGAGCCTGGAGCACATTATTCTTTTAAGAAACTCCTCCAACAAGGTTGTACCACAGTTTCAACAAAGACTTGGTGAGCTTCCTGATTCTCCTGACTTCTGAGAAGTGGAGTCGCTTCTATGCCCCCTCAACTGGCGTGCTCCTTCCTTCGTCGACGTCAGCCGTAGCCGCACTCGGCGATAGCTTCCGATATATGAGTGGTGAAACTCTGCACTGCTCTCATAGCTCTCGGAAAGGATCTAGGCGGTAGACCTTGGCGTGTAACAAGAACGATTGTTTGTAACCCTGAATCAAAACTCGAACGACTTTCCAAGATGGCGACCTTGACAAATCCGACATTGGGCACAACGCTGCCATCGGCATATGATTCTCGACACTCCGGAGTATCTTTCGAAGCGTTCGACCTGCCAAGTGGTAACCAGAAGAAACTAGGTCCGCCTCATCCGCCAGAGAGTATCAGCCCTCTTGCACTTCGTCCAGTCGAGCACGAGCACTCACACCTGGATCTCGACTCTACCGTTGACACAATCAAGGCTCTCCAGTCCCAAGATGGTATTCTCACAAAGCAACTTGCGACGCACGGAACTCTTTTGTTTCGTGGGTTGCCTATCAACGGCGCCCACGACTTCAGCAAATTCGTCCACGCTTTCGGGTATAAGCCACATGAGATTATCGGAATTGTCGTTGACAGACCAGTACTTGCACCAAACATAGCACCCGCGAACGAAGCACCGAAAGAAGTGCTCGTTTATAACCACAACGAGTCACCACAGGTTCCACATGCACCAGAGTACATCTTCTTCTATTGCCACAAAGCACCACACACAGGTGGTGAGTCCCCAATTTCATCATCACTCGAGCTATTCCACCGTGCACAGGAAGAAATACCGGAATTCGTTCATGAGCTAGCCGAAAAGGGCATACTCAGCAGAGTCACCTACAAAGTCGAACAGCAATACAAAGGCGGAGCAACTCTGAAGCAAGCATTTGGTAAACTGGTTGAGCCTGACGATGATGACGCCACGCGGCGGTCCAAGATCGAAGCTCAGATTGCCAGATACGGGCGAGGCAAGCACACTACGTGGGAGTGGACCGATGACGGTGGCCTGATACTTGAGCATCGTCTTCCAGCCGTTCGCACACAACCCCTCACGGGTATACCGACGCTCTTCACAGGCTTGGCTGCCTACTACAAAAATGCAAAGGTCAACGGAGCAGGCCGTAACATCACGCAGCAGCTATATGGTGATGGTACACCAATTCCTGAGAAGTACTCGGCGCATCTGGCAAAGATCACTGATGAAATTCGTGTCCTGCACAAATGGCAGCAGGGCGACGTCTTGGTATTTGACAATGTCATTGCGCAACATGGGAGAGAGCCTTGGGAGGGCGAACAAGGCGACCGTGTCATAATGGCAAGCTTATTTGATGGAGATCAGGTTCCGGGAGCGTATAGCAATGCAGACTGGGCTCAAGTTGTTCAAGCGAGTGATGGCTAGAACGGTCAACGGACTGGAGATTTTGGAGAGTGTAACGATAAGAATGTCTGGAGATGATTTCCATACTCCCGATTTTCTATGACATGATACAAATAACGAAGCAAGCCCAGCTATTTGAGCGTGGCATGGTGATGTTCAAAGGACCCGTCATATGCCCAAAATCAGACCAATTTAGCCAGCCTACCAAGACAAGCTATGCCGCCCAAAGTCGCACTGATACCCGTGAAAACGATCAAGACGCCGTAACGAGTCCCATATGCAAAGCCAGCATCATGGAACGGTTGCACGTGTATCAACTTCTCGCTGATGGGCCCAGAAGCCACAGACCCAACACCTTTGCTCACGCAAAGCAGTGATATCACCATTCCAGTGTCGACATGATAGCCTGACTGTCTGATCGCGTTGGCACATCCTGCCCAGTTGGCTGCGAACCCGCCACCTGTCAAACCCCATATGATGACAAAGACATAAAGCATTGCCTGTGAGTTGGTGAGGCCCCTACAGAGTGAATGATTCAAGTCAGTACAGTGTCTCCAAAAGATTACATGGGCTCATAGTCCGGCTTGAAAACCTGTACCGCTCACCGTGCCACTGAGAGGCAAATGCGGACTGTGAAGCTAGACCGTGAGATTGTGTTACGTACCAAAAGACAAAGACTGCGAGCATTGATCCCAGAGTCGCGAAGCATATGGCCACGGTGACGTGATATTGATCGACGATGATGCCCTGCGAGATATAACCTCCGCATGCTGCCAAGTTGAGCAAGCACAAAGCGAGTGGACCAGCAACAGCAGGCATGCCAGTTTCACGAGCGAACGATGGGAGCCAGATCTGAGGTAGAAAGAAGGCAATTGATTGCATCATGTTGCCAAATGAATAGATCCAGAAGGGTGCCATCTTGAGGAATGAGAGGTCCACGGGTCGTAGGGTGCTAGAGCCTGATATTGGCAGGCGATTCTTCATGACGAGGATTGAGGGCAGAGCAAAGACGACCTGGAGTTGTGGTTAGCCAGACGAAAAGACAATATAGTAAAAGAACTTACTATAACCACAGCCCAGACACGCAATGCTGTACGGAATCCATAGGTATCCAGAAGCCATTGCGAGATAAATGGAAAGATTGCCCCTCCTACTCCGGTTCCAGTCCAGATGATAGCAAAAGCGAGGCCCTTCCTCGCAATGAACCATTCGTCTATAACATACATGGCGGGAAAGTACATCGTTAATCCCCCGATACCGAACAAGATGCCCTGCGTTGCAAGAAGAGCACCAGTCGTGTTGGTGTACGAGGCAGCAACCAAGGCGATCGTCATGATGGCTAGACCGACGAAGTTGGCAATACGCCTGCTCTTCGGGAATCTTTGACAAGCAAGCGCTACCAGTGGCGAAGCGATAAACATGATGCCGCTTGAAGTGGTTGAAATTGCTGCAATGCCAGATGGGCTGCGGTCGAATGGCTCATGCGTGGAGTAGTAGTTTTGGAAAACACCGAAGGAATATGGAAAGCTGTAGTGACATTAGCCCATATCCCCTTTGCTTTCTCGATGGGGTTCATCGTAATGCATACCCCCATACCAGCACCTCTAGCACAAAACAACCTGCCAACACCAACCAAGCGTCCTTGCCACCGTCTGCGCGAGGCAATGGCCGTGTCTGTAAATCCTCGCAGTCAACATGCATTGGTTGAACGACGGGAGTTGGAACGCCATCGGCCCTCTGCTCCGGTTGTAGGTCCATCGTGTCTGCCATTGAGAAGAAAGTGCTCTTGGTTTGACCTGTAGACATTAGCTTTTATAGAGGTAGCTACTATGATGACTCCGCATGACGGATATCGGAATTGACCCACGGTCCCGTACGGGGTTCCCGTCTTCGCCTTGAGTGCCGTGACCGATGAGAGGCGCTGTGCTATATCGTTATCATGCACTCGCACGGAAAAGGGAGAGAGAACACGCCCTACAACATGTCCTTGGACGGTTCCGTCCGACTTGCGTCATTTTCAAGCTTGAAAAGGGAAGTCATGACACTATACGCGCATTATGGTCAAGCATGGCTATAGACGCCATAAATCCGTAGTAATATATCTGTGGATGACCACGCGATTCCCGACGAACACACGCGGTGGGCGCACTAGCCTTGATAGACCGTACACTGCTGACCTCGACAAGGCCAAGATCCTTACACCCCAACGCACATATCCCGATCTCATGCAAATCAAGATTCTATACTCGTACTCGCGTATTCAGACATGATTATCGTTCCTTTCGCTGCATATATGCTACCTCGAAAAAATCTCCAGTATTATCCGCCTACTTGTACTTGGAAACGAGCTTCTTGACGGCCTCGACGTACTTCTTCTGGGCCTCCTCGGGCTTCAGCTCCTTGAACTCGGCCCACTTGTTGTACTTCGCCTTGCCCTGTGTCATACCAGTCAGCCTCCGCCGCAGATGCTATTTCATCAGGTGCTGGAAGTCTTACCTTCATGTCGAACATGCCGGGCTTGGTAGCGGCATCGTGGCTCTCGCCGCTGCCCTGCTTGAAGAGGCCGTAGATCTGTGTAGAGGATAACATTGTCAGCTATGTGGAGGGGGGTTTTGCGCGCCTCCTGGATGTTTCTTACCTCGAGGAGCTCGTCGTTGGTGGGGGTCTGCGAGAGGCTGCGGCTGTCCTCGATGGCCTTCTTGAACTCGGCGGATTGGGCGACCATATTTGCGGTTGTTTTGGTGAAAGTTTTTGGGTTGTTGGTTGGTTGTAGTGTGGTGTATTTGGTTGGGAAATGTTGTAGGGAGGAACTAAATAGTGGGATGCCCGACGACGTAATCTGCACACCCCCCAGTCGTTACAGCTGCTCGTGGGACCTGAACCGCGGGGTTGAACATCTTCACAAAAATGATGCCTTAGGCATCACATGTATATCTTCAACATCACACCAGAGTATTATGTGGCGGAGGCACTCTACCAGGACTATTTATGGATGGACTGTTCCAGGACATGTTGGATAATATCGTAACTTATTAATAATCATAATAAACCACAAACATAACGGCGATCTGATTCTGGTAATTCGCCATTCTTGTAAGAAACCGTCCCACCACGTGAAGGACGACGCATCACCTTCGCAGTCCTTGTCCACATATTCATCCACAACATCGTTTTACTTAAGCGGCTCCGTTGCCATACTCGCGCGCCTCGCGTTCCTTCTTCTTCTGGCTTGCACCCTTGACAATACTGGATAGATCGCCAACTGTGAATGCGAGATTAGCGACCGCTCGTTTTGATAGTCGTATGCAGACGAGTGTGCACTTACCGGGTAACTGGAATGGGAAGTCGAGAGAAGCGAGTAAGATGGCAAAGAAGATCCACCAGCCCAGGGCGCACACGACGAAGCAGCAAGCGCCAGCAGCGATGAGCAAAGTCTGGGCAGTGGACACGCTGCCTTCAGCGAGGTGCCAGTATGCGCCGGCGAGACAGCCGAAGGCGGGAACCAAGAACAAGAAGATGCCGACGAAGACGACGTTGGTGCGGAGGGCACAGATCATGTAGATGAAGCAGAGGAAACCCATCCAGACTTGGAAGAATCCTGTGCAGAGGGAACCAGTCAGCTTCACATCTGGTGTGTTCTTGGGGGAAAGTATAGCTTACCAAAACTTGCGTTGAATTGGGGGTTCTCCGTTCCAGTTGTGTAGGTCGAGGTAACGAAGGCTCCAGCAGCGTTGTAGAAAGGCACGTTGGTGAAGCCGAATGTGAGCCAGAAAGCACCGAAAGAGCCGAAGACCACGAAGGGGAAGGTATTGCCTATGATCCACTGTGACGGTTTCTCGTTAGACATGCTCCCAAAATCATTGAAAGTTGGCAAATGGATACTAACCTCGCCGACCGAACCGATAATCATGAGTACGCCACCAAAGCCAAAGTAGGTACCAATGGTTGCTGCACCGTTACCGCCAGCACCGCGCCATCCCATGAGTGTGCAAGCGAGGGGAGTCAAGGACAGAAGGAAGCCGACAAGTGCTCTATATCAACGTTAGCCTCCGAAATCGAGTCTTCGACACGTCATATGAACATACAGTGGAGTCGGGTTACCGAATGTCTTGCGGAGCTCGCCAGCAACTCGGTTCTGCGGTGACAGATAGATCTTCTCGAACAGTTCTGGGGAGATTGACAGGCTGCCAGTCGTCCTGATGCGATTGAGCGCATGGGCGGGGTCCATATCTCTGTCGAGGTGATATTCTCCTCATGAACCGTCAGCTTGCTTCGAAACGAAAATTGCTGCAATGCGGACATACCATTGTGACCACTGCTACCGTTGCTGAAGTCCTTCTCGAGCGGGCCATCGCCTGCCGTGAGGTTGGTATTATTGTGAGTGGCGTTGTACGTGTCTGTCATGGTGACTGCTTATATGTTGCTGTGCTTGATGATGGGTACAAAAGTACTGAGCTGGTAGTAGTAGCTTACGAGAACGATCAAGGTCCCGATTAATCCAAGAAGCAATGCTGGCAAGACTGGGAAGCAGTGAAAGAGGAGGTTTACCCCTACCTTATGAATGTGCCCTGAATTAAGCACAACGAGCGGCTCCGCACTTGTGCGTCCGTGAGTCTAGGTCTTCTACCACACCAGCATCGATTTGAGATGCGCTGGACCGGTTGGAACGGAGACGCGGCGCCAAACCTATGCCCTGCGAGACTGTCCTCATCGAGCAAATCTCCACTCGGACGCCTGCCGACGATTCATCACAACGTACGAGGAACATCAACGCATGTAGCAACAGCTATCCCAAAGCGGCCTGGCGCCCGCCTCGTTTCGTCCACGCAGCTTGCCCGGCATGAGAAGCGAGCCGAGTCTTGCACAAGGCTTGCGTAGCGGGATCCCAGGATACTGGCGAATGAGCAGCAAGCTTATATTAGACACCAGCCACTTGTTGAAAGTAGTTGCGAGTAATATAGGACGACTGTGTTGTCGTCGAGGTATCAGATAGATGTCTCCACCTTGGTGTGACCATCAATTTGGGGCGTATACCAGGCTGAAGCTCCCTTGCTCATGGTATGCAGCATCGACCACAAGATATTGATGCCGGACAGACGGAAGGATTAGAGTCGCGGGAAGTCTACAATCATATTGTCTCACTCACGCCTCAATGGCGTCGATCATTGCGGGGTGCGGAGAGACGCCCATGGGGTATTTCTTAGTGTAGCGGTTTCCAGCAAGAGAGTCACGGGAACAAGTAGAAACCGTTGCCGTAGATGAGGAGGTGATCAGGACTTTGAGACTTGTTACCAGAGGGGTGCGGATCTTCCAAATAGTCCGCGAATCGAGTAGGTGTGCGTGCTGTTTGGGTTTTCGTCGCAAGGTCGGCACGGTCGGCTTGCTTGAAGTCGGGTCCGCTCTATGCAAGTCTGCAGGCTTGCTTCACGTGATTCTGGATGGGAATCTTGCATGCTTCCTCACATGGCTGTCGCGTCTGTCGCGTTTTATCTCATCAACCCATCACGCCGGTCGAAGCAGATCTGGCAGGGCCTGGGCGCGCCGGCATTGCCGTAACCCCGTGCATAATGCTATCGCGATGCAGTTATTCCCGCGGGCATAGCTCTGATGCGCTCTGACGAATGGGCACGCGCCGCCCCAAGGGTGGCGTTCCGCAAGTGCCCAGGTGAGTAGCTCCTTTTAGGTGTGGACGACGAGACACGTCGTCCCAGATGCTTGCGAGTTTTTTCCGATAGAGCGAAGATGGTACCTGGGTTTGGTGATGTGGTTCGAGGTCATGTGTCTGAGGAAAGAGCACGAAGACGTAAGTTGAGAATCTAGATGCGATGTCTTGGCGGGCAAAGTGGAGGTCATACACTTCATGGACGCACGGTACATCTCAATGTTGCAGAGTTTATGCAAACCCAAGTACTTCTTTACAGGACAGTATGTGGTAGAATATCATACGAAGTGTTTACAAATGCTAATGGACGCCCTATGCTTGTTACATTCCCTGCTAGTTTTGACCGAACAGCACGCCATATCAAGAAGAAGACTTGCATTTTGAAAGCTCTCATCAGTCGAACTTTGCGAATGCAAGCTCGTAAGCCAATCCGAGCGTCAAACGCGCATGCTGAAGCATGTGGTTGAAGTCCAGGTACTCGATCTTGTCTTCGGTCGTGTGGATCTTCTGCAGAGCGAAGGGTTCAAGTCAGTATAGTTTCTCAGACATATCATGGGCTCGCGGTCTAGCTTCAAGTCCGTACTACTCGTCATGTCGCTGAGAGCTAAGTACAGAGTCTAAACCTAGACCGCGAGATTGGGTTGTACCCTTCGTTCACGTACCTTGTCACTGTACTGGAAGTACGACTCGATGACAAAGGCAGATGGGTAGCCATGCTTGCTAGCACTTGCGTGATCAGAGCAGGCGTAACCGCACTTAGTCTCAACGTAGGGGATCGTGCAATAGGTGCCGACGACCTCCTTGATGAATGTGGTGAGACCGGGGTCGACGAAATCGGTGATAACGCCGACACTCTCCTTCTCGCCAGCAGCAATAGTGCCATGAGTGTATCCCGTCATATCTTGTTGAAGCATGGCCTTGACATCGCGACCTTGCTTCTCGTACGCGCTGAAGATAGCTTGGCTACCGAGAAGACCTCCCTCCTCGGCACTGTACCAGTGGAACTCCACGGTGTTCTCGGCCTTGCCATGTGCAATGTCCTTATCCTGAAGAAGCACACGAAGAGCTTCGAGAATGGTGACGGTTCCAGAGCCGTCGTCGTCGGCGCCGGGAGCAGCGAGGATGGAGGGCAGGAACAAGTTGATGCTGTCCTGGTGTGCGCCGATAACAACAGTCTTCTCGCTCTTGCCGGGAAGGGTCGCAATGATACTGTTCTGGCCCCAAGGGTGCTCGAAGAAGTGTGCGACGCCAGCGCCGGCGTGCGCAAGTGTCTTGTTGACCTGATCAAACAGCCACTCAGACGACTGCCTGCCGTAGTCGGACTTGTAGTAGCGGGTGTGGAATGAGGTGAACTTTTCCAGATGTTTGCGCATATTCTTCTGGTCAAGCTCTTTCAGGAGTGGTGACACTGTCTCGTTGTACGCGGTCTTCTTAGGGTACTTGACAGTTGCCTGGGTGTTGATGGATGCGTCGCGTTCGGGCAGACCGGTGATATCGAAGAAGCTCTTGCCCTCCCTCCTGAGCTGCCATTTCTCATCCTCTGTTACGAGCCTGGTCTCGCCGGGTGCGAGCTCGATCAAGAACTTCTCGACTTCGGCAAGTGGTTGTTGGTTGCCTTGGAGCCAGTCGACACCTGACTGCAGGTTGGCTGGCAGATAGATGGCATTTGCAAGTGTGGCACCAAGGCCAGCAGCAATCAGAGACGACCTCATGGTGATGAATATAGCTAGATTGTATGACAAGTGCTGTGGTGTACAGCTGAAGTGGTTGTTGTTAATTGTAGCACGTCGTTGCCCAGCAGCAGCAGTACAGCAAGCTTGGAGCTGTACCTGAGCTCGTCACTATCACCTTATCACCTGCTTAAGCCGACGCGGTGGCTGGCGTCATGCAGCGGGCTATGACCGAAGCTTGTGTTTTGGTATTAGCGTCGATGGTGCTGCGATCTCGGCGAGGTGGCGGCGGTGATGGACTCCCGACGATCGGGGGTGGATTGCGTGGGAGGAGAGCCGGCAGCTAATGAGAGCAAGCTGGTTGTCACACAATCCGATGTCGGGTGGGGTGCGAATAGTAAATGAAGAAGGCCGTTTCTCTGACAGATACAAACATACTCTTTTCACCCCTCCTCGTACACTTGAATCACCTCTTCACTTCACATTGAGATACCACTTTCTTAATCAGACCAATTGCGTTTGCCGATACCCCTACAACCACCATACAAAAGCCGCACGGCACAGCACAGAGCACAAACCACCAAAATGCCTGGCGTAGTAAAGGGCCCCAGAACCCTCTATGACAAGGTCTTCGAGGACCACATTGTCGACGAGCAGGATGGCGGTGCTTGCATTATCTACATTGACCGTCACTTGGTCCACGAGGTCACCTCACCTCAAGCATTCGAGGGCCTGAAGAACGCTGGCCGAAAAGTCCGCAGACCTGACAACACCCTTGTCACCACCGACCACAATGTGCCGACCTCGACCAGAAAAAACTTCAAGAACGTGAGCGATTTCGTCAAGGAGGACGACAGCAGGACCCAGTGCGAGACCCTCGAGCAGAACGTCAAGGACTTCAAGCTCACCTACTTTGGTCTGGGTGACAAGAGGCAAGGCATTGTACACATTATTGGCCCTGAGCAGGGCTTCACCCTCCCTGGTACCACCGTGGTATGCGGTGACAGCCATACCAGCACACACGGTGCCTTTGGTGCCCTCGCATTCGGCATTGGTACGTCAGAGGTCGAGCACGTGCTCGCAACCCAGACTCTGGGATCAAGTAAGAGCAAGAACATGAGGGTGCAAGTGGACGGTGAGCTTGCACCTGGTGTCAGCAGCAAGGATATCGTTCTCTACATCATTGGACAAATCGGCACTGCTGGCGGCACTGGCCACGTTATCGAGTTCTGCGGTAGCGCCATTCGCAGCCTCAGTATGGAGGCGAGAATGTCAATTTGCAACATGGCTATCGAGGGTGGTGCGCGTGCTGGCATGGTCGCACCCGATGAGACGACCTTCGAGTACCTCAAGGGCAGGCCTCTTGCTCCCAAGTTCGACTCCCCCGAATGGAAAAAGGCGGTCAAGTACTGGACTTCTCTCCAGACCGACGAAGGCGCAAAATTCGACGTCGACATCTTCATCGACGCAAAGGACATCGAGCCTACAGTGTCATGGGGCACATCTCCTCAGGATGTTATCGGCATCACTGGTGTCGTTCCTGGACCTGATGACTTTGATGACGACAACAAGAAGAAGGCCTGCGAGCGCGCCCTGCAATACATGGGTCTCACAGCAGGAACCAAGATGACCGATATCGAGGTCGACAAGGTCTTCATTGGCTCATGTACCAACGCCCGTATCGAGGATCTTAGAATTGCAGCATACATTGCCAAGGGCCAGAAGGTTGCTCCCAACGTCAAGCGCGCCATGATCGTGCCTGGCTCCGGATTGGTCAAGAAGCAGGCTGAATCAGAAGGTCTCGACAAGATCTTCGTCGATGCTGGCTTCGAGTGGAGAGAAGCTGGATGCTCAATGTGCTTGGGCATGAACCCTGACATCCTCTCACCCGGTGAGCGTTGTGCAAGCACATCAAACCGCAACTTCGAGGGTCGCCAGGGCGCTGGTGGCCGTACTCACCTGATGTCTCCCGCCATGGCTGCTGCTGCCGCTCTTGTCGGTAAGCTCGCCGATGTCAGAAATCTGTCTGGTTACGAGCAGGCCGTGCCATCCGCAAAGCGCGCCAACAACCGCGTTGAGTCGCCCACAAGCCAGCTCGACGAGCCTGAGTCTGACGTTGACCTCGACAACATCCTTGACCTCCCCGAACAGGGCCAGGGCAACACAGTGACCACTGGTGCGCCTTCAAGCAGCGGCAGTGGCCTTCCCAAATTCACACAGTTGAAGGGCATTGCTGCGCCGCTTGATCGCTCCAACGTCGACACGGATGCCATCATCCCCAAACAGTTCCTTAAGACCATCAAGCGTTCCGGTCTCTCCGCTGGTCTCTTCCACGCCTGGAGATTCAACGAGGACGGAAGCAAGAACCCCGACTTCGTCCTGAACAAGGAGCCTTACACCAACTCCAAGATCATGGTCGTCTCCGGCCCTAACTTCGGATGCGGTAGCAGTCGTGAGCATGCCCCTTGGGCGCTCCTCGACTTTGGCATCAAGTGCATCATCGCCGGCTCTTTCGGTGACATTTTCTTCAACAACACTTTCAAGAACGGCATGCTGCCGCTACAGATCGACGACGCCGAGAAGCTCAAGAAGATCTACGCCGAGGCCGAGGCCGGTCGCGAGATCGAGGTCGACCTCGAGAACAACGCCGTCAAGGACGCGCAAGGAAACGTGCTCGCTGAATTCGAGATTGATGGCTTCAAGAGACACTGCTTGATCAACGGCCTTGATGAGATCGGTCTGACCATGATGAAGGACGACATCATCACCAAGTTCGAGCGCAGGAGGACGGAGGAGACTCCTTGGTTGGATGGCAGCGGATACCTGTCGCGTCACCGCACAGGCCCCGTCAAGGTGGAGGCCGTTCCTGTACCTAAGACCAACCGTGGTGAGGAGAAGAGCGAGCCCCTCGAATGGTAAAAAGTTGTGTTATATGGAAGGGAATTGATTTGTCTCGCGTCTATGCCTTATCACGATATGAATTTATACGATTACTTCACAATTATTGTTTCCGTGCACAATCGGTCCCAATTAATCCTCATCGTGGGTCGTTCAGTCCAATGACGTTCCTGTATACCGTACAGCTAACGCATTCACTAATGTGTCATGCAACTCGCCTTAGCCTTCTTGGTCTATGTCTGAGAGCGCCGACCGACCAAGTCTTTCATTTTCTGCTTGTCTGAAGGATCCAGCGTGCACGAGTGTGGCGCATCACGCGGCTCATTTGAATTTTACTGCGGATTAAGGGTTTGTGTCACCAAGGCTGCTGCAAGATTGCAAGGGTAACCTTCGAAGGTGACGCCAATCTACCGTGTCTTGCTTCGTTGTGCGGAGTTGCTGAGACACCCAGCCACTCTCACACATGCATAGCACAACTCCTCATATGGAAAACCATTGATGCCCGCCGAACATCAGTAGCGCTGACATGGTAAATACAGACTCGCAAGTCCTACTTTTGACAGCAGCTTGATCTTTTACATGATGTAATGCCTTCTCACTAGATCCTTCGAATACTATCCTCCGCCACGGGTGCCGAGACCCGGGACGAAATGAAATGATCTGTCGAATTCGTTCATTGTCCCTGTAGATCTTTCCCCTGTTGGTGTCGCATTCGGAGAAGTTCCACCGTTGCGGAAACTCGCGCTTCTATTCGAGGCTCCAGAGATACTGCAGAATTGATTGGTCTCCTCGTCACTTGCAATATGCCTGGTGGCGGCAGGCATAGAGATCTCTCGCCAGGCAAGCCGCCTATCGACCTGGAACTGCTCACCGGCATGGCCTCCTGCATACAGATACGACCCAACAACTGCTCCTTGGGGCTCCGCTTCAGTCTCTGCATGTCTCAGACCCGTTTATTGCAAGAGACTTCCGCCGGACCCGTTGCCATCTTGACAGACCGCACTCCCTGACGTCTCTGCAAAGACTGAATCGCTAGACTGAATCCTTCTCGTATCTTCCCAAGTTATCAAGCAGTTCATGAAGACTTGTGTCTGCCGTTCTCTTTTGTTTTTGTTATTCAAACGCGCATAATTACCATTTGTGACACTACATTATGAAGCCTTACACAGTGGCTCCTTTGCTGGCAGCCATTGGCTACGCGTTGCCTCAAGCTTGCCATACCACAACCAAGCAAGTCATAGTGCCTACCAGCACCGCCACCTATCTCTCAACATACGTGACTACAGTCACAGCATCTACCGCTAAGGATCTGGGCACATTTACCGACGTCGTTCACGTCAGCTCGACCAAGACTCTCCAAACTCTGACTTCCACAGACTGCAAAGAGAGTCTGGCTCAGCCGACTTCCACTGTCTACACTACTGCTGGTGCCTCGTCAGAAGGCTCGTCTAGCCCCAGCAAATATGAGCGCGGCATTGTTGCCCGTGAAAATGCCGACTGCACGGTGACCAAGACGTCAACGACCACATACGGCCAAACGTATACATTCGCACCAGCGAGCGGCACCAGCACATACACCGCCTACACTCAATTCACCCAAGCTACCGTGACGGGCACCTCTTCCGGCTTCACAGCATACGCGATTGCCACCGCCGCCACAACAGCGTGCCCATCATCAGCCGCCACTGCCACCCTGGATGCCCGCTGCGCACCCTCCGCTCTGATCTCTGCTGCCGGTGTTAGAGAAGACACGACGCAGTATGGCTTATCATACGCGCAACTCACTTCCTCCGGCGCCACCTATAGCACAAACACTACCGACGCGTCTTCTTGCTGCCAGACTTGCGCAGAAGCTGAGAAGTGTGCTGCTAGCTCTTGGGACTCCAGGACCGGCAAATGCACGCTTGCATTCCCTGTGCAGTTTGATACGGGCGATTTAAGCTGCGGTCTGGGATTTCAGGTCTACTACGGCGCTGGGCCTAACCATCCTATGGAACCTGGCTCTGGTTTGTTCGTGGCTGAGTTGTGTGGAACGGTTGCGTTTGCTAATGCAAAGCCTGATGATGGAACGTAGAGGGGGCGGTGATCTACATCACGGGAAGCTTAGAACAAGTAGAGATACATCTACATTTCGTATTCTTTGTATGAGTATTGCTGATTTGTCCAACTCCGTGCTTCAAAATTTCTTGCAGCCTCTATAAGAAGCTATTGCCGTCTAATTTTCATGATCTCGCCGAAGATTTCGACATGTTCTTGCAGGCTCGCTGAGAAGCTCTCATCATCCTCTTTCCTCCATATCGCCGAGCCTTTCGACATGCTCGACAGCGCTGTCATCACCATGCTTGACATGCTTCGCAATCCCATCGGCAACCTCATCAACGTGGGAACTCGGCACCCACTTGCTACCGGGGACGAATGTCGGGCTGTCGCGGAACAGCTCGTTCATGTCTTCGAGGTTGAGACCTTTCGTCTCTGGTTGGAAACACCAAAAGAATATGGCGTTAGTGAAGTTGCAGACTACGAAGACGAGGTAGAATTTCTGGCTTGCGTGTTAGCATACTCACGAGATGGTAAAGAACATCGATACTCACCCAGCCGATAGATGTAATTGCGATTGGAGTCACCTGACCGATCATAGTGTTGAAAGCGAATGAGGTCATTGCTCCCCACGACACGCCTTTCAACCGCATTGCTGTTCCAAAGAGCTCTGCTGGGATGGCCCAACTTAGTGGGCCACTTGTGATGAAGAAGACTGCGACGGGTGTCAGCAACACTGAAAGCCATAGCACTCGGCTTCACTTACCGAGGTTGAAGAGCCATGTGAATACAACGAAAGCCCAATGCGCACTAGTATTGTTAGAGTCTGTAGGATATACCTTGATAATCGCTGCGTTGATGATAAAGGTGATGCAGAGGAAGAGACATCCAAGGATCTGTAGCGGTCGACGGCCAAGCGAGTCGATGGTCATGATGCAAATTGAAGTACCCACGAAGGCAATATTTGCATTAACAGCTTGGAACAGTAAAGAGCGGCTCGTAGAGATGCCAATCTGTGCGAAGATCTGAGGCGAGAAATATTGGATAGCACTAACGCCAGTCATTTGGCAACTGGCTTGAATAGCCATGACCAAGATGATACGGCGGAGGTTTGGCCAGCCACGGAAAAGATCGAGGTATGTGGTTTTCCTTTGCGATCGCTCTTCCGAGATCTGCATCTGAATCAGGTCGTACTCGGCTAACACATACGCATCATTGACATCTCCGTAAGAGTGCAACTTCGCGAGTGTTCGCAAAGCCTCATCGGCACGGTCGTGAGCGCAGAGCCATCTGAGTCCTGTTAGCTAAACGGAAGTAGTCTTGCCCACAGGAAGCCTACCTTGGAGATTCAGGAAAGAGCATGATTAGAGCTCCTAAGATGAGAGCCGGAGCGATCTGACAACCGAGAGGTATACGCCACTCCTTGCTATTACCAGTGCCGGCCCAAGTCATGTAGCAGCCATATCCAATCCAGGTCGCGAAAATTTGACCGAGAGCGTTGAACAGCTGCTGGAGGCTGGTGATTCTCCCTCGAATGTTTCTATGGGCGATCTCAGACTGGTAGATTGGTATGATCATAGTCAAGACTCCGACGCCGATGCCTGCGATGAGACGACCGATGTAGAGCATTGCGATCACAACTCCGGCAGTTTGAACGATGCCACCGATCACAAAGATGCAACATGCGACCAGGATAGTGCCTCGACGACCAAGACGGTCTGAGTATGAGGCGAGGAAAGCACCACAGAAGCATCCTGCTGTGAATAAGGCGACGACAGTACCTGATCGAGAGTCTGAGTTGGTCTGTAGAAAGCTTTGCTTGAACGAGTCCGAAGCGACGACTTCTGCGATAACGCCACTAGGTGAGAGTTAGCTAAGCCAGAAATGAATCGCGAACATGGTTCTTAGCTCACAGATCATATCCAAAGAGAAACGATCCGATAGCTGCGAAGCAGCCGATCAGAAATTGGTAGACTCCAGACTTCATAGTAAGTTATAGTAGAGCATAGAGCGAAAGCTAGGTCTCGGCGGAGCAGGTGTTCGTTCCTATATAGATCTTCAGGCATACCTACCATTGAGATTATCCTATAATGTAGTGCAACAGAGTCTACCCCGCTACATAGCGGGACATAGTCTGGTGTGATGGCATTCGTGAGCTCGACGTGCCTATAGCCGTAAACATCTTCGAGGGATAATCTAGGATGGCCTGACTTTTGCCCGATGAAATAGAATTATGTAAATAGCGTCACAAGTAGACCACTCTACTACAAGGACTATATCTTTGAGCGTTAGCTAAGGGTTCGAATCCGGGAGAAGGGTAATAACTTATATAGGAAAAAACCTATTTACTATAACTAGAGTAACTTAGCTCTAGAAGAGTTAGTAAGAGATTTACTTAAAACAATCTATAACTTATAGGCTAGGCTAGTAGTAGTATATATTCTACTATAATTTTAAAACTCTCTATAATTTTCTTCTAATTCTATTTCTTATAAGTTATAATAAATCCTCTAGAATAAATAACTTATCTAGTATACTAATATTATTTATGTTATACTTTATTTATATATTTACTAGTATAACTTAGTTATAGAGAGCGCTAGTTAATAGAGAAAGCTAGCTATTTCGGAATAAATTATTGAAAATTATAAAGTTATAATTTACTAATTAGAGCTATTTTAATTAATTCTATAAAGCTAAGATAAAATTTATAATACTTACTCTTAGTAAAGAAAGCTTAGGTTCTAGGCTAGAACTCTAAAAATACTAATTAGTCTCTTTAGAAAAGATCTTTAGATAAGAGTTAGAATATCTAATTTTTGAAAATCTAATTAATTTAATTTATAAATCTTACTAAGTAAGTATAATTAAGATCTATTATATAGTACTAGACTAAATTTTTGAATTAATATAAAATTTAATAGAGAAGGTATCTAAGATTTAAATGATTTAAATAATTATTAACGTAACGTTATTTAAGAAGATTTCTAGAATCTAATGTCTTTTTAAGCCTACTATTAAGTATATTAGCTCTTTTTAAAGTATACTAGCTTTGATAGAGCTAAGTATTAAGCTAAAAGTATAACGTTATACTAGTTAATAAAAATAAAAATAAGTAATTACTTAGTCTAATTAGAGAATTAGCTACTTTATCTACTAAAATGTTTCTTCTAACTCTATATATATTATTAATTTAGTATGTTTTCTTTAGAGTAACTTATTTATTAGAAATCTATAAAAGTAAGTAAGGAATAATAAGAAAGATATTTAGAAAAAAGAATAGTACTAATTAATTCTACTAATTATGCTTAATTAGCTTTATTTATCTAGGTCTTTGGGACTAATAAAGATTTAACTTATAGTTTATTATATAAGATTAACTAGAGATAGAGTATTTTACTATTAGTATATCATTTTTTGATTATTCTCTAGAAATATTATTAACAATTATTATCTTATTCTAAATAGAGCTAATAACGATACTTCTCTTATTAGAATAAAACATTATATTAAGAAAGTATATCTTGATAATTATAATATTATTTTAAGATCTTTTAGACTTTTCTAATTTCTCTTATGAAACTATATTAGGACTAGAATATAAGAAATAATATTTTAGTTATTCTAGATTAAGCTTAATCTAGAAGAGAGTATATAAGAATCTGTTTTTTTTTCTCTTTAATTTATAGATTAGCCTAATAGAAAGTATTGAATCTAGATCTATTCTAGAATAAATTAGTAGTAACTTAGAAGAAGCTAACTAGACTAATAATAAAATTAGAAAGATTAACGTCACTGTAGGGGAAGCTGGACAGTAGGGGAAGCCGGACAGTCCCGCGCGCTAGTTTCGTGTTAAGACGAGTTTTTCACGCGACGCTCTCTCTTTCTCCTCTATTATGCCTACCTACTCTGAAGCTACGCTTACTACGGCTGTAACAGCGTACCGTGCTGGCGAATATACTTCTATTTGGAAGTGTGCTTACGCGTTTAATATCCCGACTTCGACCTTAGCTAACCGGCTTACTCGAGCTACTTCTCGTACTAAATCGCACGAATCGCAACAAATACTCTTGGCTGCCGAAGAGAAGACTCTTTTAAAGACGATCTATCGACTATCGAAGTCGGGATGCCCTATTACCCTTCCGTTAACGAGAGATCTTGCTAAAGAAATCCGACTTTCCCGCTTCCGCTTAAGCTCGACTTCGACTTCCTACCCTCCTATAAGTAAATAGTGGATCGATAGGTTCCGAAAACAATACCCCGAACTCCTAACGATCTACTCTCGAGCTCTAGATGCAAGCTGCTTCGAAGGAGTTACTTATCCGATCGTAAACGCCTACTTCGACGCTCTTACTGACCTTTTCCTCGAGAACTCCTACCCTTCCGACGCGATTTTTAACATTGACAAGACCGGCTTCGCCCTTGGTACTACTTTACCTTCGAAAGTACTTATAAGAAGAGGAGATACTAGGGCGTTTAAGAAGATAAGCGGAAGGCAAGAGTGGATAACAGCGATCGAGTGTATCGGAGCTTCGGGAGTCGTATTACCTCTGCTTCTTATTTTTAAGGCGAAATATACGAATACTGCGTAGATACCGGCGTCTACACCCGAAAAGTGGAGGTTTTCGACATATAATAGCGGGTGGACATCTGACAATCACGCGTACGAGTGGTTAACTACCTTATTCGAGCCCGAAACGTACTGAAACGACGAAAAGCGGAGGCTATTACTCCTCGACAGACACGGGTCTCATCTTACAGCGAGGTTTATCGCTTTCTGTATTGATAAGAACATCGACCTCGTCGTACTACTGCTGCATACTTCGCATATCTTACAACCTCTCGACATCGGCGTATTTAGCCCTCTTAAGCGGGCTTTATCGACTGAGATTGAGAAACTCTTCTGCTTAGATACCTGACGAATACCGCGAATCGAGTGGACAGAAGCCTATATAACGGCTAGGAGTCGAGCCTTTATATCTCGAAGTATCGAATCGTCGTTTCGGGCATCTGGTATCTACCCGCTTAGCCCGATTACTATCCTCTCGACTCTCCGAATGTCTACTCCTCCCTCCCGGGTAACCCCGCCGCCTATTACGACTCCGAACGACCTAGACCGCTCCCTACTAGATAGTTCGCTGCCAGAGGGTACGGAGCTATAGGAAGCGACATCGCTAGTTAATTCGATCGTTCGTTCTTCTACTCTCGAGACTCCTGTAAAGCAGTATATCGAGCGAGTAGGAGCGGCTTTCGAAAGGACGACTTCCGAGGTCGCTCTTTTACGGAAGGAGAATACCGAGTTTAGAGAGCTATTACGAGTACGTAGGGAACGTAAGAAAGGGAAGCGCGTAGCGGTAAAGGGGAAGTTCGTCTTTAATACGAAGGAAATCCTCGAACTCGTCGAAGAAGCGGAAGCGGAGGCATTGAAGGGAAAGTCGAAAAAGAGGCGAACAACGAAAGCTATAATTCCTGAAATCGAGGAGGAGGAAGAGGAAGATATCGACGAGGATATATCAGAAAGTGAGAGCGATTGTATTATTGTAGCTAGTAGTAGATCGAATCCGAGGTAGGGAATCTGAAATTCTGTCTAGCTTCCCCTACTGTCCA
>Ga0265797_10001784_pt1 | contig 37381 bp, 42 predicted proteins | sample P2T30metagenome_FD_192433 | JGI IMG/M metagenome (GOLD analysis project Ga0265797, IMG submission 192433) | Plant litter microbial communities from East Loma Ridge, Irvine, California - P2 T30 | ecosystem: Environmental > Terrestrial > Plant litter > Unclassified | place: USA: California...
TAGATAAAATCGCGCACCTACGTCATTCCCGACGCGCTCGAACCTTTTCAAGACGGGCAAAACATCAAAAAGCAACGCTATGCACCTTGTTACACTTGGCAAATCTCCTTGTGTTCCGTCAAGATGAAGGTCCCTGTCAGGCTGCAGCAACTGTTCTACAACAAGTCTGAGGTTGTACAATCGCCGGTTCCGGACAGTGTGAAGGTCAGGCCCCAGGAACCCGAGAATGGCCTCAGGATCAAGGAGGATACAGAAACACGTGAGATCGTTCGATTGCAACTCTTGACTGGACACTGAAGGGGTTACAGATAATGATTCGCCCGTTGGCTTCTGGCACCCAGAGCTTCGCAAGGTTCGCAATCGCGCATTCGCAAAATGGACAATAACAACCGCATTTCTCATGGCTTTCATCCTCGCCGTGCTGTCAATATACTGGGGTGTTTTCTTCCAGGTTGAAAACCGCTTGAGTCATCTGCTGGTGTACGTCGTGGACATGGATGGCGCAACGCCGTACGATAATTCCGGACACACGCCATTTGTTGGGCCAACCATTACAGAGCTCGTGCAGATGCAGCTCAGCAGCGGGAAGCCGACGCTTGGATGGGGCATTCGGACTGGAGCAGAGTTCAACAACGATCCCTTGGAAGTTCGTCAAGCCGTGTATAATTGGGATGCATGGGCGGCCATCATTATCAATCCGAACGCCACTGCGATGCTATATGAGGCTGTTTCGACTGGAAACGCAAGCTACGATCCCCTTGGCGCGTGCCAGCTAGTATACCAGGATGCGAGGGACGACACGAATTGGTTCGACTTCATTTTTCCCATCGTCAGCCAGTTCATGACGCAGGCGCAAAGCCAGGTCGGTCAGAGATGGGCTGGCATGGTGTTGCAGAACGCGAGTAGTCCTGCTGCGTTGTCGAACATTCAGGCTGTGCCGCAGGCGATCAACCCGGCGATCGGCTTCAGCGAGTTCAACCTTCGGCCTTTTTACCCTTACACTGCTATTCCAGCTGTGTCTATCGGGCTTATTTGTAAGTTATGGTCTTGGAATTTAAGAAAGGCGATAGCTAACTTTGTACAACAGACCTCATCATCATATCGTTCTTCAGCTTCTCTTTCTACCTACCAATCCACATGCAGTACCTATCGCCGAAGGGCCACCCACCACTAAAGTTCCCGCAACTTATTCTTTGGCGTTGGATTGCAACGATAGTAGCCTATCTTTTCCTCTCGCTCGCATACAGCTTCGTGAGCATGGCGTTTCAGATCAACTTCTTCAACACGAACCCGATCACTTCGGAGACTCAGGCTACGATACAGGAATTCGGTAATCCGATCGCCTACGGCCACGGCACATTCCCTGTGTACTGGATGCTCAACTTCTTTGGAATGATTGCGCTCGGTCTGGCCTGCGAAAACGTCGCAATGGTCATTGGGATGCCTTGGATGGGCCTCTTCCTCATCTTCTGGGTCATCACCAACGTGTCGACATCTTTCTACGACATTGAGATCTCACCGGGCTTCTATCGTTGGGGATACGCGTGGCCGCTACATTCGATTGTCGAGGGAAGCAGGCAGATTTTGTTTGGGCTGCATTCGAGGATCGGGCTGGACTTTGGGGTTCTGATTGCGTGGGGAGCGGTCAATTCTGTGCTGTTTCCGTTCTGTTGTTGGTGTATGAGGTGGAAGAAACAGAAGGGTATCACTGAGTATTGGGGTCAATAGAGGATTAGAAGTATCGATGAATTAGATGGCAGTGTTGTAAATATATGGAGGTGTACCATGACTCGCTTAGTTACCACTTTTGTGACTACCTGAATCACTCAATCTACCCTTTGCAGTGCGTCATTGTTTGGTCCCTGCATTGCTGGCACGTAATGTCTAACTACTTATTCACATGTTCGTGTTTTCTTGCTACCTGTTACACCAGCTTCCTCGTCAACACAAAATTCATCGCAAAACATCAACAATTTAAGCCACCATCACCATGTCTGCATCACTAAACTACCCGCTTCTCGCCATTCCGGCATACTACGTTTTTTCAGTCATACCACATGCGTATGCGGCAAGCCTCCTCACCTCAAGTGGTTATAAGCCAAACAATGCGAATCCCAAAGCATCTACCTCCCCAGACGCAGTCAAGGGCAAGGTCCCCGACGCCGTGTAAGTCTAGATGTCATCTGCGAGAAGTAAACCATGCTAACAACACACACATAGCTACCAGAAATATCAGCGGGCTGAGAACGCTCACTCAAACTCTGTCGAGCAGATGCCCCTCTTCGCCGCTGCCATCATCGCCAGCGTTATCGCCGAGCGTACTACTGCTACAGGTCTAGCACGCGAGGCTATCAACCGCGATGCCACTGGTCTAACGACCTTCATCAGCGCGTGGTTTGTGGTTCGGTCGCTGTACGTCGGTTCGTACATCGCCATTGATGACCACGCGAAGAGCTTTATCAGGAGCAGCTTCTGGGCGATTGGCACAGTACTGGCGTTCTATCAGATCTACACGGCTGCAGCACTCTTGGGATAGGCGGGATGATAGACTATCAATAACGTAAGGTCCTGCGGTCTCGGACACTCTCAGCTCTTGTGCTGTTTGTTGTAATGCTACAATTTTCCCCTATTCATTTAGTCGTGCATCATCGTCAAAACGTCCCGAATAACTTGAACTAGCCAACAGTAAACAGAAATTCAGATTGCTTGGAGGACGCAGTGATTAACCTTACCACTCTACCGGTAACCGGCTCCGCAAGGAACGCGTACTCAAGACTCTAGGAGCGGTATTGGGAGGCTCTCGGGTACCGAGTCATATCGGCCGTAGGTGGTACTGCAGATACGTTTCATGTAGACGTTTCGTCGATCCAAAGAGCGTAAGACATGCCGTGTATCCTTACAGCTATCCAGCACTTGCCAAGATAAGCTGAAAGCCCATAATTTCTATACTTACGCCCCGCTTACCTCTAAAAGATCCAATCGCTATTCATTGGGTATCGTAGGCAAGTCTCAAATTATGCTTCATCACCACCAGATTGGGAAGCTGAGTGGTGTGCAGAAGCGCCAAGTTAGCAATGTCAATCACCGACCTTTCAAAGTCGTTCGCTGGGCTCGAGCTGCAAGCATGTAGAAAGGACCAGGCACTTGGACATGTTGGAGCGTTGCACGTCCCTTGAGTCGAAATCTCGGATAATATACAACGTCCACAACAGCGCTAGCGCGTGCGTTTTCGGAAGGTATAGACTAGGATCCGTCCAGGGACTTCCTCGACGATAAGCCTCGCATTGCAACTGAAGCCCCGTAGCCTCCAGGGCTTCAAGAACTGGCCCAATCAAAAGCGCGCTCTTTATTACACATTCGTAGCTAAATCGCTACATTTGCGGCCCCCGGGTGCTGCCGTCTTCTTAGACGCCGTTATATCAGCCCCAATAGTTTGATCGAGGCTGCTGATCAGCCCCTGTGTAGCGATGGAGAGGCTTTTATTGAAAGCTGCTCCCCAGTTCTGGACGCGTAAGGGACTTCTGTGCACGACGATTGACATGTGATAGCAGTCGAATATTCCAACGAACTTGTATCTCTTGTGAGCCACCTCGGATACGCTCGCCATGTCGGAGCTCGATGATCGATTTGTGTATCGTGGAGTATGGACAAACCAACAGCTCGGTAAGGTCATGGGCCACACGATAACAACAGATGTCGAGACGTCAATCATACTTGTCGCACTTCTTGCGGTGGTGAGCAGCGATTCTTTCCGAGACTCACCTAAAAACTCATTGACACTGTGTAGATGTCAACAGTCGGCGCAACACATCTCTGGAACTTGTTACTGTTTATGTTGCACCAGCACCGAGCAACTGGACATCCCCAAGACGCTCTCTCTCGGCAACAACAAACGCTTTTGCGCACGCTGCCGGCGCCTGGATCCTTCTTCACAGAGGCAGTCAAGCTGTGGTGGACTTGGAGACGCAAGGATGGCCGTGTATTCCTTCGATGCCTCTTCCCAGCGGTAATCTCACTTCTGTTCGCGATCAGCACACTCTCAGCCAGTGTCTTCTCGTCCGCCATCGTTAACAGCTCTGACATCGAAGTCCTCGTCTATAGCCCTCACTGTGGATTTCGGAACTTCACGCGCTACTATCTTGGCCCCGCGCCTGGAGAACGCAATTATGTGTCCACGTATGAGGACATTGGAGAAACATATGCCAACCGGTGCTACAAAGGCAGCTCGCGGTATTCCGAGTCTGGGTGTCAAAATGTCTTCACCAATCCCAGGATTCCCTTTACGATCAAAGACGCAGCGTGCCCGTTCGAGGATAGGATGTGCATTCCAAAAGGTGCCCCTGCTATGGAGATGGACTCTGGGCTGCTGGATCTCAACAAGCATTTTGGGCTCAATCTGGAGAAGAAGAATGGCGTCAAGTTCCGGCGCAAGACGACATGCTCAGTCCTGCCCACCGACGGCTATGTTACATATCTCAATATTTCTGACCTACCCCAGACCCTGGCGGATGGTTGGCTGGAGCAGCCACGCATAACACTTCCTGGCGAGAGAGTAGTCTTGTCTCACTTTGGAGGTACTTACTACACCAAGAATGGCAGCTCGATCGTCGACGTATCAACCGGGCTACAAAACATGACGTTTCTCAAAAGTGAGCTTTACATGAAAGCCTACATGGGCTATAGCATTGTGTACGGAGGTATACCACTGGAAACGATATGAGCTCGCATTGCTAACGTTCAACTAGAGGCAAGATGACCCTGGCGAACTACGATACGTTACCATTCAAGAAAGCACTCAGCAACACGAAGTACATACCGCTCCCGGAAATCACACGTACAGACGCAGACGTGGCCCTCATATCCATTGGCTTCGGCCTGGTGCAATACGCACCGATTACCGATCCTCTGTTCCAGGCCACGACGCGCTTCAATGGCACAAAGAGCGTCACTCCAATCTATCTCCATAATGCCCCCAGCGGTACCATGGGATGCGCAGTGCAGGCAAGTACACACAGCCCACATCCAGAGTCCAGACCACAAACTAACACAAAACCAGTACCAAACGTGCATCAACCGTCCCGGCCAAGCAGACGCATGCACATCCCTCGGACCCACGAACGGAGATGCCTGGCACTCCGAACTCCCCGACGCAACCGACGTCCAAAAGCTCGCGTTGCTAGTCATCAGCCATTCTGCATGGGGCTTCGACTTTGGCAACTTCGGCAAGCTCAATGCGAGTTATACTGCCAATCGTGGACGCGCCAGCGGCCTTCCGGACGATCAGTGGAAGAACGAGGCTATTGATCAAGAAGGACGCGTTTGGACGGCGCTGCAGATGTCGCTTGCTGATTACGCTATTGGGGCGCAGGCTACGGAGCCGAATGCGGCGAAATATATTAATCCGCCGAAATCGACGGCTGAGAAGCAGTTGTGTCATTCGATGAGGATGAAGAAGTCGGGTGGCTTTGCGTGAGTTCTTCATCACCATTTGAGCTCAAGGAATGTCGTACTGACAAGTCCAACCAGCAATATCAACGTCCTCGGCCTCGTCCTCATCCTCGCTCTCTCCTGCTTCTTCATCACAGCAGACCTCCTCGTCCTCAGATCCCTACTCTACATCCCCAGACTACGCCGCCACCTCGCCCCGCGAATCGATCGATGGATCCAAGATGGCGTTTTGCAGCTGCAGCGCCGTGCGTACGAGGCGCAGGGGGTCGGGACGTGGAAGGATATCGAGATGCCGATTCCTACGACGGCGATGCTGGAGAAGTTGCCTGATCTGCTGATTAGTGTCCGGCCGGGATATGCGGATGGAGATTTGGAGGTGTGTAGGCGGCAGGTGAGGATTGGGACGGGGAGTACGGCTGCGACGAGGATTGAGAAAAGTAATGTTGATGTTTCCGACAGCAAAGAACTGAAGAAGTAATTTTCTACCGGATTTCGACACAGTCCTGCATCAATAAAGCAATAAACATGCCAGAAGCAGTTCCCATACTCTGCTCGCTCGAGATCGTGGTACTGACATAACGCAGACGAGAAGGTCCAAGCGAAGCCACTGAGCTTGCAACACTAGTAACTAGTATGGGCAGTAAAAGCTGCATAGTACACTTACACGCCGTAGACGAGATGTTACACCCCAGCGGCTATCCACGGCAACGGCGTTCAAAGACGTGTTTTGACTGGCTAGTTTGAAAGCATGTACAATGTTTTACCGAGCCGAGTCACCGACGGGTACGAGGCGAGGTTTACAGTCATACACTTTACTTTTCTGAAGAGCATATACGACTATAAATCTACCACTTTCGCCACAATACATCAACCCATCCAATTCAATCCAAGCACTCATCAACACACTCCACGACCAAACCAACTCCACTCCCCCACCACACCATGGACCCCAAATCCCAAAACACCCTCGCCCTCCACTTCTCCACCCTCCACCACCCCTCACAACCCCTCATCCTATCTAACATCTGGGACCCCATCTCCGCCTCCACAATCGCCTCCCTCCCCTCCACCCTCGCCCTAGCAACCGCATCCTACGCCATCGCCGCCGCAGCCGGTGTGTCCGACGAGTGCCTCACGCTCGCCCAAAATTTAAATGCTGTGCGGGGCATTGCGAAAGTCGCTGCTGAGCATAATTTGCCGTTAAGTGTGGATATGCAGGATGGGTATGGGGCGCAGTTGGAGGAGGGGATTAGAGGGATTATTGGGCTTGGGGCTGTGGGGTGTAATATTGAGGATTTCGGGAGGGAGCTTGGAGGTGGGGAAGGGGGTATGTATAGTGTTGAAGAGGCGTGTGGGCGGATTAGGAGGGTTATGAGTGTTGCCAAGGTACGGTGATTAGATCTGTAATGTGATGTGAGATACAAACTGACGTTGAACGCAGGAAATGGGCGTTCCAAACTTCGTTCTAAACGCACGTACAGACGCCCTCTTCACGCCTTACCAGGACTCACCACCCTCCCTAAACGCCGCACTCACCCGCGCAAAAGCCTATCTCGCGGCTGGCGCATTCAACATCTTCATCTGGGGCGGGCCGAGCAGACAAGGCTGGAGCAGAGCGGACGTCGAACGAGCGACGAGAGAGTTGGGCGGGAGGTTGAATGTGTTGTTGGTGAGGATGGCGCCGGGGGGGTTGAGTGTGAGGGAGCTGGGGGAGATTGGCGTGTGTAGGATTAGCCTTGGGCCGCAGATTATGTTGGGGATGAGGGGATGGTTGGAGGGGGAGGTGAGGGGGATTTTGGAGGGGAGGGGGGTGGGGGAGTGATTTGACTGGTGTACGTCAAGTATTGAGGATGTTGTGCTTGCTAGCTAAGACAATCCTACTCATGACGTTGGCGTGATCCTCCGAATCGTTGGTACGAGGCGATTAAGTAGAAGAAAACGTTCTGCTCTGATTTGGGTATCGTATCGTATCGAGGGTATAATCGCGAAACAAAAACGCCCGGGTCCCACATATCATCATGCATCCTATCGTAAGATCCTCGTGTGTTTCCATTGCCTCATGACTCCGTTCGTCTTCCGTGCTCATACGTTGCGTGCTGGTCTTCGGACATGTTCAAAGATCCGGATCCTCTAACGCGATCTGCTCCGGCTCCGGCAGCCACTCGCGCAGCTGAATCATCCTGTTCCGGCAATGCGTGACGAAGATAGCAATGGCGAGCGAGTGCCAGACATCATAACCGTCCTTGCCAAAGTCGAACATGGCAATCAGCCTGAGACGAGCCTTCTTCTCTCCGTACGTCGGCGGCGCAAAGCTGACGAAAGCCATGACGGTATGTGAGGCAGTGACTCCATAGAGCGTCGGTACCTCACGAGTGATCACGTCTCCGCGCTCCTCAGCTTCTTGGATGCCGAGGGCGTCGTACCAGGCGTTGTACAGGTCGGTGAGTTTCCGAACCAGCTCCTCCTCGCCGACGGAACTGTGGACCTTGACGTTCCACGTGACGGTGGTGAAGAGCGGGAGGCGAGCCCAGAGATGGGAGACCTGGCCGTCTTTCATGGCCCAGGTAGTGTATTTCTGGACGGCGCGCTTGATGTGGAAGTGGGGTTTACGGTGGGCGGACTTGGTGATGCGTGCGTCGCGGACGCGGCCGCCGAGGTCGAAGATTTCGCTCAGGGCTAGTTGCGCTGTGTATTTGTTAGTTCAAAGATCCTTCACATGGGCGAAGTGGGATACGTACCACGATAGCTTGCGCCATTCGCAGGGTGCACTGGCCTCAGAAAGACTCGGTCCTCTTTCGCAGTGAAGAGATCCATGGGTAGCGTCTCCAGATCTTTGATCCATTCCATGGGCAAGATTGGCTCCAGTCCGCGCATGCCTAGCTTCTGGAATAGGAAGACGGCGTCCTCGGACCAGCCAATTGCACGCAGCTCACGAGACTGCTGCTCTCGCCGTTGCGTCTCTTCGTCGATGTCGATCTTGGCGTCAGTGGGATTGCCGTCCTCGACGACCATGGTGTCCTCATTTGCATCGACCTCGGCGCCTGATGAACCGGTCTTTGTTGTAGATGATCTGAGGGTCGGCGAGTCTACCAGCGTCTCGCCCTCGAAGTTGTCGTCGACATGTTTTGCGGACGTTGGCGGCGATGGAGGCAGCTGGGCCTGGTCGATGTCAGGGTCGCTCAAAGGGCTTGGGGTCCGTGTCGTCCAGCTCTTGATGCGTGACTGCGGACTAAGCTCGCGCGACTCTGGCGGTGTCGCAATGTGCATGGTGGGAGGTGTGGCAGTGACCTGCGCTCTTGAAGGTTTCGGTACTGGTTTTGGTGTCGCTGCATGCTTTTTGAGCGGTACGATAGGTACCTTGAATTCTTTGTCCCGCTTGTGTTGTGTCTTGCGCGGGCTAACATAGTCCCATAAGCGGCCGAGGAACGCCATGGTGAATGCAGGTGATGAGTAGTTGAGGTCGCAAGAGTGAGAGAGAGTGTGAGGTACTAAGCGCAGGAAGAACGTCGGTCGTGAGCTGTAAATAGTGGATCAATAGCCGGTGCGGTGGGTCGAGTCGAGGCGGTGAAGGTGAAGGTCAGCCAGACTTTGGCTGTCCGTCGGAGAGGGCATGCGCAAATGTCTTTGTTGTCTTGTGCCGGCTTTGGGCGATGGAGTGTCAAAGGCGAGAGTGCCGAGTCCGTTGTTTGGCTGGCCGTTGGATCCTGGAGTGGCTGGGGTGGCTGAATGCGGGAGAACACCAATTCACGTGCACATCAGGCCCAAGGCAGCAAAGCGTGAGGAATATGCAGGCACCATCTGATAAGATTTTGCGTTTGCGCCCCGCTAATTGACATCTCCCCGCCAAAATTATTCAGTCCGATCTGCGGCTCAGAAGAAGTCCAAGATCACCACTTCTTTCAATCCACCACACATAACCATGGCCGTCACCGAGCATTCCAGCGAAGTCCCCGCCCTGCGCAAAATCCTCACATCCGAATCCGAGCCTCTCGCCCGCCGATTCCGCGCCCTCTTCTCGCTGAAGCACGTCGCCTCCCTGCAGCCACCAAATGCGCAGACCGTCCCTGCCATCGAGGCCATTGCTGCGGCGTTCAGCTCGCCGTCTGCCCTGCTGAAGCATGAGCTAGCCTATTGCTTGGGCCAGTCAGGCCACGATGCTGCTATTGCGCCGCTGCGGGGTGTGCTTGAGGACAAGGAGGAAGACTCCATGTGTCGGCACGAGGCCGCTGAGGCCCTGGGCGCGCTGTCAGATAAGGGCAGTCTGGATTTGCTGAAGCGCATGAGGGATGATGCTAAGGAGGAGGAGGTTGTGAGGGAGACTTGCGATATTGCTGTTGATCGCATTGAGTGGGAGCATGGGCTGCAAAAGGGGGCTGAGAAGCTCAAGAAGAGGTGCGTCAAGATCTCACATGCAATAAACACTGTTGACGAAAGACAGCGACTTCACATCTATCGATCCTGCGCCACCACTACCACAGACCGCGGAAGCGCCGTCGATACCTGCTCTCGAAAAGACGCTCCTCGACGTCTCACAGTCAATGTTCCAGCGCTACAGGGCTATGTTCGCTCTTCGCGATCTCTCCTCCCCGCCAGATCTACCCACCGCCGTACCGGCAGTTCAAGCGTTAGCCCGAGGCTTCAGCGACCCTTCTGCGCTATTCCGTCACGAGATTGCCTTTGTCTTTGGCCAGTTGTCGCACCCAGCCAGTATCCCGAGCTTGACTGAGGCGCTGGCAAATACGAAGGAGGCGAGCATGGTGAGGCATGAGGCGGCTGAGGCGCTGGGGAGTCTGGGTGATGAGGAGGGTGTGGAGGATACGTTGAGGAAGTTCTTGGATGATCCTGAGCAGGTTGTGCGGGACAGTGTTGTTGTGGCGCTGGACATGGCTGAGTTTGAGAAGAAAGGCGAGAAGGAGTATGCGATTGTGCCGTCGGCGCAGCCCATTGCGGCTTAGAACGGTCAAAGGGCATTACACGGCGTTCTGAATGAAACCAGAGATTCATGTATTTTACTCAGTTGTTCGTGTTCCACCTGTAGTTGTATTAGTAGAGGCCTCTCTTCACTGTGTCCACGTCAACTCACTTGTGACCACAATCGCACTCATAGAAAACTGTAGATCCTTCATCGGCACTTCGCAGCTGCTGTTGGTAGTACCGGACCTCCTCCCTGCCGCACTTCTCGCATGTATGCTGGATGACGCTCGTGGTCTGAATTTCGTCGTCGTTGATGGTCTGCACTTCGGATCTCTTCGCGCGCAGAGCCGAGGGAAACGCGGTGGGCTTCGATCGCGTGACGACCGTCTTGGAGGAGGTGTCTGCCATATCACTGTTAGATTGTGCAGGCGCAAATATCCAGATTCACTGCGTACCTTTGCACGATGCACCGCAGATGGCGCAGGTCAGAATCACATTTCTCTTGCCGGCGCTGCTGTCGAGCAGGTTGCCGCAGTCTGTGCAGAAGATGAGCGAGCCGATTGCGGACATTGTGGTGCGTTGCTGCTGTTCTCTAGATGTGAGACGCGGGTGAGAGAAAAAAGTACAGGGAGTCGCGAGACTTTTGCGGGGAGCAGTTCAATGTTCCGCCCGCCTGGCACGTGCAGACGCGCCAGAAGCGCATCGGCGTGTGATGCGACAACGAGACAAGACGACGACGACGACACAGCGCCTTCACCGCACTCACGGGAGCCTGCATCTCGCCCAGGCGCACTATCGACAAGCGCAAGCATCTCACGCGATGCGCCTGCGCCTGCCGCCATAGCGAGTCCATAGCCCCCGTTGCACCGACAATTCCACCTCGCCTGCACCGAAGCAGCTCTCCGTCACGACCCCGCCCGTCACGACCAGTATCCTCGCCATGGTCGGGTACAGCAACGGCGAGTGGCATAACGCCAGTGCAGGCGGCCTGGCATACAGACCGCCGCCCACAGTCGACGAGGCCATCCCATATTCGCCCTTCACCTCCATGATTCCCTTCTCGCCCGGTCAGTAGCCCGCCTTCACCTCGTGACAGCGCCCACGCACTGCTCTCTCACCTGATTTCAAGCCGCAGACTGATGTACAGCAGACATCATTCCCTTCCCGTCCGCCGAGCCGCCCACTCCACCCTCCACCCTCACCACCGACCAGCAGCACGCCGCGAAGAAAGCCGTGGGCATCCTGAACAGCGAGATCCAGGGCCAGACCACCGCGCAGCACCTGAGCGACACTCTCCGCCAGCTTCGCGACCTGCTCCACCCCGACAAGCTGCCCGAATAGTGCGACTCCCTCCCGCACACACACACTGAAAGCGGACACTGACAGACTCCAGCCACTTCAAGGCCATGCCGCAGCTCGCAACGCCGCCGCCAGACAGCCCTGCAAAAGAGACCAACGGCGCCCCTCCCGGCCATGTCCCTACTCTCAGCCCCTTCGCGAAGATGCTTCTGCAGAGCACCGACGTGAGCTTTGACGGTATGTCACTGTCCCTTTGTCCGATTGCTTGCAGCACCCGCTAACAAAGCCAGCATCCGATGCTACATCCTCCTCTGAAGCACCTCGAAAAGCCCAGACGCCCGCACGCCGCCCCATACCGCCGCCACAGGCGCGAACACCCTCGCAGCACCCGGCCGCTACTCCCAATGGCACTGCTCACGCACAAAACGCGTACCTTCCCTATCCGTCCAGCGCTCTTTCCTCCGCGCCCAGCAGCACCCCCGCTCGACCATGCCCTGTTGTCATGCCAAAGCCCATAAGCGTACCTCGCGACGAGTACAAACGCTACGACGACATCGACGCACGCGACAGCTTATCGCAGAAGAAGCAGGCCGACCGCGAGGCTCAGGCTGCTCTGCGACCGCACGAGCGCGAGATCGCTGACCGGAAGACCGAAGAGCTGAGGGATCTCGTGAGCACTCTCCTGGAGGACAAGGACGACCTTGACGGAACGCAACACTTTGAGACCGTAAATACACCCGACGGCGACTGCCTGGTCATGAAGGCAAAGGCCATGGACAATCTTTCGGACAAGATGTCCAACATCGTCAACCTCGGACGCTTCGTTGCCCTCCCAGTTGACCTGGTTACGGACGTGCAATCTCTCCTGCAGCCGGCAATCACCTCCACCACCAAACAGACGCTGTTCATGCAAGACGACGAAGCACCCCAGTGGTCGGACAGCATCGATGCTGCCAAGTTTGCACTCAAGGCGTCCAAAATGGTACTGGACACCATGATCGAGGGCCGTGATGACTACCGGATGCGCCGCGAAGAGATTATAGACGTCATCGTCGATCTCATCAAGTTCGTCAAAGATGCGTGCATCGTGCCCATCGTTCAGGCGCGGCGAACTGGCCCATCAGAGCGCTTATTTGTAGCTGCGACTGGCGAGAGGAAAGAACTTCAGGCCGTTCTTCGACTATCTGGAAGGGTCATCAGTCGCTTCGCCTGCCTCATCGGGAAATGTAACTTGTCGGATCGGGCGGTCAACAGCATGGAGTTCCTAACACTCGAGCTGCTCATGGAACAGAACAGTGATTCCGAAAAGGACTCCGTGTTCAGTATACAGAAGTTTGAACAGTTCCGGCAGAAGGCGGTTGACGTGCTTGCTCAGATCTTCGCCCGACACGCCGAGCAGCGGAACTCAATTCTCAACGGTATTTTGAGCAACCTCGAGAAACTCCCCGACAAGAAGGCGAGCGCGCGTCATTACCAGCTAGCCCGCGGGGCGGGAGCCATCATGCCTATCTCGGCACTCTTCATGCGGTTCGTTCAGGTCGCTGCCGCCAATCCAGACGTATCCGTTGCTGTCGATGCATCTGACGACGAGAGTAGCGACTCCGACACGGAGCCAACTGTGCGTAGGAAGAAGAAGCGCAACGACTCCACAAGTCAGATAGCAGAACACTTGTCAACGAAAAGCATGCAGATCGCGATGCACATCGTCAGCTCCCTGGTCGACAGAGCGTCCAATGTGTCCAAGACGGGCGACAAGCCGTTCCGGAATCTACTCGACCTCTTCGTGGAGGACTTCTGCAACGTCTTCGGCTCGCCTGAGTGGCCGGCCGCCGAGATGCTTCTCCAGCAGTTCCTGGCTCGTATGCACAACATTCTGCAAGTCGAACAAACTGTGAAGCATTCTGTCGTCGACAAGGACATGGCTCTTTCTACGATCACGAAAATTGGCTGCGGCGTGCTCGACTTCATCATCCGCATGAAGAGATTGAAACGCGAGGACCTCGACGTTTCCCAATCTGATTACTCCGCAAAGCTAGCGCGGCTCTTTGACGAGGCTGTCAGTGACGACACTAGAGAAGGGGTCAACGACATGGACTTACTTTCCTTTGATGGCCCCTATCGTGCCGTCGTCGAGTCGTTGCGGACTTATCTCGAGCTGCACACGAGTGACGATCCAGACCTACGATCCATCACCGGATGTCACACAACCTTGTGGCTAGCTGCTGTAGTTCGCGCCTTTCCTGATGACGATGCTGATGCACACCCACGCGCGATTCAAGAAGTACGCGAACGGTTGGTATCTATGATCACAGACTCCAAGTGGCTCGATCGCAAGTAGTACGTTGCCTCATTGTCCCTAACCCAACCTCAGCTAACAGTTTTGCAGCAAATTCGAGGCGATATCCGAAGTGCAAAGCAGAATTGCCGCTGGCATCATCACTCTGCAAGGCAAAGTTTGCAAATACATCCCGAGCATCGTCACCACTCTATCGATCTACATGCGCGACAAGAACTCGTCGAACCTCCGCTCCCGTGGCATGGCCGGCGTCGAGCAGCTTGTCCACAAAGACCCTCGCGTCATAAGGGAAGACAACGTGAGGGGTATGGTCGAAGTCTTGTCGGATGCGTCTCCCAAAGTTCGCGAGTCCGCTCTCAACTTCGTCTCCACATGTTTATCACTGAACCCTCTACTCGAAAAACACTTCTTGCCCAGCATTCTTCGATTGACAAACGACACGTCAAATGGTCCTAAGAAGAGAGCCATCAAGCTGCTCAAAGACATTTACCATGTCACGCCCTCCAAGGACAGCAAGCTCAACATCATAGCCAGTCTGCTGCTGCCATCCCAAGATCATGAGAAGGCCATAGCCGAACTCAGTAGCAATGTTCTGGAGGAATTGCTGCTGAATTTCACCAAATCTGGTGGAAAGAAAGATGAGAACCAGCTCAAATTCGAGCGCGCAAAACGCTCCGCCCTCATCATCGATACCGTCCAGCACATTAACACACACGCAGGACACCTAGAAGCGTTTGAGAAATTCTTCGTCCACGCCTTATCGGTCGAGGCAAAAGCTGCCGCAACGAATTCCAGTGTTTGCAAAGACCTCGTCGCAGACATGATCGATGAAGTCATCAGTCCTGGGTCCGGATCTGACACAACGTCACAGGCGCGCACCATGACTGCGCTCAGCATCTTCGCCAAAGTGCAACCTTCTCTGTTCACAGTCGACCAGATACAACTGCTCAAACTGTATATCAAGGAGATTGGTAGCTCCGATGATCTTCCGCTTCTGCGTTCAACTGTCATCACTTTCCGCCACGTTATTGCGACTCTCCAGTCTCTACAGCAGTCATTTGCGGAAGAGGTCCGTAATAGTCTGGTCCTCAATGTCTCGAAGCTGGCGAACTGGGCAAGAGCCGGGAGTACCGCAAGTCAAGAGACTCTCGTTGATGTTGCTCACTGTCTGTGGACTGTCACTCCAATGGCACCTGATGGTCCGTTGAAACTGTGTACTATGATCGCATCGATGATGTGTCAGCTTCAGCCCATGGTCTCATGCGCGAAAGATACAGTAGAACAACAGCAGAAGAAGAGCAGGATCATATCCTACTTGATATTGCTTGGGACCTTTGGCAAAGTATGCAACCTTGATCAATACATGGATGTCTTTCGAGAGCGTCTTGCAGTACAAGCCCAGAATTTCGTCTCCAAGAAGCAGGCTACTGCGCAGCAGCTTGAGTCTTTACTGGCGCCAAAATCGGCCCCATCCCTGATCCTTCTACAGGCTGTCCGGCCCTTCACAATGCAGGCCTGGGATGTCAACATACGGGCGCATGCTCTCCAAAGCTTGGGTGGTATCTGTCAGCAATCGCCCAATCATTTCATGCGAGCGGAGATTGAAAAAGTCTTCCAACTGGTCTTCATCAACGAAGACGTCGAACGACTGAAGCAAATTGCACTGGATACTTTCAGTGAGTACTTCACCTTCGCTGAGCGGCGATCCGACACAGGCGCAGTGATTGCGGTTGGTCAAGGAGCTGAGACTGGCAACGCTCGACTCGAGACCTCATTTGTTGCCAGCGAGAACGATACGGCACCACTACACCTCGCACAGAAGTTTTTGGCAAATTTCGTGAAGATTGCATTGGAAAACAAAAATGACCTGGCAAATTCAGCCACCCAGGTCATCACCAGCATCAGTCGCCAAGGACTCATCCATCCGAAGGAGTGTGGCGCTCCTCTTGTTGCTCTGGGTACTTGTCCTGATCAGCGAATAGCTCAGCCTGCAGCCATGGAGCATAAGAGGATTCACGAAAAGCAAGAGTCCTATCTGGAGAAGGAGTACATGCAATCTGTGCGCATCGCTTTTACGTATCAGTCCGAGGTCTGGGAAGATTCCCATGGGATGCGCGAAGTCAATTTTAGCCCGAAGCTCATCCGGCTGTTCGAGGCTCTGAAAGCTGGCAAGAAGGCCACTTTCAAAAAGTTCATCAACAACATGTGCAAGCACGTTGACTTCAGTCTATCCAAGCTCGACGTCAACGGCGAGATGCCTGACCCTGTTCTCTTCGCTCGCTTCTGTCTGGAGAACCTGGCTCTCCTCGACTTCCCCCATCTAGAGGAGCTTGCCGTGTGCTTGAACGCGGTCGAGGCCATTGTACTCAAGACCACAGGACCTATCGTGGCTCTGGCTATCGAGACAGAAATGCCGAAGCACTTCGTCGCTGCAGAGGCGCCGCTCGCTCCAGACATGCTTCAGCAGCAGCTGAGCGGTAGCGTTGAAGCTGATGTATCATTCGCCTCCTTCATGGACTCTGTACCTACAACTTCTCAGCTCGCGCAGCCAAAGATCAACGACAACCGACTACGCCAAATCACCGTCGCTTGCATGATCCTCCTCATGGTCTGGGAGACGCGAACCTTCATCCGCCGTTGCTACAGCATGAACAAACTCGTTGGACGCATTCCACAGAAAGAGTTCGCCAAGCCCGCCCAACGCAATAACTTTGTCTCCGGCAAGGACCTTTGGGAGCGTCTCACTCCCATCATGAGCGCTCTCGACAGCCGCGAATCGATGGTCAAGACGTGCTACGACTTCGCTGAGCTGCTGGAGGTCGACCGCGAAGCCCAGATCAGTGAGGATGGCGATGAGAACGGTGCAGGCTATGAGACTCCTACCGAGGGCGTTGACGACAGCGCCGTGACGTTCCCGACGAGTGGACGCGGCAGGAAGCGCAAGAGCAATGTGAGCCTCGGCAACACACCAAAGAAGCCTCGCGGTAGGCCGGCGAAGAACAAGAAGAGGAACTCGAGGACGCCGGATGGCGATGACGATTCGGACTAGGCGCCCTGATCGCATCTGCAAAGACGCGTTTTTGGCGGCGAATCTTCGTTATCATAATCGCGAACGACGTATCGAAAAGGCCAAAGAGCCAAATGTACTTTTATCAGCATTTTCAATGGCGTTTTTTTGGGAGGCGCATCATCATATGGGATGGGAGATACCCCTTAGCTGTGCATTAGGCGAGGAATTGGCGTTTGTCCCTTCTTCGTGGTCATGCTACGTGTAGTCTACGTTTGTGCACTGCATTTAGCATGGACACTATTTCATACTCCGAGCATTTAAGCGTAGCATATTTTGACAGAATTCGAAGCATATTTCGCTACAAAGTCGTTGCTCGTGAGTTGGGCTGTTCGTGAAGGTTTATGATTGAGAATTGCTAGGCGTGTTGCGAGAAGAAGGTACAGGAATGGACTTTTGATTGCTTTTTCTATGTTGTTGCCGCCAGCTACTCTTCTCTTATCACGTTTTCGTCTTATTACATACCCTTCTAATCTTCTCACAGTCCTGAACATCTTTGTCTTGATCGTACAAATACACATACTCCATCTTTTCTTGCACCAAAATGAGTGTACGTCAATCATCATCATCAAGCCCTAACAACAAGCGGACTCCCCTCCCCAACGCCCCCCCATCACCACCAACCTCACTACCATCACTACTCTCCGCCAAACTCGCACTCACCCCGCCTTTCTTGCCATCTCCCCTCGTCTCAACCGGCGAGTCCATGCGGCCATGTCCGCCCATTGTATCCTGCATTTCAGAGCCCTCGCTGAAATCGAGACTGCGCGCTGACTCAGACTCTGTTTTGTGCTTGTTGGTGTTGGTGTTGGCCTCCCAGTCGAAGGATAGATTGAGCGTCATGAAGGATTCGTTTAGACCTTGTGCCGCGGGCGGATCGGGAATGGGCTCGATGGACTCGTCTACATCTGTGCTAGATGAAGTGCTGTCCCGTCGGTCATGCGCATGCACACGCATGCCCTTCAAACGCTCCCTCGCGCCCCCAACCGGCGTTTCAAACTCGGTGTACACATGGCGCGGCGGCGTCGGGACCGCAGAGGGTAAATTATCTGACGCGGCGTTTAGTAGGGCGACGGAGGGTTCGCGCGAGGACACACGAGAGATCGAGGGCGTGGTGTCTGGGGAGGCGGTAGTACTAGGTGGGTGCGAAGGGGGCTGCGAGTGGGGCTGCGAGTGGAGGCCGAGCAGGTGGATTGCGTCGCTCGAGGCTTTTTCGCGGATGTATGCGCATTCCGAGGCGGTGAGGCCGGGGAGGGTGTCGGAGATGTCGATGCGGCGGACGTTGGTTGGGGAGCCCTGTTGGGTTTTGTTAAGATTGAGTTGATGGGATGACGGTGGATTGCTGTAGGTATGGAATGGGATGATCGTGTTGGTTTCTTGTCATGGCATGAAACTTGAGATATGGACCAATGAACTTGACTGGGTAGTCAAGTTGCCTTGGAGCCATACTCCAATAGCTCCTGCATCCTCGGAAGTGATACGTATGAGCGATAGTGACTTACAATGTCCATTGGCTGCTTCTGGTCGCGCTTGCTGCAGCAAAGCAGTGCCTGACGAAGCTTGACGATGATGTTCTTGAAAGCCATAGTGAAGAGAGCGGAAATTTTCGACTCGAATGTACGTGGCCGCTGTAGTAGACGCAAACAGGTATAAGTTATGTAACGGGTGACAAGAAAGATACACGCTGCAAAGGAAACCCAGAACCAAGGGCCCCAAGCAAAAGATCAAAGGAACGACAACGCTAAAAGATCGAAACAAAGTAAAACAGCAAAGACCACAAGGAGGGTGGATGGCCTGGTGGGTGAGGAAAGTCCGAGGATGCTGCTGCAAAGCTTTTTGAAGGAAATGTACGGGACACGACGAAGAGAATCGGTTCCCTAAGCGACTGGCTCGTTGGGCAAAAATTTCCACCGCGTGGCGTTTGCTCAATGTGTTCATCCCTTGCGGTTGTTGGTCATTTTCTGTCTGACATTCTATCAGGCCCAATTTGCGGCGCGGGAAAGGGAGTCGTAGACGTTGGAATGTATATCATTGGAGTTCCCGGAACTCGAGGACAAGTTCAATCATGGAGCAACAACCTCGTGCGAATGTTAGAATAACTACCAAGTCAATAGCAGAGTTGGAGAAGATCAGAATGTCTGGTCTGCGTCGGTGGAGGTGTTCTGAACTTGTGGCAGTCGAGGTAGAACATGTATTTCCCAATGAGGCATATTCGGATCATCGCACCTGTACAACCAACCCTTGCATTAAAAGTCACATTTTTCGCTCAGGTGCCAGCAACGCGTGTTTGGAACCCCGCTTGCAGTAGTTCCGCCTTGCTGGATCCTAAATGATACATACTGTTTCACGTCCTCGATTGAGCGGGTTGCAGGCGATGGTGGTATGGATGCTGGATTTCGCCAAGTCAGGTGAGCACGCGTACGCGTCTTGCACCACTACGTAAGGGTGGCACCTCACAATTGTTGCCTTGGAGGAGAGACAACGCGTTTGAGATCCGCAACTCAGCGTATCATGCCCTCCAGCGCGTGCGATGACGTCTATTTGGGGTAGTCCTTGACGTGGTAGCTCTTGAGCTTGACGAACTGATCGAAGCCAAACCTGCTCAGCGTCTGCCCTTTTCCAGAATCCTTCCATCCTACCCACGCTAGGTCCTATGCTGGTCAGCGTCATGTGCATCAGCGAAAGTTGTGGACTTACGGGTGCGGGGTAGTCGCATCGATTGACGAAGACGGTACCCGCCTCAAGATCTTCGATGAGCTCGTGACCTTTGCCTACGTCTTTGGTCCAGATACTTGCTGTCAACCCAAACTGACTGTCGTTCATCCACTTGATGGCTTCTGCGTCATCCTTGACCTTCATCACGGGGATGACTGGTCCAAAGGTCTCCTCCGTCATGACGATCATGTCATGTGTGACGCCCGTCAGGAGCGTGGGAGCTACGTAGTTGCCGTCCGCAGGTGGGTTCTTGAACGTGGCGTTGTCTGGGGTAGCGTCTTTGGCACCCTTGCTCAGCGCATCCTTGATATGGGACTGGATTGTCTCGGCTGATCGTTTGGAGACCACGGGCCCAACATGAGTAGCCTCGTCGAAAGGGTCGCCGAGCTTGTATCCCTTCAGAACATCCTGGAGAGCCGTAACAAAGTCATCATGAATCTTTTCATCGACGTACACGCGTTCTACGCTGCAGCAGCTCTGACCTGAGTTAAAGATGGAGCCATCTACAATCTCCTCCGCGGCCCACTTGACATCAACGTCTGCACGCACGTACGCTGGATCCTTGCCTCCAAGTTCGAGACCAACACGAAGGGGCACGCGGTCGTTGGCAGCGCTCTGGACTGCTAGGCCGTTGGCCACAGATCCGGTGAAGCAGACCAGTTGGATCTTAGGAGACCGTGCAATGGTCTCAATTTGGGTCATGGATCCACTGTGGAATATTTGGAGCACACCATCCGGCAGTCCCGCCTCTTGGAAGATCTTCTGGATTTGCTCGGCACTGGTCGGTGTCTGTGGCGATGGCTTCAATATCACCGAATTGCCAGCGAGTAAAGCAGGTACTAGCGAGTTGACGAGGGTCAAGTACGGGTACTGCATGCCGGGTCAGCATGCAAGAAGGTAAATATAGCCATTTGCTGCACGCACGTTCCATGGAAACATGATCAGGACAGGTCCAAGCGCCACCTTCTTGATGTAGCGCTTGAAGCCCTTCTCCGCCTCGCCTTCTGTATCCTTGAGAGTGTCGTCGCTGATTTTGAGCAGATACTTGCCCCGCATGACAGCCGTGGTGATCTCCTTGGGTGTGTAGGCAATGGGACGACCCATCTGTTCGGTGATCTCTTTGCCCAGGACATCCTGGCGCTCATCGAGTAGCTTCAAAGCCTTCTCGACAATCTTTTGCCTTTCAGCGAGGGATGTGCGCTTGAACGACTCAAATGCTTTGGTAGCCTTCTCTGGTATAGATTGGAGATCCGCATCAGAGAGTCCATTGCGGGTGAGTACCGGTTTATTTGTGATGGGTGATATTGTTGTGATCTTCTCGAGAGACATGATGATGAGCGTGGTTGGCTTGTGGTTGTGATCTTCTGTGTATATTAATTGAGAGACGAATTTGAGTGTAGCGCGCCACTGATTGCAGTGTCGTTGGGATCCGTTTAGACCAAAATTGAATTGAGGCGTCGCTGACGTATGACGCTAGCGCTTAGCTTCAAATTTGCGTTCGCATCACGTGCGGCCCGATTCCCACCCGTGAACGTCAACTTCAAGTTCCACCGATCATCTCGGCAGCATGGCATCGAACTGATCACTGGATATCAGCACATGCACGCTTACGAACCCATTTCATAACGTGGCGCGCCGTCCGATAGCCTTGGTCAACGCAACTGGTACTTGAAGGTACCTGAGCATCAAAGACACATCGAACACTCCGGAGTCATCCTCCATATCGCGCTCCCGGAGAATCTTCTACTCCGCATTCTGTACGTATCTGATTAAAATTGCTTGAGAGCGCCTTGAGTACCAGTCCTGCTGTGCCCTTTTAGGGGCGAGTCTGGGAAGTTCCATGTTCAACATTGTGACTCTTGTTCGAAAGTTTGCACGTAAAGTACGGCATTGATATCTAGAAAAAGTATACAGCAGCTTCATACGCAACCTTCTACGAAACACGCAATTTCAGCCGCGCGTATCATGTGGTTCTATTGCGTGGTGTCGCATACCACAAAGAATACAATGGTGCTCAGAAGACGATATGCTACTGTCTACGATAGTAAGCTTGCAGGAGTGACTGTTTTGTAGCTCTGGTTAGTCTGAAAGCTTTTGGAAGTCCTTGCAACTTTCCGTTGTATGCTCGAGCCTCTTCGAGATCATTGACTGGACTGGCATACTTTGACAAAGTCTTCGGCTGGCAAAAGGGCGACCCTTGCGAAGGTACGGCCCTTCTTCTTTCTGCATGCGATCTCTAACGTCGGCGCAGGGTACAGATATCACGCGGTATTCGATACTTCTTACTTTGAGCAAAAATATGACGATCGAGTCAGCTCGCGTAGACGTGAAAGACACACGGACTTCCCCTATGCAAGAACAACCTTCAAGCTCGGTTCTATATGCATAGCTCCACATTGCTGGACCAGACACGCATCGCACATGTGCTACGGCAGTCGCTGCTGCACAAGCAATATCAGTTTATTCAGCGAACCAAGCTTGTGTCGGGCTCGGGGGAGCCGTGAACAGCCTTTCACACCGCCTGCTCGGAACGATGAGAGAATATCTTCTGGTTCCAGTTGATTTCTTCTCATCAGCAAGTCGACTTGCTCTCATCAAACGAAAAGGATTTTTCAGACCGCGGGTCACAGTCGCCAGGACTTCATCATGACAGCTTCGTCTTCGGGCCCTATATCAAGGGCAGGTTCCTAGCGTCACGGCAATCAGCTGAGGTCTTGGGAACCGTCCTATCGGTAAAGCTCGCAGGTCGGGAACTGGTCGAGCCGGAAAGTGTCGAGGTGCAGGGATTTTCTGACGGCACTTCGCGTTCACTGTCTTCAAAGCGGCCTCGCAATATGATAATAGGCCGCAAATATCTTTTCTATTTGTGTAGCGTCGTTATCGTCAGCTGCTATGTTCAGCTGCAATACTCTTCGGCGCGAGTCTGAGTTCCTGGCGCGGCTCTATCATCAAGTGTATTAATTTGTTGGAGACATCACCAATCAAGGATCAACCGAGATCAAGGATGCCTTGAACGAGTACATTTGGTCGCTTGTATAGCAGCTCCGTCGATCAGTGCCGTTACGGTCCCGCTTCGGAGCCATGATTTCGGATCCTCATGAACGCTGCAAACTTCTTGCTTTCAACAGAGATCTGTTAAGCCAGCTTGACATCATCAAAAGCCACTCCGAACTATTAAGCCATGCGAAGCTACACGATTGCGATGGACAATTTGAGGCCACCCGATATGGATTCTGCAACTTGTGACTGGACGCGAAAGCGCAACTTCCCGATCGTGCTCGATTACTAATTCTGGCGGCACAGTACCAAACCTCCATACTCCTAGCTGTTCTGATGAATTACCTCTCTGGATCTTGCAGCTCCCATTTCATCATTTCTTGAGAGGCGGAGGCAGTGCCAACGAAAGGCTGCATGCTTCTTGGTGTGTTGTAAGAGTTCCCTGCAGCCAAGACGACAACAGTTGCAGGAACACTTCACATCAGAAGCGATGAGTGTGATTTTGAGCCATCCGTCGCCTCGGAGTTCGCCGCCCGTTCTCGATGAAGCGTGGCGTTAGAAATTCGCTCCGGCCATTGGTGCCTGCATATGTGGGCAACTGAAATTCAAGCCCATCAACATGCTCTACTGGCCGATAATTCACATTTAGTTGCATTAGCTCAGGCTGACATGTCCGCCGTCCGCGCATTCAATAGCTGTTAGATTAACCATGACGACATGCAGAGGGTTGCCTTTTGGGGCTGAACGGACACACCAAATACTACTGACTTATGTGTGCTACTTGATCTGAAGTCAACATAGTACAGTGTACATACTCTGCGGCTGCCACGTTCTGCGGCGAAGAAACAATTTGTGTCCAGACGCTCTGTGGAGCGAAAGAGGAAAGAGACTAACTAGTAGAACGCGGAGCGACCCGCCTTACAGCAGTTGACGGTTGAGATCGGTCGACCAACGGCTCGAGATCTCGAGGCGCGAGTGGCTTTGCGCTATCGACTGGTGGACCAGGATCCATCCACGAGACCCCGTGCCGAGCATCCTTCGTCGCCCGCGAGCCGTTGTCGCTTGTCAACAAACGCGGAGCGAGAGTTGCCGTCGAAAGGTTTGGTCATATCTTCATACATACATAGCTCAAGCCGGAGTCTCTTGCGTTGACGCTGGCAGCGCGCCACTCGGAGTGTCGCGAAAGCGGGGCCAGGACCGTTTTCTCTTCATGGCGCCGTATTTTCATTTCGGATTTGCTACTATAGCAGGGCGACCTATACCTCCACGGTGGGCGCCCATCAGGCTCTCCGCAGATCCGCCGGCGTCTCGACACACTGACCTTCTGCAGCGGATGGCTTGGGATGTGGAGGGCTTCATAACGTACGTTCCCGACTATGTTAGCGAAAGAACGACTATTATGCGAAGGGCCACCAGTTGTGCGGATTGACGCACGCGAACGATTCTAGGATAGCCATGTTCTTCCATCTACAACCAATCAGCGTTTTGCGAGGCTGGAATAAGAACTCGACCACAGTTGATGATTCATGGGTCCAGATCCTAAGACTCGGCCAAGTGCTCCACACCCTCTATTCATGGCAGTGTATACACACAACTGGACAATGATACGGCTCGCAGGTACAACCTGTAGCGGGTATAAGGCAGGGGGAGTATTTACCGCGGGATCGCTACCTTGTGAGAGGTAGTCGCGTAGAGAAGAATTGGAAGGTGGGTTCGCCCGTCAGCAGGTCATGCTGGCCTAGCGAGCGGGCGGCATCGCCAATCAAACGGGCTTGTTTCTGATCGCTCAGCAAGAAAGAACGTGCGTTGGGGTGGTGTGGTGAATCCTGGTACATTGGTACAAAAAGATACATGTGAGCCGGCATCGGTACGCGACCATCTTAACGCAGGTCGCATATAGGGTCGGGATGGCACCGATCGCCTAGGTAATATCGTTTTAATTGCAGGTCTAACCTGCGACAAGGAGCTTGAGGTGCGTCTGTTCAAGCTCACGGCGATCCAGCGGCTTTCTGGACTGTGCTCAACGTGGTATGCTGGTGTGCAGCGAGACCCTAGTCGCTGCAGGGGTGAAGGGCCTGGAGTGGTGACTGGGGGAACGGAAGGATGCAGAACCACCTTGACACTCCTGGCGCACGCAACGCACGAGCCTCCTTGCCCTGTTGTCCATCTCGTTTGCAGCATGTGGTCCAGAGACGGTTCTGACGCACGATGCAGCTGGTGCCGGAGGCAAGAAGTCGCCCTTGCCCATCAGGTATTGGGTACCCTGCACCTCAAAGCACCGACAGACTGTGCTATACCCCGCGGGCAACCACTAAGATCCAGCCTCAGGCGGAGACAGCAGTGGCCGACAGCTATATTGTACCCTGGCGCACCACGGTGGTCAAAAGAAGATCGTTGGACGGCTGACCTGCATAACTTTTTGACATCTCTCGACGTACTCGCAGGCCAGTGCTGAGCATCCTCCCACATCACCAATATTCCAAGTTTGAGACCGTGCTTCTGTTTGCCACCATCTGGCATCTTCCCGCCGAGGGCCCCCAACGGTCGCAATCCATCTGCCGCCATTATCGACACTCGAGACTGCTTTTGATCCAGAGGATCGTGGTGGAGACAACCGAGGGTGTCCTCGATTTCCACCAGTCATAGCCATGATGTCGACTAGTCTTCATCAATACCCTTCCGCGTTCAGCCCCGCGCCCAACATGATCGATCATCATAATCAACATCATCTTGCTGCGCAGCATATGGGACCATCGCCCCTCGAAACCCTCGCGCACACCTCGCAATACGCAGCACTACAGTACCATCAGAATCGACATGTCTTGCCAAACGGTAAAGCGCCCCATCGTTTGCCATACGCCAGTGGACCAATAGCACCGCGACACCAGCGAGATATGCTTCATGAGCGATCGGGCCGCGGTAGTGCTACATCAGGGCCGGTACGACGCAGGATCAGTCGAGCGTGTGATCAGTGTAACCAGTTGCGAACCAAATGCGACGGTCGCCAAAGGTTTGTGGTGCCCCTCGACATCAACCAGTAAATGCTGACCACACATAGCTGCGCACATTGTATAGGTACGTAACGCTCTCGTGTGCAATAGAGGTGGATTGAGCTTGAAAGCTCGCCCGCATGCTCGCGACGTTGAGATGTGGGGTGTTAGTCCGCTTCTCTAGCACAAAGCTAATGCCGGTCATCCACTCCATCACGCCGGTACGACTCTCGATGACATACAAGCTAACGCAACAGCAGAGTTTGGTTTGACATGCGAGTATATTCGTGAACGCAAGAAGCGCGGCAAAGCCTCGAGGAAAGACATTGCCCAACAGCAGGCCGCAGCAGCGGCAGGTGGGAAAGGCAGCCAGCCGTCTGACGACTCCGTTGCTGGGACTCCACAATCACAGGAGAAGTCGCCCGACTCTGTTTCAAGCAGCAGTCCAAAGTTGCCTGAAGGCCAGCAGCGACTGCCGGAATTGCCTGGTCGATCCGCCAGTATGACGACAACAAGGGAGATGGAGCCTACTCCACCCTACCAGAGCAGAAACATGAGCATGAGCGCCATTGACGCTGTCCCAGGAAATGGACTTCTCCACCAGATGAGAGGTCCCATGCAAACTATGCAGCCTATGCAGCCGCCGCGGATACAAACACAGGGCCTATCGATGCACACTCCTGTTCCGGAATATACATCCATGGAAGAGTATCATCGCAATCTCACATATCAGTCGCCCCATCCGATGATCCAGAATAATATGCATCCAGTAGACGCATCTCACGGCATGGAGTATTCAGACAGTCCATACAGTATGATGAGTCCTCAGAGTGCGCACGCCCAAGCACCTTCGAACCCCTTCAGGCTGCCCGAGGAGCCTGCCAATATGGGATATATGGGACAAACTCCGGTTCCGGGATCGCCGGGGTGGATGTTGCCGTCTCCTTCAACGACCATGTACTCTGGCGCACCACGACCGAATCCTTCTCAGCAATTGAGATATCCCGTCCTGCAGCCATTGGTACCACACCTTGCATCCATTATGCCAGTATTATTGGCGTGCGATCTTCTAGAGCTATACTTTCAAAGTTCATCATCTGCTTTCATGCAGCCGATCTCACCCTACGTGCTTGGCTATGTCTTCCGCAAAGGGTCTTTCCTGAGATCTCAGAACCCACGCATATGCAGTCCTGCACTGTTAGCCAGTATGCTCTGGATAGGCTGTTTGACGAGCGAGTCGCCATATTTATCCTCATCGCCGGCTGCAAGGAGCCAGCTGTCGGAGAAACTCATCAACCTGACCATCAGCCTCTTGAAGCCTCTTGTCCATCAGACACCGGGTGATTCCGATGCAAGTCCAACATCATATTCCCACGGCGGAATTGCGAGTGGTGTCACAATGGGGGCTTTTGGTATGCCTGCCCAAGATACCGAAATCGGCCTGCGTAGGTTCCCTTTCTTACATGACAGCTTTCACCTCTCGAATACTAACCTATTGAATTATAGCGGGTGCACCTGGAGGCCTCGACGACGTCGCCACATATATGCACCTGGCCATAGTCATCTCGGCTAGTGAGTACAAAGCTGCATCTCTCCGGTGGTGGAACGCTGCATGGTCACTCGCACGGGAACTTAAACTCGGCAAGGAAGTGCCGGTAACACCACCACCCGAGACCAATGAGGATGACGCCCAAGGGGAACTCGACTTGGAGCACATGAATGGGATGCAACCCAGCGGCCCAAGCAACGTCGTCGACTTGACCGAGGAACAACGAGAAGAACGGCGCAGGGTTTGGTGGCTTTTATACACCGTCGACCGGTAAGGTCTCCCCCCGTCGTACAATCCAACTTGACCAGACACTGAGCAATGCCTAGTCACCTAGCTCTATGCTACAATCGACCTCTTTCGTTGCTAGATGTTGAATGCTCAGGCCTTTTGCAGCCTTTAGAGGACAGGGTTTGGCAATCCGGCGATTTCTTCGTGGACTCCGCTCAATCGTTGCCAGATTCCAAATTTCGCCGACGAGGTCCTACCGTTGAGTGCACCTCGCACTCCTCCATATTCGGCTTCTTTTTACCTCTGATGACTATACTGGGGGAGGTCGTTGACTTGAACTACGCACGAAATCATCCAAGGTTTGGCACCAAGTTCGATTGGGATCAACACGCATTGGAAATCAGCCAGCAACTTGTGGCGTATGGGAAGTCATTGCAAGAGCTCAGACATGAAGCGGTCAAAGAAGCCAACGCGGAGGCTCACGAGCCAGTACTTCCAGGTACCCCATCTGTTCGATCTGTCACTTCAACAGTATCGCGAGCGCAAGAATCGGTAGTACACGCATCGATCGTCGAGGCCTACGGAACACACCTCATGCATACGATGCACATCTTGTTGAATGGAAAGTGGGATCCAATTTCTCTCCTGGACGACAATGATCTGTGGATTTCGTCACAGAGTTTCGTCGATGCTACAAGTCACGCTGTATCCGCTGCCGAAGCATTACACAACATTCTCGAATATGACCCCGACCTTAGTTTTATGCCCTTCTTCTTTGGGATATATCTTCTACAAGGAAGCTTCCTTCTGCTTCTCATCGCCGACAAGCTGCAGGGAGAAGCTAACCCAAACATCGTACGCTCCTGCGAGATTATAGTGCGGGCGCACGAAGCTTGCATCGTCACGCTCAATACAGAGTATCAAGTAAGTGGCTAAGACACCTCCACGTTCTATTGACATTAGCCTTCGTTTCCAAGGCTTTTGCAGTATCACTCCGGGCATGCGCGACGTTGCTAACAAACACCCCCAGCGGAATTTCCGGAAAGTCATGCGCTCTGCTCTACAGCAAGTGCGTGGTCGAGGCATGGATGAACACGTGGCCCAACAACACCGACGTGAAATGCTAAGCCTTTACCGCTGGAGCGGTGATGGCTGCGGACTTGCTCTATGAGTGTGGCGAGAAGTCTGCATATCACGGCGCTCACCGACACTGGCCGGGCACCATTATCCTCTTCAAACAACCACCTCACATCATTTTGTGTGAAACTTGCGCGCTGGACACTACTTGGCCCCAGCAAAACTTCTGTCTCTTTCTTTCATTTCTCTTTATGTTGTACACTGCTTACATTTAGTGCGTAAATTTTGTGAAGCAGCGTGTACTTGGCGTTTATAGCGATTCGGTGTACAGAAGGCGAAGTATTGGTGTATTGTTTCCACATGTCTGCATTCGGCGTTACCCACGTGTCACATCACCCTTCCATAAAATTGGCCACCGGCTTTCCGGCGCGGCCGTAGCGGCATGGCTTTTTCGAGTCGATTCTCACAAGCATCTATCCATTGTGTTCGCACATGTCACGATAAACCTAATTGTTATTGTTAAGTTCAAAGGTGGATTGCGGACTCCTCCGCCTACCATCTATATCGCACAGCTATTATACCCATCTAGCTCCTACTCGCTGTTTTAGACAAACGCTATGAAAGAGTGGAGACGGCACAGTTCGGGGCGAGACCTCCACCTCGCCTACGCTTGGCTTTGCCAATAGGGCAATTCTTTCCAACCATCAGTCTTACTTGCGCACCTATAGCGATTTTCAATAGTCCAACAACAATGACCCGATTCGACAGAAATATTTCCGCCTGAAACAACGCCATTATATAGTGATCTCGATTCGTGAGCCGTACGCTTGCGAAACGCTTGAGCTCGCGTACCGCCATCAGGCTGCCATTATTGTAGCATGCCATATATGGTCATGGATCATTGTTTCAGGCCTTTCGTTTGAGGATTTTTTTATATAAACTCTCTGGCGAGTGTGAATTCAAGTATGTGTTTCTCCATCAACTGGCGAGGCCGACCGTGAGGAGTACGTCGCCCTTGTGCCGCTGATGAAAACGCTTGATTCTCACACTGACGCAACTGGAGAAATAATGCCTGTGGTTAATGGAAAATTCTACTACCTTTGTGATTTTCGCAAGCGGTCGGAAGACGTCGGCAATGTAGCTCGTTTCAGCGGGTCTTAATCAACTCCCTGATCTTATGCGTCCAAGATGCGCTCCATTGGTAAGTACCACGTGAACACGCTGAAAACGGTCGTACCTATGTGTGAATCCGGGTAATGAACATGGCAGTTTTTACTAGGTTTCAGAAGAATCACAAGCATTTATTCAACAGCGGATACTAACGACGCCGGCACTGCAGAACCTACGACACGATCATCAGCACTCCATGGAGCATATTGTACCCGCGCTTCATCAATTGTGGCCGTTCTCGACAGCAGCCAGATCCATGATCACCAGGCCTGACTTCAATTCTACTGTGGTGGGCCTGATTTTATCGAGTCTGGCTCACGAAGTATTCGATCAATACTGACGCCGACTGCTCAACGTTAGATACCGAGAGACAGGCCGAATTCTTACACTTCCAGTACATAACGTCTCGCGCGTGTAGCGTCTAATGACTCTTAACGAGACCGCTTCAGCTGTAGCCTGAATGGTTCGTTGGACATATCATTTGGTACCGATGCTGCAACAATGCATGGAGTAACATCTCGCGATGTACTCCGGATATGTGTTAAGATGTTTAGCCTCGTTACCACCTTCGGTCAACTTCATGCGTCACCCCTTTGCGCCCATGCAAGATATGGCCATCGAGACCGGGAAGACAGGCGCCCCCTATGATCTGACGCTCGCGAGACCCATCGCAGCGCATTCAGGCTGGCTATTTGCCTTTCATCCTCTGATCTTTGGAAGTTTGACGAGAATCATGCAAGCCTAAAACTGGAACCCTCAAGCTTGGAGTCTCGATGACCGTGCCGCTTATCTTCATACGCAACGGATGACGCAAGTCATCCTCGTGAGCTGTGCCACTGCTCTACCCGTCCTGTCTCAAACGGTGTTAGAGCTTTCACCTTTGACCCTGTCCCGTAATTGCGTCAACTACACATCTCAAGAGCAATTACCGGTAAATCGAGGAACAGGCTACAAACGTAGTCATCAACCATCGGCCCATCTTAGCACGGCTTGTAAAAGTCCGTAAATAACACATCTCTTTCACGCTCGCTGTGAGAGCAGATCGCCTGCGCCCGCCGCCCTAACATCACCATTACTATTGCGTCAACTCGGAGTAAACTCCCTACTATCCGCTGCACTGAAGCAGGGTCCAGCCAACAGGCAAGGGCTATCCAGGTCGAGCACCATGTGCGTGGTAACACGGCAGGATATGGCGGTAGTGATCGACTCAGCTACCGAATAAGCTGACAACCACATCGCAACGCCTGCCGCATGTATTGTGACCACCACATCCAATGTCAGCAAGGTTTCCTCCACAGTTTAGGGCTTCCCCAAATGTTTACACTTGAGGGCCTATCCAAATGTTCACACATTGAAAGTCTCATTTGTTTGATGAAGTGAAGGCATGTGTATGAGCGCACTCATTGACACCATAATCTGCCCTAGCGAGGCTACCGTCCCAAAGCGCGGTTCGAACACATGCGGAGAAATGTTCGGCGGATAGCGGGCGGGCAGTATGCAATCCGCGGGTTCTTGGGACAAGTTGCCGTGCTCTATATTACAAGATTTGGGCAGCCACACTTCGACCGTGGGTGTGAACGGCTCACTGGGTGAGGGCTTTGAACAGGCCAGCCACGGCAGAAAATAGCGGCCAACTCCCAGAAATGAACCGTCATAGTGTTGGTTACCCTTGCGAACTGTCGTGCCGTGCGACCTTCTGGAAGCAATTTTGATTAAGGTCTGAGCTGGACTGCTCTCTAAGATTCTGCGCACTTGTACGATGATACCGTCATGGCGTGGAGGAAGCTCCGTCCCTCTGAGCGATGTCGGCCATCCTCTTAGTTGACGACAAAGAGCTGCGCCCTCGATCGCCTTAAGACAATGGCCTGCGGTATGCGTGCGGCGTGCATGCGACATGCGCGATCCGTAATAACGTGTGTGGAGTGCAGATTTCCGTCGACTATGGTCCGCAATAGGACGGTACAAGTCGGCTGCCATGAGCTGAGTATGCAATACACACACGGGGTGAACGAAAAGAGCGTCTTCTGTAACCGGAAACAGACACGAGCTACAAGATCTGCACTTCAGAATGTGGGGAACGACGTGCCAGACAGGGATGGCCTGACTCGTATGACATGGGGTCCGTAGCCGTTGAGTACCGTTTGTACCTGCAAGTACCGCTTGATGGTCCACCATCGACATGTAATTTGTCAGATCTCGATAAGCAAAAGTGTCTGAATCTCTTTTGAGGCAAGGCCGAGCTGAGTCGTTGATTGAAACGTGAGTGGCCAACCGTTTTGGAGCGCGTGTTGGCTTTAGCCTAATCAGCATCGGAACCAGTTCTCGTGGTTGCTACAGGCGTCAGCCACAGTGATATTGCCATCAATTATAGGTACGTCTCCCGTCAAGGCGCATTTGGGCGTACAGGATCTATTTCAAATTTCGCGCTGGCGTGACGTTGAGGTGAAGGAAGATGAAGTGGCTGCATTCAACAAACGAAGGCGTAAATCCTTCGCTATGGCTCGGTCCGTTGGAAGAGGCGGCTTACTCTGCGTCTTGTGTCTGCATGTCGAACCATTGCAACTGGAATTACAAGTCTTGTGCAAGTTGTGGCTGCATAGAGGCGACGAGCAGCGAAGTCTGACATCACAAAGCTCTGCGTCCCTGTCCTCGTGGCCCAGATGTCTGAACTCTTACTTAGATTATGATCTCGCTGGTCTGTATCACCGGGCATGACCGAGAGCCAAACCCGTTCAGCGTCATCTCAACCCGGCACGAATACTGCTTACAGACGGACAGCTCTGCTGGTAGCCACTGCCGTGGCGGTCAGAACTTGCCCCTTTTCAACCAGTACCTGGCTGATGCTCCCGCTCTTGTCGGCCAGACTTCCGAGACATGCTGATAATAAAGATCACTATCACAACTAGGCAACCTTGTCTTTTCGCAGCTTTCCGACCATCCTAGATAAGAGCAGATCTTAAGAGGCAGGCTGTAGGGTTGAAAGCCAGCCAGGTCTGTTGTAGCGAAACACGCCATCGCGACGTGCAGGCGCGACTAAATGTCCGCTTTGGCCTTGATACGGCCCAGGTACTCTAGAGATACAACTCCGGCCTCCGCATCAGGTCCTGTCTACCCCGAATCTTGGGCAGTAGACAGAGGTCGCTAATGCAGCAGGGGCGCTAAATATCAGCACACCCCTGCCTTTTAATATCGATGTCTGCATACAGCCAGTAAAGCCTACACATGTCATAAGTGAGATGGTTGATGGTCTTGAACGAACCGAACCTCAACGGCCCTGTCACCGCATGAAGTGAAGACTCCGAAACCAGGCTGCATTCACCATGCGAGATGAAGAGTAGATGCACCTACCTGTCAATTCGATTTGATAGTATATGTGTGCTCAATAAGTGCTTTGATGTACCGATTGAGACGTTCGTAAGCCACATCGGGATCTGATATGCTCCTACTAGACTTCTCCAGTCGCCATTACTTGCTTGGTGACCCAGGTGTGGAATAGGAAAATCCGCTATGAGAGAAGTCGGTCCGCCATGTTCGATGTAGCGGACGGAGCTGATCGCCTAAGCAGGATCATTTCTCCCATAAACGGCTGTCTGGAAGACTGTTTGAGGCATGGTCGAGACCTGCCAAGATAATCAAGGCAAAGGTTGACAAGCGAATACCTATAGTCGACTGAGCGTTATCGTTGCGACAATTGCCGAAGCAGCTACAACTTGACCCAGATGCGACGTGTCACAAGAGAGCAACGTCTCCGTTACTTTACGAGGCATATGGTCCATTCCGATACGGCAACAAGCTTTACGTTGTCAATGCCACGTGCCTATGCCGGTCAGCGACTTTCAAACTCCTTAACAATAATGCAATAAGCAAACAGGTTGCGGGACCGGCGGCCCATTGTCTCCTGGAAACAAATACTTCTAGAAGCTTTCAGATCCTTGTTTGGCTGATTGAAAGTTGTTTGACGTAGGGATTGAAATTGCTAAGCATAACCCCGCAATCTTGACCTCGTGCTTAATATGCTGGGGTAATGAAGCGGCAGGGGCTTCGGCAATAGACTTGAGCTTTGCAAGGACCTGCCGTAAGACATGTTGAGCATCGAAAGACGTTTCGAAGTGTGCGAGAACCGGCATACCTGGAGACTCAATGCTCCCGTAGTCGTCATCCGTATCGGAGACACGAAACTCCTCAGACGTGCTTGAATGAAATGCGTCATGCTCGATGTGAACATGTTTCGTCATATCAACCGCAACAGCCAGATCATACGGTGTAGATGCCGATGTAACCTGGTACGATAGCTGTCGATTGTGTAGATTTGATAAGCGTGTTTTGGCCTGGATGCAGATCATTCAATCCTACCTGGCTATAAACCGATGTTAGGTTTCTGGAGATCGACATACCTCCATAGCTGGGGAACCCCCGTGTCTGTTCCTAATCTACCTGGAGAACCTAGCTAAGCTAGCTTCTTGCAACTTGCATGCGTTAGCTACAAGGCGTACGCTTTGTCCGGTTCAGCTGCTAAAATGGAGTCATAGTCTGCGACGTAGCACGACCATCGAACTTGTCTTATAAGCTCAGGTATATGCCTATATGTGAGGCGTAAGTCAATAGCACTATCATAAGAGGCCATCTCTCATGATCTTGGCCTAATCAAGGCTATCGCTTAGACGGAGACCAACAGGAGTTAAAATGTAACGTCCGATGGGGGAAAAAGTATGCAGTCTTGCTGAGGATGCACGTTCCTGCAAGGTGACACTGTTTAATCTTCAATGGCCGAGCATCGCGCAGGAGATGGTTTGATGTATCCTTGAGCAACTCATGTACTGAAACGACTCGACTGAGTAGTCTGCCTACAGTTGGGTCCGCAACAGCCATTTCCTGAAGTTGTTGGTTCGTGAAAAGTGTCTTCGTCAAGATGACATATCCGCTATCGTTCGTGTTGAGACTAGACAAGATCAGCCAAAACAACATCTAGGATAACACTTTTCTCGTGCTTAGTAGCTCGACTCGGAGTGGCTTCTCTTCGCAGTATCCGATCCGAGCTTGTTGATTGACGTGTTCTTACGGCGACCTCCTTGTTGCTAGCGCTTCAAGATCTTCCGACATAGGAGCCTGGTATTTGCATTTTGAGTGCTGTGGAGCAGATTACATCCACGCAAAATTCATGGTAAAATTTGAGTATTGTTGTCCTGCGCGAGAGAAAGCACCTCATGCGCATACCAGGCGTTTGTAAACTCATCCTCCAGCGTCAGTCCAGGATGTGAATCCAGATCCAGACGCGTTGTCGGCGCCGACTTCGAACGTTGCATGAGGTCGGGTAGAAAGGCATCGTTGGTCGCCCGGCGTAAGCTTCGCTAACGAAGTCGGATCGGTACGAGCAACCTGTAGAAAGGGCTGCGATGGTATTGTCGCTGCGATCATAGTGAGTATGTGTTTGTGGGTGAAAAGTAGGCCACGCGATGACGTATGTCTACCACTATTCTCACCGATGCCTCGCGAAATACTCCTTTCACTTCTCACGACAGTCAATGCTTCCCTCTTCTCTATCTTTCGTATGATCTTCTCCGCTGTCGATTCACTCAATGCTGATCGCACGTTGTGCTGGCAGGCCGCAACATTGCACCCTGACCCAATATCGCGTGCACACGAGGCATACCCAATGTCGTAGGCCAGCGCAAGATATGGTCGACTTCGAATTTTTCCGTGTTTGTAGTTACGCTTGCGGGTCTCTGAAGTCCGAGCTGGAGCTGCACAATCAGTGACGGCGTATTGCTTCGTACGAGGCGGCCTTGAGTTCTCCGTCCATCCACACTCTTCGCCATCTTGATTCCCACAGCGGTACATCCACTCTGTTATTTTGCGCGATTCTCCACTTTCACCCTTTTTCCGTCTTGTACATTGCATTTGTCCATACTGATCGTCTCTGGTCTTGTCCCTCTTCCTGTTGAGATACTCTCAATATCAGATCATCCGCCACTTTGCCAGTTTTCCGTCTCGTGTCACTTCTTCGGAACGTATTTGATTGCCGAATTGGCGTGTTCGTTTCCCGAGACCACCGTGGGCAACAAGCCTTACATACATTTTCCTCCAGTCCTTTCGTTTCATCCCACCTCGGCTCACCCCCACGCTCGTGATATCACACTAAGCAGACATACATTTTCTCCACCAATCACCACTTGTCATCAGCAACCACACCCTGCTTTGGTCTATCTGCCTCCATTAATAGCACAAGACCTACCGAAAGCCTTCTCGAAGCGGTATGGAAGATGGGACGATCCTGTTGGGGACGTGCGATGATCATTTTCGGCTTCACGGTGGGGGCTTCCGCCAGACCTCCACTACGGCTGCTGCGGGACGAGACGAGACGAGCGGCACGATGGCCCGCAGCGCTGCAAACACGGAGACCGGGACGGAATCGAGTTAGAGACGTGGCAAGAGCACAAGGTGGTGAGGTCGTTAGGGAGATCTACGCGATTCCGCTGCGCGAAACCTTAAGTCAATGTTGAGGTATACACAACAGCTTCAGCACGCGAGCGACTCTCTCACTCAAGCGAGCAAACAGCTATAAACCTTCCCTACATTTGTGAGAGGCTGGCGATCACGAACGGGCCTCTACTCTGAGTAACAAAGAGGACTCAATTTAGTCTGGGCTCCAGCGCAGGAGTATCAGGCAGGCAAGTCGGTGAATCGATTCATCTACACCCTGAGGTGTTCAAGTACTTGCCAATCAACCGATCAAGTAGTGGGATGGGCATCAAGGATACTTACACAACAATGGTCTTCCAAGTAACCCGTTACGTCTTCTACGCAGTTGCCTCTGATGCCCATGCTGAATAAGCATGATCGCTAACTAGTGATGTTACATCTAGGCAACAACACGCAATACGCATGACTTCGCCACACAGGACTGAGGTATCTGTCAGCACGGAGATACGTGCCATCCTAATTCGAAGAAGCCCTTTATCAAAAGAAACACTGAATATAACCGTGATCTTTTCGCATACTGTCAGGAAAATAGCTACGACACAAACACTCAACACGTTTGATCTTCGGATGTTCCCACCGCTCGCGGCCTTTCCTTTTTGCCGATCCATTATGCTCAGGTCCAGTGTTCGAATCTACTCTCGGAGCCACATTGTTCTTGCTGGTCTCACTTGAAGAGCGTTGACAGGCAGCAGCATCTCACGTGCTCGCTCCCAACTAACATTTAACGCCTACCAGCTATGTTTGACGAAGGTTCATGTATTTCATAGGAAGGGAAACTGTGGACATTGTATGTTTACGTCCAAAAGTCCAAATATGTCAGGAAAGTAGCTACCATACAAACTACTTGGTCATATCTGCAAATTGCAGGCTTTCCTTTTTGCTGCCGTCGATCTCGCTGGGTCTGTCATTCGAAACCAACCAATATTGAGAATTACTTTTTTTTTGCGTTCGTGGAAGATGATGATTATCAAGGCACCAGTAGCTCACGTGCTGAATTCTACTTACCTGCAGTTTTGAAACCATCTAGGCACCAATAGCTCACGTGCTACCGTGCCAACATCTCGAATAATATCAAGCTTTTCAATGTCATACGAAAAGGCTTGAAACGTTCGTTGATCAGAGTATTCGTCGTGGATATATATTTTCTCGTT
>Ga0265797_10001785_pt1 | contig 37372 bp, 37 predicted proteins | sample P2T30metagenome_FD_192433 | JGI IMG/M metagenome (GOLD analysis project Ga0265797, IMG submission 192433) | Plant litter microbial communities from East Loma Ridge, Irvine, California - P2 T30 | ecosystem: Environmental > Terrestrial > Plant litter > Unclassified | place: USA: California...
GGGCTGGCCTGAAGGGCGCGACCCCGCTCGATTACGACGCCCTGCGCGAACGCGATATCGAGCGCTTGGCCGACCTGGTGGAGCAGCATATGGATACCGACCGGTTACGCAGCCTCTGCGCGGAGGGCGGCTGATATGTTGCGATTGATCCTGGGCGGCGCTCGCTCTGGTAAAAGCCGGTTCGCGGAAAAGCTCGCAACGGCCAGCGGTCTACCCGTCACGTATATCGCGACCAGCGAGCCCCGCGACGCCGAGCTCGATGCCCGGGTGCGCTCGCACCAGGCCCGCCGGCCCGCCCACTGGGGGCTGATCGAGGAGCCGCTAGCGCTGGCGAGCGTTCTGGCCAGCCAGGCCTCGGTGGGGCAATGCCTGTTGGTGGATTGCCTTACCTTGTGGCTGACCAACCTGTTGATGCTGGACAACCCCGAACGCCTGGCCGCCGAGCGTGACGCCTTGCTCGACGCCTTGGCGCGATTGCCGGGCGACATCATTCTGGTGAGCAACGAAACCGGCATGGGGATCGTCCCGCTCGGTGAACTCACCCGCCGTTACGTGGATGAAGCCGGCTGGCTTCACCAGGCCATCGCCGAGCGCTGCGATCAGGTGGTGCTTACCGTCGCCGGCCTCCCACTTACTCTCAAAGGACCCACCCCATGACCACTGCCTGGTGGCAGCAACCCAGCGCCACGGTGCACGCTGGCTTCGCCGACGGCGCGCTGGAGCGCCAGCGCCAACTGACCAAGCCGGCCGGCTCCCTTGGCCAGCTGGAAGCGATAGCGGTGCGGCTCGCCGCGCTTCAGGGCCAGGCCCGGCCTCGCGTGGCCGAGGTTCACATCGGCCTGTTCGCCGGGTACCACGGGATCGTGGCCGAGGGGGTATCGCCTTATCCACAGGCCGTCACCGGCCAGATGCTGCGCAATTTCATCAACGGCGGCGCGGCCATCAGCGTCCTCGCCCGCAGCCTGGGCGCGCACATGGCCGTGGTGGATCTGGGCACGGTGGCCCCACTGGATTTACCCGGAGTGCGGCAGGTGCGCCTCGGCGCCGGCACGCGGAACTTCGCCATCGCCGCCGCGATGACCGCCGACCAGTGCCAGCAAGCCATGCAGGTAGGCCGCGAGACTGCCGAAACAGCAGCCGCCGCCGGTGCGCAGCTGTTCATTGGCGGGGAAATGGGCATTGGCAATACCACCGCCGCCAGCGCGCTGGGGTGCGTATTGCTGGGCTGCCCGGTTACCGAGCTGGTGGGGCCGGGCACCGGCCTGGACGTGAAGGGGGTAACGCACAAGGCCGAGGTGATCGAAGCCGCGCGGCGGGTTCATTCAGGCCAGACAGGCGACCCCTTGAGCGCGCTTGCCTGCTTCGGTGGCTTCGAGATCGCCGCGCTGGCAGGCAGTTATCTGGGCGCGGCCCAGGCCGGCGTGGCCGTGCTGGTGGATGGGTTCATCTGCTCCGTGGCGGCGCTGGTTGCCATTCGCCTGAACCCCAGCTGTAAGCCGTGGCTGTTCTTCGCTCACCAAGGGGCCGAGCCTGGCCACAAGCGGGTGCTGGATGCCTTGGGCGCCGAGCCGCTGCTGGCGCTCGGCTTGCGCCTGGGCGAGGGCAGCGGCGCGGCGCTGGCGGTGCCACTGATGCGCCTGGCGTGCGAGCTTCACGGCGGCATGGCCACCTTCGCCGAAGCCGCCGTGGCGGACCGGCCAGCATGACCCTTTGGCTGGATTTGCTGCGCCACGGGGAAACCGAGCGCGGCGGGGGCTTTCGCGGCAGCCTGGATGACGCGCTCACCGCCACCGGCTGGGCTTCGCTGGAGGTCGCCGTTGAAGGGCAGGGGCCATGGGACGCCATCGTGACCTCCCCGCTGCAACGCTGCGCCGCATTCGCCACGGCATTGGCGCAACGGCTCGGATTGCCATGCATCACCGTCGCCGGCTTGAGCGAACTGCACTTCGGCGAGTGGGAAGGGCGCAGCGCGGCTGATCTGATGGTGGATCAGGCCGAAGCCTTGGGGCGGTTCTGGCAGGATCCTTTCACCCACACGCCCCCCGGCGGCGAGCCACTCGACGCCTTCAGGGCGCGGATCGAAGGCGCGCTGGCGGCGTTGGTGGAGGCGCACCCGGGCCAGCGGTTGCTGGTGGTCAGCCATGCCGGGGTGATGCGGCTTTTACTGGCGCGCGCGCGCGGCTTGCCCGCCGCCGACCTGCTGCAAGTTGAAGTGGCCCACGGCGCCTTGCACCGGGTGGTGATCGAAGACAGCGGCGCGTTGGTGGCCCTGTAATGCCTTGGTGGATAGCGCTGCAATTTCTCAGCAGCCTGCCGGTACGGCTGCGGCGGATGCCGACGCCCGCTGAAACGGGCCACTCGCTGTTGTGGTACCCGGCCGTAGGGCTGCTGTTTGCGGCATTGCTGAGCGGCCTCGACGCCGTGTTGGCCGGTTCGCCGGTGCTGCTCCATGCGGCGATACTGCTCGCTGTATGGGTCACGCTCACCGGCGGTTTGCATCTGGATGGCCTCGCGGATACAGCCGACGCCTGGGTAGGCGGCTATGGCGACCGGGAGCGCACACTGGCCATCATGAAAGACCCTCGCAGCGGGCCGATGGGGGTCATCGCGTTGATACTCCTGCTTATGTTGAAATTCGTGGCGCTGGTGGCTGCGATCCAGGCAGGCCACGCCCAGTGGTGGATGGTGCCGGTGCTTGGGCGAGCGGCGCTGCTGGGTATGTTCCTTACCACGCCGTACGTGCGCGCGGGTGGGCTGGGTGAAGCATTGGCCAATCACCTCCCGCGCCGGGCCGGCTGGTGGGTAATGGCCGTGTGCCTGCTTGCAGGGTGGCTGAGCCTGGGTAGCGTGTTGCTGGCGGGCATTGCCGTATTCACAGGGCTGCGCTGGCTATTAATGCGCCGCCTGGGCGGCACCACCGGCGACACTGCGGGCGCGATGCTCGAATGCCTGGAGGTGGTGCTGCTGGTGGGGTTGGCGTTGTAGCCGGGCTGGGCCAGCCTCGCCCCGGCCAAAACCTTCGCTACACCTTGGCGATCAGGTTGCCGGCGTGCAGGCCACATTCCTTCTGGGTGGCTTCTTCCCACCACCAGCGGCCTTCACGTTCGTGCTGGTTGGGCAGTACCGGGCGGGTGCAGGGTTCGCAGCCGATGCTGACGAATCCGCGCTCGTGCAGGCTGTTGTAGGGCAGCTCGAGCATGCGGATGTAGGCCCACACTTCCTCGCTGGTCATCTGCGCCAGCGGGTTGAATTTATACAGGGTGTTCTGGGGCGTGGAAAAAGCGGTGTCGATTTCCACTACGGCGACCTGGCTACGGGTGCCCGGGCTCTGGTCGCGGCGCTGGCCGGTGGCCCAGGCGCGAACGGTGCTCAGCTTGCGCCGCAGCGGCGCGATCTTGCGGATGCCGCAGCATTCGCCGTGGCCGTCGCGGTAGAAGCTGAACAGGCCCTTTTCCTTCACCATGGCCTCGAGCGCCTCGCGCTCCGGCGAGAGAATATCGATGGCAATCCCGTAGTGCTCGCGCACCTGTTCGATGAAGCGATAGGTTTCCGGGTGCAGCCGGCCGGTGTCGAGGGTGAATACCTTGACCTGCTTGTTCAGTTTGTAGGCCATGTCCAGCAACACCACGTCTTCGGCGCCGCTGAAGGATATCCACAGGTCGTCGCCGAAGTGCTCGAACGCAAGCTTCAGCACATCTTGCGGGGATTTGCTCGCATAGCTAGCCGCCGCTTCGGCGACATCAAAGAGGTGGTTCATCAGGCGGTTCCAGTTTGCTGGCGCTTGTCGCGCTCGAATGGTTGCAAGATTATCAAAATGCGCGGGCAATTGCTGGATCAGCCCGGTAGTGCCTCCAGGGTATCGAGCAGCACCTTCACTTTGATCAGCGATTCCTGATACTCATCCTCGGCCTGTGAATCCATCACCACCGCGCCCCCGCCCCAGCAGGCGATACGGCCGTGTTCGACCAGCAGCGTTCTGATCGCGATGGAACTGTCCAGCTGGCCGCGCACGTCCAGGTACAGGAAAGATCCGCAGTAGATCGACCGCCGGTGGGCTTCGAGTTCGTCGATGATCTGCATCGAGCGGATTTTCGGCGCACCGGTTACCGAGCCGCCCGGGAAGCTTCCGGCCACCAGGTCCAGCGCGTCCTTGCCGGCGGCGAGCGTACCGCGAACGCTGCTGACCAAATGGTGCACGTTCGGGTAGGACTCCAGCGCGAACAGCTCCGGCACCCGCACCGTGCCGGTGGCGCAGTTGCGCCCGAGGTCGTTACGCAGCAGGTCCACGATCATTACGTTTTCAGCCCGGTCTTTCTCGCTCGCCAGCAGCGCTGCAGCCTGCGCGGCGTCTTGCGCGGCCGATTCGCCCCTGGGCCGGGTGCCTTTGATGGGGCGCGTCTCCACCGTATCGCCCTGGATGCGCACGAACCGCTCGGGCGAGTGGCTAAGAATGGCGGTGTCGGCGCCTACCTGCATGAATGCCGAAAAAGGCGTGGGGCACGCCTGGCGCAATGTGGCATAAGCGGCCCAGGCGTCACCGGCGCAACGGGCGGTGAACCGGCGGGTGAGGTTGATCTGATAGGTGTCGCCCGCCCGGATGTAATCCTGCACCCGGTTGAAAGCCTGCCCGTAGGCGTGAGCGCCAACCTCATGGGTGAAGGGTTCGGTGAGGTGGAAGGGCCGCGCTGTCGCCTGCGGTGGGGCATCGAATAGGGCGATGAGCCGGTGCCGCTCTTCATCGGCCAGGGTGGGATGGAACACAAGCCAGCTGCGCTGGTACAGGTGATCGCTGGCCAAGGCCCAGTTGTACAGGCCCAGTTGGGCATCTGGCAGGGTAAATTCCGCTTCCGGGCCGCTGGGCAAGGTTTCGAGGCGGCGGCCGAAGTCGTACGCCAGGTAACCGATCAGCCCGCCCGCGAAGGGCAGCTCGCAACCGTCGGGCAACGCCGCGGGCCCCAGCCTTGCCAAGGCATCCCGCAGCCGCTGGAAATAGGCCAGGCCGGTTTCCCCTTGCTCGGGCCGCAGGGTGGCTACGGGCCAGGCGCTGAGCAGATCGAAGCGGCCCCTGTCGGCCACCGGGCGGGCGCTGTCAAGAAGGATGGCCCCCGGGGCTTCACGGACGGCCGCAAAGTACGTGGCGGGATTCGCCAGGTAGGGGAGGGGGTGCAGGCTGCAACTGTGCATGGGGGCTTCGGCGGATTACGCAGGGGCGCCGATTGTAGTGCCAACCCTGGCGCGCCTCCAGCCGTTCAGGGCCGCACGTGACCAAATGTCGCTTGCGCGAAGCGGGCCCGCTCCGCCGGCGTTTCGCTTCGGCCGTCAGCCTTGAGCGCCTGCACGTGAGCTTCCACGGCTTCGGTGCGATGGGCCAGGCCGCAGTCGTTGGCGATCTGAATATTGAGGCCGGGCCGAGCGTTGAGCTCCAGAATCAGTGGGCCCTGGTTTTGGTCCAGCACCATGTCCACGCCGATATAGCCCAGGCCGCACAGCTCATGGCAGCCGGCCGCCAGCTCCATGAAGCCGTCCCAGTAGGGCAGCTGCACCCCCTGCACGTCGTTGGTGGTGTCCGGGTGCTTGTGGATGATGCTGTTGAGCCAGGTGCCCCGCAGCGTAACGCCGGTGGCGAGGTCCACGCCTACGCCGATGGCGCCTTGGTGCAGGTTGGCCTTGCCGTTGGATTGCCGGGTAGGTAGGCGCACCATGGCCATTACCGGGTAGCCCATCAGCACGATGATGCGGATATCCGGCACCCCCTCGTAACTGATGCTTTTGAAGATCGGGTCGGGCACCACCCGGTACTCGATCAGCGCGCGGTCGCGGTGGCCCCCGAGCGAATACAGGCCGGTTAGGATGCTGGAAATCTGGTACTCGATCTCGGAGCGGCTGATGATTTTCCCGGAGACCGTGCGGAAGCGGTCCTCGAAACGGTCGCCGATCACCAGGATGCCGTCGCCGCCAGCGCCCTGAGCCGGCTTGATCACGAAATCGGGGCGGTCGCCGACGATCTGGTCCAGCCGCTCGATTTCCTTCTCGGTGGAAATGATCCCGTACAACTCGGGCACCTGGATGCCAGCCGCGATCGCCCGCTCCTTGGTGATGATCTTGTCGTCCACGATAGGGTACAGGCGCCGGTCGTTGTACTTGAGCACGTAGTCGGCGTTGCGCCGATTGATGCCCATGATTCCGCGCGCCCGCAGCGCTTTCCAGGTTTTGATGAGGCCGAGCATCAGGCGTCGGCCTCGCGGTCTTTGACGAAGGCTTTGAAACGCACCAGCTCGGTGAGGCGGTAGCCGCGGTAACGGCCCATGGCGAGCATGAAGGCGACCAGAATGAACAGCACGGCGGGGAAGGTGAACACGAAATACACCAGCTGCGGCACGGTCATCAGCAGGTGCGCCAGCGACGCGGCCAGCAGCGTGCCGGCCGCGACTTTCATGGCATGGGCGCCGCCGCGCTCCTCCCAGCTGATCGACAGCCGCTCGATGGTCATGGTGAGGATCACCATCGGGAACAGCGCCACGGACAACCCACGTTCCAGCCCCAGCTTATGACTGAGCAGGCTGATCGCGGCGATCAGCACCACCACGAACGTGAGCACCACGGACAGCCGCGGCAGCATCTGCAGCTTGAGGTGCTCAAGATACGAGCGCAGCGACAACCCCAGCGCGGTGATCAGCGTGAACAGGACGATGCCGTAGCCCAGCTGGGTTTCGCGGAACGCCAGCGCGATCAGCACCGGGGTGAAGGTGCCCAGGGTTTGCAGCCCGATCAGGTTGCGCAGGATCAGAATCACCAGCACCCCGATGGGGATCATCACCATCACCATGAAGGTTTGCTGGGTTTGCAGCGGCAGGCTGTACAGCGAGTACTCGAGGAAATCCGCGTCGGTGCTTTCGTCCGTCAGCTTGGCCAGGCGAATGGCGTTCATCTCGCTGTTGTTGAGGCTGAAAGTGACGGTGACTTTCTTGCCGCCTTCGAGCGTGACCAGCGGGTCGTCGCCGGTCCACCACAACAGACGGTCGGACGGAAGGCCTTGCTCGCCGGTATCGGGATTGAAATACAGCCATTTGTTGCCATTGAAGCTGCGCAGCCACAGCTCCGGCGATTGCGGTTGATCGGCGACCAGGCGCAGGGTGTGGGCGCGTTCCATCGGCACGTGGGCGATGGACAGCAACAGGTCCACCACGCTGGCCTTGTGCTGCGGGGAAGGGTCCCCGGCCAGCAGCAGTTTCACATTGTCATCGTTGAGGTTGTTGACCCTGCGGATGGTTTCGCTGATGAAGGTTTCCACGTCCGCCGAGTGCTGCCGGATCGGCGCAAGCAACGCCTCGGCCGCGATTTTCTCCGGGCCCTCGAGAACAAGGCTGTCGCGGAACATCGCGCCCTTGTACTTGGGCTTTTCATTGCTGTAGCGCTTGGTGAGCACCAGCCGGTAGTAGAGGGTCTGGTTCCCCGACGCGCGCCGCGACGACCAGGTGACCTTGCGGTTGCTGTCGATGCGGTTGACGCTCACGCCATAGTTATTGGAGATGAAGCTTTCGTTGAGGCTCACGTAGTCACTGGTGAGTGGCGGCACATACATCTGCACCTTCACCGGGGTTTTTGGCGTGGGCACGAACTCGACCTTGGCGTCGATGTTCCAGAGGTCATCGGTTTCATCTTCCGAGACAGGAATGCCCAGCACGAAGATCTGATAGCCAGTAATGCCGGCGCCCAGCAGCACCAGGATCATGATCAGCAGCTTGAGATGGAGGGTCAGCGAACGCATTCAGGCTACTCGGCGATGGAAACGTCAGGGGCGCAGGCAGGCTTGCCGGCGGTGTATTTCAAGGCGGGATCGACGAGGGCGTCGAAACGCTTGAGCGCTTCGGAGCCCACCAGAAGCGGATATTGGAATGCGCTGCGGTCGGTCAAGTTCACCTCTATGCGCCGCATGGCCTTGCCCATGCACACGTTGAGCGCGATCACTGGCCGCGCGGTGTAGTGCTTGCCCGCGTCTGGATCATAGTCGCCGGCGCGCCGCTTGATCCGGCTGATCCGGGCCAGGGGCCGCTCGATCGGATGCTGGTGGGCTTCGTCGATGGCCAGGTAAAAACGCACCCAGGATTCACCCTTGCGCTTGAACCGCTTGATGTCCCGGGCGCTGAGCGAAGCGGTGATGGCGCCGGTATCCAGCTTGGCCGCCACTTCGAGATCGATCTCGTCCAGGCGCGCGTATTCGTTGAGGCCGTAGGTGGTTTTCTCGGTCGCCAGGCCCAGCCCGGGAACAAGCAGCAGGCCGAGCAGGGAGGGAAATCTGGTTGTTCTCATGTGACCTGGACAGTGGCTTGGCAGGGCGGAAGGAGCAGCCAATGGCCGGCCTTTCGAGGCGGCGCATTCTAGCACGGTGGTTTTATGACGCCAGTTGAAGCACCGTGCCATCATGCCGTAAAGACGGCGCCAGCCGCGCTTTGGCATCGTTTTGTGACACTTCTACAGCCTTGCCGCCTGCCGCTGGCCCCATGACCTTATTTGAAGCGCCGCTCTACGCCCATTTCCACGAGAATCTTTGCCGAGATTTCTTCCACCGAAAAATGAGTGGAGTTGATGTTGGGGATGTTCTCGCGGCGAAAGAGGCTCTCTACTTCGCGCACTTCAAACTCGCACTGGGCGAAACTCGAATAGCGGCTGTTGGCTTTTCGTTCGTGGCGAATGGCGGTGAGGCGATCGGGGTCGATGGTCAGCCCGAAGAGTTTATGGCGATGGGCCTTCAGCGCCTGTGGAAGTTGCAGCCGCTCCATGTCTTCTTCGGTGAGCGGATAGTTGGCGGCGCGAATGCCGAATTGCATTGCCATGTACAGGCACGTCGGCGTCTTGCCTGATCGCGACACACCCACGAGTATCAGGTCTGCTTTGTCGTAATAATGCGTGCGGGCACCGTCGTCGTTGTCCAGCGCGAAGTTCACCGCCTCGATGCGATCCATGTAGTTGGCATTGCGGGCGATCGAATGGGATTTGCCCACGGAGTAGGAGGAATGGGAGCCGAGCTCCAGTTCCAGTGGGGCCAGGAAGGTGGAGAAGATGTCGATCATGAACCCGTTGGAGGTCGCCAGAATCTCCCGGATGTCCTGATTGACGATGGTATCGAAGATGATTGGGCGTACCCCGTCGCGCTCCGCCGCGGCATTGATTTGCTGAACCATGGCGCGGGCTTTTTCCACGCTGTCGATGTAGGGGCGCGTGAACTTGTTGAATGTTATGGTTTCGAATTGCGCGAGCAAACTCTGGCCAAGCGTTTCAGCAGTGATGCCGGTGCCGTCAGAGATAAAGAAAGCTGATCGTTTCATTTGTGCTCCGGGCCTTAGGCTGCGCAAGAATCATGAGATATCATCGGCCCGTTTCGCTGGGCTCCGAGTCTTGCATTCTACGCATTTCGAAGGCTCGGGCCACTGTGCCCCGGAGGGCGCCATGAAGGCGCCTGGTCCAAACTCTTTTGCGGAGACATCACCTTGGTAGATTACGTAGTTTCCCTCGATAAGCTCGGCGTCCATGATGTGGAGCACGTGGGGGGCAAAAACGCATCCCTGGGCGAGATGATCAGTAACCTCGCGGGCGCCGGCGTATCGGTACCGGGTGGCTTTGCCACCACTGCCCAGGCCTACAGGGACTTTCTCGAGCAGAGCGGGCTCAATGACCAGATCCACGCCGCCCTCGATGCCCTGGACGTGGATGACGTGAATGCCCTTGCCCGTACCGGCGCGCAAATCCGCCAATGGGTCATGGAAGCCGAATTCCCCGAGCAGCTCAACCAGGAGATCCGCGAGCACTTCGCGCTGCTCTCTCAGGGCAACCCGGACATCGCCGTGGCGGTGCGCTCCTCGGCCACCGCCGAAGACCTGCCCGATGCGTCCTTCGCCGGCCAGCAGGAAACCTTCCTGAACATCCGTGGCGTGGAAAACGTGATCCGCGCCGCCAAGGAAGTGTTCGCCTCCCTGTTCAACGACCGCGCCATCGCTTACCGGGTTCACCAGGGCTTCGACCACAAGCTGGTGGCCCTGTCGGCGGGCGTGCAGCGCATGGTCCGCTCCGAAACCGGCACCGCTGGCGTGATGTTCACCCTGGACACCGAATCGGGCTTCCGTGACGTGGTGTTCATCACCGGCGCCTATGGCCTGGGCGAAACCGTGGTGCAGGGCGCGGTGAACCCTGACGAATTCTACGTGCACAAGGCAACCCTGGAGGCGGGGCGCCCGGCCATCCTGCGCCGCAACCTGGGCAGCAAGGCCATCAAGATGGTGTACGGCGATGAAGCCAAGGCTGGCCGCTCGGTGAAAACCGTTGACGTGGACAAGGCCGAGCGCGCGCGCTTCTGCCTCAGCGACGCCGAAGTGAGCGAACTGGCCAAGCAGGCCATGATCATCGAGAAACACTACGGCCGCCCGATGGACATCGAGTGGGCCAAGGACGGTGACGACGGCAAGCTGTACATCGTGCAGGCGCGCCCCGAAACCGTGAAAAGCCGTTCCAGCGCCAACGTGATGGAGCGCTACCTGCTCAAGGAAAAGGGCACCGTACTGGTTGAAGGCCGCGCGATCGGCCAGCGCATCGGCGCCGGCAAGGTGCGGGTGATCCGTGACGTGTCCGAGATGGACAAGGTGCAGCCAGGCGACGTGCTGGTGTCAGACATGACCGACCCGGATTGGGAACCGGTGATGAAGCGCGCCAGCGCCATCGTCACCAACCGCGGCGGGCGTACCTGCCATGCCGCGATCATCGCGCGCGAGCTGGGCATTCCCGCCGTGGTGGGCTGCGGCAACGCCACCCAGTTGCTCAAGGACGGGCAGGGCGTGACCGTGTCGTGCGCCGAGGGCGACACCGGGTACATCTTCGAAGGCGAGCTGGGCTTCGACATCAAGAAGAACTCCGTGGACGCCATGCCCGAGCTGCCGTTCAAGATCATGATGAACGTGGGCAACCCCGACCGCGCCTTCGACTTCGCCCAGCTGCCGAACGCCGGCGTGGGCCTGGCGCGTCTGGAATTCATCATCAACCGCATGATCGGTGTGCACCCCAAGGCCCTGCTCAACTACGCCGACCTGCCGGTTGAAATCAAGGACAGCGTGGACAAGCGCATTGCCGGCTACGACGACCCGGTCGGCTTCTACGTGGAAAAGCTGGTGGAAGGCATCAGCACCCTGGCCGCGGCGTTCTACCCGAAAAAGGTGATCGTGCGCCTGTCGGACTTCAAGTCCAACGAGTACGCCAACCTCATCGGCGGCAAGCTGTACGAGCCCGAGGAAGAGAACCCGATGCTGGGCTTCCGCGGCGCCTCGCGTTACATCAGCGAGTCGTTCCGCGACTGCTTCGAGCTCGAATGCCGCGCGCTCAAGCGCGTGCGTGAAACCATGGGCCTGGACAACGTCGAGATCATGGTGCCGTTCGTGCGCACCTTGGGCGAAGCCAGCCAGGTGGTGGACCTGCTTGCCAGCAATGGCCTGAAGCGCGGCGAACACGGCTTGCGCGTGATCATGATGTGCGAGCTGCCCTCCAACGCGCTGCTGGCCGAAGAGTTCCTGGAGTTCTTCGATGGCTTCTCCATCGGTTCCAATGACCTCACTCAGCTCACCCTCGGGCTGGATCGGGACTCGGGCATCATTGCGCACCTGTTCGACGAGCGGAACCCGGCGGTCAAGAAGCTGCTGGCCAATGCCATCCAGGCCTGCAACAAGGCCGGGAAGTACATCGGCATCTGCGGCCAGGGCCCTTCGGACCACCCGGATCTCGCCCGCTGGCTGATGGAGCAGGGCATCGAAAGCGTGTCGCTGAACCCTGATTCTGTCCTGGAAACCTGGTTCTTCCTGGCAGAAGGGCAGGCTTGAGCAGATAATCACGCCCCCGCTTGGCCCGATGGCCGGCGGGGGTTGTGTTTTTTCTCCTTCGAAAGCCTTTGAACCATGCAAAGCAGCAGCCGTTTATTTCCAGTCGCATTGCTCCGCGCGGAGCGATGCGGCGACCTTAGCGAAGATGTGTATCGGATCAAGGCCGGCAACAGCCCGGACCCTACCGTGGAGTTGGCCGTTACCCGGCTGGGCCTTGCCGACCACGCCGACCGGCGCGGTGCCCCGGTGATACTGCTCCATGGCAGTTTCTCCAATCGCCGCTTCTGGTATTCCCCCAAGGGCATCGGGCTGGGCGCTACCCTGGCGCGGGCCGGCTACGACGTGTGGATTCCGGAAATGCGCGGGCATGGCCTCTCTCCGCGTAACCAGGCCTACCGCCACAACACGGTGGCCGATTACGCTCGCTACGATCTGCCTGTCATCAATGCGTTCGTTACCGAGCTGAGTGGCCAACGCCCCTGTTGGCTGGGCCATTCACTGGGCGGAATCACTTTGGCCGCGGCGCTGGCCGAGCGAACCCTGGCGCCTGAAGATCTGGCGGGGGTTGCGTTGTTTGGCAGCCAGGTCAGCCGTGCCCCGTGGCCACTGCGGGTGGCGCCGTTCAACTGGCTCGGGCGGCTGCTGATGCGCCAGTTGGACCACGTATCCGGGCCACGCTTGAAGCGCGGGCCCGAGGATGAACCGGCCGGGGTGGCGCTGGAGTTGCTGCGCTGGCACGGATTGCGCCGCCGCTTGGGGCGGCAGGCCTCCGATTGGCGCGAGGGCTTGGGCAGTGTGCGGTTGCCGGTGCTTGCCGTGGCGGGTGGCGGCGATCGACAGGACCCGCCCTGGGCCTGCGAGCAGCTGTTCGAGCGCTTTGGCGAGCGCGGCCAGTTCCTGTTGCTGGGGCGCGCGCAAGGCTTCAGCCAGGATTTCGGCCACGTCGACATGCTGGTGAGCAAGGCCGCCCAGGCCGAGGTGTGGCCACTGGTTCAGCGTTGGCTGGCCGCGCCTTCACGGGTGCTGCCTCAGGCTAGCGTTGCGGTGGAAGCAGAGGCTAAGCTCTGAAGCACTTCCCCAGGAGGCGAATGCTGTGTTCGTAGCGTTGGAGCGTCTCGTCAACCTTGATGACGGTTACAAGCGTGCCTTTGCGGTGGCCGGGCGCCAGCTGTTGCTGATCGTCGATCAGGGCCAGCACCTGCTGTTCGAAAATCGTTGCCCCCATCAGGGCGCGCCCCTGCACGATGGCACCCTGGCGAACGGCGTGTTGCGCTGCCGCCGGCATGGCATAGAGTTCGATGTGCACAGTGGCCGGCCGCGGCAAGGCCACTGTGGCTCGCTTATCCGTTGGCCGGTGGCCTATGATGGCGACCGTCTCGGCCTGGACGTCTAGCAGGCCGGCTCACTCGCGAAAAAGGAGTTCACCATGCACTACCTTACGCCCGACCTGTGTGATGCCTACCCCGAACACGTACAAGTGCTCGAGCCGATGTTCAGCAATTTCGGTGGCCGCGATTCCTTCGGTGGAGAAATCGTGACCATCAAGTGCCATGAAGACAATTCCCTGGTGAAGGCGCAGGTTGAAACCGACGGCAAGGGCAAGGTACTGGTGGTCGATGGCGGCGGGTCGCTGCGCCGCGCCCTGCTTGGCGACCTGCTGGCCGAAAAGGCCGCGCACAACGGCTGGGAAGGCCTGCTTATATATGGCTGCATTCGCGACGTGGACATGATCGCCCAGACCGACCTCGGCGTGCAGGCGCTTGCCACGCACCCCATGAAGACCGACAAACGCGGCATCGGCGACCTGAACGTGCCGGTGACGTTCGCGGGCGTGACGCTGCACCCGGGCCACTACTTGTACGCCGATAACAATGGCGTGATCGTCTCGCCCGTGCCGCTGAGCATGCCTGAATAAATGCAGAGGATTAGCAGTCGCTGATGGTAGAAAACGAAGATGCCGGCGGGCTGGTGCATGCCCTGGTGCTCGATGGCCAGGGCGGCGCGCGTAGCGTCAGCCGCGAGCAGCTTTCGGGCTTGAGCCTGGCCGAGCATGAAAGCCTGTGGCTGCATTGGGATCGGGGGCACCCTCAAACCCACGCCTGGTTGCGCGAGCGCAGCGGCCTGAACGACTTCAGCTGTGACCTGCTGCTGGAAGAGAATACCCGCCCGCGCCTGGTTCCATTGCCCAACTCGCAGTTCCTGCTGTTTCTCAGGGGTATCAACCTCAATCCGGGCGCCCAACCCGAGGACATGGTGTCGGTGCGCATCTTCGCCGAGGAGCGCCGGGTCATTTCCCTGCGGCTGCGCTCGCTGCGCGCCAGCGAAGACCTGGTCGCCCGCCTCGCGGCCGGCGACGGCCCGCGCAACGCCGCCGATCTTGTGCTGTACCTGGCCGAGCGCCTCACCGAGCGTATCCAGGCGGTGGTCGATCAGCTCACTGAAACCCTGGACGCCGAAGAAGAACGCGTGGACGCCGAAGACGGCTATGCGCCCGAGCATTCGAGCCTTTTGCACCTTCGTCGCAGGGCGGCTGGCTTGCGCCGTTTCCTGGCCCCTCAGCGCGACCTTTTCGCATTGCTGGCGCGCAATTGCCCCGGCTGGTTCGCCGGCCAGGACAGCGACTACTGGAACGAGCTGAACAACAGCCTGATCCGTTACCTGGAAGAGCTGGAGCTGAACCGCGAGCGCGTGGCCTTGCTGCTCGAAGCCGAACAGCGTCAGCTCAGCGAACGCATGAACCGCACCATGTACCGCTTTGGCGTGGTCACCGGGATCTTTCTGCCGATCACCTTCATTACCGGTTTGTTGGGCATGAACGTGGGCGGCCTGCCGGGCGCCGACAATCCTGAAGGATTCTTCATTACCTGCGGCGTGACCCTGGCGGTGGCGGTGGGGCAGTGGTTGCTCTATCGGCGGCTTCGCTGGGTGTAAAGGTTTTGCCGGCGAATGTGACCCGGCCCGAAGGGGCTGCGTCTTTGAGTCAAATTCGTGAGGTGATCATGCACGACCCGTTCGAACAGTCTTTGCGCGACATGCTCAACGCCAGCCCCCAGGGGCGCGACGACGACGCTTGCCTGGACCGCGTGTTGAAAACCGCGAACCGGCAAGTGGGCGCGCAGGATCTGTTTGGCCTGATCGGCCGTTGCTTCCAGGCCGGCATGATCGCTGTGAACAAAGGGGCGCCACACCTGGCCCCGGTGAACCGTCGTACCCGTACCGCGCAACGCGCGGATAAGGCTGATTGAACATGGAACTCGACCTCTGGACCCAAAGCCTGGTCACCGCGATGACCGCCCTGTGGACCAAAGTCGCAAGCTTCATTCCCAACCTGTTCGGCGCCCTCGTGGTTGTGCTGCTCGGGTTCGTGGTGGCCAAGCTGTTGGATGCGCTGTTGTCGCGGCTGCTGGCCAAAGTGGGCCTTGACCGCCTGATGGCCGGCACCGGCCTTACCAAGCTGATGGGGCGCGCCGGTATCCGGGTGCCTATCTCCACGCTGGTGGGCAAGATCGTTTACTGGTTCGTGCTGCTGATCTTCTTCGTTTCGGCTGCCGAGTCCCTTGGGCTGCAGCGGGTGTCGGCTACGCTGGACGTGCTGGCGCTGTATTTGCCCAAGGTGTTCGGCGCGGTATTGGTGCTGTTGGTGGGCGTGCTGCTGGCCCAGCTGGTCAATGGTATCGTGCGCGGCGCCGCGGAAGGCGTAGGCATCGAATACGCCGGTGGCCTGGGCCGGGTGGCCCAGTGGCTGGTGATCGTGATCAGCATTTCCGTGGCCATCAGCCAGCTCGAGATCAAGACCGACCTGCTCAACCATGTCATCGTCATCGCGCTCATTACCGTTGGTCTGGCGGTTGCGCTGGCCATGGGCCTGGGCAGCCGGGACATTGCCAGCCAGATTATCGCCGGCATCTATGTGCGTGAGCTTTATCAGGTTGGCCAGCAAGTGCGTATTGGAGAGCTCGAGGGCCATATCGAGGAAATCGGCACCGTGAAAACCACGGTGGTGACCGATGAAGGTGAATGGGTATCGGTGTCGAACCGGATCCTGCTCGCGGAGAAGGTCAGTAGTCGCTGAGCGTGCATATTCTGCTAGTATGCCCGCCGCGAAAAACCACCGGCCCCCTCGGGGTGGCCAGTGGACCTGACCTGACTTGCGGCCCGAACCGTTTTGACTAAAGTGCCAACGCCTTCCTTGCGATATGACCCACGCGCGCTGTCCGACGAGGAACTGGTGGCACGTTCGCATGAAGAGCTTTTTCATGTGACCCGCGCCTACGAAGAGCTGATGCGACGCTATCAGCGCACGCTCTTCAATGTATGCGCGCGTTACCTGGGGAACGATCGGGATGCTGATGATGTCTGTCAGGAAGTGATGTTGAAGGTGTTGTATGGCCTGAAGAACTTCGAGGGTAAATCGAAGTTCAAGACATGGCTATACAGCATCACTTACAACGAATGCATCACGCAGTATCGGAAAGAGCGACGCAAGCGCCGATTGATGGATGCCTTGAGTCTCGATCCGGTCGAGGAGGCTTCGGAAGAGAAAGCGCCGAAGCCCGAGGAGCGCGGCGGTCTCGACCGCTGGCTGGTGCATGTGAACCCGATCGACCGTGAAATCCTTGTGCTGCGGTTCGTCGCGGAACTTGAATTTCAGGAGATCGCAGACATCATGCACATGGGTCTGAGCGCGACCAAAATGCGCTACAAACGCGCGCTCGACAAGCTGCGCGAGAAATTCGCCAACGTTCTGGAAACTTAACGGTACGCGAATCTCTCTAACTGGCGTGCAAGTTCTGCTAGACTTGCCGCCGAGTTGTCCCACGCAGTCCTGGTGGGATCGCTTAACAATCACCAGATGGGGATTTAACGGATGAAACTGAAAAACACCTTGGGCCTGGCCATTGGCTCTCTTGTTGCCGCAACCTCTTTCGGCGTATTGGCACAAGGCCAAGGCGCAGTCGAGGGTGAGCTGTTCACCAAGAAGTACTACACCGACAGTTCTCGTGATCTGGACGATGCCAACCTCTACGGTGGCTCGATCGGTTACTTCCTGACCGACGACGTCGAGCTGCGTCTGGGCTACGACGGCATCCACAACATTCGCTCGAACAACGGCACCGGCAACCAGAAAATCCACGGCGGCAACGCTGCTCTGGACGCCGTATACCACTTCGGTACCCCAGGTGTTGGCCTGCGTCCGTACGTCTCCGCTGGCTTCTCGCAGCAGAGCATCAGCAACGTCGAAGCTCATGGCCACAGCGGCCGTGACCACTCCACCTTCTTCAACGCTGGTGGCGGCGCCAAGTACTACTTCACCGAGAACGTCTACGCACGTGCTGGCGTTGAAGCCATGTACAACATCGACCGCGGCGAGACCGAGTGGGCTCCAAGCGTTGGTGTTGGTGTGAACTTCGGTGGCGGCGCCAAGCAGCAGGAAGAAGTGGCCGCGGCCCCTGCTCCAGTTGCTGAAGTGTGCTCCGACTCGGACAACGACGGCGTTTGCGACAACGTCGACAAGTGCCCGAACACTCCTGCAAACACCACCGTTGACGCTGATGGCTGCCCAGCCGTTGCCGAAACCGTACGTGTTGAGCTGGACGTGAAATTCGACTTCAACAAGTCGGTCGTCAAGCCTAACAGCTATGCCGACATCAAGAACCTGGCCGACTTCATGAAGCAATACCCGGCTACCACCACCACCGTTGAAGGTCACACCGACTCCGTTGGTACCGACGCTTACAACCAGAAGCTGTCCGAGAAGCGCGCTGCCGCTGTTCGTAACGTTCTGGTCAACCAGTACGGTGTTGAAGGTACTCGTGTGAACTCCGTTGGTTACGGTGAAACCCGTCCGGTTGCTGACAACGCCACCGACGCTGGCCGTGCGATCAACCGTCGCGTAGAAGCCGAAGTAGAAGCTCAAGCCAAGTAATTTGCGCTGAGCGTCAAAAAAGCCCGGGCCTTGCCCGGGCTTTTTTATGCGCCATCCGCCGCTCACCCGTGCAGCCACACCAGCGCCGCCAGCAGGTTCGCCGCCAGCGACAGCAGCGCTACCGTACGCCATACCCTCAAAGGCTCCCGTTCGAACAGCGGCCGGCGGGCTGGCGCCAGGCCTTGGGTTTCCCCTCGTTGCAGCTCAAGCAGCCATTGTTCGGCGGTTTCAAAGCGCTGGGCAGGGTCGGCCTGTACACCCTTTATCACCAGCGCATCCAGCCAGTCCGGGATTTCCGGCCGGTAGCGGCTGGGTGGCGTAGGCTGGCCAAAGCGTGGGCGCTGAAAAGCCTCGACCTCCCCATACGGGTAGTGCCCGGTAAGGGCCTGGTACAGCACTACACCGGCGGCGTACAAATCCTGGGAAGTACTGGGCAGGGCACCCAGGAAGGCCTCGGGCGCTATATAGCTGGGCGTCCCGGCGACCTGCTCGGTGCTGGCCGCTGACAAGCCGGGGCAATACGCCAAGCCGAAATCCAGCACTTTCAGTTGCCCGTCGGTCATCAACAGCAGGTTTTCCGGCTTGAGGTCGCGGTGGATCATGTTGCGCCGGTGCAGCAGCCCGAGCGCCTTGAGCAACCGGTCAGCAAGTTGATGCCAGGCATCTAGCGCCAGCGGCCCCTGGCGCAAACGACTTGCCATCGTTGTGCCCGGGTATTCTCGCATCGCGTAATACAGGTGCTGGCGCCCAGTGCCCGCGTGGACTTCCGGGAAGGCGCGCGCTGCCACCCGCCGCAGGAACCATTCTTCTAGCAATAGCCGCTGTTGCTCCTGGTCGTCCTGAGCACACTGGGTGGGCAACGTTTTGAGCAGCCACGGTTCGCCCTCGGCATTGAGGACGCGATAAATCAGTGACTGCCGGCTTTGCCCGAGAACCGCCTGTACTTGCCAGCCTTCGAAACGCTGACCAGGCATGAGCGTTGGAGGCAGTGGCCACTGGCGCAGCCGGGACAGGTTGTCTGCCAGGCTCATGCCGCCCGGGGAGAGGACCTTCACCAGCAGCGCGCTGGCGTTGTCCTGGCTTCCGGCGGCATGGGCGAGGCTGACCAAGGTGTCCACTGCCTGCTGCGAGCTGTGGGCCTCGCGCAACACGCTATCGATTTCCCGGTCCTGCACCGCGCCCCATACCCCATCGCTGAGCAGAAGGAACGCTTCGCCGGCATGTACCTCGTCTTCCAGGAAATCCACCAGCAGGTGTTGGTCCAGGCCCAGCGCGCGCTTGAGCACGTGCTGCATCCCCGGCTGCTCCCATACGTGATCCTGGCTCAGCCGCTGCAAGCCTTGCGGGCCCCATCGGTACGCGCGGCAGTCACCTACGTGGGCGAGGGTGAAGCGGTTGCCCCGTACTACCAGCGCTGTAAGCGTGGTGAGCAGCGGTTGGCCGCCACCGTTGGCTTGCAGCCATCGGTTTTGTGCGGCGAGCAGGGTATCCAGCGCGCGCGTCACCGGCCAGGTTTCCGGCGTGGCGTAGTAGTCCAGCGCCAGCGCTTGCAAGGTTGCGCGCGCGGCCAGGCCGCCATCCAGGCATTGGCTTACGCCGTCGGCCAGGCCAAACAGGTAACCCTTGCTCACCGCCAATGCCGGGGACGGGGTGACCATGCGCAGCGCGTCCTGGTTCTCATCTCGCGGGCCAGTGGCGGTGGCCTGGGCGCATTCCAGGCGCAGCGTGGTGGTCAAACCCGAGCCGCGGTCACCGCCGCGGCGCCCCAGGTGGTGCGCCAGCGGCGCTTCACGCTATGCAGCCCGAACCAGGCCACCACCGCGAGCGCGGCGAAGGTCCACAAGGCCAGCTGATAGCTGCCGGTGTGTTGCTTGATCGCGCCCAGGCCTGCGGCAAGCAGGAACCCGCCCACGCCGCCCGCCATGCCGATGAGCCCGGTCATCACTCCGATTTCCTGGCGGAAACGCTGAGGCACCAGTTGGAACACCGCGCCATTGCCAGCACCCAGGCCCAGCATGGTCACTACGAAAAGCGCCAAGGCCGCCACGGCGCTGGGCAGGTTGAAGCCTACCGCCGCCATGCACACCGCGGCCACGGTGTACATGGCCAGCAGGGCGCGGATGCCGCCGAAGCGGTCGGCCAGGGCGCCCCCCAGAGGCCGCATCAGGCTGCCGCCGAAGACGCACGCGGCCGTATAGTAGCCTGCGGTCACCGGGCTCAGGCCGTATTGGTCGTTGAAATACCCGGGCAGGGCGCTGGCCAGGCCGATGAACCCGCCGAAGGTGATGGCGTAGAAGAACATGAACCACCAGCTGTCCTTGTCGCCCAGTGCCTTGCCGTAGTCGGCCAGCGCCTTGGGCTTGGGCCGATTCGGCGCGTTGCGGGCCACGGCGGCGAACACTACCAGGGTCAGCACGAGGGGAATCAGCGCAAAGCCGAACACGTTGGTCCAGCCGAACGCGGCGGCCAGGGCCGGCGCGAACAAGGCGGCGAACACCGTGCCCGAGTTGCCGGCCCCGGCGATCCCCATTGCCTTGCCTTGGTGTTCGGCCGGGTACCACTGAGATGCCAGAGGCAACGATACCGCGAAGGATGCCCCCGCGATGCCCAGCCCAACCCCCAGCAGCAGCGCCTGGGTAAAGCTATGAATGCCTAGCTGCCAGGCCAGGGCCAGCGAAACGATCACGATGCATTGGCCGATCACGCCCGCGGTTTTCGGTGACAGGCGATCGGCGGCCCAGCCCATGATCACCCGCAGGATAGCGCCGGCGAGGATAGGGGTGGCTACTAGCAGGCCGCGCTGCTGGGTGGTGAGTTGAAGATCGGTGGCGATCTGCACGGCCAGTGGCCCAAGCAGGTACCAGACCATGAAGCTCAGGTCGAAATACAGGAAGGCTGCAAACAGGGTGGGCGCATGGCCGGCTTTCCAGAAACTCGTATTCATTGAATACCTCAACGGGCAAGGGGGCGCTATCGATGCCCCGGCTTCGGGGGTCTGAAACGAAAAAACGCCGCTGCCCAACCTGCGTGAAGCAGGTGGAGAGCGACGTCTTTGTCGTTTGCCCGGCAACCGCCTTTGGCTGCCCGAGCTGAATGTGGGTGATGCATCCAAGCCCGAGCAATTCCCGGGCCAAGCTTTCAGCCGAGCATGTCGTTCATGGCAATGATCTGCTCGGCCACCTGAATCAGCTTTTGCTGGCGACTCATCGCCTGGCGACGCATCAGTGTGTAGGCGGCCGCTTCGTCACATGCCTTGAGCTTCATCAGCAGACCTTTGGCGAGTTCGATCCGCTTGCGTTCGGCCAGCTGCTGATCCCGCGCGTTGAGCTCGGCGCGCAGGGCCTGATCAGTCTCGAAACGGGCGATGGCCACATCCAGTATCGGCTGCAAACGTTCGGCGTGTATGCCTTCCACGATATAGGCGCTCACGCCCGCGCGGATGGCCTGGCGCATCATGTTGGGGTCATGCTCGTCAGTGAACAGCACGATGGGGCTAGGCCGGTCGCGGTTCACCAGGATCACCTGTTCCATTACGTCGCGGCCGGGGGAATCGGTGTCGATCAGGATCACGTCCGGGCGCAGGCGCTCTACCTCCCGGGGCAGGTCGATGGTCAGGCCGCTGGCTTCCATCACCTCGAAACCCGCGCCGCTGAGTGCGTTTCGCAAACGGCCGAGCTTCTTTTCAGTGTCATCGATCAGAAGAATCCGGAGCATGCTCATGCCTCCGCCACATGGCCAATGGTAAACGCGCGGGCATACCCTTCAGGATCGCTGCCATCCCAATGCCCGCCGTCGGCGAACACGCTGGCGCGGGTGTCCACCGAATCGGCCGGGATTCCCAGCGCCGCCGCGGCTTCGCGGTACGCATCCAGGCGCTGGACCTGACGCGCCACGGCGTCATAATCCGGTACCTGGCGCAACAACCCCCAGCGACGGAACTGGGTCATGAACCACAGGCCGTCGGACAAATACGGCAGGTTCACCCGGCCCTCATCGAAAAAGCGCACCGGGTGAGCATCCAGCCAGGCGTGGCCCAGGCCATCCTCATAACGCCCTTGCAACCGGTGCAAAATGCGCTCGGGCGGGGCATCCAGGTAGTCCCGAGCACCGAGCAGGTGCGCGGTCGCTTCAAGATTCTGCTCAACGAAACGGCTGGCCTCCAGCACGGCCATGATCAAGGCGCGGGCGGTGTTGGGGTAGGTATTGGCAAAGTCCCGCGTGCACGCCAGTACCTTTTCGGGGTGGTCCGGCCAGATCGCCTGGCTGGTGCTCAGGGTAACCGCCAAGTGCTGCTCCACCGCGTGGGCGGCCCAGGGTTCACCCACGCAAAAGCCGTCGATACGCCCGGCCTTGAGGTGTTCGACCATTTGTGGCGGCGGCACCACTACGCTGTTGATCTGGTTGAGGGGGTCGATGCCTTGGCTGGCCAACCAGTAATTGAGCCACATCGCGTGGGTGCCAGTGGGAAAGGTTTGCGCGAACGTGAGCCGGCGCCCGCCTTGCCGTATGTGCTCGGCCACCCGGCGAGGGCTGTCTACGCCCTCACTGGCCAGCGCTGTCGAGAGGTTCAGGCTCTGCCCGTTGCGGTTCAGCCCCATGAGTACGGCCATGTCCCGCCAGGCGCCGCCGCTCAGGCCCAGTTGTACGGCGTACACCAGCCCATAAAGGGCGTGCGCGGCGTCCAGCTCCCCGCTGGCCAGCTTGTCCTGCAGGCCGGCCCACGAATGCTGGCGACGCAAGTTGATGGTCAGCCCATAGGGCTGGGCAAAGCCCTGGGTGGCCGCCACTACCACCGAAGCGCAGTCGGTGAGTGCCATGTAACCCAGTTCGATACTGGATTTCTCCGGGCCGTCGCTGCCGGTTACCCAGGCGGTACGGGGGTCTATCGTTGTCAGGGTCATGAGCGGGCGTTATCCAGGCAAAACGGCGCCGGGCCGCCTTCCGGGGTGGAAGGCAGCCACGACGCCGTTGTCGGTAGCTAGGTTGTGGTGGGCCAGCGGCCCCTATGCCCGATGGGCGCAGCAATCGCTATGCCAGTGCCGACAAAACCGGCGGGGGCCTATATACTGCCGGCTGTTTTTCGACCCATGCCGAGCAAGCCGACCATGTACGACCTGGCCCGCCAGATCCTGTTCAAACTGTCCGCGGAAACCTCCCACGACCTTTCCCTGGACCTTATCGGCGCCGGCGGGCGGCTGGGCCTCAATCGGTTGCTTGCCAAGCCTCCCGCGCGCGTACCCACCACGGTGATGGGGCTGCACTTCCCCAATCCGGTTGGCCTGGCTGCTGGCCTGGACAAGAACGGCGCGGCCATCGACGGCTTCGCTCAGCTGGGCTTCGGCTTTGTCGAAATCGGCACCGTCACGCCGCGGCCGCAGCCGGGCAACCCCCGCCCGCGCCTGTTCCGTCTGCCCGAAGCCACCGCGATCATCAACCGCATGGGGTTCAACAACCTCGGCGTGGATCATCTGGTGGAGCGGGTGAAGGCCGCGCGCTATGAAGGCGTGCTGGGGATCAACATCGGGAAGAATTTCGATACGCCGGTCGAGCGTGCCCAGGACGACTACCTCCTGTGCCTGGACAAAGTGCACGCCCACGCCAGCTATGTGACCGTGAACGTGAGCTCGCCCAACACTCCGGGGCTGCGCAGCCTGCAATTCGGCGACTCGCTCAAGGCGCTGCTCGAAGCGCTGGCTACCCGCCGCGAGGCGCTGGCGCTGGCCAGTGGGCGGCGTGTTCCTTTGGCCATCAAGATCGCCCCGGACATGACCGACGAGGAAACCGCTCAGGTCGCCGCGGCGCTGCTTGCCACCGGCATGGACGCGGTTATCGCCACCAACACCACGCTGTCGCGCGAGGGCGTGCAAGGCCTGCCACATGGTGAGGAAGCGGGCGGCCTGTCGGGCGCGCCGGTGCGCGAGAAGAGCACTCATACCGTTCGGGTGCTGGCCGGCGAGCTCAAGGGCGCCATCCCGATCATCGCCGCGGGTGGTATTACCGAAGGGGCTCACGCGGCGGAGAAGATCCAGGCGGGCGCGAGCCTGGTGCAAGTGTATTCAGGCTTCATTTATCGCGGCCCGGCGTTGATCCGCGAGTCGGTGGACGCGATTGCCGCCTTGCCCGGCATGATGCGCCCGGCGGAGTGAAGCGGGGGGCCGTTCGCCGGCGCCCCCGTTGTATGGCCGGGCTACCTGAGTAGCCCGTGCCGCCGCCCGGTCAGGCGGCATGGAGGAGAAAGCCTGTCGGGTGTCAGCCGACCGCGTGAAGTTCGTTGAGCCTATGGAGGCCGGCCGTACCGGTCATGCCATCCCAGTTGTCGCCGCGCCCTTCGCGCCAGCCGTTGATCCACGCCTGGCGAACCGAAGCTAGGGTGAAGGGGCACAGTTCTCGGGATTTCCCACTGATGCCGTTCTGATAGCCGCGAAGAAATGCTCGTTCCAACGGATCACGCTTGAGTCTTCTCATAGGGTGTAGCCCTCGTTTGTTGACTTATGTCCCGTCGGCCACTGCTGGGCCGGGCAGTAATCGACTGCCGGTGATAAGGGCCTGCTGCCGGCGTGGCAGGCCATGAAGGCCCCGCCGTTGCAGCAAGGCCCGGGGTCAGTTCTAAACAACCTTGGCAGCCGAGGGAATGAACGATTTGTAATAAGATGTTCATGTTTAGCGCTTTCGGCCATAAGGATGTACCGCCCCCAAGGCGGGCCCGGGGATGCAAGTCTCTGAATCCCGGCGGATTGTGCGGTGTAGGGCCACCGGTCAGCGCTTTGCGGTAAATGTTTCATCTGGTTCGACGGCGGCGACGAGAGGTCATCGGCGAACCAGCACACAGGAGTTTTCGAACTGCATGAACGTCTAATCCTTTTTTATGCGAGGGGCGTTCGAGGCGGGAGGCACGAGGTGTGCCAAGGCGGCGCTGGCTGAAACAGCGCTCGATCAACCGGCCGAGGGATGCGTTCCCCGGCCTATTTCACAGGCGTTATCGAATGTCCGATGTATTTGAGCTGTACCTTACCTGCCCCAAAGGCCTGGAGGGCTTGCTTGCCACCGAAGCCGCGGAGCTGGGGCTTACCGAGGTGCGCGAGCACACCGCTGCCGTACGCGGCCAGGCCACGATGGAAACCGCCTACCGCCTGTGCCTGTGGTCGCGGCTAGCGAACCGGGTACTGCTGGTGCTCAAGCGGTTTTCCATGGGCAACGCCGAAGATCTCTACCACGGCGTGCGGGAGGTCGAATGGGCCGAGCACCTCGATCCGGCCGGCACATTGGCTGTGGAATTCAGCGGGCATGGTTCAGGCATCGATAACACTCACTTCGGCGCGCTGAAGGTCAAGGATGCGATCGTGGACAGCCTGCGCGGCCCTGATGGCCAGCGCCCGGGCGTGGACAAGCTCAACCCCGATCTGCGCATTCACCTGCGCCTGGACCGCGGCGAAGCCATTCTTTCCCTGGACCTGTCGGGGCATAGCCTGCACCAGCGTGGCTATCGCTTGCAGCAAGGCGCCGCGCCGCTGAAGGAAAACCTGGCGGCCGCCATTCTGATCCGCGCCGGCTGGCCGAAGATCGCCGCGCAAGGTGGCGCCCTGGCCGACCCGATGTGCGGCGTGGGCACCTTCCTGGTGGAGGCGGCGATGATAGCCGCCGACCTGGCGCCCAACCTGCGTCGTGAGCGTTGGGGGTTCAGCGGCTGGCTTGGCCACGTGCCCGCCATGTGGCGCAAGGTCCACGACGAGGCCGCCCAGCGGGCCCGCGAGGGCCTGGCGCGCAAGCCTGCCTGGATTCGCGGCTACGAAGCCGACCCTCGGCTGATCCAGCCCGCCCGGAACAACATCGAGCGCGCCGGGCTCAGTGAGTGGGTGAAAATCTACCAAGGTGAACTGGCCACCTTCGAGCCCCGGCCAGACCAGAATCAGAAAGGCCTGGTAGTGTGCAACCCTCCCTATGGCGAGCGCCTGGGAGATGAGGCCAGCCTGGTATACCTGTATCAGCACCTGGGCGAGCGGTTGCGTCAGGCCTGCCTGAATTGGCAAGCGGCGATCTTTACCGCCGCGCCAGACCTGGGCAAGCGCATGGGCATTCGCAGCCATAAGCAATACGCTTTCTGGAACGGTGCCTTGCCGTGCAAGCTGTTGTTGCTTGACGTACTACCCCAGCAGTTCGTTACCGGCGAACGCCGGGCAGCCACGGCGCCCGCGGACGAAGCCGTGGCGGCGCCCAGCCCCGAGGCCCCGGCGGTTGCCGCGCCGGCGCGGTTGAGCGAAGGCGCGCAGATGTTCGCCAATCGCCTGCAAAAAAACCTCAAGCAGCTGGGCAAGTGGGCCCGCCGCGAGCAGGTGGAATGCTACCGGGTGTATGACGCCGACATGCCCGAGTACGCCTTCGCCATCGACCTTTACCAAGGCTGGGTGCATGTACAGGAGTACGCCGCGCCCAAATCGATCGACCCTCAAAAGGCCCAGGCACGCCTGTTCGACGCCTTGGCGGCGATACCCGTGGCGCTCAACGTCGATCCTCAGAAGGTGGTGCTCAAGCGGCGCGAGCGGCAGAGTGGCACTCGTCAGTATGAGCGGCAGGCCACCCAAGGCACGTTCATGGAGGTCACCGAAGGTGGCGCTCGGCTGTTGGTCAACCTGACCGATTATCTGGACACCGGCCTGTTCCTGGATCACCGCCCGATGCGCCTGCGTATCCAGCGGGAAGTGAGCGGCAAGCGCTTCCTCAACCTGTTCTGCTACACCGGCGCCGCGACCGTGCATGCGGCACGGGGCGGCGCCCGGTCAACCACCAGCGTGGACCTTTCGCGCACCTATCTGGATTGGGCGCGTCGCAACCTGGCCCTGAACGGCTTCTCGGAGCGCCAGCAGCTGGTGCAGAGCGATGTGATGGCTTGGCTGGAAGAGAGCAGGGAAGAATATGACCTGATCTTCATCGACCCGCCCACGTTCTCGAACTCCAAGCGCATGGAAGGGGTGTTCGACGTGCAGCGCGATCATGTGCGCTTGCTGGACTTGGCCATGGCGCGGCTGGCCAGGGGCGGGGTGCTGTATTTTTCCAACAACTTCCGCCGGTTCGCGTTGGATGAAAGCGTTGCCGCGCGCTACAACGTAGAAGAAATCACCCGGGATACCATCGATCCCGACTTCGCCCGCAATGAGCGGATTCACCGGGCCTGGCGCATTCAGGCGCGCTGACCGCCCACCTTCTATCTGATAGCGACAGCGGCTTGCATTGGCCACTGGTCAAACTAGTGGCCAGTGGCTATAAGTCTCTCGGGCCTTTTGATCGGGCCCACCGGCTTTCAGAGTAATGGTTATGTTCACCCGCACCCACCGGCCTAAGATCCTCGGCTTCATCGACGAAAGGGCGTCTGCCTGGCGCGTGACGCTCCTTGGGCTGGCGCTCGGCCTTGGAATGACGGCAGCGCTGGCCGTGACGGCGGATCTGCTCGCGCGCCAGCAGGTACGGCAGCGTTTCGAGCTGCTGGCCAGCGAACGCACCGCGCGCATCGAGGAGCGCCTGTTGGACCAGGCACAACGCCTGGACAGCCTGCGCCGCTTCATCACGTGGTCCGAGGGCCTTACCGAGGCCAGCTTCGAGGGGTTCTCCAGGCCTTTGCTGGCCCGTACTCGTGCCTTCTCCTGGATGCCACGTATCAGCGATCGGGAGCGCGGCGACTTTGAATCCAGGGCAGGCTTCCCGGTACTGGCGCTGGACCAAAGCGGGCAACTGCGCGTATCGCCGCCGGCGGGTGTCTATTTCCCCATCGCTTTCAGTGCATTCGTTGGCGCGGGCAGTACCCCTTATGGCCTGGACGTCGCTTCGGAGGCGCAACGCCGGGCTACCCTGGAGAAAGCGCTGGCCAACCGGGGCCTTGCGGTGTCGCCACCGGTAGACCTGATCGCGATCGACCCGCCTTATAACCGGGGGATACTGATCGTGGCGCCGGTATATCAAATGCCGTTGCCGTCCATGGCTGAGGGCGATACGCAGCTCAAAGGTTACGTGAGCGCTATCGTCAGCCTGCACGAGTTGCTGGGCGACGGTTTGCCCGGGCCGGGGGAGGATAACCTGTTCGTGCGCATTCTCGACTTGTCCGGCACCGACCGGCATGAGGTGCTGTACAGCTCGCCCAACGTTACGGGCGATCAGTCCATGGGCGTCAGCCAGTTGCTTCACCTGGCGGACAAGAGTTACCGCATCGAGCTCAACCCCAGCCAGCTGTTTGTCGCGGGCAATCGTTCGGCGGTGGGTGTGGTGATCGCGACCCTTGGCACCCTGTTGACGTTGCTGCTGTGCGGGCTGCTCTACAGCTTGGTCACCCAACGGCAGCGCGCGCTGCAACTGGTGCGGCAGCGGACCGCCGAACTCAGCCTGAGCGAGCAGCGTTTGCGGCACACCCACGGGCAACTGCGCAACGTGCTGGATGCGGCCACTGAAGTAGCCATCATCGCCACGGACCTGGCCGGTGTGATCACCACATTCAATGCCGGCGCCGAACGCATGCTCGGCTACAGCCAGGCGCAGGTGATCGGCCGCCTGAGGCTGGGCGACCTGCATGTGCATGCCGAACTCAAAGCCCGCGCCGCCGTGCTGGAACAACGCTTTGGCCGCCCGGTTTCAACCGTGCAAGCGATGCTGGGCGACGGCGATGCCCGGCACGCGCCCGAGGCCCATCACTGGACCTTGGTGCGCCGGGACGGATCGCGCCTTACCGTGAACATGCTGATGACCGCGGTGCGCGATGAATCCGCCGAACCTATCGGATACCTGGCGGTGTGCATCGATATCACCGAAAGCCTGCGCACGCTCGATGCTCTGGCCGCGCGGGACCGCCAGCTGGAGCGGCTGAGCGCGGAAGTACCCGGCGGGATCTACCAGTTCCGCCTCAAGCCCGACGGGTCGTCCTCCTTCGATTACGCCAGCCGGGGCTTGTGGGACATCTATGAAGTGGACCTGGAAACCCTCACCCGGGACGCCTCCCATGTGTTTGACCGTATCCATCCCGACGACCTGCCCCAGGTGCGCGCTTCGATCGAGGTGTCGGCGCTGCAGCTCAGCCGGTGGCAAGCCGAATACCGGGTGTGCCTGCCTGAGCGTGGGGAGCGCTGGGTGCGGGGCGAGGCAACGCCGGAGCCCTTGGCGGACGGCAGCATCCTGTGGCACGGCTACCTGTCGGACATCAGCGACCTCAAGCGGGTCGAGCATGAGCTGCGTACGCTTTCGGTAACCGACTCGCTCACTGGCATCTATAACCGGCGCTACTTCCAGCAGCGGCTGGCCGCGGAGCTGGAGCGGGCCCGGCGCACCCATTCAAGCCTCGCCGTGGTGATGTTCGACATCGACCACTTCAAGCGGATCAACGACCGGTACGGCCACCTTGCCGGTGATCGGGTGTTGCAGGCGATCTGCAAGGCGTTCAGCCAGCGCCTTCGGCGCAATGACGTGTTCTGCCGCCTCGGTGGCGAGGAGTTCGTGGTGCTGTGCCCTGGAAGCGACGCCACCCAGGCCCGATTGCTGGCCAGCGAATTGTGGCAGGCGCTGCGCGGCAGCACGATCGAGGACGTGGGCCGCGTGACCGCCAGCTTCGGCGTGGCGGGCTGGGAGGGCGCGGAGAGTGGCGAGGCATTGATGGCACGCGCCGACGCCGCCGTGTACCTGGCCAAGCAACGCGGGCGCGACCAGGTAGTGGAGGGCTAGCCGGTAACCGCCACCGTCAGGGGAGGGCGGCGGTGCTGGCGGTGCGCGGCTGGTTGTACAGATCCAGCAATACCTGATCGAGTACCGAGCGCGCGCCCCAGGGTTTGGGGTCGTTGAGGATCGCCACCACTGCCCAGGTATTGCCGTTGACATCCCGACTGAAGCCCGCGATGGCGCGCACGGTATTAAGGGTACCGGTCTTGATGTGGCCTTCACCGGCCATGGAAGTGCGCTTGAGGCGTTTGCGCATGGTGCCGTCCATGCCCACCAGCGGCATCGAACTCATGAATTCCGCCGAATACGGGCTGCGCCAGGCCGCTTGCAACAGGGTGGCCATTTCCCGCGCGCTGACACGCTCGGCCCTGGACAAGCCACTGCCATTTTCCATCACCAGATGCGGCGCCGTGATGCCCTTCTTGGCCAGCCATTGGCGAACCATGCGCTGCGCGGCCTTGGCGTCGTCAGGGTCGGCATCGGTACGGAACTGTGCGCCGATGGTGAGGAACAGCTGCTGGGCCATGGTGTTGTTGCTGTACTTGTTGATGTCGCGAATCACCTCGGCCAGATCCGGCGAGAAGGCCCGCGCCAGCAATCGCGCATTGCCTGGCACCACGCCGTCGCGGTCGGCGCCGCTGATACTGCCACCCAGTTCGGACCAGATCGCGCGGATCGCGCCAGCGGAATAGGCGAAGTGATCCAGCAGCGAGAGGTAGGTTTGCGAGCTGCAACCCTGCGCCAGCTGGCCGCTGACCACCACGCTGATGCCGTCGGGCTGAGGCACCGGGTTGTAGCGGACCTCGCCGGTGCATTTGCTGCCGGCGATGGCCTTGACCTGATTATCCAGGTGGATGGTGCCGATAGGTGGCTCCACGGCCACCGTGACCTTGCCCGAATCATTGCGCGCCACGAAGCGTAGCGCCTTGAGGTTGATCATCAGGGCATCGGGGCGCACCAGGAAGGGTGCGTTTTCGTCATTGCCATCGTCGTTGAACACCGGCAGTTGCGGCTGCTTGAAGAAGCTGCGGTCCAGCACCAGGTCCCCGGTGACCTGCTGCACGCCATTGGCTCGCAGGTCGCGCATCAGCAACCACAGCTTCTCCATGTTCAGCTTGGGGTCGCCCCCGCCTTTCACGTACAGGTTGCCCCGCAGCACGCCGTTGCTCAGGGTGCCGTCGGTATAGAACTCGGTTTTCCACTGGAAGGTAGGCCCCAGCAGCTCCAGGGCCGCAAAGGTGGTGACCAGCTTCATGGTGGAGGCGGGGTTGACCGAAACGTCGGCATTGTACAGGGTGGAAGAGCCCGGGCCGCTGAGTGGCACCAGCGCGAGGGAAAGGGCGTTATCGGTGAGTTTACTGGCCTTCAGTGCTTGTTCCACTTTGGGCGTGAGGCTGGCCGGGGCGGCCTGGAGCGGTGCGGCAACCGCCAGCAGCAAGCCGGCGACGAACAACGGGCGCAAGGTTTTAATCATGAACACAGAACTCTGATGCGGCTTGAAAGTAGGGAGCATGAAAAGGTGAAGGCTCCCGCCAACGTTGCGCATTATGCCTGAAGCACCGGCCAGCTGGGCGCCGCCCGGAACCCCCCGGGGGAAAAATCTACCGGTGGTGTAACGGCGAACAGTAATTGTCACGCTGAGCTGTTAAAGTGCCGCGCTTGAAACTCATGAGGATTTAACCAATGGCTACAAACCGCTCCCGCCGCCTGCGCAAAAAACTGTGCGTGGACGAATTCCAGGAACTGGGCTTCGAATTGAACCTGGAGTTCAAGGAAAGCCTGAGCGAAGCCGAGATCGATGCCTTCCTCGAAGCGTTCCTGAAGGACGCGATGAAGGCCAACGGCGTCGACTATGTCGGCGGTGACGACTTCGGCCTGGTGTGCCTGGCCAAGCGTGGTTCGGTCAGCGAAGAACAGCGCGCCGCTGTCGAAGCCTGGCTCAAGGGCCGCAGCGAACTGACCAACGTCGAAGTCAGCCCTCTGCTGGACGTGTGGTACCCGGAAAAGCCGGTCAATCCGGCGGCCTGAGTGCATACAGTCCCGAGCCGCAACGGCTCGGGACTGGCCAGGGGCTCATACCACCGCGTTGCGCTTGGCAATGTCCAACAGCTCCACCAGCGAGCCTGCCTTGAGCTTGTTCATCAAGCGTTTCTTGTAAGTACTCACCGTCTTGTTGCTCAGGAACATGCCATCGGCGATTTCCCGGTTGGTGCGCCCCTGCGCGAACAGCTGAAGCACCATCAGTTCGCGATCGTTCACCTGCTGGAACATGTGCAGCTCGGCAGTGCGCCGGGGATCGTCCGGGCAGTCCAGTGCCTGGCTGGGAAAGTAGTTGTAACCGGCGAACACCGCCCGCACCGCGCTCAGCAGCTCGGTAAGGTCTTCAACCTTGCACACATAGCCGGCGGCGCCCAGTTGCATGCAGCGGATAGCGAAGAGCTGCGGTGACTGCGCGGTAAGCACCAATACCCGCGAAGGCATTCCCATGGCCTGGAAACGGCCCAGTACCTCCAGGCCATCGAGCCGGGGCAGGCTGATGTCCAGGATAGTCAGTTGTGGTTGGTATTCACGAACCATGCGCATGCCGTCGACGCCGTTATCGGCCTCACCCACCACCGCATAGCCTTCATTCTCAAGGACCATCCGCACGGCCAGGCGAATGACCGGGTGATCTTCAATGATAAGTACCGAGCCCATTACCGCATCCTTGTTGCAATCAGGTGCGGGACCTTAGCTCACTTGAGGCGTGGCCAGTGCGCGGGCCCGGCTTTATCAGAGTTTTCCCGGGCCGGGCACGGTTAGACCGGGATCGCCCGGCCGGTCATTTCGCTGGCCATTTCGCTTGCGTAGCTGTCTGTCATGCCGGCGATGAAGTCGATCATGCGCAGGAAGGCCGCGTGCAGTGGCCAGGACGGGTCGGGCGCATTGCTGCCCATAAGGTCGAGTATGCGCCGGTTCTTGAACGACAGGCGGCGGCCGCCATGCTGTTCGAGCGCCGCGCCGCAGAAAGCGTTGAGCAGCACTTCCAACGTGGTGTAGGCACCGATCTCATGGAGGGTCTTGCGTTTGTCCTGGAAGATCTTTTCCCGAGCGATGTCCTTGGCCCCAAGCACGCAGCCCTTGGCGGGCCCGTCCATGTGCTCCACCAGATCGCCGTTCAGCGTGCCCGCCAGCAGCGCCGGTTGCTGTTCCACGAAGGCCCTGGCGGCGGCGTTGGTGAGGTGTTCGATGGCTTTGCCGCGCAGTATGGCCAGCTTGCGCCGACGTGAATCCCGCGGGCCAAGCTGGCGGTAGGTTTCAGGCAGGTCGTCTCCCACCAGGCCAAGCAGCAGCGCCTCAACCTCGGCGTATTCGAGCAAGCCCATTTCCAGGCCGTCTTCGAGGTCGATCAACGCGTAGCAGATGTCGTCCGCCGCCTCCATCAGGTACACCAGAGGGTGCCGCGCCCAGCGTTGGGGCTCGAGCAGCGGCAGCCCGAGGCGGCCGGCGATCTGCTCCAGGATAGGCAACTCGCTTTGGTAGCAGCCGAACTTGTGCTTCTTGTAGCCCAGCGAATCGGCGTGCCGCGCCGCCCATGGGTATTTGAGGTAGGTGCCCAGGGTTGCGTAGGTGAGGCGCATGCCCCCTTCGAACTGGTGATATTCCAGCTGGGTGAGCACCCGCAGCCCTTGGGCGTTGCCTTCGAAATTAAGAAAGTCCAGCCGTTCGCCGTCGCTCATGCTGTCCAGCCAGCCGCGCCCGGCCGCCTGTTGGAACCAGTAGCGAATGGCGTCCTCCCCCGAATGCCCGAACGGCGGATTACCGATGTCATGGGCCAGGCAGGCCGATTGCACCACCATGCCAAGGTCTGCGGCATCGCACCAGTCAGGCAACTCGTCGCGCAGGGTTTCGCCCACTCGCATCCCGAGCGAGCGGCCCACGCAACTGACTTCCAATGAATGGGTCAGCCGGGTATGGATATGGTCGTTGCTCGAAACCGGATGTACCTGGGTCTTGCGACCCAGGCGGCGGAAGGCGCCCGAGAAAATGATCCGGTCATGGTCCTTGTGAAAAGGGCTGCGGCCCAGCTCTTCCACGCTGTGCACGGGTTTGCCCAGCCGCTCGCGGGTAAGCAGTGTTTGCCAATCCAAGGCGCTTCTCCGTCGTTGGTCAGGCTTTAGCTTCCCGCCATTGGCAGGCGCTGGCAACCGCAGATGCATGCCTCAATGTTTGCTGGCGCCCTGTAGCAATTTGATCAGTGGCACCAGGCTCACCGCGAGCTTGGCAAGCCTGGCCGCCGCGCCAATGCCGCCTTTACGGGCGCCCTTGCCGGACAGGAAACCCAACAGGCTAACCAGCCCCACGCCCCACAGCGGCGCATGACGAATGCCCAGGTTCTTGTTCAGGCCTTGGCCCATGTTGCGGAATCGCGAAAAAGGATTAACCAATTGGCGCGATTCCTGGCGGATTTCCTGACGGTGCATTTCCATGCGCAGGCGGATGAGCGCCTTGCGCATTTCCCGGCGCGTGGCGCCGTTCGGCACAGTGTGTCGGGTCATGGCAACAGACGCTCCCGATCATTGGCCAGCTCTTCGAGCGTGGCATGGAAGGGCGAGGATTCATCGAAGATCGCGGCTTTCAAGCGCAACGCGCAGAACAGCCCGGCCAGCACGTAGAACACGCACAAGCCAATCATCCCCGGGATGCGGTAGTTGTCCCACAGCAGGATAAGGATCAGGCCGGAGAGCGCTACCAGCGCGAGCAGCGCGAACACCAATGACAGCCCGGCAAAGAGCAGCAGGCTCAATGTGCGTGCCTTTTGCTCCTGCAACTCGATGCCGAGCAGTTCGATATGGCTGTGCAGCCAGCCCAGCAGCGCGCCACCCAGGCGGCGGCTGTGGGACCCGGAGGTCTCCCCCGCAGGCGGGGGCAGGGTCGATTCGCTGTCCCGGTTCATATCAGCGCCTTGTAGCCAGCAGGCCTACCAGGAAGCCAACCCCGGCGGCGATGCCGATGGCGGGCAGCGGGTTGGCTTGGACGTAGTCTTCGGCGGCCACCAATGCCGCGGCCCCTTGTTCGCGAAGCTGGGCTTCGGTCTGCTTGAGCGAAACCCTTGCCTTGGCGAGGCTTTCCTTGATCTGTTCGCGCAGTTCATCAGCCTGCTCGCCCGCCAGGCTGGCGGTATGTTCGAGCAGCTTCTCGGTATCGCGGATCAAGGTCTGGAAATCAGTACTCAGCACGTCTTGTGCGGTGTTCAAGGTATCGCGAGTCATGGCGTCCTCCTTACATGGGCTTTGAGGTTCGAGTCCCGTTTCGTCATCAAGGTTCAGCGAGCCGATGGTACATTTTTTGCTGCTCCGTGGTGCGAGGAAGGTGTTCCTGCGCCGTTGGTGTGCATGCCTCCGCTTACCGCAAGGGCTGCGGGCGCTTGCAACCCACTCAATGACAGACAGGTCCGGTGCGCTGGCTGGCCCGCGTTCGTTTCATGCTTCGCCTTGGTGCAAGCGCGAAGTGGAAAGAGCCACGGCAGTGCACGATAGCCCGGAACCTGTCGAGTAACCGCCCTTTTTTCGAGCCTGCCGTACCCTATGGAAAATCTGCAAAGCGCCGTGGACACGCTCGTGCACGGTTCAAACACCCTGTTCCTGTTGTGTGGCGCGGTGATGGTGCTGGCGATGCATGCCGGCTTCGCGTTCCTGGAAGTGGGCACCGTACGCCAGAAGAACCAGGTCAATGCCCTCTCAAAGATCCTCAGCGACTTTGCCATCTCCACGCTTGCGTATTTCTTTGTAGGTTATTGGGTCGCGTATGGGGTGAATTTTTTTGCTCCCGCCTCCGCGTTATCCGCTGACCATGGGTATGCGCTGGTGAAGTTCTTCTTCCTGCTCACCTTCGCGGCAGCGATCCCCGCGATCATTTCCGGTGGGATCGCCGAGCGCGCCCGGTTCGTGCCGCAGCTGTGCGCGACCTTGCTGATCGTGGCGTTCGTTTATCCGTTCTTCGAAGGGATCGTGTGGAATGGCAATCTTGGGCTGCAAGCCTGGTTGCAGGCACGCTTCGGCGCCCCGTTCCACGACTTCGCCGGTTCGGTCGTGGTGCATGCCATGGGCGGCTGGATCGCCCTGGCCGCGGTGGCTTTGCTGGGGGCTCGGCGCGGCCGTTACCGGGAGGGTCGCCTGGTGGCCATGGCGCCTTCCAACATCCCGTTCCTGGCGCTGGGTTCGTGGATTCTCATCGTGGGCTGGTTCGGTTTCAACGTAATGAGCGCGCAAACCTTGCAAGGCGCGAGCGGGCTGGTGGCGGTGAATTCGCTGATGGCCATGGTCGGTGGCACCATCGCGGCCTTGCTGGTGGGCCGAAACGACCCCGGTTTTCTCCATAACGGCCCGCTGGCGGGGTTGGTGGCGGTGTGCGCGGGCTCCGACCTGATGCACCCCATCGGGGCGCTAACGACAGGCGCGGTGGCGGGCGCGTTGTTCGTAAGTTGCTTCATAGCGGCTCAAGGCAAATGGAAAATCGATGACGTGCTGGGCGTGTGGCCGCTGCACGGCGTCTGTGGTGTATGGGGTGGCCTGGCGTGTGGCCTGTTCGGTCAGCCCTGGCTGGGCGGGCTCGGTGGGGTGTCTATGGTCAGCCAGTTGGTCGGCAGCGTGCTGGGCGTGAGCCTGGCGTTGGTGGGCGGGGCGCTGGTATACGGCGTGCTGAAACGCACGGTCGGCATCCGGCTTACCCCTGAGCAGGAATTCGAAGGCGCGGACCTGTCGTTGCATCGGATCGGCGCCGTCAACCCGGAGTAGGCAACCGTGGCCGGGTTGGCGGGGCAGGGCTAGACTTCCAAGCTCCGCGCCCAAGGTTTCGTTCCGCCATGTGCCCAGAATGCCAACTGTTCGTTATTCGCAATTGCCCTCGCTGCGCGTTGGCGGAGGCGGCGTTGCTGCCCTTGGTGGAACATGGCCTTTGGGTCGAGCTGATCGACCTTGAAGAGGCGGGCGGCGTGCCGTCGAGCTACGAGGCCCGTGCTCCGCTGCTGAGGCGGGTGGACACGGGCGCGGTACTGGACTGGCCCTTCAGCCAGGATCAGGTTGTTCACTTCCTGAAATAACCCTGCCTGTGCCAATTCGTTCGGAGCCGTTGCACAATGCGGCCCGAAAGGATTCGCGCCAACCGGCGGACGAGCGTTCGTTGCCTTTATGCTCCCGTGTTTATATGCTGTATAAAAATACAGTGAGCACGGCCGTGGCGCCCGCACACTAAGGAAAGGGACGTGATCAACATTCAGCAACTCAAGACCACCGTGAACCACATGCCACCGGAAACGGTATTGGAGGCAGTACTCGATCTGCGCCTCGATGGCCTGGTGATGGAAAACAAGACGCCATTCGGCAAACTGCATTTCAATACCTGCTTCGCCGAGATCGAGGCCTTGTTCCAGCGGGCCGGCTACCACCAGCGGCTTGATGTGATGGGGTTCCAGGGCCAGGCGTATGCGTTGTTCGACCCCGCGCGCTGGGAAGCAGTGGATGTGCTTCGCTGGCTGGAAGGCCATACCACGGCACTGGCGGCGGGGCGGCAGCAGAGCGTCGTGCTTTAACGCCGGGGCGGGTGAGGGGATAATCCCGCTCCCGTTACCCAGGACGCCGTCATGCCCGCATCATCCTTTATTGCTTCCGATTCCCAGGCCAGTACCGTGGTGCTGCCCTCCGGCGCCTGGGCAACCGTGCTGGATTGCCTGGTGGACAGGTTCCCGGGCATCAGCCGGGCGCAATGGGTGGATCGCTTCGCCCGCCAGCGGGTGCTCGGCGAAAACGGAGAACCGCTGGCGCCAGCACATCCCTACCGTGCAGGCTTGCGGGTCCACTACTACCGTGAGGTGCCGCGGGAACGCCCGATCCCGGTTCAGGAACGTATCCTTCATCTGGAT
>Ga0265797_10001786_pt1 | contig 37370 bp, 27 predicted proteins | sample P2T30metagenome_FD_192433 | JGI IMG/M metagenome (GOLD analysis project Ga0265797, IMG submission 192433) | Plant litter microbial communities from East Loma Ridge, Irvine, California - P2 T30 | ecosystem: Environmental > Terrestrial > Plant litter > Unclassified | place: USA: California...
TTTAGCATGACGACCGTTTTGTGTTTACCCATCCGGCTAGCCCACGCCCAGGCGCCCAACGACAACATTGAGAACCGCCGCCTGCTGCGGGCTGAGGAAACCATTACCTCCAGCACCGTGGGCTGCACCGTGCAGCGCGCCTGCGTCGATGAGCGCCTGACGGGCAAGTGCATCGAGTACCACAACGACCAGTGGTTTGAGTTTCGGCCGCCGGCCACGGGCATGTACTACGTCAATATTGGCGGGCAGCGCTGCCGCGATGTGCGCGGCGTGCAGCTGGTGGTGCTCACGGGCACGCCGTGCCAGCCGGCTACTTACCGCATCCTGTCGTGCACCTCGCTCGGCACGCAGGATGACCTGTTTGTGCCCCTGCCCAACCTGCAAGCCGGCCAGCCCTACCTGCTTGCTGTGGACGGCTACCTCAAGGATTATTGCGGCTTCACGCTGCAAGTGAGCGGCACGGCGCGGGGCCTGCCGGTGGTGCCCGCGCCCGCCGTGCCCCAGAGCCTGCCGGCTATGCGCCGCGTGGTGACCCTAGCCTGGGAGGTACCCGACTCGCTCGCCACCGCCCGCTACTGCCGGGTGTTGCGCCGCGAGTTGCACGAATTTCGAGCCCGCGAAATCCGGCGCGAGCCGCTGGCTACCAACACCTACGGCCGGCGCCAGGCCGCCTACAGCCTCACCGATACCCTGCCCGGCCCCGGCCAGTACCTCTACCAGGTAGTGGCCGAGGGCGACCCCGCCGAGGGCCCGCCCGTGCTGGTGCGGCAGCAGTGGCTAGCCTACAGCCAGCTGCGCCCCATCATGCCGGGCGCGGTGGCGGCCGGTGTGGCCTTTGTCGAATTGCCCCTCAGCCGCTACCCGCGCCGGGCGCAGCTGGCCGTGGTGCTCAGCGACCCTACCACCGGCCGGGTGCTGCGCCGCCTGCCGCTAGCCCTGTCCGCCACCGCTAGCCCCGGTCAGGGGCGCATTTACGCTCAGCCCTGGCTCGAGGCGGGCATCCGGCGCGTGGCGGCCGACATTACCTGCTACCCGCCGCACGGTCCAGCTTATACCGAGCACCTGCTGCTGCCGATACCCGCTGCGGGGCAGTAAGCGAAACGGGGTATTACTGAATAAATTAGCGTTGCGAAGAATACTTGCCAGCCCACTGCTTGTAGTAGCTAACGGGCTAGCGGGCTAGTAAATAGAGCCGCTTGAGTGGGCGCCCGCCAGGTTGGCCAGGGGGCATTGGCTGCTTGGGCGATGCCAGTTTTAGGCCTATCTTTCAGCCTGTTTCTGCTTCGCTTGCCTTTTTAGTTTTATCCGTATGAGCTCCTCCGCTACTGCCGCGGTTCCCCTGGCCCAGCTGGCTTGCGTGGTGGTTGACGACAACGAAATGAACCGGCTGGCGCTGGAGCATTACGTAGGTATTACGGACGGGCTTACCCTAGCCGGCACCTTTGCCAATGGCATCGATTGCCTGAATTATTTCCGCTCGGGCGGCACGGCCGATATTCTGCTGCTCGATATCACCATGCCCGAGCTCACGGGCCTGGAGCTGGTGCGCATCCTGCCCGAGCCCCTGCCCGATGTAGTACTCGTGACCTCGCACCGCGACTACGCCGTGGACGCCTTCGAGCTGCGCGTGACCGACTACCTGGTGAAGCCGCTTGACTACGCCCGCTTCAGCCGCACCGTCGACCGCATCCGGAGCCAGCGCGCGGCCCTGGCCCCCGCGCCCGCCCCGCCCGAGGCCGCCGAAACCATGTTTGGGACCGATGGCAACGCGTTGTTCCTCAAGATAAATAACCGGCTGATGCGCGTCAATTTCGACGAAGTACTCTACATCGAAGCCATGTCGATGTATTCGGTTCTCGTCACGCCCAAGCACAAGCACATTGTGTACGCCACGCTTAAAACCTTTGAGGAGCGCCTGCCCTTCGCGCACTTTGTGCGCGTGCACCGCTCGTACATGGTTAATACGCAGCTCATCGAGGCCATCGAAGACAACCAGTTGCAGCTGCCCGGCGGCCACGAAGTGCCCGTGGCCAAAGCCTACCAGGAAAGCTTTTTCAAGCGTCTGCGCGGCATTTGAGAAGGAATTAAAAACTAAAAAGGAAGAATTAAAAATTGAGCCTGTGACGGCTCGCTATTTTTAATTCTTCCTTTTTAGTTTCAATTCACCCCAGCTCCCCCGGCAAGTCCCGCAGCACGGCCTCCACGGCGGTTAGTAGCTGGGTGGTGGCTAGCTGGCGGGCGGGCTCATCCGGAGTGGGCAGCTGGGTGGGCGGCGGCTCCAGAATGTGCATGGCCAGGATAGCGTTTTCGATGCTGAGCGTGAGCAGGTTGGGCTTGATGTGATGCACCAGCTCGGCCACCAGCAGCCAGTCGCGGGCCTCGGCGGCGATGCGTATTTTTTCCAGGCTAGGGGGCATGTGGGTCAGAAAGGAGTTGACCATGCCTGCCACAAACGCCTGGTTGCCCTTGGCATCTTGCTGCAGCCGGGCCAGGGTGTAGGCCGGTGGGGGTGGGGCTAGCGGCGGCACCGCGCCCGGCTGGCGCAGCAGGTTGATGAGCTTGGCGTAGAGGTGCTCCTCGGCAAAGGGCTTGGCGAGGTAATCGTCCATGCCGGCGGCCAGGTACTTCTCGTTGTCGGTGCGAAACACGTTGGCCGTGAGGGCTAGTACCGGCACGGCGGCGCGCGCCGGGTCGGGTAGCTGGCGCAGCTGCTGCGTCACCTCAATGCCGCTCAGGTGGGGCATCTGAATGTCCATCAGCACTGCGTCGTACGTGTTTTCGAGCAGCTTATCCATGGCCACGCGGCCGTCTTCGGCCTCGTCGACCTCCACGCCCCACTGCAACAGGTGCAGCCGCGCCACGGTGCGGTTGATGGGATTGTCCTCGGCCAGCAGCACCCGGATGCCGCGCAGCTGCCCGGTGTCGAAGGCATCGACCAGCACGGGCGCGGGCTCCTGGGTTTTGAGCAGCGGAATGGTAAAGGAAAACGTGCTGCCCTGGCCCAGCTTGCTCGTCACGCTCAGCTCGCCCCCTAGCTGCGTCACGAGCGCCCGGCTGATGGTGAGGCCCAGCCCCGTGCCGCCGTAGCGCCGCGTGGTATCGGCATAGGCCTGGGTGAAGCTCTCAAAAATGCGTCCCAGTGCCTCAGGCCCAATGCCGATGCCCGAATCCTGCACCGTGAAGCGCACCAGGTATTCCTCATTGGTTTCATCAACCAGAAAGCTGCGCAGCCATACGCTGCCGCTGGTAGTGAACTTGATGGCGTTGGAGAGCAGGTTAAGTAAAATCTGGTTCAGGCGAAACGGGTCGCTCAGCACCCACGGGGCCTCGTCGGTGGCAAAGGGCTTGAAGCCGAACACCAGTCCTTTTTCCTGCGCTTGCAGCGTAAGCGTAGCCACGGCCTGCTGCATCGACTCGTGCAAGTGAAAGGCGGCCGACTCCATTTCCAGCTTGCCCGAGTGAATTTTTGATACGTCGAGCACATCGTTCAGCACCCCCAACAGGTGCGTGCCCGAGCTGCGAATGGTGCGCACAAACTCCTGCTGCTGCGGGCTAAGGCGGGTTTTGGCCAGCAGCGCGGCCATGCCCAGCACCCCATTCATAGGCGTGCGAATTTCGTGGCTCATGTTGGCCAAAAAGTTTTCGCGGGCCTTGGCGGCGTCTTCGGCGGCTAGCTGGGCGGCCTTCAGGTCGGTGATGTCGGTGCTGACGCCCAGCACCTGCACCGTGCCATCGGGGCGCACCAGCGGGCGCTTAATGGTGTAAAACCAGCGCTCCGCGCCGGTGGGCGAGGTCGAGCGCTCCTCAGCCACTACCTCGCGGCCGGTGGCCAGCACCTGCGCATCAATGGCGGCATACTCGGCCGCTTCGCGCTCTTTGGCCCGCTGCACCTGCTCGGTGGGGGCAAAAAGAGCCACTTGCTCATCAAGCTTAAACAGGGCCCGATTGCCAAATACAACCTCGCCCGCGGCATCACGCACGTACACGGGGCTAGGGCTGGTGTTGAGCACCTGCTCCATAAACTCCTGCTGCTCGCGGCGCTCGGCCTCGCTGCGGTGGCTGCGCTCTTCGGCCTGCACGCGGGCCGTCACATCGAGGCCGCTGCCCAGCATGTAGGGCAGGCCCTTGCCGGCGCCCGCCAGCACCTTAAACTGGCGCTGGTGGTGCACCTCGCCGCCCGCCACGGGTGTGCGGTCGACCCAGCTCACGGGCTCGGCGCTAGCCTCGGCCAGCTCAAACATGCGGTCGCGCTGCTCGGCCAGCTCCAGCGGAAAGCCGTAGCGGGCGCAGTATTCGGCTAGGGTGCGGCCGGGCAGCCAGGCGCGGTGCGCGGGGTCGGGCACGGCCTGGGGGTTCACGTACACGTAGCGGCGGTGCTCGTCGAGCACGGCAATCTCCACGGGTACCTCGTCGAGAATGGTTTCGTAAAATTTTCGCTGGGCGTCGCGCTGGTTTTCCGCTTGCTGGTGCTGGGTCACGTCGCGGTAGCTCAGCAGCCAGCCAGTGCTACTGCCTAGTGCCACCGGCCGGGCATCGCGCTCCAGCACGCGGCCATCGCGCAGGCGCAGCAGCGTGTTGGAAATGCGGCTGGGCCGCGCATCGGCTAGCTCGGCGGCATACGCGGCCGGGTCTTCCAGGTGGGGCAGCATCAGGTCGGTAAGCTGGCTGGTGGGCAGCCCCACGCACTGACTGGCCATTATGGGCAGGCCTAGCAAGGTGCAAAACTGGTCGTTGACCAGCAGCACGTTCCAGTTGGCATCGAGCAGCAGCAAGCCCTCGCGCAGGCCACTGGCCAGGGCCGCTAAATGCTGGTGGGCCTCGGCGGCCGCCGCACGGGCCTGGGCCAGGGTTTGCTTGGGTGGGGTGGGGGGGGCGGGGCTGGCGGCCGGCGGCGCACCAACCGCCGCCGGCAAGGAACCAGGAGCGGGCATAGGGTGTAGAACTAAACCAAGCCTCAAGGTAGACAAAAAACCGGGCGGCTGCCCGGCCACCCGGCTCCCGGCGCGGTGCACCCCCGCCCGTTGGGCGGTACCTTTGCCAAAAAACCAGCTAGCTCGTGAATTTACTTATCGGAAATCTCGGCCAGGCCAGCGTCATTCTGGCCTTCGTGGCGGCGGCAGTGGCCGCCTACGGCTACTTTCAGGCGGCGCGGGGCCGGGCCCTCGGCCAGGCCGATGCGAGCTGGCTGCGGCTGGCGCGCGGCGCCTTTTTTGTGCACGGCGCGGCTGTGGTATCAGTGGTGTTCTGCTTGTTCAACATCATCTACGCCCACCGCTACGAATACTACTACGCGTGGTCGCACTCCAGCAACCACCTGCCCATTCACTTCATGATTTCCTGCTTCTGGGAAGGCCAGGAGGGTAGTTTTCTGCTTTGGATATTCTGGCACGTGGTGCTGGGGCTAGGCATCATGAAATTCAACAAGGAGTGGGAAGCGCCCGTGCTGGCCGTGTTTGCCACGGTGCAGGCCTTCCTGGTGAGCATGATTTTGGGCGTAGTGGTGGGCGGGGTCAAGATTGGCTCGTCGCCGTTTATTCTGCTGCGCGATTTCATGGTGGACCTGCCGGTGTGGAAGATGAACCCCGATTTCGTGCCCAAAGACGGCTCGGGCCTCAACCCGCTGCTGCAGAACTACTGGATGGTAATTCACCCGCCCACGCTGTTTCTGGGTTTTGCGCTTACGCTGGTGCCGTTTGCCTTCGCCATCGCGGGCCTCTGGAAAAAAGAAATTACGACCTGGGTCAAGCCCGCCCTGCCCTGGACCGCCTTCGGTGGCGCCGTGCTGGGCGTCGGCATCATGATGGGTGCCTACTGGGCCTACGAAACCCTGAACTTCGGCGGCTTCTGGAACTGGGACCCCGTCGAAAATGCCGTGTATATTCCGTGGCTGGTGCTCATCGCGGCCCTGCACGGCATGGTGCTGTGGCAGCGCCGCCGCACGGGCTTGCGCACCGCCTTTGCCCTAGTGGTAACCACGTTCGTGCTCATTCTCTACGCTACATTCCTCACGCGCAGCGGTGTGCTGGGCAACGCCTCGGTGCACTCGTTTACCGACCTTGGCTTGTCGGGCCAGCTCATTATTTACCTGGCGTTTTTCACGGTTGGCGCCATTGCCTTGCTGGCTAGCCGCTGGAAAAGCATCCCGGTTTCGGAAAAGGAGCTCGACGCGTACAGCCCCGAGCTGTGGGTGTTTGTGGGCGCTACGGTGCTGTGCCTGGCCGCGTTTCAGGTGGTAGCTACCACCAGCATCCCGGTCTATAATTCCTTCCTGGGCTTTATCGGCATCAAGTCGAACTTAGCCCTGCCGGCCGACCAGATTCAGCACTACACCCGCATTCAGCTCTGGGCCGGCGTGCTCATTGGCCTCGTGTCGGGCATTGCTCAGATTCTGTGGTGGCGCCCGGCTAAGGAGCCCATTATCAATGCCCTGGCCACGCCCACTATGCTGGCGCTGCTCACCACGGCGCTCGTGGTGCTGCTCACGCGCTACTTCGGCCACACCATGTCGGCCCCTTATGTAATACTGCTGCTAGCCGGCCTGTTTGGCGTGATGACCAACGCGGCGGCCATTTTTGGGCTGTGGCGGCGCAAGGTGCAGCTGTCGGGCGGCGCGGTGTCGCACCTGGGCATTGCCCTGATGCTGCTCGGCATCCTGGCCTCGGCCGGCTACTCCAACATCATCTCGCGCAATACGAGCGGCAAGCTCATCTCGCGCGATATGGACGACAAGGGCAACGAAGAAAATGTGCTGCTGTGGCGCAACGAAACCGGCGCCATGAATGGCTACGATGTGACCTACACCGGCCAGTATCTCGACGTGCCCGGCCTGCCCGACTACGTGAATACGCAGATGATTTACCGCACCGACGACGAGTACAAGGCCGTGGCCAGGGGTGAAATCAAGCAAGGCGACAAGGTGTATTTCCACACCGGCGACTCGCTCACTATTCGCCCCGAAAACACCTACTACCGCGTCGAGTACACCGACAAGCGCAATGGGCAGAAGTTCACCCTCTTCCCCCGCGCCCAGGTCAACGAAGAAATGGGCGGCCTGCTAGCCTCGCCGGCCCTGCAACGCTTTTGGGACCACGATATTTATTCGCACATTTCGTCGGTGCCCGACCCTCGCAAGGAAATTCCGTGGAGCACCGCCGTACCGCACGAGCTGGCCGTGGGCGATACGCTGTTCCTGAACGACTACTTTGCCGTGTTCCGGGCCATCGAGCAGGCGCATGAGGTGCCGGGCATCAAGCTCGAAAAGGGCGACATTGCCCTGCAAGCCGACATGATTATCACCGGTGAGAAGGGCCGCGAATACCACGCGCACCCCGTATTTCTGCTGCGCGACCGCCAGATTGGCCGCGTGCCCGAAATCGTGGAAGACCTGGGCCTCAAAATCAGCCTTGAGCAGATTGACCCGGTGAAAGGCAAGTTCACCTTCTCCATCAGCACCACCGGCAAGGATTACATCATCCTGAAAGCCACCGAAAAGCCCTTCATCAACCTGCTGTGGGGCGGCACCCTGCTTATGGGCCTCGGCCTGGTACTGAGCATGCGCCAGCGCAAGGCTAGCCGCGCCACGGCGCCGGTAGCGGCGCCCGCGGGCCGCGCCGGGGCCGCCCGGCCGCAGGCCGTGGCCTAGCCCTCAGGCCAACAACTATTGCCACGCAAAAGCGGCGGCCGGCACCCCGAAGCTTTCGGGATGCCGGCCGCCGTTCTTTATATAAGGCTTTTAGACTGAGGGCTAGGCCACCTGTTTGGTACGATTGACTTGCCAGGCGCCAACCTCCCCTCTGAATAAAGAAGGGTATTACCGCTGGTTCTGGAAGCAAATGCTAAAACTGGTTACCCTATTTTGGGAGAGGGCTGGGGGGTGAGACTGGTGCCTAATAGGCTAGCCACAAAAAAAGGCCGCCCGGTATGGGCGGCCTTTTTTGTGGCTAGGGTAGCTAGGCTTACTTCACGATGGCCAGCTGGCGGGTCATCGTTTCGTCGCCGTTGCGCACTTGCAGGTGGTAGATGCCGGGAGCCAGGCTGCTCAGGTCGAGGCGATTGGTGTAGTTGTCGCGGGCGGCGCCCGTGTACACCTGCTGGCCCAGCGCGTTGGTTACCCGGATGGCAAGGCTGCCTTTAGCCCGGGCACCGTGGATTTCGAGGTCGAACAGGCCGGTAGCCGACGGGTTGGGAAACACCGTGACGGCGCGCAGCAGCGCCTCCGACGAAGTGGCCGTCACCACGCTGGCCGTGATGCTGAGGTTGTCGATGTAGAGGTTACCCTGCTCGGCGGCGCTGTACACGTGGAAGCCCACGTACTGCGTGCCCGCGCCGGGCGTAAACACGGCCACGGCCGGGGTCGAAGTGGCGTTGGCTAGCGCGTAGCTGGTATTGGTGATGGCTGCGTTGGTGTAGAGCGTAGTAGTTTGGCCGGCCACGGTAGCGGCGGGGCCCACCTTCACTTCCAGCTTCTCGGTGTAGTTCGAAGGGCTGTTGAGGATGCCCTCGCCGCGGTAGCGGAAGGCTAGCTGGTAGCGGGTGTTTGCTGCCGTGGTAAGGCCTGGGGTAAAGAACCAGTCATCGGCTGCCACGCTATTATTAATGGTACTGGTGTAGCGCAGGGCATTGGTGCCGGCAAAAGGTGCCGTGCGGTTGATGGCCCAGGTGGCGGCATCGTTATTGGCATTGAGCACCGTGAGGCCGCAGGGCAGCGTCTGGCCGGAGGCAATGTTCTCAAACCCTTCCGAGTAAGGAAATGCAGCGATAGTTGTAACGGCTGCGCAGCCCGTGCCGAACGTAACTGGAGCGCTGAGGAAGCTGGCGCCGCCGCCCGTGCAGTTGCTGCGGATATATGCCTGGTAAGTAGCACCCGGCTGCAAGCCCGTAATAGTAGCTGGCGACCCCGTAACCGTGACGGTGGTGCCGCCCGTGGAGGGCAGAAAGCCCACTGGCCCATATACCAGCTGGTAGCTACCCGTATTGCTGGCATCAGCAAAGGTGAACGTAGCTGTGGTGGGTGTGGTGCCCGTTACGGCCAGGGCCGTGGGGGTGGAGCAGGTAGGGGTGGGTGCCAGGCCCACTTCGATGGCTAGCCGGCGCGGATACTGCGCCGCCATATCAACCCAGCTCGTAGTACCGTTCGAGGAAAAGTAGAAAGTAGCAGCGCGCAAAGGCGTTTCGGAAAGCGTGGCTAGGCCAATGCCGGTGGTGCCGGCCTCGCGAACACCCACGTAGAAGCTGCCGCTAACCTGGATGCCGGGCAGCGCAGCCGTTACGCTGCCGCCCGCCGCGGGCCGGTTTTGCACGGCCGAGGTATAAAGAATATTGCCCGGCAGGCCGCCCGAGCCGGTGGCATCGTACACCAATACCTGGTAGGGGGTGGTAGCCCCGGTATTGCCAAACGAAACCACTGCCTCGTTGAGCACTACTGTGCCGGGCACGGTGTATTTCACGTTGAAAACGGTAGTCGAATTGGCGAAGCCACTGAACGCCCCATCCGGCGCCTTGGCCGGGTCAATGTAGCTTAGGCGGTCGGCCGTAACCAATTGGTTCGTGCTGGCCGAGTTATTACTGTTGTCGCCATCGTCGGGCACGCTTACCGTCACCACGTTGGTGCCATTTGCCAATGTAGCTGGCAGGTTGGCCACCGTGAGGGTACCCGCGGCGCCAGCCGCCAGCGAAGCCAGGTTTACGGTAGTGCTGAGCGTATTGGCACCCGTAATGCTGAGCGTAACCTTGATGTTAGTCTGCGTGGCAGTGCCCAGGTTGGCGATATTAATGCGCACGGCCTGCGGCAGCGCGGCCGGCGAGGCAATTTTGCCCAGCGTGTATACCGCCCGCACGGCAATATCATTGGCCGGGGTTACAAAGGGGGCGAAGCGGTAGGTGCGGCCAGCATCGGGGCCTACGCTGCGCGTAATGTTGTGCGCAGTAGAGCCGTAGTTGGTGTTTTGGAAAGTAGTAGTGTTCCAGGCAGCGGTCGTCGCCTTTAGGCCCAGCGTAAGCTGACCCAGGGCTAGCCCCGAGCCTTTCAAGCCCACGTTGGGAAAGCGCGTGCCCGCCGTGGCGGCACTACCCGGTACCGCCGCATCGTACACAAACTCTACCACGTTGGTCGTTTCGTAGAGCTTAATCTGGAAGCTGATATTGGCATACTGCGTACCATTAGCCTCGTCGGAGCCAGCACCCGCCTTGTCAGCCACGTTGCGCCACTGAATGGTGCACACCCGGTTGGGGGCTGTGCCGCTGGTAAGCACCCGGTAGTCGGCCCCACCAGTACCGCTGCCCGGTACCAGGTCGACGTTGAGTGGCATCAGCAAGTTCACATCGGCAGCATTGGTGCTCACCAAGGGGTCGGTGGAGGTACCTGCCGAATTATTATCGTAGTAGAGCGCCGCCGTAGAAGGCGCCGCGTTGCCTAGCCGGATAACCCCATTCGTATTGAAAATGAACTGCGTGAAGCTGGCCCCATTGTAAGAAAAGGCAAAGCCAATGTCCTGCGCCACCGAGTTTGCATCGTCCGTATTGGTAGTAACGATGGCCGTGCCCGTGGTACCCAAGTCAGTGTAGGTGCCCGCCACATTGGTGGTAGCAACAGGAGCGTAGTTCAGAATTTGCGCCTGCGCCGCCGTAGCGCCGCCCAGCAGCAAGGCCGCTAGGCCCAGCCGCCGCAGCCGCGTGCCCCAGTGTTGTTCCCGAGTGTAGGAATTCGTCATAGAAAAAAGAGGAAGTGAAAAAGGAAAACGTAGAAATGAAACCGGCCGATTGGCCACTGCCTGTACCGTACGTATGGGTAAAATCTAAACCCAACTTGCTTGCGCCCACAATATGCCACCTTTTCGGGGAATAATCACTGCCAGCGGCCTGATTTTCTTGTTTCGCCGTTTTGAGCCCGCCCCAATACCGGGCCTCCCACCCGCTGGCCCGACCTTTGACCCTCATGGCACCATCCGAAGATAAATCTGTGCGCATTGGGCTCTTTGGTGCGGGGCGCGTGGCTAGCGCCCTGGCACCGGCCCTAGCAGCGGCCGGGCACCGGCTGGTTTTTGTGGCTAGCCGCACCCCAGGGTCGGCGCAAACCCTGGCCGCCAGCCTGCCCGGCTGCCAAGCCCTGCCGCAGGAAGCGGCCCTAGCCACCCCGCCCGCCGCCGATGTGTACCTGCTCGCCGTGCCCGATGCGGCCGTGCCCGGCGTGCTGGCGGCGGGCCAGTGGCCCGCCGGGGCCCTGCTGGCGCACGTGGCCGGGGCCCTGCCACTGGCCGTGTTTGCGGCCCGGCCGCAGGTGCGGGGCGGGGTGCTGTACCCGCTCCAGACCTTCAGCCCCGGCCGCGCCATCGACTGGCCCGGCGTGCCGCTGTTTGTGGAGGGCGCCGACCCGGCCGCCGAGGCCACGCTGCTAGCCCTGGCCCGCAGCCTCAGCCAGCGGGTGGCGCTGCTCGACTCGAGCCAGCGGCTGCGCCTGCACCTGGGGGCCGTGTGGGCCAGCAATTTTACCAACCACCTGCTAGGGGTAGCCCACGCGCTGCTGGCCGAGGCTAGCCTGCCCTTCGAGCTGCTGCACCCGCTGGTGCGCGAAACCGTGGACAAGGCCTTGGCCGCCCGGCCCTCGCCCTACGCGGTGCAAACCGGCCCCGCCCTGCGCCACGATGCGCCCACGCTGGCCGCCCACCAGGCTGCGCTGGCCGCGCACCCGGCCTGGCAGGCGCTCTACGCGCAGCTATCGGCCAGCATTCAGCAAGCGGAGCTGGCCGCGAAACGGGCGGAATGACTGGCTGCTGGTCAGCTTGGTATGGCTTGCGCGTGCGGCATTCTTAATTCCTAAACAGGCGGCCTTAACTTTGTGCTTTGCATCAGGCCCTGTGGGCGACCTTATTTTGACTCCCTCGACGATTATTTTTCAGTTCCAGGACGGCCAGCCCGCCCAAACCCACGTGGCCGCCAGCGGCGAGTCGGTGCTCGACGTGGCGCTCAACAACGGTATTCAGCTCCAGCACAACTGCGGCGGCGTGTGCGGTTGCAGCACCTGCCACGTGTACATCGACCGGGGTGGCGACGAGCTGCCCGAGATTTCCGACAAGGAAGAAGACTTCATCGACCGCGCCATCAGCCCGCGTCTCACCTCGCGCCTGGCCTGCCAGTGCGTGCTGCCCAACGAGCGCCTGGAGCTCGTAGTTACCATTCCGCCCCAGCATTTCCTGGGCAACTAGGGGCAGTTAGGAGTTAAAAGGTAGAAGGTATGAGCTGGCTTTGGGGCCGGCTCTGCTCAAACCGGCCAACTCCTGACTCCTGACTTTTACCTCCTAACGCAACGCAAGTGAACCATTACGAGCCGCCCATTCAGTGGGCCGACCACGAAGACGTGGCCATCGCCCTCTACGAAAAGTTTGGCGATGACTTTACGGAAGCCAAAATCTACCGCATCCGCTTTACCGAGCTCATTGATTGGGTGCTAGGACTGCCCAACTTTGAGGGCACCCGCGAGCAGGCCAATGAAGGCCACCTGGAGCAGATTCAGGCCAAGTGGGTGTACGAGTGGCGCGACCACCAATAGGCTGGCCCCCAACCCGGCCGCTAGGCCTGCGTATGACATTGCCGGCCCGGCTGCCTCCGCTTAGGGGGCTAGCCGGCCGGCAGTGATTTTCTCTTTTTTGCCGACTACATGAAAACCGGGACCGTAAAATTCTTCAACGAAGCCAAGGGCTTCGGCTTTATCACCGACGACAACACGAAGGAAGATTTCTTTGTGCACATCACCGGCCTCAACGGCGGCCAGATTCAGCAAAACGACCGCGTGGAGTTTGAAACCCAGGAAGGCCGCAAGGGTGTGAATGCCGTGAACGTACGCCGCGTGTGAGGCTTCGGCCCCGCCGTACTTACGCGTTGAAAACGCCCCTGCCGGCTGCGCCGGCGGGGGCGTTTTGCGTGGGGCCCGCTAGCTAGGGGCGTACTTTGCGGCCTCAGTACCTATCCCCTATGGCCACCACCCCGCCGCCCGTGCCTGCTTCGGAGCCGCCCCTGCCGGGCGGGGGCGAGGAGCTGTTGGCTGGCCCCGGCCGGCTGCTGCGGGCGCTGCCGGGCCTGGTACGCTGGCCCAACCTGGCCATTATGCTGCTGAGCCTGGTGCTGGTGCGGGTGCTACTGCTGCCCGGCCAGCCGCTGGGCACGGTGCTGCTAGCGCCGGGCTTCGGGTTGCTGGTGCTGGCGGCGCTGCTGGTGGCAGCAGCCGGCTACATTATTAATGATTACTACGATGTGAAGATTGACGCCATCAACCGGCCTGACCGGCTGGTGGTGGGCCGGGTGCTGGGGCGGCGCCGGGCCATGCTGGCCCACGTGCTGCTGAGTGGGCTAGGGGTGCTGCTGGCTATGGCGCTCTCGTGCCCGCTGGGCTTCGTAACAATGGGGGCGGCGGCGCTGCTCTGGGGCTATTCGGCGCGGTTCAAGCGCCTGCCGCTGGTTGGCAACGTTAGTATTGGCACCCTCACGGCGGCGCTGGTGCTGCTGCCGGAGCTGCAGCTGCTTACCGGCCGCCAGGCGGTGTGGCTCTACGCGCTGGCTGCCTTTTTGCTCACGGTGGTGCGCGAAATAGTAAAGGACCTGGAGGATATGCGCGGCGATGCCCAGCACGGCTGCCGCACCCTGCCGCTGGTGTGGGGCGTGGCGCGCAGCAAGTGGGTGGCGGGTTTTTTCCTGGGCTGCCTGGCGCTGCTGGTGCTGGGCGCGGCCGGGCAGCTGCTGGCCTGGGGCCGCTGGCCGCTGGCGGCGTGGCTGCTGGTGCTGGTGCTGCTGCCGCTGCTGGAACTGGCCCGCCGGCTGGTGCGCGCCGACCGCCGTCGGCATTTTCGCCAGCTTAGTGCGTGGTGCAAGGGCATTATGCTGGCGGGCATTTTGAGCATGCTGCTGGTGTGAAAGATGGATTATCGGCGCTGGCGCACCCTAGCCAACCCCGCGGCCAGCTGAACAGTAACCCTACGAAGCATACTCGGCACCTGTTGCTGAAGAAAAGATGAAGCCATAATAAGTAACCAAGCCAACCGCTAGGGGTCAAAATCCGTTGAGGTTTCCAACACACTCCTTTTTTCTAGTTTATATGCGTTTTTTTCCGCTTTTAGTGGGGTTGCTAAGCTTAGCATCTGTTAGTTATGGCCAAACACCGCCCGGCGACCCGCCGGTAGTTGTCAGCCCCAAGCAACCCAAACGGATTACTATTCTGCCCGTGCCGGTGCTGTTTTACCAGCAGGAAACCGGCGCTGGCTACGGCCTGGGCGGCCTGCTGAGCGGCCGCTTCGGCACCGATACCCTTACCCGCGCCTCCAATGCCCGCGTGCAGTTCTGGACCACCCAGAAAAGCCAGTCGCTGGTGCAGTTTGTGCACACCATTTATTCGCCGGGCGAGAAATATTACCTGAACGGCGAAATCAGCTCTTATAAAAACCGGCTCTACTACTTCGGCATCGGCAACGATGCGCCGGCGGTGCATAACAGCAATCGTTCCTTCCTGGACTTTCAGCTGTTTATCATCAACCAGCGCATTCAAAAAAGCATTGCCAAAAACCAGTTTCTGGGTTTGCAGTACCGCCTCTCGCGGGTTTATAACCTGAGCCAGGCGCAGGGCCGCATAGACGATAATGGCGACGAGATTGCCCCAACCGGTAATCGTAACACGCAAAATTATTTCAATCTCGACGAGCGCCTCGACCAGCGCCAGCGCCTCAATTTCAGCCTCTCCGGCGTGGGCCCGGTTTACACCTTCGATAGCCGCGACGTGGCCCTGGCCGCTTCCAAAGGCAGCCTGCTCGATTTGCAGGTGATGTTCAACGGTGGCTTCGTGGGCTCCGACTACAACTTTGTGCGCTACCAGGTTGATGCCCGGCACTTTCAGCGTATTTTCAGCGATAAAACCATCTTGGCGCTGCAAGTGCTGGGGCAATTTCACTCGGGCAACGTGCCATGGTACGGCCTGGCCGGCCTGGGCGCTAATCTGGGCGGCACGCTCTACAACAACGCTAACCTGATGCGCGGCATTTACGAGCAGCGCTTCCGCGACCGCCAGATGGTAACGGCCCAGGCCGAGCTGCGCCAGCACTTGTTTTGGCGCATCGACGGCGCGGCGTTCCTGGGCGTGGGCCAGGTGGGCTACGACCTGAAGGATTACAGCTTCGGCGGCCTGCACACGGCCGGCGGCGTGGGTGCCCGCTTCAACTTTATTCGGCGCGACCGGGTGAACCTGCGTTTTGATTACGCTTTCGGTACTGACCCCGGCTTTTATTTCGCCATCGGCGAAGCGTTCTAGACTATTCGGCTAGCCCCTGCGGCGGCAAAAAGGCAAAGGCTGCTCTACCAATCTGGTGGGGCAGCCTTCTTTTTTGACTAAATGAATTAGCTAAGCTTTACCACGTGTAAAATATTGTTTATAAGTAAGATGTACTCATCTATAAAGCAGGAAAAGATGAAGATTGGCAGAAGAAATAAAAATTAAGCTGGCATTTCCTATCCTTCGCGAAGCTGGGGCGTACAAAGGCCTCCTTATGGACCAATTAGCCCAGCCGTCCCGCTTCCACGCCACGCGCGAAGCCACGGATACTGCCCACCCGGCCCTTCTTTCCCAGCCCCCCACCGAAGAGCAGTTGCTGCGCTTGGCCGAGCGGGCGCTGCACCGGCAGCTGCTGCCCCCGCTAGCCGCGTTGCAGGCCTGCATCATCATCCCGGCCAAGGACGAGGCCACCACGCTGCCCGCTACCCTGGCCGCGCTAGCCGCCCAAACTACCCTGGCGGGCCATGCCCTACCCACGGGGATGATAGAAGTAATTGTGCTGGCCAACAACTGCCTCGACCGCACGGCCGCGGCCGTGCGCCAGGCCGGCCGCCGCCACCCCAACCTGGTGGTGCATGTGGCCGAGGTGCAGCTGCCGCGCCCGCAGGCCCACGTGGGCCGCGCCCGCCGCCTGCTGCTCGATGAGGCCGCCCTGCGCCTCGAAAAAACCATTGGCCCGACGGGCGTCCTGCTTAGCACCGATGCCGACACGCTGGTTGCCTCGACCTGGGTGGCCGCCACGCTGCACGAAATAGAACACGGCGCCGAAGCCGTGGGTGGGCGCATCCTCACCCAAACCCCCGCCGCCGTAGAGCCCTGCCCCGTGCGCCGTATCCAGCTGCGCGACGCCGCTTACCGCGTGCTACTGCGCCAGCTGGAGGATAAGCTTGACCCCTGCACCGCCGACCGCTGGCCCTGCCACCACCAGCACTACGGGGCTAGCCTGGCCCTCACGGTGCGCGCCTACCGGCAGGTGGGTGGCCTGCCCGTGGTTCCTTTTCTGGAAGATGAGCAACTGTGGCAGCTATTGCTGAAGCATGATTTGCCGGTGCGCCACAGCCCGCACGTGCAGGTGTACACCTCGGCCCGCCGCTGCGGGCGCGTGGAGGTGGGCCTCTCGTGGCAGCTGCGCGAGTGGGAAAACCTTACCGAGCAGCAGCGCGAGCCCCTGGTGCCCTGCCCGCACGAGTTGGTGCGGGTATGGTCGGCGCGCCGCCGTCTGCGGGCCTGGTGGCAAGCCGGCCAGCACGCCTCGGGCCCTGAGTTGGTGCGGCTGGCCCGCGCCGTAGAGGTGCCGGTGGGCGAGTTGCTAAGGCAAGCGCGCCAGGCCAAAACGTTTGGGCAGCTCTGGCAGTGGATAGAAACTACCCGCGGCGCCGTGCTACCGGTACCGCTCGGCGGCGCCCTGCGCGACTTGCGCAAGTATCTGCGCGAAGGAGTAAACGGCTGCTAGCAAACCAAATAAAGAACGTCGGCCACTGCGCACAAATTGTGGCTATGGTCGACGTTCTTGAATTATTTCGCCTCAGCGCAAACTACTTCGTAGCCGCTAAAAAGTATTGCTGGCTGTGCAAAGCTCTATTCGGGCTTGCCGCACGCGGCTAGGCTTTTGCAAACAAATCGAGGCGATATTTCTCGGCGCGGTGGCCGTGCAGATGCTTGAGCGGACCTTCCGCCCCGGTTTTTTGCAGGAAAAACTCGTGCACCTCGTCGCCCGTCTGTGGGTAGTCGGGCACCACGGGCGTCCAGTGCACCAGCAGCAGCTCGGCACCGGTTGGCAACGCCGCCAGCATGAGGTCGGCGGCGCGGGCCAGGTCGGCGGGCGCCCAGTAGTAGCCCACTTCCGAAAGCAGTATCAGGTCGAACTGCTCGGCAGGAAACTCGCTCGGTACCTGCATTTTGCGTAGCTCTACCTGTGGCAGGTCGGCGCAGCGCTGGCGGGCTTGCGCCAGGGCCGCTTCGCTTACATCCACACTCAGCAGGCGGCCGCAGCGCGGGGCCAGCTGGGCCGTAAGCACGCCAATGGAGCAGCCAATCTCAAAAGTGCGCTCGTAGCGGGGCCGGTCGAGGGCGGCTAGGGTATCGGCGTATTTCTGGCGCTCGTAGGGGCTGCTGGCAAAAGCCCACGGGTCGGTATTGGCGCGGTAAACGTCGTCGAAATAGTTAGGGTTCAGGGTATTGGGTTGGTTGGTATTCATGGCGCAATAGCTTCGATGAAAGCCTCGGTGGGCTGGGCAAAATGGGCTAGCATAGCGGGCGAAAGCAGAAAGCCGCTGGGGTCGTCGGTGATGGTGCCGGGGGCTAGCTGCGAGCGGTGCGCCGCAATGGCCCGCTGCTTTTGGGGCAGCACCGCCGCTATATCGAGGCGAAAACCAGTGCCCTCGCCGGGCTGGGGCAGGTCGGCGGGGGCGGCGCGCTCCCAGGCCCACACCACGTATTCGAGGCGCTGGGGCGGCTGGGGCAGGCTAGCCAGCGCGGCCGCCGTGAGCTGGCTGGTGGCGCGGTGGTCGGGGTGCGGGTCGCGTCGCCAAGGCGTGAGTACGGTATCAGCCTGCTGCTCCGTTATAAAGTCAGCTAGCTGGCTGGCGGCCGCCGCGAAGGCCGGGCCCTCGCTAGGTACCCGGCTATCGGGCAGACCGAGGTATAGTACGTTATTTTCCTCCACACCCAGCACGGCCAGCGCGTGGCGCAGCTCGGCGTAGCGCAGCTCGCGCCGGGCGGCGGGCGGAAACTCCTGCGAGTGCGGGTGCGACATGGTGCCGTCGCTCACGAGCACGGCGGCTACTGCCTGGCCGGCCTGGCGCAACAGGGCTAGCAGGCCGCCGCAGCCCAGGGCCTCATCGTCGGGGTGCGGAATAACGATAACCGTGCGGCCCAGCGTGGCCGCGTAGCTGGCCGGCCGCACGGGGTAAGAATCAAAAGGCAACGCAGACATGATGGAAAGCTGACCGATAAAAGAGGTAATGGCTGCACCGCTTACGCGATTTCAGGCAAAAAAGGCGGCAAAAAAAGCCAAATGAAGACGCGCTTCATTTGGCTTTCCAAGTAAAAACCACCTTAGCAAATGCAACTGCTGAGGGTTGAGGGTTGGCTGGGGCTAGCGGGCCGCGGCGAGGCCGGGAGCCTTTGGCGCCGCTAAAAAAGCTGGTACGCCGGTTTGTCCGAAGCCAGGGCGAAGCGGCCGGCGTCGGCTACGGTAGCATCGGGCGCGGGCTGGCGCAGGTAGTGGGTCAGGTCGCGGTGCAGGCGCTCGAACGGCTCGGGTTGCAGCAGGCCCCTGGCGCCTACGCTGCGCTCGGCCAGGCGCAGGGTTTGCAGGCAGATGTCTTCGGTGGTGGCGCGCAGCGTGTTCACGTAGGCGGCCAGGGCGTCGAGGCGGGCGGCCGGCAAGTCGGCCGGGGTGGGGGGCAGGGCGGCGTGCTCGGCCGCCCCGCGCAGCCAGCGCTGGCCGGTTTCGTGCAGGGCCAGCATTTCGCCCAGGCGTTGGCGTTGGTAAGGGTCGTCGGTGCGGCCCAGGCGGCGCAAAAACCGCCGGGTTTCATCAAACACGGCCGCTGCGCCGCCCAGCTGCACGGCCGCAAAGCGCGCCGCGCCGCCCCCAAACCACGGGGCCCGGTAGTAGTCGTCGGGTTGGCCCAGCAGGTCATCGGGCCCTATTTCGATACCCGTAAAATCGGCCTGAAAGCTAGCCGTGGCGCGCATGCCCAGCGGCCGCCAAAAGCTGCGGTCGAGCACGGGGGGCTGCTCATCGGCGCGCAGCAGCACCAGCTGCCAGCCGGTGGGGGCGGGCGCTGCGGCGGGGCTAGCCGCTGGCAAAGGCCCTTGGTCGAGGCGCCGGGCGGGCGCGGGCGCGGCCTGCAAAGCGCCTGTAAAAACCGGCCGCGTAATGTGGCCCGAGCCCGAGGCAAAAGTCTTCGCGCCGCGCAGGCGGTAGCGGCCCGGTTTGCCCGGCACGGGCTCCAGACGCACGCCATTGGCCGGGTTTTCGGTGTTCCAAACCCCAAATACGTGGCCGGCGCGGGCGTCGGCGGCAGCGCGGGCTAGCTGCGCCGGGCTGCCAAAGCACCGAATGAGGAGCAGCGCATTCACGTGGCCTTCCCACAGGCGGCCCACCGCCAGGTTGCCCCGCCCCACGTGGTACAGCGCCTGGTAGAGCGGCAGCGTGGCCGCCGGCTCGCCCAGCCCGGCCCCGCCCAGGCTAGCGGGCAGCACTGCCGTGAGCAGGCCGGCCTTGTGCAGCCAGCGCATTTCCTGGCTCGGAAAGCCGCCCACTTCGTCGGTGGCGGCGGCCTGGGTCAGCAGGCGCGGGGCTAGCTGGGCGGCGGCGGCCACGCAGCTGGCCGGGGTGGCGGGCGGCGCAGAAAGGCTGAGCGTTTCGGCAGCAGCCGGGGAAGTAGGGCGGTCGGTGGGCGAGAAATCAGTCATCAGGAGAGCAGCGGGCGCAAACGGGTAAGTATAGTATAACCCCAAACGCCACCATTGAGTTGCCGAGCTTAGGCAGCGGCTAGCGCGCAGCTTTTTAAAAAAAGGCCCGCTAGCCCCGCCGGGCCGGCCTACCTTTGCAGCGCCAAACCCTTACCGCGGTTGGCCGGGTAGGGGCGAGGCAGCTTTTTGCACTCCGCACAGCATCGAACCCCCTAAATTTTCCCTGCCAATGTCCGCCGCCCGTCCTATTCGCGCCGCCCTGCTTTCCGTGTACCACAAAGACCGGCTGGCCCCGCTGGTTGCCACGTTGCGCCGCCTCGGCGTCACGCTCTACTCCACGGGTGGTACCCAGCAGTTTCTCGAAGAGCAAGGTGCCGAAGTAACTGCCGTCGAAGACCTCACCGGCTTCCCCGAGGTATTCGGGGGTCGTGTTAAAACGCTGCACCCCAAAGTATTCGGTGGTATTCTGCACCGCCGCCACGAGGCCGGCGACCTGGCCCAGGCCGAGCAGCACGGCATTCCGCCCATCGATTTGGTGGTGGTTGACCTCTATCCTTTTGAGGAAACCGTGGCTAGCGGTGCCCCCGAGCAGGACGTGATTGAGAAAATCGACATCGGCGGCATTTCGCTGCTGCGCGCCGCCGCCAAAAACTACCGCGACGTACTCGTGCTAAGCTCGCGCGACCAATACGAGGCCGTGACCGAACTGCTCGAAAAAACCAACGGCAGCCCCAGCCTCGACGACCGCCGCCACTACGCCGCCGCCGCTTTTGCCACCACCAGCCACTACGACACCGAGATTTTTAAGTACGTGAGCCAGGGCACGGGTCTGGAAAAAGCTAGTGCTGCGCCCGCTAGCCCCCAAGGCCCCGCCACCCCGCTGCGCTACGGCGAAAACCCCCACCAGGCCGGTGCGTTCTACGGCGACCTCACGGCGCTTTTCGACCAGTTGCACGGCAAGCAGCTGAGCTACAATAACCTCGTGGACGTGGACGCCGCCGTGCAGCTCATGCGCGAGTTTCCGGCCGACGGCGCGCCCGCCGTGGCCATCCTCAAGCACACCAATGCCTGCGGCGTGGCCCAGGCGGCTAGCCTGCCCGAGGCCTACACCAACGCCCTGGCCTGCGACCCGGTGTCGGCCTTCGGTGGCGTTATCATCATGAACAAGGAGGTGGACCTGGCCACGGCCCAGGAGCTGAACAAGCTGTTTTTCGAGGTGCTCATCGCGCCCAGCTTCGCTGCCGATGCGCTGCCGGTGCTGCAAAGCAAGAAAAACCGCATTCTGCTAAAGCAGAAGCCGGTTGAGTTTCCGACCAAGCTGGTGAAGACGCTCCTCAACGGCCTCATCGAGCAGGACGCGGATTTGCAGATTGAAACGGCGCCTGACTTCCGCACCGTTACCGAATCGGCCCCGACCAGCGACGAAGTAGCCGCCCTGGAATTTGCCAACAAAATCTGCAAGCACACCAAGAGCAACACCATCGTGCTGGCCCGCCCCGGCCAGCTGCTAGCCTCCGGCGTGGGTCAAACCTCGCGCGTGGATGCCCTGCGCCAGGCCATTGAAAAAGCCGCTAGCTTCGGCTTCGACTTGCAGGGCGCCGTGATGGCTTCGGACGCGTTTTTCCCGTTTCCCGACTGCGTCGAAATTGCGGCCCAGGCCGGCGTGCGCGCCGTGGTGCAGCCCGGTGGCTCCATCAAGGACCAGGATTCGATTGATGCCTGCAACCGGCTCGGGATGGCGATGGTGCTCACGGGCGTGCGCCACTTCAAGCACTAGGCGCCGCGCTGCGGCACGGCGTTGCCCTAATACCCTGATTCTAGGTTTTATATAAGAAAAGGCACCGGACGGCCCACCAGGCTACCGGTGCCTTTTTCGTGCGCTACCAGATGAAAATGCGGCCTACGTGCGTTGTGGCTGCATGTGGCCTAGCGGGCCAAAAGGTATTCTGACGCCGGATTTCAAATGCGGCTTAGTTCTATTGTACCTTTGTTTCTTGCTAACGCTTCCTATTCCTGGCTAAGCTAACTCAATGGGGTTCTTCAATTTTCTGACCAGCGACATTGCCATTGACCTGGGCACTGCCAACACGCTAATCATTCATAATGACAAGATTGTGGTGGACGAGCCGAGCATTATTGCTAAGGACCGCACCACCAACAAAGTCATCGCGGTGGGTACCAAGGCCCAGCAGATGCACGAAAAAACCCACGATAATATCAAAACCATTCGGCCGCTGAAGGATGGGGTAATTGCCGACTTCCACGCCGCCGAAGAAATGATAAAGGGCCTCATCCGGCTCATCGATACCCGCAACCGCCTGTTTCAGCCCTCGCACCGCATGGTTATCTGCATTCCGAGCGGCATTACGGAAGTGGAAAAGCGCGCCGTGCGCGACTCGGCCGAGCACGCCGGGGCCAAGGAAGTCTGGATGATTCAGGAGCCGATGGCCGCTGCCATCGGCATCGGCATCGACGTGGAGCAGCCCGTGGGCTCGATGATTATCGACATCGGGGGCGGCACCACCGAGATTGCGGTTATCGCCCTCTCGGGCATCGTGTGCGACCAGTCGATTAAGACGGCCGGCGACGTGTTCAACCAGGACATTCTCGATTACATGCGCCGGCAGCACAACCTGCTTATCGGCGAGCGCGCGGCCGAGCGCATTAAAATCGAAGTGGGCGCGGCCCTCACTGAGCTCGACGTGACGCCGCCCGACTACGAAGTGCGCGGCCGCGACCTGATGACGGGCATCCCGAAAGTTATCAAGGTAACGTCGTCGGAAATCGCCATCGCCCTCGATAAATCGGTAGCCAAAATCGAGGAAGCCGTGCTCAAGGCGCTGGAAATCAGCCCGCCCGAGCTGTCGGCCGACATTTACGAAAACGGCATCCACCTCACCGGCGGCGGCGCCCTGCTGCGCGGCCTCGACAAGCGCCTGGCCGCCAAAACCAAGCTGCCCATCCACATTGCCGAAGACCCGCTACGCGCCGTGGTGCGCGGCACCGGCAAGGCTATCAAGGACATTCAGGGCTTCCGGGGCGTACTCTTAACTTAATCCTTAGCTGTCATGCTGACGAAGGAAGCATCTTGCCAGGGTAGGATTAGTTTGACTTACTAATTTAACCTTGGCAAGATGCTTCCTTCGTCAGCATGACAACCATGTATGCGTAATCTCATCGCGTTTCTGCTGCGCTTCCAGGGGGTCATGCTCTTTGTGCTGCTGGAGGTGGTGAGCCTGTTTTTGTTCGTTACCAACAGTTCGTACCAACGGGCGGCGTTCTTCAACTCAGCCAATACCTACGCGGGCACGCTGCTGGCCCGCCGCACCCAGGTCACGGATTATTTTCGGCTCGATGAGCTGAATAAACAGTTGCTGGCCGATAACGCGCAACTGCGCCAGCAGCTATACCCGCCCGATTTTACGCGCCGCCAAGCTGACTCGCTGCCGGTGGGCCGCGATACGCTGGGGCACATCATTTACCGCCACCTGCGGCCCGACCCTAGCCAAGCGCTGGCCGTTGGCGCTGCGGGGCTTTCGGCGAAGCCTGGCAAAACCAGTGTGCCGGCCCGCCCCGATACCCTGTTGCTGGGTGGCGCCAAGCTGGCCACCCACGATGCGGAGTACCCACTAGTGCCGGCCAGGGTGCTCAATAACTCGCTGCGCGCCGTGGACAACTACCTGACTCTGAATGTAGGCACCGCCGATGGCGTGCAGCCGGGGCTAGGGGTGCTGAGCGCGGGCGGGGTGGTGGGCCAAGTAAAATCGGCCAGCGAGCACTACGCTACGGTTTTCTCACTGCTGCACTCGAAGATGGCGGTGGCGGCCAAAATAAAGCGCGACGGTACCTTTGGCAGTGTGAAATGGCCCGGTGAAGATTACAGCCACGCGCTGCTCGACTACATTCCGCGCCAGAACCGCCTGGCGGTGGGCGACTCGGTGGTGACTTCGGGCTACAATGCCATTTTCCCGGAGGGCGTATTTGTGGGCACCGTGGAGTCGTTTGTGAAGGAGCCGGACAAGAATTTCTGGACCGTGCACCTGCGGCTGGGGGTCGATTTCAGCCGCCTCACTTACGTGTACGTGGTGCACAACCGCCCCCGCACCGAGCGCGACTCGCTCGAAACGGCCCTCACCGCGCCCGAGCCCGCCCCGGTTAAGCCGGCCAAACAACCCACCCGCCCCCGCCGATGAGTGTGCTAGGGGTGCTTGTGCGGCAATTGCTGCGGTTTGGGCTGTATGCCGGCATGCAGGTGCTTATAGTGGGGCAGCTGCCGCCGCTTTTTGGGCTCGGGTGGTGCTTTTTTTACCTGGGGTTTGTGCTGTTTTTACCGTTGAGCACGCCCATTTCCTTGCAGCTGCTGCTAGGCTTTGGCATGGGGCTAGCCATGGATATCAGCTACGATACCGGGGGGCTGCACGCCGCTGCCGCCGTGCTGCTAGCCTACCTGCGCCCCTGGGTGCTGCGCCTGCTCACGCCCCGCGATGGCTACGACGCCCAAGACACCGTAAACGTGCACCAGATGGGCTGGCAGTGGTTTTTGGTGTACCTGCTGCTGCTGGTGAGCCTGCACCACGTGGTGTATTTCTTTCTGGAGCTCGGCTCGTTTCAGCACCCGCTACGCACGCTGGGGCGAGTGGGGGTGAGTATCTTGTTTACAAGCACTGCGCTGCTGATTGTGCAACTGCTGTTCTTCCCAGTACGCCGCAGCCGCAGCTAGGTCAGGTTAGCGGGGCTAGCGGCGAAGTGCTCTTGTACAAAAGCCTGGGCATAGGGTTTGACTTGGTCGCGCACAGTCCGAAATTGCTGCATACTTTCTTCCTCACTGCCCGTAGCCCTGGCCGGGTCGGGAAAATTATGATGCAGTTTTTTGGCCGTGGAAGGAAAAACCGGACACACCTCGTTGGCGTGGTCGCACACGGTGAGCACGTAGGCGAACGGCACGGCGGCGTACTCGTCCACGTGGTTGCTGGTGTGGTGGGCAATGTCGAGGCCATCCTCGGCCATCACGCGCACGGCGCGGGGGTTGAGGTCGTGCGTTTCGACGCCGGCCGAGTACACGGTGGCGCGCTCGCCCAGTAGCTGTTGAAGGTAACCGTGCAGCAGTTGGCTGCGGCACGAATTGCCGGTGCACAGCACCAGAATATTCTGATTAGTAGCCATAAAGAGAAGTAGCGCGGGCTTTTAGCCCGCCAGTGAAACCATAAGCCGCAAGCTGCCAGGCCCGCGCTAAGAGTACCAGCGGCGACGTAGCCAGAAGGCCACATTGACCAAGGCAATGAGCGCCGGCACCTCAATCAGCGGCCCGATAACCCCCGCAAACGCCTGCCCCGAATTGAGCCCAAACACGCCGATAGCTACCGCAATGGCCAGCTCGAAATTGTTGCCAGTAGCCGTGAAGGCCACCGATACATTCTCGGCGTAGCTCGCGCCCAGGTATTTGCCCGCCGCAAAGCTGAGCCCGAACATGAGCCCGAAATACAGGGCTAGCGGCAGCGCAATGCGCAGCACATCGAACGGAATCTGCACTATCAGTTCGCCTTTTAAGCTGAACATCAAGATAATGGTGAGTAGAAGCGCGATGAGCGTAACCGGGCTAATGGCCGGAATGAACACTTGCTCGTACCAGGCGTCGCCCTTGAGGCGGCGCAGCCCTAGCCGCGACAGCAACCCGGCCGCAAACGGCACGCCCAGGTACAGCAGCACGCTCGGCGCAATGTCGCCGATGCCCAGATGCACGGCGTAGCCCTTCAGCCCGAAATAAGGCGGCAGCATGGTGATAAACAGCCAGGCCAATACGCTGTAAAACAGCACTTGAAAGATAGAATTGAGTGCTACCAGCCCGGCGGCATATTCGCGGCTGCCGTCGGCCAGGTCGTTCCAGACCAGCACCATGGCAATGCAGCGCGCAATGCCGATGAGGATGAGGCCCATCATGTAGTCGGGCTTGTCGGGCAGCAGCCAGATGGCCAGGAAAAACATCAACAGCGGGCCGATTAGCCAGTTGAGTACCAGCGACAAGCCGATGATGCGCACGTTGCGAAACACGGTGGGCAGCTGCTCAACCTTCACCTTGGCCAGCGGTGGGTACATCATCAGGATAAGGCCCAGGGCTAGCGGCACGTTTATGGTGCCCACCGACAGGCTATTGACGGCCCGGCCCATGCCCGGCACTAAGTAGCCCAGGGCCACGCCGAGCGCCATCGCCAAAAAAATCCAGAGCGTGAGGCCCCGGTCGAGGCCCGACAGCTTGCGCTGCGCCACGGCCACCGGCTGCGCCGGCAGAATACTGTTGTCCATGAAGTAGTTACTAGAAAAAAATCAGGCGCCCACCACGGCGCTGCGGCGCTCCAGCAGCAGTGTGTCGTGCCACTGCCCGCGCAATTGGCCAATGCGCTCGCGCCGCCCCACCGTGCGAAAACCCTGGCTGGCATGCAAGGCCAGGCTAGCCACGTTTTCGGGAAAAATACCGGCTTGTAGCGTCCACAGGCCGTGCTGTTCCGACTCATCCACCAGGGCGGCCAGCAACTGCCGGCCTACGCCCTGGCCCCACGCCTCGGCCGCGGTGTAGATGCTTACCTCGGCCACGCCCGCGTACACGCAGCGGCTCGACACCGGCGAGAGCGCCGCCCAGCCCAGCACCTGCCCGGCCGCATCGGTGGCTACTAACCGGGAGTGGGGCAGGTGGCCGGCGTTCCAGGCCTCCCAGCCAGGGGCCTCGGTAGTGAAGGTGGCTTGGCCAGTAGCCATGCCGGCCTCGTAAATGGCCCGCACGACTGGCCAGTGCGCCGCCACCAGCGGCTGCATGAGTAGGGGAGGACCAGCCATTAGCGTAGCAATCTACTGGCGAAAATGGGCTAGCAGCACCCGCCGCCCGGCGTGCAGCTAGCGGTTTGCAACTGGGGTAGCGCCAGGCTGAAGCAGGGAATGCCGCAGGCATCCTGCGCCAGGCAGGCCGTTTGCTTGGGCGTGAGCAGGAAATCGGTGCCATCGAAGGCCAGGCCAAACTGGCCAATCGTGGCTTGTTGGTACGCTACTTCAATTTCCAGGTCTTCGCTGCCCAAAATGCGCTCGGAGAGCTGCAAAATTTGCAGGAATTTTCGCGGTGCTAGCCGGTGGTCGTAGTCGCCGGCCTCCCAGAGCTGGAAATTGGCCACGGTTTCGCGGCGCTCCACGCCACCGCAATCGATAAAGTGCTTGGTCACCAGGCCCACTTCCGTTACGTGGAAGTGGCTAGGTAGGGCCGTGCCATCGGGCAGGCGGAAGCCGATGGCCGTGAGCCCGGCCAGGGCCTGCTTCATTTCGGAAATGCGCATGGTGATAATGGAAAAGGTGAAAAGATTAGCAGCCGCAGGCATCGGCCGGCCCGCAGGCGGGGCTAGCGGTAGCCGCGTCGAAAAACGCCAGAAACTGCGCCCGCACCTGCGCCAGCAGCGTCGTATTGAGGCAGTAGCACACGGTGAGGCCGTCGATTTCGCCACGTATCAGGTCCAGCGCCTTCAACTCCTGCAAATGCTGAAAAACGGTGGTGCGCGCCAGCGGCAGCTCGGCGGCAATGTCGCCCGAGATGCAGGTGGTTTTGCTGGCCAGTAGCTGCACAATGGCGATGCGTGCCGGGTGGGCCAGCGCCTTGGCCACGCGGGCCAGCTGCTGCTGCTCGGCGGTGAAGGCGTCGGTTTTAGCGTGGGACATGGGGTAGTGATAACTATGTCGCAAACCTACGACATACTATGACGTATTCATGCGACACAGTTGAAAAGTAATTTAGGGGCTTCACGCCTAGAGAATTGGCTGCGCGGTGCCGTAGGGTAGGAGCGGCTGGCTAGGCGCACCGTGTGCAGTTGGCGTGGTTCTGGCATCTTTGAGGCGATAACCCCGGCCATGCGGCCCGTACCTATGCGCTACTTCCTGCTTTTCTGCTGCTTGCTGATGACTGCTTTTCTCGCCGACTCGGCGGCCCCGGGGTCGCCCTCGCCCTACGCCGCGCAGTGGAAAAAAATTGACGCTTTGCTCGGTAAGGAGCAAACTGCCAGCGCCGCGCCGCTGGTCGAGCAGCTCTACCAGCAGGCCAAAAAGGAGCAGAATACACCGGCCTACGTGCGGGCGCTGCTTTATAAAATCAGGCTGCTCGAAAGCAAGGAGAATGATGCCGACGAAAAGGCAATCGCCCTGCTGGAAAAGGACTTGAAAACGGCGCAGTTTCCGGCCCGGCCCATCTTGCACTCGCTGCTAGGGGGCTTGTACAGTGCGTATTACAACGAGCACCGCTACCAGCTCTACGAGCGCACCAACGGCGCGGCGCCCACCACCGACGCGGCCACGCCCGGCCGGGCCGACGGCGGCACCAGCCTCGCCACCTGGGATGCCGGCCGGCTAGGCGCCGCCATTGTGCGCCACTACTACCAGTCGGTAGAAGACGAGCCGGCCCGCCAGCTCAAAACCACCCTGGCCGACCTCGGCGACCTGGCCACTGGCGGCGACGCCGAGGGCCGTGCCCTGCGCCCCTCGCTGTATGACCTGCTGGCCCAGCGCGCCATCGCGGGCCTGCAAAACCAGGAATTGTACATCACGAGACCCGAGCAGCAGTTTCAACCCGCTGACCCCAAGTTGTTTGGGAGTGCCCAGGAGTTTGCCGCGCTGCGCCTGCTGGCGCCCGATGCCGACTCGCTCAACGGCCCGCTGCACGCGCTGCACCTGTTGCAGCGCCTCACGGCCTCGCGCCAGCAGCTAGCCCCGCAAAACCCCGCTGCCCTGGCCGATATCGACTTGCAGCGCCTCGATTATTTGCGCAGCCTCACCCAGGGCACCGACCTGGCTAGCCAGTACGAGCCCGCGCTGGCGCGCATGGCCGAGGCATATAAGGCGCTGCCCATCAGCACCGAGTTTATTGCCCGGCAGGCCGAGGCCCGGCGCGCCGCCAGCGACAACGTAGCCGCCGTAGCCCGCACGCGGGCGGCTGAGGTGCGCTTCCCCAAATCGCGCGGCGCGGCGCGGGCCCGGCAACTGCGGGCCAGCATCGAGCAGCCCGAGCTGGCGTTTTCGGCCGCCGATGTGGTAGTGCCCGGCCAGCCCTGGCGCCTCGACCTCACGGCCCGCAACTTGACCGCAGTGCACGCCTGGGCCTATCGAATTACCACGAAAGAGTGGCAGCGGGGCACTGGCTTTGATGGTCAGGACTGGACGATAGCCAAGCGCTTTGCCCGCGCCTTGAAGGCCGCACCGGCCGCCACCTGGGCCGTGCCGCTGCCCGCTAGCCCCGCCGATTACAAGGAGCAGAAGCTAGCGGCGGCCGGCGCGGCGCTGCCGGCTGGCTACTACCTCATTTTCGTTAGCAACAAGGCCCGGCTCTCGACTGACCCAACGGCAAAGTCAGCGCCGGCCGGCACTGTCACGGCCTGGGGCTTGCTAGGGGCTAGCCGACTAAGCTTGGTGCACCGCGTTAATGGAGACACTGATAATACTGTCTTGCTACTGCTTGACCGGGCTAGCGGCGCGCCGCTGGCGGGAGTAAAAAATCAGGCTGCGTATAACGTCTATAACCGTCAGAAGCAGCGCGACGACCGTTACCTGGGCGACGTGCTAGCGACCAGCGCCACTGGCGAGGTCGAATTGCCCACCCTCAACAAAGCCACTGCTACGCTCGGCAATGAGCAGCTGAGTGGCGTGCATTCGTGGCTGGGCCGCGACACGTTGTTGACGTCCCCAGGCGGCTACTATGGTCCTGGCCGCCTCAACAAATCGGAGCCGCCGCAGCGGCGCGCGTTTCTCTTCACCGACCGCGCCATTTACCGGCCGGGCCAGGCGCTGTATTTCAAAGGCATTCTGACCCAAAGCCTCGGCGGCAAGGCTAGCCTGCTTACCGGCCATTCCGTGAGCCTGCGCCTTGTGGACGTGAACAGCCAGACTGTGCAAACGCTCACGTTCACCACCTCTGACTTCGGCTCTTTCAACGGTTCGTTGGTGCTGCCTACCGGCCTGCTAAATGGCGAGATGCAGCTGCAAACCGACGACGGCAGCCTGGCCTTCGCGGTGGAGGACTACAAGCGGCCGACCTTTTTGGTGACGCTCGACTCGGTGCCCGGCCGGCCGCAATTTGGCCAGCCGCTTACTATAAATGGCCGTGCCCGCGCCTACGCTGGCCAGGCCACCGACGGGGCTAGCGTAAAGTACCGCATCACGCGCACCGAGCTACGGCCCTTAATTGGCTATGGGCCCGGCGAGCGCGGCGTGTACCAGCCCCACCAGATACCCGGCATCCGTCGGGAAATTGCGCATGGCACCACCACCACCGATGCGGAGGGCCGCTTTGCTATCACCTTCACGCCGCCGCTGGTGGCCGGCCAGCCGGGCCGGAGCCGCTGGGAGCCGGGCTATCTCTTTGAGCTAACTGCCGACGTGACCGACGCGGCCGGCGAAACCCGCACCGGCACCCGCAATGTGCTAATGGGCCGCAACCCCCTCAGCCTGCGCTTAGCCGGCCCCGAGCAGGCCGATAAAGCCAAGCTGCCCGCCTTCACGCTGCTCGGCACCAATGCCACCGGCGAGCCACTGCCCGCCACCGGCACCCTGCGCCTGCTAGCCCGCCGCTACCGCCCCAACCCGGCCGGCGTGCCCGGCCCCGCCCCCCAAACGGCGGCCGACGAGCTGCCCGCCGAGCTCGTCAAAACCCTACCCTTCGACACGAAGGCCAGCCCGGTGCTCGACCTGCGCGCCGCCCTGGCTAGCCTGCCCACCGGCCGCTACCGCCTCGAAGCCCAGGCTGCCGGCGCCGACTCGGCCCGCGCCAGCCTCGACTTCACGCTCTTCGACTCGGGCGCCGCCACCGTGCCCTTCGCTACGCCCGATTGGTTTGTGGCCCTCGCCGATACCGTGGCACCCGGCCAGCCCGCCGCTATGCTACTCGGCAGCAGCGCGGCCGACGCCCGCATCCTGCTCGAAGTAGAGCGCGGCGGCCAGCTGCTGCGCCACGAGTGGCTAACTCTGAAAGCCGGCGAGCAGCGCCGGCTAGCCCTCGAAAGCGGCCTGGCCGACGCCCGCGGCCCGCTCTACATCCACACCACGCAGGTGCGCGACGGCCGCCTCTACCGCCACGATGCCACCGTGCGGGTGGCCGAGGCGCCCCAGCCGCTGCAACTGTCCCTCGCCACCTTCCGCGACCGGCTAGCCCCCGGCCAGCGCGAAACCTGGCGCCTCACCATCCGCCAGGCCAACGGCCGCCCCGCCGATGCCGAGCTGCTCGCCACGCTCTATGACCAGAGCCTGGATGTGTTTCGGCCGCACAGTTTTGAGCGGCTGGATTTTGGGGGTAATTATTTCCCGGCGCGGTTTGGCTGGCAGGGGGATTTTGGGGGAGTGAGTTCGGAATCTTACGCTACTACGAATGATGGTCCAGGGCCAAAAGATATCAATTATCCAAAGCTGAATGACTGGCTCTTATTTGAAACGAGTGCTGAACGATTCGTGCGTCATTCGTTGGCTGGTAGGGTATCAGGTGTAGCCTTAAGAAGCGTCCGAATGAATGCCATGCCTGCACCGATGGCCTCAGCAACCGGAGGGGTAACTAGGGGTAATGAGGAGGTTCCTGACCAAGAGGAATTGAAGGGAAAGCGTGGCGATTATGCTGATACTGTTTCTGGTGCCTTTGGCAACGGCACCCAGCGAAAGCCCGCCGCCCCCGACCTCAGCACCATCGCTGCCCGCCGCGACTTCCGCGAAACGGCCTTCTGGCAGCCCGCCCTGCGCACCGACAAAAACGGCGACGTTGTGCTCGAATTTCAGATGCCCGAGGCCGTGACGCGGTGGCAGCTGCTGGCCCTGGCCCACGACCGCAGCCTGCACACCGGCCAGCTGGCCCGCCAGCTCGTGACGCAGAAGGAAATCCAACTCACGCCCAACGCCCCGCGCTTCTTGCGGCCCGGCGACACGTTCACCTTCCCCGCCAGGTTCTCCAACCTCACCGACCACGCCACCAGCGGCACGGCCCAGCTATTTTTGCTCGACGCCGCCACCGGCCAGGATATCACCAGCCAGCTCCTCAAAGGCCCGGCCCAACTGCCCGTGAGCGCCGCCGCGCACCAAAGCACCGCGCTAGGGTGGGAGCTGAGCCTGCCCGCCGACTTCGCCCCCGTGGCCGTGACCTACCGTGTGGTAGCCCAAACTGAAGGGAAGGCAGTGGAAGCCGCCAGTGCCGAGACTAAGAAGCGCAAGCAAGCCAAGGATTCAGGCAAGAAGAGCCAGTCGGTAAGCTACTCCGATGGCGAGGAAAACACCCTGCCTGTACTACCCAACCGCATTCTCATCACCGAGAGCCTGCCGCTGCCCCTGGCTGGCCCCGGCACCCGCGAGTTTGAGCTAAAGAAGCTCACGAGCACCGCTAGCCCCACGCGGCGCAACTACTCGCTCACGCTGGAACTGACGGCCAACCCCGCCTGGTACGCCGTGCAGAGCCTGCCGTACCTCATGGAGTACCCCTACGAGTGCTCCGAGCAAACCTTCAGCCGCCTCTACGCCAACCTGCTGGCCGCCCAGATTCTCAAGGCCAACCCGCGCTTCAAAACTGTGCTGGCCGAGTGGACGCGCCAGGCCCAGAGCGGCACCGCCGCCCAGCAAAATGCCCTCACCAGCAAGCTCGCCCAAAACCAGGAGCTGAAAAATATCCTGCTGCAAGAAACTCCCTGGGTGCGCGACGCCCAGGGCGAAACCGCCCGGCTAGCCCGCCTCAGCACCTTGTTTGACGAGGCGCGCCTCAAAGCCGAAATTGCTCGCACCCTGGCCAAGCTGGCGGCCATGCAGCTACCCGACGGCTCGTTTCCGTGGTTTGAGAAGATGCCCGCCGACCGCTATATCACCCAGCTCATCGTGGCGGGCTTCGGCAAGCTGCAAAAGCTCGGTGCTTTCGATGCCAGCCAGGACGACGCCGCCCGCCAGATTTTGCAGCACGCCCTGCACTACCTCGACGGCGCCCTGGCCAAAGACTACGCCGAGCTGCGCCGACAAAAAGCTGTGAAGCTGGCCGATAATCACCTCGGCGACCTCGAAATTCAGGCGCTCTACGCCCGAAGCTTCTGGCTAGCCCAGCCCGTAGCCGCCCAGGCCAAGCCGGCCTACGCCTACTACCGCACCCAGGCCGCCAGCTACTGGGCCAGTCGCACCCGCTATCTGCAAGCGCAACTCGCGCTAGCCCTGTTTCGCGAGAATAAGGCCGCGCCCGCCGCCCAGAATATCCTGCGGGCGCTGGCCGAAAACGCCTTGCACAGCCCCGAACTAGGCATGTACTGGAAAGACGTGACCAGCGGCTACTACTGGCGTGAGGCCCCCGTCGAAACCCAGGCCACGCTCATCGAAGCCTTCGACGAAATCAAAAACGACCAGAAGTCAGTCGATGAGCTGAAGCTCTGGCTGCTGGCCCACAAGCACACCCACAGCTGGGAAAGCACCCGCGCCACTGCCGATGCCTGCTACGCCCTGCTACTGCGCGGCACCAACTGGCTAGCCCCCGCCCCGCCGGTGCAGGCGACGGTGGGCGGCCAAGCCATCAAGCCCGAGGCCACGCAGGCCGGCACTGGCTACTACAAAACCAGCTGGCCCGCCGCCGAAATTCAGCCTGCCCAGGGCAAAGTCACCGTTACTAAAGCCGACGCCGGCCCGGCCTGGGGCGCGCTCTACTGGCAGTATTTCGAAGACCTGGACAAGGTGACGCCCGCCGCCTCGCCGCTCAGCATCGAGCGCCAGCTCTACCGCGAAACCCGCACCGCCGCCGGCCCGCAACTCGAAAAAATCACGACCGCCACGCCCCTGCGCGTGGGCGACGCCCTGGTGGTGCGCCTGGTGCTGCGCACCGACCGCGCCCTCGAATACGTGCACCTCAAAGACCAGCGCGCCGCCGGCCTGGAGCCCATAAACCAGCTCAGCGGCTATAAGTACCAGGCCGGGCTAGGGTACTACGAGAGCCCGCGCGACGCGGCCACCAACTTCTTCCTGAGCGAGGTGCCGCGCGGTACCCACGTCTTCGAGTACCGGCTGCGGGCTAGCCAGGCCGGAAATTTTTCGGGCGGCCTCAGCCAGGTGCAGTGCCTGTATGCACCCGAGTTTGGGGCTACTTCGGCGGGCCAGCGGCTCGCCATTGCTCCGCACTAATGTGGCTTGGCAGCTTCTGAAAACAGAATTTGCCCAGAATTTGGCCCTTGGCTGGGGGTGGGGCTAGCTTGGCCGCGCGCCCAGCCCGCCGGGCCCTGGCGCGGCGGCCGGGCTAGGGGTCCAGCTTGTGCGGGTGGCTGGTGAGGACTATTTTTGTTCTTCTTAAATTATTCAGTAAGTTATTGATGAGGAAGCTAGTTGTTCTACTTGCCCTGTCGCTGAGCACCTCGGCGGCCTGGGCCCAAGCCGAAAAAGCCCAAGTCGTTACGAAGCTGCCTGGTGAGGAAAGACTCAGTACCCGCGAGCGTGCCGAGCGCGATTTTCTGATGCCGGTGCGCCGCAAAAAGGCCGCCGAGCTCGTGAAACCCACGGCCTCGGCCGAGCAGCTGGCCACCGCCGCGCCCGAAATCGACGCCACGGCCCACTACAGCGAGGCCGCCGCCGACCCCCGCACCGAGGAGGTAGCCACTATTGCCCACGAAACCAGCACTGCTAGCCGCCGTGCCGCCCGCCGGGCTCGCCTGCGGGCCATCGAGCGGGCCGAAGAGCGCGCCGCCGAAGCCCGCGCCGAGCGCCGGGCCGCCGCCCGCCGCACCACCAGCAAGGCTAGCAAAAGCAGTAAATCGGCTAAAGCCAGCAAATCCACAAAATCAACGAAAGCCAGCCGCGCCAAAGAGGCCCGCGAAGCCAAGCGCAGCAAGGCTACCCACAAGGCAACTTCGGCCAAGCGCACCACCGGCACCAAAGCCAGCAGCCGCAGCAAAAAAGCCGCCGCGCACCCCGCCAAAAAGGCTACGGTGAAAAAGGTAGCCCATCGCCCCGCCACCAAAGTGAAGACCAAAGCCAAAACCAAGGCCGCTACCACCAAGCACAAGCGCCGCCGCTAGGCCCGCATAATTAAAAAAAGCCCGGCTGCCAAGCCGGGCTTTTTTTGTGGGGTAAGCTTTAGCTTGCCGGTCGTAGCAAAGGCAAGCTAAAGCTTACCCTATACTGCTTACTCGCCGGTGCCGGCTACGCGCACCACCAGGCCGTCGAGGTTGGGGGCGAGGCGAATCTGGCAGCTCAGGCGGCTGGTTTCGTGCAGCACGGGCAGCGTGTCGAGCATGGCCCACTCGTCGTCGCTGGGCTCGGGCAGGGGCGGGCCGGCTAGTATTTCTACGTGGCAGGTGGCGCACAGCGCCATGCCGCCGCAGGTGGCCTGGATGGGGTAGTCGCTGGCCTTGAGTAGCTCCATCAAGCTCAGGCCCATGTCGGTGGGGCCTTCCAGCTCGCGCCGCTGGCCGGGCGCCTCTTCTACGTAAATGCGAATGTCGCTCATGGAATAATTAAAAATTAAAAATGAGAAATTAAAAACAGGCTAAGCCAGAAGCCACCAGTCTTTAATTTCTCATGTCTAATTCACTAAAGGGACGGTGCCCCGTTTACTGTGGTGTACTTGAGGGTGTATTTCTTATCGGGGTAGATGTACTTGAACGCGCCCTGGCACATGAGCGCCGCCTCGTGGAAGCCGCACAAGATGAGCTTGAGCTTGCCGGGGTACGTGTTGATGTCGCCGATGGCGTACACGCCGGGCAGCGAGGTACTGTAGTCTTCGGTGTTCACCAGCACGGCATCGTCGGTGAGGTCGAGGTTCCACTCGCCGATGGGGCCTAGCTTGGGCGTGAGGCCGAAGAGGGGCACAAAGGCATCGACCGGTACGGTTTCGGCCTGGCCGTTATTGCCCGTGATGGTTACGTGTTGCAACATCTCATCGTCGCCGTGCAGGTGCGTTACGTTGGAGCTGAGCACGAGCTTGATTTTGCCGGCTTCGTGCAGCTTCTGCACCTTTTCGGCCGAGTCGGCGGCGCCGCGGAAGGTGGTGCCGCGGTGCACCAGCGTTACTTCGCTAGCCACGTTGGCCAGGAAATTGGTCCAGTCGAGGGCCGAGTCACCGCCGCCGGCAATCACGATTTTCTTATCGCGGAAGTGCTCGGGGTCGCGCACCATGTAGTGCACGCCGCGGCCACCCTCGAAGCGCTCGAGGCTATCCACGACCGGCTTGCGCGGCTCAAACGACCCTAGCCCACCCGCGATGGCCACGGCCTTGCACTGAATCTCGGTGCCGTCGGTGGTGTAGAGCTGAAACGAGCCGTCGTCGAGCTTGGCAAAGCGCTCCACACGCTCGCCCAGGGTGAAGGTGGGGTGGAAGGGCGCGATTTGCTTCATGAGGTTATCGACCAGGTCGCCGGCCAAAATCTCGGGGTAGCCCGGGATGTCGTAAATCGGCTTTTTGGGATAAATCTCGGAGAGCTGCCCGCCCGGCTGGGGCAGGGCGTCTACCACGTGGCAGCGCAGCTTGAGGAGTCCGGCTTCAAAAACGGCAAACAGGCCCACCGGGCCAGCCCCGATGATGCAGATATCAGTGGAAATTACAGCGGCCATTCAGGAGGGAAAAGCGTGAGTCTTTAGAATGATTACAAAGATACGGCCGCCCCGCCGGGGTAGGCGGGCGCGAACCAGATTGTTCACAAAATCATTAAGGTGCGGTCGAGCTTAATAACAATTGGGCAACCAAGAAGATTCTGGCCGGCCTGAACTTTGCAGACTGGTACCAAACCGTTTTTTTCTCCCTTCTTTCTTTTTCCACAGGTTTTTATGAAGGCTACCTACTTCCGCCTTGGCAGCAGCGCGCTGCTGCTGGCGCTGGCCGCCGCTTGCTCGCCGCTAGGCCAGCGCACCGCCCCAGCCCCCACCAGCACCGCCTACGCCGATGCCACGGCCACCCGCGACGCCAACCTGGCGCTGGGCAACCCGAGCGGCGCCACGGCCGACGCCACCAACTACCCCAACAACTACCTGCTCAGCAAGAGCCAGTACACCCTGAGCTATAGCCGCGACCAGGGCAAGCCCAACTGGGTAAGCTGGCACCTGAGCTCGGCCTGGCTGGGCAGCACCGGCCGGCAGGATAATTTTGCGGCCGATGCCACCCTGCCCAGCTCGTGGTACCGCGTGAGCAGCAGCAGCTACACCGGCTCGGGCTTCGACCGGGGCCACAACTGCCCCAGTGCCGACCGCACCGGCTCGGTGGCCGACAACTCGGCTACCTTTCTTATGACCAACATGATGCCCCAGGCCGCCACCAACAACCAGCAGACCTGGGCGGGCCTCGAAAACTACTGCCGCACGCTCGTGAGCGCCGGCAATGAGCTCTACATCATCGCTGGCAGCTACGGCAAGGGTGGCACCGGCGTGAACGGCTACGCCACTACCATCGACCAGGGCCGCGTAACCGTGCCCAGCAATTGCTGGAAAGTGGTAGTGGTGCTGCCCGTGGGCACCTCCGACGTGAGCCGCATCACGAGCAGCACCCGCGTAATTGCCGTGAACATGCCCAATACCACCGCCATCGGTACCAGCTGGGGCAGCTACCGCACCAGCGTCGATGCCATCGAAAACGCCACGGGCTACAACCTGCTTTCGGCCGTGTCGAGCACCATCCAAAGCACCATCGAGTCGAGAACCG
>Ga0265797_10001787_pt1 | contig 37358 bp, 33 predicted proteins | sample P2T30metagenome_FD_192433 | JGI IMG/M metagenome (GOLD analysis project Ga0265797, IMG submission 192433) | Plant litter microbial communities from East Loma Ridge, Irvine, California - P2 T30 | ecosystem: Environmental > Terrestrial > Plant litter > Unclassified | place: USA: California...
TCGCATGATTCCAGAGTCTTCGACATCTCCAGGGCGGCATAGTTACGCAGCTTGACGTCGTCGAGCTTGCCGCATCCGAGCTTGTAGAGGTCGATGAACAACATGTATTCTGCATGTTTGTCCTTCAAATTGCTTTCCCGAGTGCAGCGATCTGGTGCATGGATTTGCCTGAAATCCCACCAATCCAAGTACACCTCGTACATGTTGAGCACTTCGAGTGTGACATCGGGCAAGCGAACAATCTTTTCCCCCCCCGCCTTTCCTCGATGAATCGTAGAAGACGCCTTCCTCGGAACATGCAGCTAACAGTGCCAGCGGATACATCTTCGATCTTGTCCAGAGTCTTCCAAATTGCAGTCTGACCTTAGAGATGTCTGGCCAGTGACTGTCAGAATCCTCGGAGCTAAGGATGATGCTGAAACAGTTGAAGCGTTCCATATCCAGGTACTCTTCGTCTTCGTCTACCGTGCTGCTGGCAATACCGTTAGTCCATGTTATGATGAGCCGTCAAGTTGAGCGTCTGACTGAAACATACTAAACACGTGTAGCAGGGCGTCCGTAGTCCTCAGAATCGTCTGATTCGAATGCGTCGAAGCAACGCTTGTTGGGCGAGCTGGCCATAGTAGAGGCCATGATGTTGCAGAATTTGTGGTGAGATGTGATGAGAGTAGGTGTGGGTAATGGCAGCGTTTGGAAACAGAGAGGTCGACTGTTTGTCCACGGCAGCCGGCTCAGCTCCGCCAAGTAGTGACACATACGGCGGCCTGTGTAACATAACTCATGGAATGAAGCGTGAAGTGACGGCAGAGCAAACGGCTTGACGGCTTGACTGATACGATTCACTGAGTCCGCTACCTAAGAGCGGATGTGCTTCTAAAAGCAATCATTACAAGGTTAGCCAACGAAAAGCAGGGAGTAACACAGAACAGCTTCTAACTATCATGAGGTCCGTTGAGCCGGCAAAAGGAAGAACGCGATGTAGCAAAAAGTATTGATTAGGTGGCTACTAAACGGATTTGAACGCAGGTAAATGTGTACTTGTTGGATTTCGGCGCTGATAAATACACTTTCGTTGGTCGGAGAAGTGAAGTGAGGTCAAAGTCGATCGGAAGCGGAGCAAAACCCAAATGCCGTGCGTCGAGGACGGTTCCTTCCCGACCAGCACGATACCATAAACTATAAATCAAAACATGCAACCTCCGGCACACAGCTTGTAACCTTCTTCTAACTCTGTATTCCCCAGAACGAGTACTGAACGCCACGACAAAAAAAAATAGACAATGTCTACCACCCGACCAACCCCAAACATAACCCTCTACACTTCCCAAACCCCAAACGGCATCAAAATCAGCATCACCCTCGCCGAGCTTGGTCTCCCCTACAAAGCTCACAAGATAGACATGTCGACCAACGAACAAAAGTCGCCATGGTTCACCGCCATAAACCCCAACGGCCGCATTCCCGCCTTGAGAGACACCCACGCGGACGGAAACGAGATACACATATTCGAAAGCGGCAGCATCATGCAGTATCTTATCGACAAATACGACACCGAACACAGGATCAGCTATCCCCGCGGGAGTAGGGAGGCGATCGAGATGACGGTTCGTCGCTAATCCCGAAAAACCATTCGCAATCGGACCAGAAAACTGAACATGACTCCACCAGAATTGGCTCTTCTTCCAAAACGCAGGCGTAGGCCCCATCCAAGGCCAAGCAAACCACTACGTGCGCTACGCCAGCGAGGACCTGCCATACGCCAAACAACGATCCCAAGACGAAGTCCGCCGCCTCTACGGCGTCCTCGAGAAACATCTCGCCGACAAGAACTCGGCATACTTGGTTGGGGAGAAGTGTACGATTGCCGACATCAGTCTCTGGGGGTGGGTGACGCTGAGCCGGTGGGCGGGGATTGAGCTGAGTGATTTTCCTGCGCTGGAGAAGTGGGAGGAACGGATGTTCCACAGGCCGGCGGTGCAGGAGGGTAGGCAGGTTCCGGGCGGTTCGGGACACCAGAGGGAGTTGTTGAGAGATCCGGAGAAGGTAAAGGCTTTCGAGGAGAGAGGAAGGGCGTTCTACCGTCAGCAGGCAGAAGATGGCATGATGAGCAAGCAGGGGGTTTGATGGGCTGGAAAGTGATGGTATTCTCGAGACACAGTTGTTTCCCCACACTTAGAATCGTGAGACTTCATCTAGATTGTCATTTCATAAGCAGTCTCGGCAGTCTGAGAAGTGATACTGACGACCACTTCTCCTCACACTGTGTATCTGAAGAAAGAAGCATAGTCACCACGCTCCCGCTCTGCAAGCTTCTCGGTCTCGGTGTACTCCTCGGGCAGCTTGCCCGAAGCAACATGACGCCTCGAGTTCTCACGACGCAGGTACAGCGTCATGAAGATGCTGAGCACAAGACTCATCGTCTGGAAGCCAATCAAGATGGCGTGGCCAGACGTGAATTTCGGTGCATCAGTAGAGCGGTAGATGTAAGCAGCAATGGCACCTCCGATGTTTCCGAAAGCGACGTGCATCGCCATGCCGACTCCACGCTTGGTGGATCCGCCAATGTTGTTGCCGTTCCACGCGATGCCTTGGGGTACGTTTGGGTATACGCCGCTTGTGACGAAGAAGATTCCGATGTACTTGACGGTGTTGTTTTGACTGCTGATGAGCATGATGAAGCCGATGAGCCTGCGGATTTGTTAGCACGAGCTTGACATAAGCTGAGGCTATTCAAACTCACGCTACGAGGATGAAGCCGATCATGAAAATTCCGCGAGTCTGCTTCTTGTCGGCAATGTAGCCAGCACTAATGCAGAACAGACATGCAACGACATATGGCGGGACCTGAAGTAATATTAGCAAGAGTGAACTTGCAAGTGGATCAGAGCACGTACGGTCATCAATTGAGCTGTCTCGTTGGTATAGCCAAGTCCTGTGCGCGGATCAGTAAGATGGTCCTCTATTCCTGATGATAATTGAGACATACCCTTCACAATGGTCGGCATGAACAAAGAGACAGAGTACAACGGAGTGTAGATGCCGATGGTGATGAACATGTGGACCCAGATCTTCCAATCCTTGAGTGCATGGAACATGTACTTGGTGTCGTACTCATCCGCGAGAGACGAGCGATCTTGCGTCAGGCGGTGCGTGACCTCGACCTTCTCTTCCGCTGTCAGGAACTTCGCAGTCGATGGGTAGTCGTGCATGACGAAAAATGCAATCACAGCTATCTCAGTGTCAGCACAGTGGGTCAAATAAACGGATGATAGTGACTATAGCCGCTGCACTTACCGACGATAAAAGTGATCAGACCTTCCAAGACGAAGATCCAAGCCCATCCGTCCAATCCTCCAAGTCCGTCCATTTCTGTAATACCACGCGCGAGTAGACCACCGAACGCTCCAGCTGCCGTGGCAGCTGAGAAGAAGATCGCCATTCGGAAGCCGCATTCGTGTCGACGATACCAAAGCGTGATATAAAATGTAACACCTGGGAACAAACCACCCTCAGCGATGCCGAGTGCTGCTCGAGCAGCCATGAGGCCGGGATAGTTCTTGACCAGACCTACTCGCGTGTCAGTCGACCTCAACTTCTGAGCATTCACATGGCCGCATGGCGTACTCACCCATCAAGGTGGTGCAGATACCCCAACAGACCATGATGAACGGTATCCACAGGGCAGGGCGCGTGCGCTTCATCATCATGTTCGATGGGACCTCAACGAGAACGTAGAATGGGAAGAAAATGGCGAGAGCGTGCTGGATACTGTCAGTTGGTGTTCTGTATTGTGTCGACATCGCGAATCGTCTTAGAGGGTTTACTCACATTGTACTGCAAGCCTTTCATGTTGAGGTCTAGTTCCAGACCAGCCAAGCGGGCATTGCCAATGTTGGTTCTGGACAATCGTCAGCATTTGTGCACGGTAGTGTCACTGAAAATTGAAGTCGCTGTGGCTGGTGATTCCATGCCGACGAGACGCACCGATCGAGGAAGGAAAGTAGGTATAGTAGCGCTAAGAACGGGATGAGACGGATGTCCATCTTCCTCAGTAGCCGCTTCGTAGCTTTAGTGTCGAAGGAGACATGGTCCTCATCGGTCTGCGCATGCTCGAACTGAACAACTTCCGACTTCTTCAGAGCATCGCTGCGTTCGGAGTCTGACATATCGGGGGGACTGATATCGTGTGCCATCTTCGGTATGATGGGGGTTGATGCGAAATGGAGTGGAAGGCGGACGACCTGGGTATGCTAGTGAGATCAAAACGCCAGGGAAGCCCATACTGGCCCCAACGACCTTTTATATCAAAACCCGCATGGGGGCTTGCTGAATGTCACCAACACCGTCGCGTCATCTTCTGTGCTTGGCGAGAGGCCGAGGTCTTGTCTTTTTTACATCGCAGATAGCGGAACCAACCAGAAGCCGATAAGTGATCCAGATGTACGAGTTGCTTGGCCTGAAGTCTATCGTTGTGATCCCGGTGTTGTGGATACTGTGAACCTACGATTTAGCCAGAGTAGCATGAGAAAGTAGCACGTTGCCGTCTCGTGGGGTACGCACTAAACGTGCCGGCCATGTGGCGACAAGGCGCAGCCGCCAAGCTTGGCTGGAGGCGATGGAGCTACCGTTTGTCCGAAAGCTTACCATATCGAAAGATCGTGATAATAATCTTGGATAAATCATTGCACGCTCAATATTGGTGCGAAGCGATTCAAATGAATGCAGCTGGTAGACATCAGATGCTTCTCGAGATCTGTCGCTTGTTTAGTACATATATCCTCAATCTGAGGCTGTGGGAGTCTATCTGGATATGACATACGGTCGGAGAAATGGTGGGGGGTGGGGCGCAATTGCGGAGGACTGCGGGGACCCCAGAGAAGAGCAAAATGAGGCACTTGGCAGATTGTTCTGAAGGCTAGATGTGGTCTTTTTGCAATTGTCATGGAGAGTGTCCATTGATAGCGCGGCTTGGTAGCTTGGCTGTGGCTTTGACAACACCGGAACCCTCCGGAATTGGTACGTGTTCCCACATTGCATCTTGCGGGCAGATGGAAGAGGTTCCTTGCCAGGAAACCCGAGATATATGTGCCGTACGGCAGACGCAAGCAGGGTGGAGGTAGTATGTTCATACTCGGCCCCTTCGTGAAAGTGAAGGCTGCCTGGCCGTCAGCAATGACTGCCTAAACACCGCCATGCCCACCTCTCTCCATCCACACCAGCCTCGCACCCTCGCCCAACTCGACGATATCCCCCAAACCCTTGACAAGCACACTGTCCAGCCTCAGCAAGGCCAAGTTGAGCAGATCGCAGCTGCGGCTTTTGAGTCGCAAAGCGGCCCGCCAGTCTTCCAGTAGATCAAGGCACTCCCGTGCGTCCTCGATGCCGTCGGCGCTGACGAACAGGTGTAGCAAGAACGAAGAGGTGAGTGTGAAGTTTGCGCGTGAATCTGGTTGGGAGGTGTCAGCAACTATTCTCCGGGAATCGGAATGCCACAAATGGGAGATGATCGAAACTTACAACTCGCCCAGAATGCTTCAGTCTCCTTTGATGTCAGCCCGTTCAGGAATTCGAGCACTTCTCTTCCCACAGCGAGCGCGCCTGTACGCAGAGCTTGCACCGCTGTTAAGCTGTTGCTGTCTGTGACACGAGGGCGAAGCATTGCGCGGAAGAGTTCAATTTTTGCGGTGATGTATGCAAGGTGTAGACTCCCATTCCCGTCGAGGGGAGGTTGCGAGCTGAAACGGCGTTGCCGCGGAGAGTTGGCAGGGGAAGTGGAAGGTGTCGGTCTTAGGTTAGCCGGCAGATTTTGATGCCATTCGGTGAGGCGGATACGGAGTGGTTGAACAACGTCAATCGTGGCTTCGAGATTGTGCTGTAGCCTGGTGGCAGCACGGATTGAGAAGAGTTGTGAGAGAATGTCGGTGACGATGTCGGTCAGCGAACAAAAGTGGAGAAAGAACCCGGCGCCTGGCCGGTCTGGCTCTTCAAAATCGATCTCTTGCAGAGGAGAAACATCCCAGTCATCTGGGTTGATGTGGCTGCTCCGGCCGCAGTTTAGTGCGAGCCATTTTTCTTGCGTGTATGTTGCCCAGGCGAGGCGACGTCGGACTTGGATCTCCCAGTGTGGCAAAGGCCAGGTCGAGGGATCGCGGTTAAGACCGAGGGTTTGTGCGATGGATACGGCAGAAGTCATCATGACCCACTTGAAGGGGGTGTCAGAGACGTGTTTGTTCGTTGGGCGTCGTTGTACCAGAAGGAGCATCGCCTGTAAGACAGCAAGAGAGGGTGTGTGAAATTCCGCTTGACAGGCAAGCCAGGCAACGCGGAAGAGAGCATCTGCTGACGGAGGAGTGTAGACGTCGACGCAGAGCCGTTCGTCCCAGGCACAGAAGGGAAGCGCATGGCCGTATATTGCAGCGAGTATGCAGGTCGGCACACTACTAGGCTCACAAACGCCATGCTCATCCAACTTCCCATGGCTTCTGCTCAATATTGGAAAGTACGGCTGTACGAATTGATAGAACAAGATGATCAGGCGCTTGCCAACTTCATCACTGACCATGGCATCGACCTCTTGGCGGTATTGATCCAGTATTTCCTTCTTTTCGGGAGGTTGTGCTTTCGAAGCAAGAGCATTGTGTTGAATGAAGAAAAGAGCTGGCAGCGCCCCTCCAGAGCTCTCAACATCACACATCTTCCGCACTCGTATCCGCTGGAAAGCAGCTTCGTTGTACTGATCGAACCGATATCGTGACATGAGATACGGGTCTGATTCACCACTCATGCCAACCATCTGCGCGTTTGATGAGACTTGGCAGTCCAGGGAAGGCTCGCCAATTGTGTTGTCAAACGGTAGTTGCAGATGTATTGGTAAAGTTGCTGAGTGTTGTGAAGGTGTACCATCGAATGAGCTTTGGGCTTTTCGTAGGGGCGCTGACATGTTTTCCAGGGCTGGATCGGTCGTGTTGCCGGTCAAAGCGGGATCGAAAGCATTGAAGTGCATGGAGGGTTCTCGGTACATGGCTGGGTCGTATGCGCCGTAGTCCACGGAAGAATGCAAGCCCATCTGAGGCATTGGATAGGGCGGCGGCATGGTGGCCTCCCAGCCGAGAAGATCGGGTTGCATGTCCAGTCCATCGGGCACCATCGGTCCGTTCAGGAACGGACTTGAGTCCTGAATCTTCCCATCAAAGCTGCCATTCTGCCTTTGTCGCTGGGATTCAGTGTTGCCGTCGTTGGGCCTCCTGCGCTTGGCCGGTGATTCCACGAATGTACACTCCTTGTTGTACCTTGTACATAGCTCGCACGGCGGCTGGCTGTCCAGGTGGCACGCGGCCTTTTTGTAGCGACAAAAGTCGCATGGGCGTTTGTTGCGCGACTTGTATGCTCTCGCGCGATCCTCCTGTTGCTGTCGGGTCTGCTGAGCGGCGGCGGAGTGTACAGGGATCGGCGTAGGCGGATTAGGCGCGGTGGGAGTGGATTGGTAGGCGGCCATGGGTTGCTGCTGATGTTGCTGCTGCACGGGCGCCGGGCCAAGGGTGTGCATGGTCGAGGACATGAGAGGCGCGTCCATTCTTGCGGTCGTCGGCGGCTGGCGCATGCACCGGGGAAGCAGAGGTAGGCCGAAGTCTCTTGGTGGGTGGGTGAGCAATGTAGCAGTATGTATCAGTCGAGAGTCAGAGGTCGGATGTCACCTTGTCGTGTTCGGTGCACAGTAGCCGAGTGCCGGAGAGCTGACGGTACTGATACTGAGTCTAGCCAGCTACAGGATTCCAAGGCCTCATGCGATACGTCGCAGGAATGAGTGTCGAGGCTGGCTTGTCTTGGGATGATTAATGGTTACGTGACGCGATGCTTGGGTCTTGTTGTCTATCGCAATCGCAACCCCACTAGTCAAGGGTAACGGTAGTACTGCTAGTTGAGATCGCATGCGATTACCATTCTAGACCGACCGGCGTGATGCGGGGAGAGTCGGTGCTGATGTTGAGTTGCCGATGGAGTGTGTGTTGGTGAGTGTGATATGAGTGATGTTGTTGTGTATGGTAGTGTAATGAGATGGAGGTTGTTATTGACACAGACAAGAAAGTGAGTCTCAACATCCGATCAGCGATATCATGGATGATCGCATTGGTATCTTTTCACTTGACCTTTTGATGTGAATGGATGGATTTGCCAATGGCTTATCGGCCCCATCCTTGTCGCGCTCGTGTCGCCTCCACGTGCGCCATGACGCACGAACCGTTGCCAAAGCCGAGGTCATCAATCCCTGCAGACGAGACGAGACGACAGCGATAACGACATCTTTCACAAACTCGCATGAATCCTAATTCTCCAAACAACGTGGACGCCACGCTTCTTCAGCAATCACCGCGCCCATGGGACCAATAGATTAGCCATCGGCACAGCCGACTTCACCTTGTCCCTGCATCGGAAGCATGCATGCGTCCCCTGATAGGCAGCCGGGCGGGCAAGACCAAGAGATGCTCGGCCAGCTCGCCGGCGAACTTGTCGAACGGTAGGGTTAAGTATTGATGATGTTCATATCCATCTCTCATTCCAAGTGTATCTCCATCTTTTCTATACCACCCATTCGCTCAAGGCATAGTCAAAGCAGCTCAAATCACATTCTGCAAACACTGGACTTCCCGAATAACATCTCAAACAGACCCCAGAGGCTCGAAAGGTACTCCAAAACTCTACCACCAACATGCCGAACCCAACAATCAACATCCTTCTAATAAACCCCAACGCCACCGAATTCATGACCACCAACTGCATCACAATCGTGCAATCCACCCTCCCACCAGACGTCGCGGTCCACCCGTTCACAGCCCCCGCCCCAGCGCCAACAGCAATCGAAAGCGAAACCGACGCCATCCTCTCCGCGACCGCCGCCTTCCGTGCCCTTGTCCCACTCCAAGAAACTCGCAACTACGACGCAATGCTCGTGGCCTGCTTCAGACACCACCCGCTCATCCAAATGCTGAGAGAGGAGTTCGAGATTCCGGTTATTGGGATCATGGAAGCGAGTTTGTTTGCTGGAAAGACTTTGGGGGCGAGAGTTGGGATTCTTGCTACAGGGAAGAGGTCCGCTCTGGCGCATTGGGAATCGGTGCGCAGGTATGGCTTTGGAGATTCGTGTGTGGGTATTCGAGCGGCTGAGTTGGGCGTGCTTGATCTCGAGCGTTTACCTCGAGCACAAGTTTTGACCAGGATGGCAGAGGTCGCGAGGCAGTTGGTTGAGGTCGACCGGGTGGATGTGATCACGCTGGGGTGTGCGGGCATGACAGATATGACGGTTGCGGTCGAAGATGCGGTCGCTCCGTTAGGTGTGAGGGTTGTCGATGGTGTGGTGGCAGGTTTGCATCATCTCGTGGGGCTTGTAAGAATGGGTGGGAAGACGGCTAAGAGCGGAGTGTACATGAGTAGCCGCGTGGCGCGGGAGACAAGAGGACAGAGCTATTTGTGAGTGTGTTTCGTGGACACCATTATCTCGGGTGAGTACAGAAAGACTCGACGCGACAAATCTCTCTCCTTCAAACTTCGCACGCCGCAGGATCACATCAGCTACATGAAGGTAAGCGCCTAAACACCATCAGTCCACTCAGACTAGCGTCTCCGCATCGAACTGAGCACGGATTGCCGTCGCTGTCGCCCGCATCCAACGCATCATAATCCGAATACACACGACCGTCGATCTCGACGGACAGCGCACAACCCGTCTCACGATACTCGCGTCCTTCGTCCACGAATCTTGCGCGAGTGTCGCAATAGTCCAACACGGTCTCTTCTCTAGAGATGGAGCAGAAGCCCGGAGACGAGCCGATGTTGGGGTCTGCGATAAAGGTCCCGAATTGGCAGCCGCCATCAACTGCAAAATCGCATTAGTACATTCTGCGGATGCTTTTTTTTTGTGATTCTCATTTCGTGCAGACCTACCTAAGGGGAAAGCGATGTAGTTGTAGACCGGGAATTGCGAGGTCGGAGTCACACTGAGTGAGATGCACATGTCGATCTGATCTTCCGGCTCCGGCTCCGGCTCCGGCTCGGGTTCGGACGTGGGTTCTGGCCGTTGTGTGGTCGTGGGTCCTGTAGGCAACCTGGAGATACTGATAGTTTGTGATGAGCCGGGCAAGGAGGTGTAGGCACAGCTGTTAGGGGGGTCCGTTGCTGTCGATTGAGCAAACGTCGATCCTGAGCAGACGCAGTAAGCTCGGGTGATACCTTGTCCTGGCTGTTGGTTCTGTGTACTGCATGAGATGTACGATGGGTCAGCGCTGGTGGAAGTGCTGGTGGAAGTTCTGGTCGAAGTTCTGGTCGACATTGTTGCTGTTCCTGACGATGGGGACGTTCTGGTCGAAGTGCTAGTCCGCGTCGCTGTTCCGCCTGGGTTCGACAGGGTGCCCTGTGCTACAACTGAGCCCGCGTATCCGCCTTCTCCTAGCATTGGTATCTGGCCGGGAGCGAACGTGGCGTCGTACGGGGCTCTAATGGGACATGCGGAGATCGTCTCGGACGTGGTCGTGGACGGGTATACATTACATCCAACATTGTCCGAACATGTAGTGCTGTAGCACGACGTCGACAAGGTTCTTCCATCTAATTCGACGTTACAGTCAATAGAGCAATCAGTGACAGTGGTGCTCGATGAACATGACGTCGGTTCGGCTGTGTGGTCCGAGTCAGCGTGTATCAAGGGTTCAATACGCATTGCAGGTACTTACATGGGTCGTTTGGTGGTGGTCCATTCGGTGGTGGTCCCCCTGGCAGATTCGTCCCAGGTGGAGGGAAAGTCCCAGGCGGGAAGTCGATGCAGCCCAAGCCGAAGCATGGGAATGATGGACAAGCGCCTCCAATACAATTACATCTGCCGCTCGGCGGGAAGCAAGGAAGAATACCTCCACAGCCAAACTCACAAAGCTCTCCGCAGTCATCGCCCTCGCAGACAGGCCCTGGCTCACCTCTCTCGATGTTGATCGTCGGAGGGCAGTTGTCACAGTCATCTGGTGGCGGTCCCGTAGTCTGGTCTGGTGGAGGCCCACCTGTGGTCCGCGTGGAGGCCGTAGTCTGCCCTGTGGAAGGACCCGTGGAAGGACCCGTGGAAGGCGATGTGACAGGCCCAGTGGCAGTGATCGATGGGTATGGGCCTGGAAGGACCGTATATGTTGCGCCCGAGACGGTAGTCTGTTCAGGGCTGTTTGAAGTCGTGTACGAGGTAGGATCTTGCGTAAGTACAATTGGTGGGAACTGGATACTACTAGTGAGAGTGACCACTGATTGATCAGTGTCTGTCCAGACATAGTTCCATACATCAATCTCCGTAGTTGTGATCGGTGGGATGGTGATGACAGTGACCGTTGTAGTTTCGAAAGTCAGAGTCTCCATTGCAGTGACTCCTCCGGGGGCCTGGGAAGTGACAACATCTGTCCACCTGTTGAGGATCGTGGAGGTGATAGGTGCGGGCGAGATGGTTGTGGTATAAGGCAGCGTCCATGGCGGGAAAACAAAGGTGCATGGTGGCTGGCAAGAGGCCGTCGGATTGGCGTCCTCGTACAACGAGGGATCGATGTACACCACTTCGCCAGTGCCGGTATCATTGCCGTTTCCAGTGCCATCACCATCACCTACCCCATCTCGACTACCAGTGATATCGAGATCGATGGCCCAGTCAGAGATGCCTCCCAAACCTAGAGATCGAGCCCAGTCGGTGCGTGAATCATAAGTCGAGCGCTTCGCCCAAGACACCCACTCTGTCTCATCGTAGACAAGTATGTCTCCAGCTTCTTCGGAGTAATGTTCTTCAACGCTGAACTGTCCGCCTTCGATGATGTCGCGGATCTCAAGGTTGCTCAAATAGCCACCCACGCCTGTGCAACGACCTGGTCGAGCTCCGCTAGAAGGGCCAGTAAATTTGCAATTTTCGGTCCAGCATCCAGGCTCAGCCATCTTGAAGCTCCGCCCATAAAGCGCTTGCCCAAGGTAGATCTTGTTCGCCGGAACACCGGCTTTGGTGACCATGCTAAGTGACGTCTCAGTTTCGGTCTGGTTGATGTGACTGCGAAGACAATCACCATTGGGACAGCCAGGTGAAGTGAAGGTGTTGCCAAAGTCCCACTGTCCATGGAGATCGTACGTCATGTAGATAACGTAGTCGACTACCTCGGCAATCTCTGCCATAGGGAAAGCTTTCAGGTACCAGAAAGAAGCGGGTGCTGCCATACCGATAGTAAGGCCAGAGGGTAGACCAGCTCGCACAAGCTTGAGGAACTCCAGGTACTCCTGTGCTCGTTCAGGGGCGTCAATTGGAATACCCTCGCCTTGGGAATCTGGCGCCCCAGGATATTCCCAGTCGAAGTCGACACCATCAAGGCCCTCAGACACCACGAAGTCGATCATGTTGTCTGCGAACCTCTGCCGGTTCTCAGGCGACACGCCTTCACGGAAGATGTAGTACGACGACCGCTCCGTGGAAAAGGCCCAACCGCCAAACGATACGATCCTCTTGAAGCCCGCAGCCGCCTTGAAATCGGCCCAATCGACCTCGTATGGCGAGATGCTGGCCTTGAAGTCATCCGTTATGTCAGCGAAAGCCCAGTGCACAATGGTGTATGCATCTGGAATGTCAGCGATTGACATGAAGTTACATGGCCGGTCGATGTGGAACGATTCGTAGTAGCCCACATGCTCGAAGCTGGTGGGCCCCGGTCCAGATACGATGTCGGTGCCACAGTTAGATATACATCCATTACTTCCCGGTGCTGCAGTACCAGGATTTCCAGTTTCGCTAGGAGCGACGGTACAGAATTCGCTTGTTACGCCGCACTGGCCCCAGATGTTGCAGCACGCTCGAAGTGGACATTCATTCAGCTCAATCCAGTCTTCAGGGTTGCGTGAAGTGTTGATGTCGGCAGTACCAGGAACTTGGGGACCACATACAGCGTTCGGTACTTCGGCAGGGAATGGAGGGTCGCCAGTGCTCAGACAGATTCTCGCGCCCAGCAGAAGGTTGTTGCACCCTGTCCAACCCCAAGTTCGGGTGTTACGTTCTTCGATGTCATCGACAGTCATCTGGTGCGCTTCTGCAATAGCGTAACAGTAGTCGCCTGCCTTTACTGTGTATGCCACACATCGGCCATCGGACCCAGGCTGCGGAGAAAAGTCCGGCAAAGATCCAGCCGAGCAGCAGACGTACTCAGCTGCCTGAAGACCGTCGCAGAGACCCGCTCGATTGTAACTTTCGAGTTCTGACGTGGGGATACCGCATCTCTGCCCAAGTGCCCAACAACCGTCGCCAGGTTGCACCTGCGTATACTCACATGTGCCCGACTGTCTGCGAAGGCTTTCAGACCGTGTCTCTGCTTCGCTGTCTGCATCAGCAGATCCTTGCGAATCTGTTTCTGGTACAACAGAGATGCCAGTACCTGATTCGATGTTGACGGCAATGCGAGACCACGTCTGTGGCGATCCCTCATTGACGCATGAAGCATTGTTCCAACTCCGCAGTGCGTCTTGTATATTTGCCACATCGCCAGAGGTGTCCACAATGGCACCGAAGAATTGAGTTGCGGTGGTCTCAGTGTCCGAGCCGCAAGCCTGAGCATATGTACTTTGTGCTGAAGAGCTCGATGACAAAAAGTCTCCAAGTTGGGTCAAAACGTCAGCGGCGCTTGTTTTGCTGACTTGCGCTCCAGTGTAAAGCCCAGCCACGGTCTGTCCAGATCTTGAAAAGGCGATGAAGTTGTCTTGCCCACTGCGCTCCAGGTATGAGCGAAGGGCTTCGACTGCGGATTGTGCATTCCTCGCGTCCGATGAGCCAAGTTGTCCCGATGTGCTTAGGGTTACTGCGTTCGGCGTTTGCGTAGTCTGATTGAAGGACAACTGTTGTCGTTTCAGGATCCGGCTGTCCACGGCGTTGGAAGGTCGTATAGTGCCTCCAGTTGCAGTACAGGCACGGTAGAAGACACTGGTGTCGGGATCGTCTACCCTGTTACCAATGTTCAATTGAAATAGCGTTGTTCCGTCGCATCCTTCGAGGTCGGAGAGATCGTAATAGTAGGTCCACGAATCCTCATCTTCGAAATCGCATCTGACCGGACATCGCGAAACCGAAGAGTCGAAACGTTGGGCATTCGCAATGAGTGAAAAAAGGATAATCGCAAAGAGGTTGTGGAGAATGCGGCCGAGATACATGGTGATAGCTCAATCGGCGGCCGAAGAAATGCTGTCATCAAACACAAACGTGAACGATTCCACCAGCGATGTATGTCGTTGTGCAGGCTGCGAACTCTGCATGCTCGTCTGGACCTCGACTTTATATGTCAACCAAACGGCTACTGTATGTGCTAGCCGTGTAGAAGCGATGATGTTCGTACTGCACTGCGACGCAATGCTCACACAGAGGTTGCCAATCGGCTTGAGGTCCAGTGTCGGAGACTTGGCGAAGCATCAGGAGTCCGCCACCCAAGCGGGTTTGAATCCTTTTGGATACCAAGGGCTTGATTTTGTTGGTTTGTACGACACCAAGTATAGCGATCTGCAGTGATTACCTTATTAAGAAGGTGTTGCGTTCCGCACCTTGTCTTGGGATCCCGTTTGGGACTGCTAAAACCATACTTTTGACAAGGGAATCCTTCTCGGCGCGTTCGCTTCGCAAGCGACCATCGCGAGGCTGATGTTTTGTTTTTGCCAGCTGAGCCTGAAGTCACGGGGATGTTGCATGCAGGGGTAGAATCCATAGCCAAGACAATGTCCGCAGATCGTTCCTGTCGCATGACGGCAGAATGGCAAGGCTGTAGCACGCTCAATGGCTCGAAGTATGCCACCAACACTCATTCGTGGCGGAGACACAGCTCGAAGGGCCGCAGTTCCTCGGAAGTAGTCCTCGGCGCCCGTCCGCATGCAATAAACAATCTCGCCACATCGGCTCGATCGGTTTATGGCAACGGATGCGAATTGTTGCCGCTCATCGACGATGCAACAAGAGTCTTGTAGGCGCTGTCTCAAAGAACCTGGTTGCGTTTTCATAAATTGCAGCCCTCCTCTATCGGTGAATGTGAAGGGCGATTTTTTGAAGCACTCGTACCCCATTTATCAAGCCTACGCAGAAGCGACCGAACCCTCGCTCGAATGGCGCCTTCCGTGAGGCAAATTCTTCTCTCGATATTGCTGTTAGCCTTCTTGGGGTGGACTTGGGTGTTGCCATCGATGTGAGTGCTGAACTAGTACTGTATGGTCCATATCGTGATCTAACAGTTTTTAGCTCCGATGCCAGCAATGTGGTGAAAGCGTTGTCGCCTCGACAGGATGAGAGTGAGCCCATCAACGGATGCGGTGCTCGTTGTTATGCCTGTGGCGAAGGAGGCTCAGGAGGGAGCTGTTCGAGGCGAGTAAAGCGCGACATTGGTGCTGAGCTCTTCTGGCACCCACTTGAAGATGCCGACACAGCCATTGGTAACGCCTCGTCTGGAGTGGACAGCGGCCATCTCCATACCAGAGCTCTTGACGACCTTTCCGGTGCATCTGAAAATGATATCGCGGCGTACCTAGCAAGACGTCAAACAGAGAGCGGTGCATTTGATCTGAACACTGCAGATGACAACTCACTCACTCGACAATTCGAGTTCTCTACGCGTCGCCGCGGCCTTATCATAGGATTTACTCGCTCCGGATATCTGACAGGCTGCACAGTGCTGACTGTGGTGTCTCGCCGGGCGGTTTGTGAGTCCATCAATAATGCTGCTCTCATGATCCAGATGACTGACGAAAATGCGAATTGCAGATATGGGTCATTTCTGGCAGAACCTTGGATTCAAAAATTATGCTTCTCCAGCAGACGTCCGGGCGGGTGCTGAAGGAAGACCAGCCAGTTTTCCCAGGAACGTGCGAAACCTGATCACGGGTCAGACACCTCAGTATCGAGCCACGGGACCGGCACTAAACCCGAGCTTGTACAATCAAGAAGACGACAAGACGTATGCTTCCATCCTGACGCCAGCGTACCAGGCAGACAACCTCTATTTCCCCACGCAGGTGGCCGCCATGGTGACATTGCTCGGAGAATTGATACCAGGTATTCATGTGGTGGTCAAGCCATACTACCCATTGACTGAAGAGGAGGAGAATGACATCAGCGGTGCATCGGTCCGTGGACAGACCATGTTTGAGTACGATCGGAATGCTGATGGGCAGGGTAATGCTGACTGGCGGTTGTGGTATGAGCAGTTCTCTCAGCGAGGCACGAATCTTGGGCAGGAAGTTGAGTGATGCACCCTTCGAGTTGCGTAGGTGGTGGCTGGGAGAAAGTAGGTTGAGACGGGACGGACGGACGGGAGCCGGAGCCTCCTTAATCTAAACCTCCATCCTTCGTTCGGGGTCTAGTGGCTTGGGCTTGGCAATCGTGCATCTAGATACGTAGATGGGCGTGACGCTCGCTGCTTTTACAAAACATATACCGCATCGCTAGGTACTTTACAACAATGTCCATCCACTTGTCACCTGCCCGATGCTCGTGCTGTACAAAAGTCGCAGCACTCACTCGACCCGCGCGCCATGCCTGTTTCCCCTCTTGAGGCTCTACCGCCGGAGATCTTCGAGACCATCAACGTACATCTGGGTCTGCGAGATCTGTTCAATGTTCGCCTCGCGAGCCGTTCACTGGCTTCGAAGGCGACTCAGGACCACTTTGGCTCCTTTGTGCGCTCCCGACGTGTCGAGTTGACAAGGCCTGCGTTGGAAACCATGGCTGCTTTGACAGCCAAGGGTCGCATCGGCTGCTTTGTCGAAGAATTCACGCTCGCCGGTGTAGTCTACAATACTGCCGGACTGCAGCATCAGCTGCAAGCCGGAACGAAGACTATGCTTGGGCGCGGGTGTGAGGAATCTGGAATGCTTGATGAGCCCGCCGAGCCAGGAACCGAGGCCGAACTTGCGCGGGCGACAGCAGCTCTCAACACAATGCAATCAAAACAGGCCGACTATGATCAGCTCCACAAAAGTGGAGGCGACGTTGCATTGCTGGCAGAAGTTTTCCAAAATCTTGCTGCGAACACCAAGCGACATGGACTAGTATCCCTCTCTCTAGATGTCACCGAGTACCGCCAGGACGCTCAAACCCCACAGCCGGCACCTGACAGGCTGGCCTGGAGATCTATATGGCAAATAGCAGAGCAAACATTCCACACGATTAGGTGTTCCCTCGGCGCAGCTTCGATACAGACACAGGAGCTGAATCTCTTTTGCAACGACTTCTCCGGCCGTTGCAGTCTCGAGTGCAACCAGCTCAGCCGCTGCGACTGGCGCACGGAGGGTGTTGTCTTCACCCTTGCTAACGTTGAGTCGTTGGCAATCTGCATCTCTGATCGTGTGCTCGACGAGACCGCGCACGATGCATTGGCGACCGGTGATCCGGTCGAACGCATGTCTTCAATCGCAGACACCAGCAGCTTGCTACCGAATCTGGAAGCGCTAGAGAAGCAAGCTAAAGAAGATCAAAACTTCGACGGTCTGGTCGCACTGCTGAAGAGTTGCTCAAAGCTGAAGAAGCTCGACTTGAGGCGATGCTACGTGCGTCGCCGTCGGTCTAAACTGGACGATCCTGCAGGGGAGAAATCCATCCAACGTCTGGCCGAGGCATCTTGTCTCCAAAACGTCAAGATTCTGTCTCTAGGCAACTTCGTGGCGAGAGAAGAGGATTTACTGAGCATCCTCAGGCGCAATCCAGTTCGTGATCTCACGCTTGTCAACATAACATTGGAGCCCGGTACTTGGGATGGCATCTTCGATCAATGTACTGCCAACATACCCACCCTACACCTGGAAGATCTGAGCCAAGACTTGAAGATGATCCTGTTCGGCGATAGCCATGAGAATATCGAGAACTCACTGATCAAGGGCATGCACAAATCTCAGAATGTTTACTCGCGCCGGAGTGATGAGTTGGCGAAGCCGTTCGCGTGGAGCATTCCTCGCTTTCGCCGTCTAGGGCCCGATCCCGTCTTGCACAAGCGCATAGAGCGGCTGAGGAACATGTTTGGCCCGCCGGCGTCACATTATCCAAGTTTCTACCATTAGAATGGAAGGCGTCTTTCTCAGGGTACCGGGTAATGCGATAGACCTTCGTATTGTAGAATCTACGTTTCACGACGTTGTATTTTTGACAAGCTGGATTTTGGAACGGGTTTACTTTCGTAGCAATAGCAGGGGTGGCAGGATGACCATGAATTTTCTGGACGCTATCAACTCACACGAGGCTAGATTTTCCCCCACTGAGTACGCAGACAGAGCCGCAACCTCTCATCCTTCCTAGCTACTTGTTTCAGCAATTCCTGAGCAACGCACGCAGCATCTCATGTAGCTTGGCGTCTCTCACAGCACCTGGGTCGACGTGCTCTACAGTTAACGAGGCGAGAACGAATAGACAATACTCAAGACTCAAGAACTCAGGACTCATTTTGGTGATGACGCCCATCTGACCCTGTCAGGAGCAGTTGACGCAACGAATTCACACACTATTCGTCCGTCTCAGGCGCGCTCCGTTCGAACATGAACGACAGAGCCTCCGCGAGAAATTCCTTCGGGAGCGCATGATTTTCGACTCTCAGGGTGAAAGAATCTGGATGCTTGACAAGCATCCAACGCAAAGCGAAATTCCTGAGAGGCGACCCACTCTGTGTCGCCGCCCAAATGCGTGAAATAAGATCGCCAGGGAGGAACTCTGTCCGCGAAGCAAGACTCGCAACAATGACACCGATGACGTGTTGACGATAGTGCTGGTCGTCGAGGATGTCTCCGAGGATGAAGGCTTCGATGAAAGACTTCTGTTCATGGAACTCATGGAATCTTTCGCAACGGCAGGGTTCGATCACCAGCTTGCCAGTGTTGACCCAGTGAGTGTAGACTCTGAAAGATTCTGCCTCGACATCAGGGAGATCCACGGAAATCGTGAGGCCCGGTCGCCAGCTGTTGTGGCAGGAGATGCTTCGGAAGAAAGCCGATGTCCTGCTGATGAGGTCCTTGCATACAAAGATGAATTCCACGTGTTTGTCGACTCTCACCGAAAACATCATGCTGTAGTCGGGGCTGAGGATGAGGTTAGTCGCAAAAGGCTTGATAGTTTATGGGACCAGACACTGTACCGGATGGGGTGTTCTGACTGACTGCTGTAGGATACAGCGTCGTCGCCGCGGCTGTTTTGCGTTATGAGAGACATCGTGTGTTTGTTGCGTCGGAACAGGAGATACAATTGTGGGTCAAGTTCCCACTCTGAACAGTTCGAGTGAACAGGTGGATGTTGGTGTTGCAATGGCAAGTTCGTGTGCAGAAGCGCGTAGATTTTATAGAACATGGTGTTCGTTGCTTCGGAAATGTCTTGACCAACATGCTTCGGGTTTGCTGTATGCCGCACTGACCGACAACATAGTGCGGCGTTTCTTTGTAGACCCGCATTAGAGGGCTGACACGGCCCGTATCATACGGGAGGTTGCCTGCATACCTCTCATCCAGATTTCAAGCACTGATGCAGCTTTCCGTGTAGGAACAGGCACCAACTTGCGTGAGCTTTTCTCAGGGAGACATAATTCAGACCTCCCAGCACAGCTGCGCTCAACATCAGGTCGATGGTGTTGATGCTAATGATCGATTGATCTGGTGCCAGCATATTCTCAGCACGCGGCATATATTTGTATCACACTCCGTCCGGTGGGACACTCTTCTGATTATTTGGGTTCTGTCAGCATCTCGCCGGTACCGTGATGGTTTTCAACATGCCGATCGCGCTGACACACTGAATACACCCGAGGGTATCAGAGGGTAGCATGAGCTGGACGCTTGAGTATTACGGAGGTGATGATGAAGAAATCTTTTCACTATCCCGTTTCTAGACATGACAGGGTTGGGCTTGGGGTTATAAGACCCCATCAATCCACCACCGCCCTTCATTGATGACGGTTCCCTCTTCAAAGGTTCTTAAAGACGCAAGAGCAGGTCCTTGTCTCGGGTTACGAGAGACAAAACAGCACAGAGGCAACAGTGGCGATTCACGGTCTGTGTGGGAGTTGATTAGCCCTCCAAGGTTGCCGCGGGGACCTCTGCGGTGGCTCGCCATTGTTTTTGTGCACCTTGTCTAAATTCGGCACAAGCAGCCCGCAGCCTTTGGTTGCATCTAAGACCAGTAGAGATTTGGATGCTATCCAGCGACAGCATGAGCGCCTGCTTGATGAAAGTCTTGGGCACAGCGCCCCTCTTGATGATTTCGCAGACAACCGGTCGCTCCCAGCTAGCAATCATCCATTCCAATGTGAAAATTCTGAGAGGCGAGATTCCTTCACTCATCCAAGGCGTAGCCTTCCAGATCCGGGTGATCATGCTGTCGCGGAACGCTTCGCCCTAACCAGCACGTTCCGTGATCATCTGACTTATCGAATGGTCCCTGAACTCTGCGTCATCGAGGAAGTCTCCCAGGATGTACCTTATGCTTCGATGCAGGTCATTTGATCGTCATTCGCCTCGATGTTCTCACGGTCCCAATGGATTTCAGGCAGCAGCTTGCCTGTAACGACCCAGTGATAGTAGGCCTTGAACAGTCCAAGGGTCCACTTTTGGAAGTGATACAGTCTTTTCCTTCCCCTCGAGCCAGCGATCAGGCGCACATGCAGTGTTGAAGAACTTCGACTTCTCACAAATGATGTCTTTGTAAACTGAGAATTTGATCTTCTCCTCGCCCACCAGAACGATGATGATGTCGTCGTAGTCGTAGTCGAACCGGATCTGCTTCGCGGGCTGCTCGCTCTTGGCGGCCTCTTCGTTCTTGCGCTTGTTGTCGCCAGGATGCATGACGACGTCTGTGTAGGGTGAGATCGAGGTGTTCCGCGACGCGTGTTCAAAGAAGAGCTTGAGCTGGGACCCGATATGAAATGTTGGGTGAATGGTTGTTGTCGAATTTGTTGGGTGGTGGTAACAAAGTATCTCTACGCGGCGCGGGTTTCGATGTCGCAGAGAAGACTCCTTGCTTGTTGGGTGCAGGCAACAGCGGATAAGTAAACGTGCACGCCAGGCTCCAGTGAGCGGTCGTTGACTGACTTTGAATCTCGACTTCGCTTCACTCCAACTCTCGCGCGCAATGAATCAATCATCTCAAACTTACCCTCAGTGAATGGTGCAGCGCTGTAAAGATGCGCTCAGCTGAATCGGACAAACTCCACCACACCTCAAGCACTACGGCAAGGCCCAGTCATATATATGCTTCCGGAAAGATCACTCATACAACTGGTCTTCAAAGTCCTTTCCTAGTCATCCTGTTCACGCAGTCAATGGACCACGGTTCATCGATGGTTCGACAGGGGTGTCAGAATCACAGAGGCTGCTTAGCGGGTTGCTCGCTCTTATGGGCAACATCGCTCGGACGCTTGATGTGACGTTTGTTCTACTGGAATGCAGGCATTTCGGCGTCTACGGTAAGCAGCATTCTCTGATTGAAAGCTTACCGGACTTGTCCAAGCGTCACAAGAACTCTAGACTGGGGGCGTGTAGGGAAGCTACTAGTTGAATGCATGTCCGGAGCGAGGGGTTATTTTTTATAAGCGTCTGCGCTAGACTGCAACACTGTACCTCACAAGCACGGTATTCAGCATATATGAACTAGGCTTTCCATGGATTGACAGGCATGGGAGAAACACCGTGAGTTAGCGTCATCCACGAGCATCTCGATCGAGCTAGTACACTCGCGATATGCTAGAGTCGCTGATAATAGCATTCTACGACAAACCGATCCAAACAGCGGTCCCAGATCCACTCAGTTATTGCACACTGGTCGTGACAACAATCCATGTGATGGCGGATTGTCAATTTCTCAAATCCTGTGGTACATCGCCCGCAGCTTGTTCACACACTCTCCCATAGTCATGACACCGACGCGGCTCAACGCCACCGCCGCCACTCGCGTGACGAACGCCTCCGGGAGCTCTCCGTTTTCAGCGTCCTAAACGAACCGGTCTCGGTTCCACCTCGCAATCATCCATTGCAAGACGAAAGTCCTAAGAACCGAGTCGGGCGGGGTTTTTGTTCAGATCCGCGTAACCAAGGCGGCGGAGAAGTGAGTTCTCCAACGAGCGATGTCCAAGATGAGCTTGTTAAGAACAGCCTTCCGAAACTCAGCATCTTCGAGAAAGTCCCCGAGAAGGTAGGCTTCGACGCAGGACCACTGATCTTCGCTTTCGGAAACCTCGTGCTGGCCACGACCCGAGTGACCCCAGCGGATCCCGTATGTCAAGGTCTTGGTGTACATCCAGTGGACGTAAGCGTTGAAGATCTCGGCTCGATGTGTGGCAGCATTATCACCTTCTCATGGCGGGTGGAGCAAGCAGTCTGGAAGAATTTTGAGATTCTGCAGATGGTGTGCTTGTGTACGGAGAAGGGTGTTTGGTTTGTGCTGACGAGGACTTGCATGATGTCGTTGTAGTCGTGATCGGGGCTATTTTGCGAGTTAGCTCATATGTTTGAGAAGTGATGACAAATCGCGATGAAAGTACCGAATGCGCTTTGCGGCTTTCTCGCCTTCTGGGGTGTTCTCGTTCTGGCGCTTCTCTGATTGGCCGAGGAAAGCGAAGGAGCCGGTGGTGCGAGAAGACATGACGGTGGAGTGGTGGTTGGGAGCGTGGGTAAAGTGGCACACGGTGAACTCTGGGCAAGCGGCTTCGGTTTTGTGTGTCGTGGCATATGCGATAAATATTGGGAGATTGCAGGAGAAAGTCAAGCAAAACTCAAACTTTTGCGAACAATGAACGACTTTTGTTTGCGCTGCTCACTGTTGTGCTGTCACGAAACAACCTGACCTCACTTCACTTCACTTCACTGAGCCGCCAACTCCTGATGTCCAGTATCATACGGCGTCCGTACTGTCCCACTTCTACAGAGCAGGAGTGTAAGTCAGAAAAGCTCCGTCTGGCATTCCTATTCAATTCTAGACATCCCCCATCTCCGGCGGGAGAGACCTCCTCAGTGTCCCAACCAATCTCGTTCAAGAATTGAACAAAGTCTCGAAAAGAGCCACAGCGAACTCTTGAGCGGATTCCGCAGGGTACTCCCACACGGCCTGGGCGAAGCTTGTAGGGTTTCCCTGATGAGTCTTCTGCTCGACGATGAATTTCCTCAGGGGTGTGTTGTGCTGTGATATGAATACTTTGCGTCAGGAGCACTAGGTCACGACGCTCGACCTCACTCCATTTCGCTTCAATTCGATCTCCATCCCCCGTGACCCAAGACCATTCGCTATATGTTCCAACCTGCTGCCATAGAGTAGATGCGCTATTCAAGACCACATCATTGGCATCATTCTCGAGTCCTAGTCCTAGGCGTCTCCTGTTTCCGGCTGGAAAGAACTGGTCATGCTCGCGGCAACCACGGCGCGCTTGGATGTTGCTACTCTTCTCAAGGAAGCGATTGCCAAATCCTGGATAAACTCCGGGTGACCCCTTGATAAGATTTGCAGCAAAACAATCACGGCTGAGCATACCGATCGTGCGATCCACGAGGTGTTTTCTCAGAGGTGATCCCACGGTGTGCGATCGTAGACATACCCTATAGTTGCAAAGCTGGGCACCTTGGTCATGTAACTAACCATGTTGATCAGCTCCTGCATAGCAGTGTTGCGAAGCTGGTAGTCATCGAGTACACCTCCGAGGATGTACATGTCGATGTGTTCGTTGTGCTTTTTCGTAACGTCTTCGCTCTCCACCTCGATCTTGGAGGTGTAGATCCAGTGGACGTATACGTGAAAGTCACGGACGGATGTGTCGGGCAGCTTGATGGGCCTTGGCTTGCCATCAGAAGATCGAAGGCCACTCCAGCGCTCCGAGCATGCGGCCCTGAAGAATCTGGATTTTGCGCAGATCGGATCTTTGTGAACAATGAACTCCTGTTCATTCTTGCCGACGAGGACGGATATGGTGCTGTTGTAGTCGTAGCTAAACTATGTGTAAGTCTTGGTCGCCTTCGTGGTTCTTTCGATTGGTATACTCACACGATGTGCTTTGCTGGAGGCGCCTCTTTCGCCGCCTTCGCAGTGTCTTCATCGTCGTCCTCCTCGCGCTTGCGCTTGCTCTGACCCTCCTCGGCCACGGTTGTGTGTAGGGTGCGGATCAGCTCACTGGATGAGGTGAGATTGTGGATGCGGATGGCTGCTGGGGGCGCTGACGTTTCTCGGAAAAGTGTCGCAGCTGGAAGATCGAGTGAGTGCGAAAGTGTAAGAGTCGCACCTGACGCATGTGAAAATTGACAAACGCATGTGAGATGATACCTAGGTAGTGGCGTGGTGCTTTCGTGATCCAACCCTGCACTCTTCACTTCACTTGAAAAATCACATGCGAGTGATTGACCCTGAAAATTAGTCCTCACAGACCGTCTTCGGAGGAGACCTACAGTAGTACAGTAGCTTAACGTAACACACGATGGCATGGTAAGCAACACAGTGAAGACCTCACTTACTGGGAACGAGCTGCTGACAAAGCCTTGAATTAGAGGACTGAGTTGCTTACTGGTAGCTGAAGCCGAGAGATTTTGTATCCGAAGGACGCAGCATACCTGCCTCCATATCATCGAGGCTCTCCTTCGTCTCACTCCATGACTCCGCATCTAAACCTCCAAAGTAGCCGGCCCAGTCAGCTCAGCCGTAATCGGCACCAAGCTAGCCGGTCCACCAGTCCTGCCCAACACAGTGATACTCTCAATGATAACGCCAGCATCGTAGCCAAAGGTACCGCCCATCTTGAACTGGCTAGACTCATAATCATAGCTAAACTCGATGTTGCTGGTAGACTCCTGCTCGAGACTAACGCCATCATCAAGGTATAAGCTGCCGCTCGCCTTGCCGTCCAGACCCGGCGCGATGATGATCTGGAAGTTTTCCTTGCGCAGCAGAGTGGTGGTGTTGGCCGAGTTGGCGCGCAGGGCGACGATGCTGCCACCCTTGTAGTAAAGCGGGATGGAGGTATAAGGCACGTCGGTCACGCTGATGACTTCGCCCCGGCCGCGGACTGTCTCATGGGTGTAGTAGTCGTAGAAAACGTCGTCAGGAAGATAGAAAGATGCCGTGGTACTGTTCTCTTCCGTGACGGGCGCGACAAGCAGACCAGGGCCGTAGAAGTACTGGTGCTCGAGCGAGTTGGTATTGGGATCGGACGGGTAGGCGAAGAACATCGGCTGAAGCATCGGGGTGCCAGACTGGGTCTGCTTATGCATGGCAGTGTAGATGTAGTCGAGGAGCTTGTAACGGGTCTCGATGGCGTTGCGCGCAGACTCTGCTACCAGGGCGGAGCGGTAGAACTCGTGTGGAGTGTAGTTGACCTCGCGGTGGTTGCGGTAGAAGGTGGAGAATGCGCCGAGAGATGCCCAACGTGCGCATGTGTTCTCGTTGGTTTCGCCCGAGAATCCGCAAACATCGCTTCCCACGAACGAGAAGCCGAATAGGGCGCTGAAGTCCAACAGCTGCGAGATGGAGGTGAGGTACATGTTCCATTCGGCGCCGTTGTCGCCAAGCCAGTGACCGACCTGGCGGCCAGAGCCAGCAAAGGTCGAACGAGTGATGATCAATGGTCGGAGGGACGGACGGCGGGCCAACATGGCAATCCTGGAAGCTTCTGACATCATGGCACCATAAAGGTTGTGAGTGTCATACTCGGCATATCCGCCCTCGTGGATCAGATCAGTCCTGATGGTACGGTCGCTGATGACGCCGGAAGCAGCATCGTTTTGGATGGTGTAAGCAGGGTTGAGCAGATCACGGCCTGGAAGACCAACACCTTCTCCGCCAGCCTGTCGCTTCTGCAGAGGAGGACTGGGGCGGGCAAGCTTGGGCTGCCTCTTGAACTTGTTTTGCGGAGGGGAGCTGGTCAGGATGGTGTCTTGCGTGCTGCTAGTGCTGTCGCAGCCGCCGGTGGTGACAGTACGGTTGCTGTTCTCGTAGATAAAAGTGCCATCGGGTTGCGAGCGCACGTACTGGTAAGTGAAGGTAGAGTTGGCGGGCATGTCGATTGAGGCAGCCCAGATGGGGTAGGTGTTGGCGCTAAGAGGGGCAGCATTGACAATGTTGTCGTTACCGAGGGTGATGGAGCTTCCGAGGATGATGATGTTCTCTCCCTGGAAGGTCGTGGCATCCACTTTGAACGTGATCACAGCTTTGCACTGGGGTTGGAAGTTGTCAGAGAAGCCGGGAATGGGTCTCGGGGCTCCAAGTCGGATTGCAGGTGGCTTTGGCGGCAATCCTTGGGAAGCCGCCTCCGCAGTCGGGTCAAGGCACGGCCATTCGCAGAAGTTGCTGGCTTCATTCATGTCGATCCACAGGGCATCAATATCCACGCCAGTCTCCGCGTCAAAGAAGCTGAGGAATTCCTCGTTCCAGTAGTCTTGCGTCTTGCTGTTGAACCATGAAGGGTAGACGGTTTGACCCGGCCAGACGACACCTCTATAAAGTGATCCGTTGTCGTATTTGAGGAAAATGTCGACGCCCTTGTCGAATGCCTCGTAATCCCTGTCGGGAGCGTAGGCTACAGCAGGGTCAACCATGACAATATAGTGCTGGTCATTGCGGTGAAGAGTGTCGACAAGATCGCGTACAATCTCCAGCGGGAAACGCTCGGGATCAAGTGTGAAGACCCAGCGCTGGTACATGTAGTCGACTGTCATGCGGGTCAGTAAAAGTCTACGCCAAAGGAAATCCTATTTGGGGACACTTACTGTCGGTCCACATAGTCTCCAGCGGAATGCCAGCTTGCGAGTAGTTCGCGACGACTTCAGCAACCTCATAAACATCGCGCATGCCATAGCGGCACTGGTGGAAGCCAAAGCCCCAGTACGGCATCATGACGGCCTTGCCGACGATTTCCGAGTACTGCTGAGCAGCCTCTACGGGGGTCGGCCCGGCAACGAAGTAGAGGTCGATGATTCCGCCAATAGTGTTGTATTCGAGGAATTGTCCGTCTGAATCGTCAATCTTGATGTCCATGCCTATAGTGGTGTATCAGCTAGAGGGACTTCCCAACATGAAACACTTGGCGGACGCCATCATGCAGTGTTAGCTTCAACATACCGTCTGAGTTTAAGAGGAAGACGGCGTGGGTGCCGTTGTCGCCACGGTGGTCGTAGTACACGGGGTGAGCACTACGGGAGATAATCAGCAGCTGATGAGTGGCGGTGAAACGACCAAAAGACCACGACGGGATGTCTAGCATACCCATAGAGGTTGGAGCCTGTCGGGATTCTGTACGAATCACGGTTCCAGAGAGTGCGAGTGTAGTTCGTTGTGTTGAGCATGCTATGAGATCCATTAGCCTGGATCGGAATGACAGTGTCGCATTCACTTACAAAGAATCGGAATGTTCGCCCAAGCCGTACAAGCTCGGGTTGGCGGGCAGGCTCGTGCGAAGTCTCAGGTATTGATTCTCGAAGACGATGGGTGCCGCGGAGGTGTCGAAAAGGACTTCACCGCTTGAACGCCTGACGACTGAGAAGCTGAAAGGGTCCTCTTGGTACTTGAACTGAAGCTCGGAGGCATTACTGCTGCTTCCCTCGCCCGAGGGTCTCTCAAAGACAGAATCGGGGACCTGATAGACTTCGTTGGCGGGATCTTGGATCTTGACATGCAAGCGCTGGTCTGCGTGACTTGTCAGCGTCTGTGGAATGATGTTGTGATCGGACAGCCTCGACTCACCGGTTTGATACTCGACGATCAGGTCGAGCTCGTCCAAGTCAGTGCCGTAGACATTGCAGGCGGTGCCGGCGAGTGTGAGCGATGCAGTCAAGCCAGTACCGCTGGTCTTGACGTTGCTCGCCTTGTAGCCGGGACAGGAGTCGAGGGTGCCGTTTGCCTGACGGGGAAGGATGTTGGCGATGACGGCAGGAAGGATGGCCAATGGCGCGAAGAGCAGCATCTTGGATGTAATCATCGTGAAGGTAGCTGTCTGAGAAAGCCGGTGTGGTTGATGTATCTTTGTAACGGCGAATTTCGACGATTAAGTACCCACGGGACGCATGTGGTGGCGAGCTTCCTAATACGTATCTTGAGAGGTGGGAGGTGAGATGCAGATGCGCGGCAGGAAGCACAGGGTCTGAGACGGCGCGCGTGACTGAGTTGAGCCGTTTGTGCCAGCTCATCTCGACCTCCCGCCATCCCGTCGTCATCAGCAAACGGCGGGCGGGCAGTGAGTGAGTGCAGCTAAGGAGTGAGTAGTGCAGTACAGTAGTATATAAAATGGAAGGAGGAGGATGTGCATTGCATACAAAAGCGGGGGACATGCAGGTCATGACTACACCCTTGCAGTCACTTAGCGTGTTTGTCCTACACCGGCTGACGACCGGGTGCGAGCATCTGGTATAGCCGCCGAGAAGGAAGTCTAGAAGTAGCCGGCTTGGATATTCCATGCTGCATGCAAGTGGCTACATCGTGACAGGATGGCTTTGCGGGGTGATGGACCTGGCTGTTCCTGTTGGCTAGTGCTACATCTGCCGCTAGGAGGCGTAGGGGAATAGTGTCGGGGATCAGAGTTCTGCTATGGCATGTGATGCCATGTGAAAATGACATGTGATACTTTATCGGCATGCAATAGTCGGATATCGGGCTTCGAGGCGAGGCGGGAGGCCGGCTATGAGAAGCTGTCACGCTTCAACGAGGGAGACATGGAAGAGAAGTGAAGATGGAGGGAGGAAGGAGGTGAGCAAGTGTAGTGTCTCTCGGCAGCACCTGCCGGCCGGAAGCTAAAGTCAAAACCCGGCGGCAGGAACGGCAACGGCAAGCGACGTCATGGATTTCGTGACGCGAACACTGTACGCGTCCCAACTTAGGTACCTCTGTTTACGCCGACTTGAGGCATGCGACTATAGCGACAACATTCTCGTCTTCACAATTCATTCTCCATCAACCGTCACAGCATGTGCAGGAGATCATGACCAACGCCAGCCGATACCTTGACCATGGCTAAAAATGCAGAGATCTTCCGCGTCAGGTTGAACTGCTTGGACCATTACCAGAACGCTCCTGGACCACTCGATCCGCCATTATGGGGTCCATCCAGAGATACGCCTACACAGCGCAACAACCTCCCTCAAGTCCCCGTGATTCGCGTCTTCGGGGCGACCGAGACTGGCCAGAAAGTATGCATGCACATCCATGGTGCATTTCCATACCTCTACATCCCATACACCGAGTCCATAGACAAGGATACCATCGACGCGTACATCAAAACACTTCGCCATTCCATCGATCATGCACTCGCCCTCTCCTATCGGCGAAATCCCTACGACAACCCGCGTAACTCAACATTTGTGGCCCACATCAGCCTGGTCAAAGGTGTGCCATTCTTCGGCTACAATGTGGGATACAACTACTTTCTCAAGATCTACTTGCTGAACCCTATGCACATGACACGGTTCAACGATCTGCTCCAGCAAGGTGCAATCTTGAGGAAGGTGTTCCAGCCGTTTGAAGCGCATCTGCAATACTTGCTGCAATGGATGTGCGACTTCAACTTGTACGGTTGCGCGTACATCGAGTGTGCGAAACCGCGCTTCCGAGAGCCGGTGCCTGTTTGGGAGGAGTTGGACGAGTTGACACACCTGTGGCATGATCGATCGATTGGGCAAGAGCAGATACTGGAAGAGTCCGCGTTTCCTCGGCAGAGTCATTGTCAGCTCGAACTCGACATCACGGTGGAGGACATCATCAACCGGAGCGAAATCCAAGCAAGACCGTTACACCACAGCTTCATCGAGCGGCTGGGCTCGCTGGAGAACTTGCCTCCAGAGGAGAAGCTTGTGCACTCGATGGCTGGCTTGTGGAAGGACGAGACGCGGAGACGCAAGCTACGCATGGGCCTGACTAACCCAAGCTCTTCTCCGTTCCCGCCAGACGTACTCGTTAGCATGAGCGCAGATCCCAGGAACGATGCAAAAGGCGGCTGGATACATGAAGAAGAATTCCGGGAGATGATCGATCAACTTGTGAGCGAAGAGCGGAAGGCGAGAGGCGGCGGAGACATCACGTTTGAAGCTTTTGAGGCAGGTAAAGAGACCAATGATGACGTTCCGACAGTGCTGGAAAGTGTCATCGACTTGTTCCACGTTACACTCACGTCCAAATGGGCTGCCAATGGTGACCATAAACCTCGGGGTGATGCTGAGCCGGATAATTTGGCGCAAGCAGAACAGGTGAACGGAGCCATTGTCGACCTGAAGACCATCACACAGCTCGCGGAGGAGGATGAATACGAATCTGATGAAGAGGCTGCCAAGGTCAAAGCGCTTACCCAGCGCCAGAAACTCGCCGATGCTGGCCTAGGGGACGACATGGGAGAAGCCAAAGTCAAGGGAGAAACTGCGGATATTGAGGCTGCAGCTGAACGTTTGGACAATGCAAGGGTACCCGCCAGAGCTGTCGAGAACGCCAATGGCACTGGCATCAAGCGCCACGCTCCGGATGACAGTGAGGGCATGTTCAAAAAACCTCGAACCTCGTCGCAGCAGGATGGCATGGGCCTTAGACAGGGCGGATTTCGAGTGCAGGACGCCAGACGACGGCAGCCAGAGAACCCATCCTTGCACTCAGAGGCTGACAAGCCAAAGGAGGAAGTGGCAAACACTACGAATGGACCAACTTTGCCACCTTCAGGCCAGCCTCCGAAACTTTCTCATCAGTCTTCTTCCGAGTCATCGCAAAGACTGAGCTTCCCATCCGTCAAAGATTCAAATGATCCTGACACACAGTTACGGTTGAGCCAACGTGAGCCGGCAGCTCAGACTACCAGCAAGTCTTCCGCTTCTCCCACGAAGCAGAAAGAAGACGAGTCCTTTGGTACATCTTCCAGCTCAATGAACACTACGTCCTCAGCACCAACGATCACTCAGACTAAGCGTCCGGGCCCGCTCCTTCATCCCACTGCCATATCCAACTACGGGAAATTCTGTGCGGGTGGCCTTGTCAACCACCTGATCTTTGGTCAGGCGGCGCCAACGTCCGAAGAAGTCGCTCGGACTGTGGACCCTGCTGTTGTGTACCAATCTGCATATTACAGCAATGAAATCGACGTGCCCGAGCGGCCTCGCGAATACGCCGGGCAAGAGTTCAGACTGGAAAGCCGAACGCTACCCTTTCTTCCCCCTTTCGACAAAGACGGCACACCTGTGCCTATCAAAACAGTTCCAATCGACAAGCCGAAGCAAGATCTCTTCGATCAACGACGCGCACGTCAGTGCTCATTGAGAAGATGGGAGATCATGACACCTCCGCCCACATACCAGGAAGTCCAGCGTTGGATGCAGACTGAGCAGATTGTGGAACGCGACACCATCGAAGACCTCGAGATTGATGGCCAGCCATCAACACAGGTCAAGCGCAAGAATCGCCCGCCACCCGAGCTCTCACAGATTGACGGACCCACTCAAAGGGACAAACACGGCTTCAAATTCACCCAGCGGAAGGCCAGCACCAGCATGCAGCACGAGACCGGCTACATGTCGACCATGAGCTTGGAAGTACACGTCAACACGCGAGCCGATTTGTCCCCCGACCCAGAGAAGGATCAGGTTAGCATGGTGATCTGGTGCATTGCAGAAGAGCAGTTGAACGAAGACGCCAAACTCGGCATTGTCATCCTGTCCGATCCCGAAGACGAGACATTAGCGGAACGCATACGCCGCATCGTAGGCAACTCTGTCCAGATCGACGAAGAAGATGACGAGTTGGATCTCTTCAACCGCATGGTTGATATCGTACGCTCGCACGATCCTGACATCCTGACTGGGTACGAAGTCCACAACAGTAGCTGGGGCTACCTCATTGAGCGCGCAAGACTGCAGTACGAATTCAATTTACCTGACGAATTCTCGCGCATGAAGTCACAATCACACGGTCGATTTGGCAAAGATGCGGACAAGTGGGGGTTCACTCACACATCTACCGTCCGCATCACGGGCAGACACACGATCAACATCTGGCGGGCCATGAGGTCTGAACTGAACTTGCTGCAGTATACCATGGAGAACGTGGTATTCCACTTGCTACACAAGCGCATTCCTCACTACTCCTTTGCAACCCTCACCCGATGGTTCCGCAGCAGCAAACCCCGTGATCTGGCGAAAGCCTTGGATTACTTCATCACACGAACACAACTAGATCTGGAGATCTTGGATGCGAACGAGCTCGTCCCACGAACATCGGAACAGGCGCGCTTACTCGGCGTGGACTTCTTCTCGGTTTTCAGCCGCGGGTCACAGTTCAAGGTCGAATCCCTCATGTTTCGTATCGCGAAGCCTGAGTCGTTCGTCCTGGTATCGCCTTCCAGGAAGCAGGTGGGTGCTCAAAATGCGCTGGAGTGCCTCCCTCTCGTCATGGAGCCGATGTCTTCATTCTACACCAGCCCTCTGCTAGTATTGGACTTCCAAAGTTTGTACCCAAGTATCGTCATCGCCTACAATTACTGCTACTCGACTTGCCTAGGCAGGATAACCAACTGGCGAGGGACCAACAAGATGGGCTTCGCCGACTTCAAGCGTACCCCCGGTCTTCTGGAACTAGTCAAAGACAAAGTGAACATCTCCCCAAACGGCATGATGTATGTCAAGCCGGAGATGCGCAAGTCACTCCTCGCAAAGATGCTGGGCGAGATCCTGGAGACGCGCGTGATGGTCAAGAGCGGCATGAAAGTCGATAAAGACGACAAGACACTCCAGCAACTGCTCAACAACAGACAGCTCGCCCTCAAACTCATCGCAAACGTCACCTACGGCTACACTTCTGCGAGTTTCTCTGGCCGCATGCCATGCTCAGAGATCGCAGACTCGATCGTGCAGACCGGCCGCGAGACGCTCGAAAAAGCTATCGCCCTCATTCACTCTGTCGAGAAATGGGGCGCCGAAGTCGTCTACGGCGACACTGACAGTCTCTTCATCCACCTCAAAGGCCGCTCCAAAGACGAGGCTTTCAAGATCGGTAATGAGATCTCCAAGGCAGTTACAGACATGAACCCACGCCCGATCAAACTCAAGTTCGAAAAGGTCTACCACCCTTGTGTCCTGCTGGCGAAGAAACGCTACGTCGGATTCAAATACGAGCACCCCTCCCAAACAGAACCAGACTTCGACGCGAAGGGAATCGAGACTGTCCGCCGTGACGGCACGCCCGCTGAGCAGAAGATTGAAGAAAAGGCTCTTAAGCTGCTCTTCCGCACCTCCGACTTGAGCGAAGTCAAGCGCTACTTCCAGGCGCAATGCACTAAGATTATGACCGGCCGCTTCTCAGTGCAGGACTTCTGCTTCGCCAAAGAAGTCAAGCTGGGTACTTACTCCGACAAAGGCCCCGCCCCGCCCGGCGCCCTCATCGCTACCAAGCGCATGCTCAAAGACCCACGGCTGGAACCGCAGTACGGCGAACGCGTCCCTTACGTCGTCATCGCCGGCGCGCCCGGTGCACGACTCTTTGAGCGCTGCGTCGAGCCGGAACGCCTGATCAACGAAGACCACGCCGAACTGGACGCCGAGTACTACATCTCCAAGAACTTGATCCCACCGCTCGAGCGGATTTTCAACCTCGTCGGAGCGAATGTCCGGCAGTGGTACGACGAGATGCCGAAAGTGCAGCGCATCCGCCTCATCGGCGACGCCGAGCACGCGACTTTCAAGAAGAAGACCATGGAGAGCTACATGGGCTCCTCGCTCTGCATAGTCTGCAAGGAGCGCTTGCCTAAGTCCAGGGAGCCGGCGCCGCTGCCGCTGTGTCTTGCTTGTCGGACTTCGCGGTCTGCGCAGACGCTGCTGGCGTTGCAGGGGAAGATCGCAAAGGCGGAGCGCAGGCATAGGGATTTGGAGGATGTTTGTAGGAGTTGTGCGGGGCTGGCGTTTGTGGAGGAGGTCAGGTGTGATAGTAGGGACTGTCCGACTTTTTATAGTCGGGTCAAGGGCAGGACTATGGTTGGGGTGGTGAGGAGTGGGGTTGGGAGGGTGCTTGAGGGGTTGGAGAAGGAGGTTGCGGCAAGGGAGTTGCTTGAGTGGTAGGGAGGTTGGTTGTTGGGTTGGTGGTGGTTTGGGGGACGTTCTACACATATCCATTGTTTCCCCAATTCAAACCCGGAGCAATCAATCAGCTCACCCAGCACCCCATACGTGCTTTAAATGATGCTCTCTCTCGGACTTGAGTGGTGATAATTCCATCACGCCTAGCCTATGAAGAATCAGTAGTTGCTAGTGAGATATTACGAGGCTCACGGGCTCGCTCTCTTGTATCTTGCAATGTATGGTTCTACTTTTTTATGCCCTTTCTTTAGTCATAAGTCTTCCCAAATGGTTCACAAAAACTTCTGTACCTCCTCCCTCGTATACCCAAGCACATGCACCACATCCATCAGACTCTCCCCATTCAGTTTCGTAGGAGCCGCTAGCTGGACCTTGGGCTTCGCATTGAACGCAACTCCCAGCCCCGCAACACCCATCATAAGCAGATCGTTACTCCCATCACCCACGGCAATCGCCCTCTCAGCGGGGATCCCATTATCAGCAGCCAATTGAAGCAGCAGCTCGCGCTTCTTCGCCGCATGGATAATAGGCTTATCAGCAACAAGCTCGCCCGTCAAAAGACCAGCACTCTCATCACCCACAAGATGGTTAGCATAAGCGTAATCCAACCCCAGCGTCTCCTTCACCCACAGCGCCAAAGGCGTGAACCCGCCGCTCAACACCGCAGTCTTCCACCCCAACCCCTTGAGCACTTTCACCAGATCCTTGGCTCCGGGCGTGAAAGTAATCGAGCCGCCCTCCCGCAAAGTCTGCCAAATACTCATCGGCACGCCCTTCAACAGCGCCACGCGAGCCCGCAGCGACGCCTCGAAGTCCGTGTACGGGGCTTCGCCGCGCATGGCGGCTTCGGTGATGGCCGCGACTTGCTCGTAGAGGCCCACAGCTCGGGCGAGCTCGTCGATGACTTCTTGCTGAATCAGAGTGGAGTCCATGTCGAATACCGCGAGGCCCGGTTCGCGGTGCAGTCTGTAGAGTTCTGTGGGCTGGAGGACGACGTCCCAGGCCATTTCTGTCGAAAGGGCTGCGAGGGAAGGGTGCTGGCTGGCTTTTGTGCATTCGGCCAGCGAGGGCGATGTGGTGAGCTGCAGGGTGATTTCGAGGACGCGGGCATCGTCGCCGGAGCCGTCGAGGGATCGTACGTCTGGGCTTTTGAGGGGGTTTAGGTGGTTGAAGAGGTCTTCTAGGACGATGGGGAGTTTGCTCCGCATTGGACTGCTTTTTTCGACATTTCCGTTGGAGGCTGATGGTTTGCTGAAGACGAGGGCCACGACGCCGGAGATGGGTTTGCCGGTTTGGTCCATGTCGGTGGATTTGAGGCTGGAATGGGCATTCTCGAAGCCAGCCTCGCCGGCTGCTGGCGCTTTTGTGTCTGTTATTGTTGAGGCCATGGTAGTTCGAAGCGTCTTTGCTGCTAATGTCGATTACTTTACTTGGAACAGTTTAGTGAGCGAACCTTGGAAGCCTTTCTGCCCAAGACCGTTGAAGATCGTTTCAGCCGAAGTTTTCCCCGTTTCGTGCGCTGACTGCACCTTGGACGACATGCTTCCGTTCTGTATCTGCTGCCTTTAATTGATTTACAGCCACAAGATCTTTGACAACGGTACAATCATTTATAATGAAGCAGAGTGTAGCTTCACCGCTCTCGTGTCACTGAGTGGACGATGAAGCGGACGAGCAGCTCAGAACAGCGACCACACATCCACGTGGCGCCAGGTGCTCAAGTCTTTGTCTACTACCAAGTCGAAACATTGGAAGGTGCCTTCGTGCGTTCTTTGGAGCAAAGTCTTATGAATGTGGTGGTCAAGCATATGGTGTGGACTGAACACTGACGCGAAAAGCGACGCGTATGCTGAGCAGTAAGTAAGCATTCACCTAAACCGCACACTGTCATGCTTGTCATAGTGCGCGTTACGATATATGATAAGAGCTACTGCACCAGAATCTTCATAGCGAGATACTGGTTCATTTATTCGTCCATTTGTCGGCTCGCGAACGATGCCCACCAACTGCACAATGACCTCCGGACGTGTTTACGCCGTGAGAACATGAAGACCTTCTCTTATGAAGTGGACAACACGCTTCTCAGCACAGCCATGACGGCCGGTTTCGAATGGCTTGTTGACATTCGCGGTGAACACAGCCGGTGCAAGCATGATTGGTTACAGCAGCTCGTCTGCTGTCTAGGACTGTCGACCAACGAGATGAGATGGCTCTGTCCGCCGATGAGGTCAGGCATGGATACATCCTCACCGATGTGGCGTATCCGTCCATCGACTGCGCTGTTGAGATGGGCGTGAATGAAGAGCCCGTTGGCGGTTCTTACGGCTGAAGTGAAGACGAGAGCGATCACATGCAGACGCGTCAGGCGAGTCATCTGTATTCACGAGCAGGTAGTGTCTTCCCAACTGCACTCGCGCCACGATCTTTGCTTTCGTGTTGCTTGGGCCTCAGTTGTGGCAAAAGCTTCCCCTTCCATCGACCGCACCTTCCTCCTCTACTCTTACATCGCCGCCTTGGCGTTTGCTCCTCACTTTTAGCGGGATTTGCTCTTTCGCACTTCATCTTCATTCCTCCGCCGACGGACACTCGCTCCATCTTGCTCAGCTATGTCAACTCCAGCACGCCCACCACGTCGTGGGCCCCCGGGCCGGCCTTACTCTGGCAATCTCCCGCCGCGTAGTTCCGCGCCGCTGGTCGATGAGAGACGCGAAAGTCGCACCGAAAACATCCATGACCTACAACGCCGCAACATCGCAGAAACTCTCGGTGACGCACGTACCTCTCGACAAACGAAGCCTGTCGTCGCAGCTTCATCGCCAAAGACCAAGCGCGAGAGTGAGGACGACGACACCGAGCGCCCGGCCAAGCGCATATCGTAAGTCAATCAGAGCTGTATTCGCCGTAATCGAGCTAACCAACGTAGTCACAACTATGGCAGCGTGGTTTCTGTGCTCGTCGGCCCCGGGGAAGAGACATTCGTTGTTCACGAGCACTTCATCTGCGGCAAATCCAAATTCTTCGAAGCAGCCTGTCGCAAGGAATGGAAAGAAGGCGTGCAAAAGCTCATCCGCCTCCCTGAAGTCGAGCCCTGGATCTTCAAGTCCTATGTCTCGTGGGTCTACACTGGCAACGCCGTGATCGAACTCGATGACGAAACTTCAGAAGAACAAGCTCCTCGTGCCAAGCAACAAGACGGCTTCATCAAGCTTTACGTCCTCGGAGACACGCTCGACGACATGCCGTTGCGTAACCGCGCAATGAAGGAGATGGTCAGCATCGACTGCCAGCCTGGCACGGCATCAGTGGCCTGG
>Ga0265797_10001789_pt1 | contig 37351 bp, 38 predicted proteins | sample P2T30metagenome_FD_192433 | JGI IMG/M metagenome (GOLD analysis project Ga0265797, IMG submission 192433) | Plant litter microbial communities from East Loma Ridge, Irvine, California - P2 T30 | ecosystem: Environmental > Terrestrial > Plant litter > Unclassified | place: USA: California...
CTTAGGTTCTATAATACAATATTTATAAGGTATCTACTCTTATAACTAGTATATAGCTTCCTAAGTATCTTTTATATATAATTCTTCTTAAATCCTTACCTCTCTTACTCTTCTAAAGTTACTGATCTTATATAATAATACCTATTTATAGTATAGCTACTTCTAAGGCCCTTAGAAGTATTAAGGTATCTAAAGTACGCTCTTTACTAATTTTAGCTATAATCTATATCTCCTTTACTCTTTTAAAGTAATTAAGTAAAGTACGCTTATATACTTAGAGTCGTATAGTATAGGCTAATAGTAGAGTAGTATTTATAAGGTCGCGCGTTTGTTTAAAGCTATAGTTCATAAGTTATAAGAAAAGTATAAGGAAGTAGTAGGTAGAAGCTTTAAATAGTATCTCTCAGATTAATCTATTAACGATTACCTAAGGAGGTATAGAGTAAGAGGGCGCTTCAAGGAGCTTTTAGGAGGTGTACTACGCTAAGCGTATAGGTCGTATATAGATAGTATATAGATTGTACCAGGTTCTCCTACTCTTCTTATTACGTACTCTAGTGTATCCTTATAATACGCTACTAGTAGTATAACTATAGTAGATAGATAATAGCCTACCTTATACTAGAGTACTAGAAGTAGCGACGAGAACGAGATATAATACTACGGAGTCTAAGTACCGATAACTTAGCGATTAGTAGAAGGCGAGGTCGGATAAACATAGAGATCTTACTTACGGAAGGTACTATAGTAGCTCTTCTTCGATTTATCGGAAGTATAGAAGTAGGTAAGAAGCTAGCGAACGAAACGAATAGATACGACGTGTAGGATGTCGAGCGGCTGAATTAACGTAACGATGAGGAGGTAACGGAGACAGGGGTAGAATAACGTAAGTAAGGAAGTACTACTAGGACAAGACCGTAGGAGGGCCTAGAAGACAAAAGCCCTAGCGGCTCGTTGAAGTCACGATGGCGAGTAGGATTGCAGGAAGAGAAATCAACGTAGGAGCGGAAGTTGAAGTACCAGAAATCGTCTAGGAAATAGCTAGACCTTTCATAAGCTAGATAGCTTGAATAACCACAGTATCCAAGAAGAAAAAGAAAAAAGGCATAGCCCAACATCAAGTTGTCGCCGGTGACAACATCATTCATTGCGATGCGATGGCAAAGAGCACACTATGCAAAGGTCTGTACAGAGCAGTTAAGCTACTAGTGTCCATGATGCAACTCGGCAGCGAAGAGGCGCGTTGGCCTGGCTAGCAGCCCAACTTGGTCTCCGCTAGCTTGTTGACCAAATAGCCGAGTTGGTCAGAGCCATTCGTTGTGTGCATCACCCCAAGGTCAATCGGAAGTCTGCTCTGAACTTTATCTATACCAACCACTTGTGGCTGTTCCTTTTCCAGGTCCTCAATCAAACACGACGTTTCGGCAGGCAGAAAAACAGAGTATCGTGCGGCCACTTGCTCTGAACTTCTGAGGATCAATCCCGCAATCGGGTAGACTTTGGCCATCTGTCGGAGCATTCGTGCACAGAAAGACACAATAGTGGCGCTATCGGTATGAGTTTTTTCCTGGGCAAGAGCCGAGATTGCCTCGTGGCTTACGAGCAGCAAGGGGCTTATTGTATTCACATGGAGAGGGCGGCCTGTGTATAGCCGCTCGTATGTCCGAAGTAGCCACACTGTATGACGGTAAGACATCTCGCTTGCGTTCAATGCCTGGGCCGATGTGGGATCCCCTTTTACTGAGCTGCTGTAAAGTTCGAGCTTGCTAGCTGAAACAACGAACGGTCTGAATAAGTCGATGATCGCCCGATGATACTCGAAGCTGCGCCGAGGGTAAGTGATTATATTTCACGATGGATTTGCATTTAACTCACTGGAGTGCAAAAATGTGTGGAGGCGAACTGTCTGTCGGGCATAAGGTGTAGTGTAGCCTACTGTACCATTCCAAAAGGGAGTAGAATATAGCCATGGTGGCATTCAGGTGGTCTTTCTTCCCAAAGTCAGACTCAAACTCTTTGTGAGTGGTTACCACCTTGTTGAGTATGGTATACAGCCACGAACGCGCATTGAATTTTCTGTTTGCCAAAATTTGGATATCAGGTGATCCTTCGGCCTCCAATTGAGTTGATGGAGGATCGGTCGGGGGAGGGTGCGTCAAGAAGGGCCTCGCGTTGAGTACCATACAGTAGAAACTGGGCAGGTTAGCAATCCGTCTGCTTTAGGGTTCAATGATTTGGTACCCACGCCTGATGTGAAAAGACACCCCAAGCTAAGATTGCTTGTGCGTGCCCTTTTCGGGACTCTGTTAACGGTTCCGACCGCAAGACAAATCTCTTGTCGAACAAACCCGCATTCTCTGCCATGTGACAAGCCTGAGCGATGTAGTGGTGGGCAACTTTGTCAACCCCATTTAGCCCGTGCACACAATGTATCAGCAAACCAGCAGCAATGTTTGCAGGGACGTCATTCCCAACTTCTAATTCCCACATCTTCTTGGCCTCAACCAGAGCAAAATGCTCAGTGCCATCTTGAAAAGAAGCATGTAACTTCTGATATGATCTCTGCAAATTGTCAGCCGGGAGCATTAAATGGCCAAATTAGTATGGAAACTCTGTACCGCTGTGAAGGCAACAATTGAGTGCACAAGTAGCTTGTTACAGAACACAGAGCCACCAGCTTCGAGGCCTTCCCAGAATGCATCCTCGTCAAAGAAGTGGTACGTGTAGTGATCCCATATGAAGTAATGGTCCAGGATTGCAAAGAAGTGATTTGTATCCGTGTAAGACACGCCCCAGTCGCAAGCTCTTACAGCACTCAAGTCCTTATCACGACGGCCTGGCGACTTGCTTTGTGGAGACTCGTCAGATCTTGTCGCTTCAATGTCACCTAGCATATTCCTTGTCTTTCGGGGGTTCAGGTCTGGCGAAACGCCAACAGCCATAACAGCACTCTTATCGAGCGGATCCAGTGCTTTCACTTCACGTGGATGTATAGAGACCATAGCTTCAGGCAGTCCCCGTAGGGTTGCGGGAGTTTCTGAAAGACCACATGCGTCTCGCTTTTGGGGCCTGAAAGGATGCTCGTCTTGGGCTACTGCTGAATGGTCTCCCGCGAGGTTGGATTGCAAACCAGAATCGGGAGCCATCTGCGGTTCCTCTTGAGCAGAGAGTATGGCGGTGCGCTCTAAATCGACCACACGAGGGGATTGAGGGATGTGCGCACGGTAGGAGGCCAGTATTGCATCGTCTGGTTCTCCTGCACGTATCCGGTGAAGTATTTGCGTAGCCTGTCTTCCCGGACTCTCGCGAAGCATGCCGAACAGGTCTTGCTGGTTTCTTACTCTCTGCTCTAGCTCCTCATACTTTCTTTTGAGCGCGTTGCCACGTGACTCGTCTTGACGTGTGTCGTAAACACAAACACCACCAGTCTTCTGACAAGCATAGCACAATGGCCGTAGTCCATCACACTAACGACTGTTAGCTTTGAGCTTCGACAATATCGTGGTAATTTGAAGAACTATCATACCTTAACCTTCTTCCTCCGACATTCGGAACAGGCCGCAAGAATAATGCTTCGCCTGCTCGATATAGACAGGCCAGGCTGCGGTGCACTCGACATTTGGAGAAGAGCGGTATAATCCAACGAAGTCTATATGGTTTGTTGTAATAGAGCTAGTTATAATGTTATGTTGAAGTGTTCACGAGATGATGATCTTGTGCATCAAGCGGATTATCGCTTTGCCGAGAATGAGCATGAATGAGGGGTTCATGACGCTTGCGAAGCGACGGGCATCAGGCTGACATGAATTGCGGGATGATGGACATAGATTGGAGCACTAGCACAGCATCCATGCGAGGGAGCATGTGGCGTCATGCCAACTTCACAACCGCCCGCTGGCTGTTTGCGTGGTTTGTAATGTAATCGATGGGCGAACGCTCACACGATACTCGCCCGCTTGCGCTGAGAGCGATTTTTGTTGGACCATAGATAGATCGTTCCTTTAGTTCGACCACAGTGACCAGAAGTTAGTAACGTTACCAACAAGGATACGTCATTCTGCGTTTCGGTGCTTACCCCGACTCAAACGGCTTTTCGCCGGATCTTGGTAGTCGGTTGCACTTTCTCTGTAGCCTATCAGGTATCTACGCAGCAGCGAGGCATTCTCTACAGACCCGCATGCCCAATGCCGTAAACTCATCAAATAATTCGACCATATCTTGCATAAGGTGCAACTCTTGGCTAGATGGCAGCGGACTGCATGAATCATGAAGCGATTGGGCTCGAGTGCTCGACCCGAACGCCAGACGCCGGTCAAACAAGCTAAGCACGTCCTTTTTCGGCCTGGCGTCCGTACCTCCGACTTACCAAGCGATTGAGACCTGGTCGGATGTGCACGTCCTCTTCGGCCCCAAGTCCGTATCTCCGGCTTCCGAAGCGGCATCACGTATGTATGTGGTTTCTTGTGTCAACAACGCATATTGTATGTGAGGAAGTGGATCCCTTCGAGGTTCAAGGTCGGTCTTGCCGTAGTGCTACCTGGGCGCTAACGCTTCGACGTGTTCAGGTGCGATGTACTCTGTCTGGTGACATCTGTGCTTTAAGTTCTTCGAGCGCTTCAACAAACAAAAAAACCTTCTCAACCACCGGCGACCCTGTCAGCACCAGCAACTCTGTCAGCACCGGCAACTCTGTCAGCAAGAACAGGCCACGGGCCCAGTAAGGACTCACGGAGAACTTTTGCCCACTGACTTACCTTACATGACGGTATTGGATTGATTCAAGGATGCAGGATCAGCGTATGTTTGCAATCCTCTGGAAGACTTTCTCACTCCTTCTAGACATTCGGCTAGCTGCGTCTTATGAATCGTCTGGTATCAAAACCCCTGCCCGCAAAGTTACATCCCTGCTTCAACAACTCAAATTATATTGCAGGAATCCGTGATTAGCCTCTGTGTGATAAGGCATTATTCGAGATGCCCAAGGATTTCCAATCGCTCGAAGTTTTATATCGCTGTCAGAGTCGGGCAAAGAGGTTGCTCGGCTCTGACAGCGATATAAAATTGTGATCAATGTCATGGACTACACTCTTGATATCAGCTACAGTCACGACTCCCCGGTCCATCGGAATGCTATCGTTGAAATGCCACAGCAGCTCCAGCAATTGTTTGCGGACCCTTTGACAAGCTTTTCAGACGTCGATCAAAGGTGGCTCAGCACGACATGTGACCAGGATCTTGACGCAATGTCGCAATTCATGCTCAAACAAGACTTCGCTGATATGGATCGTGTCATCACGTTCAGCGACGGTAGCCTTTTCGTCACTGGCGATTAATTCACAATGAGACCGACGATAGGGTGCAGCTGAGATTCTCGAGAAATGTCTATGTATCTCAACGGCCAATCGACAAGAACCTGATGCATCGATCACATCTGCTATGTAGCACCTCCATGATTATGACAAATTGGATCCATCGCTTTACAATGCCACGACCAGCACCCACGATCAGCACAAGCACATACTAAGTAACCTGTTGCCGAACGATACCAGGTAGTAGTCACCATACACCAGACCGTGGTTCGAGTAGCGTTTCCTGGCGTCTGCATTGTTGTTTGCGGTGCCATACTTCATAAGGCCATCGAACCGAGACCCGGGCACGGCCTCTTCTGCTGAAATAGGCTGGTCGGGAATGGTAATCAAACGTGCTTCTTCAGGAGCCAAGGCATAATCCAGCGTATCGCGCACGATTGCGAGTGCCTCCTGCAAGAAATGAGAAGATAGCGCAAGCTGCGATAGACCGGCCAAAGCTTGCGACAGAATCAACATGCCGTTCGCTGCGATCACACCAGCAGAAGAATCCCGCAATGGGTTTTGCTCATCATCAATGGGGGCATCAAAATCCCATAATGGGACTTTCCTCCCTCTGCTTACGCTCTGTGGAATGTCTTCCAAACGAGAAAGAAGCTACTCGGCCAAGCCGCAAGCTGTCCACAGGAAACGTTCATCTTTAGTCCATGTGTACGTTTCTGCGTATCCTAGGATCCCCCAAGCCTGGCCTCTGGACCATGTGGAGTCGCGGTGATAGCCTTGAGCGGTAAGGCGCTCTTTGATGCTTCCGGTATGCGGATCAAGATTGGCTACATGATAAGTCGAATACCACTGGCCCAAATATGCGGCTGCATACGAAGATACGTTTGTGGGCTCGCGCCTCAAATGCGAACGCAGTAGAGTCTCAGCGTGGGCGGTGGCGATCTCTGCGAGCACGTGGTCTTGCGCGTGGTGCGCAGCATAATACAACAGGTCAAGGTTGCATAGGCTGTCGGTGATGACGATCGCGTTGTCTTCCATGCTCAAGATCTCCACATCTTTCTTCTTCAAGAGGTCCCAGATCCTGATTGCTCGTGCAGAGGGAACATGTCGAGTTGCCAGACTGCGTGCTGCGCTGTTGATCGAAGTCAGGCTGCTTCTGTTTCCGTGAAGTTCCCAGTCCATCCGAAGGGCAGGCATGATGATGAAGCCGATGTCGTGAGTGTCGGTCCGACAGTCCATCTTGCGGATGGCCTGATCCCATTCGTGGCATAGGTCAATCAACTGAGAGTGTAACTGCTGACGATCAATCCAAGCAGGAACATGTATACTGCCAGGATATCGAACGAGTCGCTCCAGGATTGCATACATTGTGCCTGGGAAGAACCCACAGGTCCAGAACTCCGCTGGTCTCAAGTCGTATGTTCCACTAGATCTTTCATCTTGGGGCACAGTCTCTAGGAAAGCTTCTGGGAGGGCGGGCAGTGCTTGGTATGCAACTCGGAGGATCTTTGCGATGACATTTTCGGAGTATACTTCGTGATGCGTCGTCGAGATTGAAATCGAACCAGGAACATAAGAACATTGAAGTTCTGCAGAACTGCACTCTGATGGCGGTGTGCTCGTTAGGGGCGTGTGATTGTGAACTGCCTCCCCATCCATCTCGTGATGTGTAGACAATGGGAATCCTTCCAGTGACGACGGCTGAGTCGATTCGGTTGCCGTAAACGACCAGGTACGCCTGATGCGTAGCGTGGCATCGACGTTCGCTAAACTCTGTACGGCTTGGATCACGGTCGTGTCTCTTGTTTTCGATGCACCCATGATTGTTTTTGGCAAAAGGCTGTATGAAAACCATCCTGCATATGGAGAGACGAATGGTGTGAGAAGACAGCATTAAATGCGCTACTCGCCATCTGCGGTAAAGTAACCTAACGACCTCCTCGTGAGGCCGACTCCGTAATTCCGGGGACAGGTAGATCATTGATCGATTCTCCCGAGCACATTCCTCCAGTGTCCGCAGCCAAGACTCCGGAGTCCTTTCCCCGCGCCACTCCTCTCACCATCTGCAGCGCGACCTGCATTGATGTATAAGCCACTGGGACAATCGTGACCGAACTGAAAGCGCCGAAAGGGCGCATGCCGGCATGATTTAGAGGACGTGTGGTCAGAACTTATGTGTCGCTCCTTACTTAGGGCTCTCCATTGCCCTGCTGGAAGACTTGATCTTTAGACGATATCGCTCAAAGCTCTAGCCGAACATCACTCGCTGCAGCATTGCCCTCCATCATGGCCGACAAGCACGATGACATTGAACAAGTGAAGGTCGTGGACAACAAAGAGATCGTCACTGTCAATGGAGAAGAGATTGTGGTGAGCTCGGCGACCGAGAAGCCCAACCGTTCTCTTTGGATTGCCTGGTTGTACATTTTCGACGTAAGTGTTCAGCTTCCACTGCATGTCAATACGGACAGGGACGATGCTGACGACGTGATCCGAATTCTACAGTGGTACCCAAGCCACTACTCACCAGCTGAGAAGAAACTGGTGCGAAAACTTGACATGGTCCTTTTGACGCTCTGCTGCCTCTGCTTCTACATCAAATGGCTCGATCAGAACGCTCTGAACAGTGCCTACTGGTCCGGCATGAGAGAGGAGTTGGAGATCAAGGGGAATGAGTATGATCTCTTCGCGCCGAGCTATCGACATCGTGCTGACTTCAAAGATACTCGCTTTTCGGAACATTCTACAATGTTGGATATCTTGTATTCGAGGTCCCAAGCATGATGATCATCTCGCGCCCACATCTTGCGCGCTACTATGTACCGACCATGGAGACTCTCTGGTCAGTCTTGACTTTCACCCAAAGCCGGCTCAGAAGCGTCAACCAGATTTACGGCACTCGCTTCTTGCTCGGTGTGTTGGACACTCCTGCGGCATCTGGATCCATGTACCTCTTGACATCTTGGTACCGCTCCGATGAGGTGTTCAAGCGTGCAGGAGTGTGGTATTTTCGAGCAACGCTGGTGCGATGTTCAGCAGCAGCTACTTCCAGGCAGCTGCACACAAGGGACTGAACGGCGTTGGAGGCATGTCTGGTTGGCGTTGGATTTTCATCATCGATGGCTGCATCAGCATCACCATCGCTTTCGCCGGCTTTTTCCTCTTCCCTGCCCTACCAACGACCCAGTCAAAATTTTGGTGGCTCACGGATGATGAGCGCAAGCTGGCTATTGCCCGCATGCAAAGCCAGGGTACAAAGCACAGCGCAAAAATCGGCAAACGCATGCTCAAGCGTGTGTTCGGACACTGGCATTTCTACATCGCTATTCTCACTTATGTCTTCTTCCAATGCACATCTTACGTCAGTGATCAGATGCAAGCTTGGCTCAAGAAGGACGCTGACCTGTACGGCATCTGGACAATTGAAGAGATCAACTTGATTCCGACGGGTGTGCAGGGCGTTGCCATTGTCTTTGGCATCTTGATCACCAGTCTGGTCATGATCTATCCGATGTGGATCGTCTTCTCGTGTGTCACATTTGCCCTCCTTTTTGCGAACGTGTGTTTGCGAGTATGGTTCATTCCACGACCTCTCCACTGTAAGTGTCAAATTCTGTGCTCCAATTATTGCAGCTTCTAACTATTTTTGCCAGTTTTGGTTTATAACCTTCTCGGTCTGACATCTTGCGTCACACCAATTTTGTTTCCATGGGTCAATATGCTCATGAAGGACGACAACGAAGCTCGGAGCTTCACCACGGGAGCCATGATGACTGTAGGTTGGATCTTCTTCAGCTTCTATCCGATCACAGTGTTCCTGATCCTTAAAGCGCCTCAGTGGACCAAAGGTTTCACAGTCAACATTGTGTTCATTCTTTGCTACTGGGCACTCTTTATGGTCGGCCAGTATCTGTGGCTCCGCGAAGAGCGGACCAAGAAATATGACATCAATGAACAAACGGAGACTGTCGGCGATGGACTGAAAGACCCTGAGATGATGCATGTGGAAGTGAGTGGTGAGTCTGGCAAGGTCAATGCCTGAAACTGGTAACTAGCGGTATGATGCTCCATAAAATACAATTGCAAAGGAAACGCTTGGGAGATGAATTATTGACCCATGCCTCAGATGTAGCTCTAGTTTATTTGTTGCTATGTACGGACATTGACCAGGCCATTTTATCTCGTGGAACGATGCAACTAGTTGCGGGCTCGCGATCGTGACTGCCAGTATTACCAGTCCAAACACGGCGGTATTCGTACCTTTAAGTGAACAACCTAGAATTCATAGCGTGTATATAATAGCAAGGCGGATCGTGTTCGAGTTGAGAGGATGTCCCATCAGACTGGCTCTTGCTGAAATCTCGCTATCTCAGTGTCATCCTGGACCGAGACAACGGGTGGCACTGCCATGAAGACAATGTGTTGGGCAATTTTTAGCACATGCATTGGTGTGGGAACAAACAAGGCAGCATCGATATAAAGACTCCGAGCCACTTCTACCCACGCTATCACTCTCACTATTTTGAACCAACTCTATAATCCCAATTTTAAGCCGCCATGTCCCCACTCCCGGGCTTTCCTGACAACACATTTCGTACTCGCTCTGACTATGCTCGAGCAGCTTACGCACTTGTGCAACCGGTCGCATCAAACTGCCTTGCTCTACCGGCGCTGGGTTTAGCGAGACGGCTGCACAGCTGGAAGGTTTTGCCAGGCCACTGTGGGTTATACCTCACTTCCTTGGCGTTGAAGATGTTTAGGACCATACAACTTCCATCTCGCCTTAATGTAATAGGGTGTACTCGGTGTATGAACGTAGAACAAGGTACTAAGTATTTTAGGGTAAGGAAGAAAAACTAAGTAGCATACTAATCAAGTTACATTATAAATAATAACTCTAATTATATTACTTAATTGAAGTATAAGGCTCTTATGAAAGATAGAAACTCTACTATCCTATATACTAAAGAGACTTGTATAGTATATAACCTACTTTATGTCTATAGAGCATATAGAGTAGTAGAGTAATATAGTAATAGAGTACTCTATAGGTTATATAATATGACGTTCTACTATCTTAGTAGCTAGTTATAACGTCACTATAGGGGAGTCGGGTCAGTAGGGGATTCGGGTCACCTTCCTATACTAGTTTCGCGTTAAAACTGATTTTTTATATAATATTCTTTCTTTTCTTTTTATTGTGCCTACCTATTCTGAAGATACGCTTACTATAGCTATAACTACGTACTATAATAGCAAATACACCTCTATTTAGAGGTGTGCTTACATATTTAATATCCTATATACTACGCTTACTTCCTAGCTCTTAAATCAAACTTCCTACTCTAGATTGTATGAATCATAGCAAATACTCTTAACTGCTAAAGAAAAGGCTCTCTTAAAGGCTATTACTCAACTTTCTAAGTTAGGTTGCCCTATTACCCTTCTATTAATAAGAGATCTTACTAAAGAAATCTATATTTCCTACTTCTACTTAACTTTAACTCTAACTTCCTACTCTCTAATTAGTAAATAGTAGATTAATAGGTTCTAAAAATGATACTTTAAGCTAAAGATAGTCTACCCTTGAGGCCTAGATACGAGTTGTTTTGAAGGAGTTAGCTACCTAGTTATAAACGCCTACTTCGATACTCTTACTAACCTTTTCCTTAAGAACTTCTACCCTTCTAATGTAATCTTTAATATTGATAAGACTAGCTTTGCCCTTAGTACTACCTTACTCTTAAAAGTACTTATAAGGAGAGGGAATGTTATAGCGTTTAAGAAGATAAGTAGAAGGTAAGAGTAGATAATAGTAATCAAGTATATTAGAGCCTTAGGAGTCGCTTTACCTCTACTTCTTATCTTTAAGGCGAAATATACAAATACTATATAGATACTAGCCTCTATACCTAAGAACTAGAAGTTCTTAACATCTACTAGCAGATAGACGTCTAATAGTCACATGTACAAGTAGTTAATTACCTTATTCAAGCCTAAAATGTAGCAAAATAATAGAAAATAGAGGCTATTACTTCTTAACAGATATGGATCTCACCTTATAGCGAGGTTTATTACCTTTTACCTTAATAAGAATATTGACCTTATCTGCCTACTGCTACATACTTCGCATCTATTACAACTGCTCGATGTTAGCGTATTTAGCCCTCTAAAGTAGGCTTTATCTACTAAGATTAAGAAACTCTTCTACTTAGATACCTATTGAATTCTGCAAATTAAGTAGACAGAAGCCTATATAATAGCTAGGGCTAAAGCATTTATGACTAGGAACATCGAATTGTTGTTCCAAGTATCTAGTATCTACTTACTTAGCCTAATCATAATCCTCTTAACTCTCTAAATACCTACTCCTACCTCTTAGGTAACCCTACTACCTATTACGACCCTAAATGACCTAGACTGCTCCCTACTAGCTAGTTCGCTACTAGAGAGTATAGAGCTTTAGGAAGCGATTTCGCTAGTTAACTCGATTGTTCGTTCTTCTACTCTTAAGACTCCTATAAAGTAGTATATTAAGCAATTGGGAGCAGCTTTCAAAAGGATAACCTTAGAGAACGCTCTTTCATAGAAAGAGAATACTAAGTTTAGGGAACTACTATAGGTATATAAAGAACGTAAGAAAGGGAAGCGCATAGCAATTAAGGGGAAGTTCATCTTTAATATAAAGGAAATCCTTAAACTTATTAAAGAAGTAGAAGTAGAGGCGTCAAAGAGAAAGTTAAAAAAGAGGCGAATAATAAGAGCTATAACTCCTGAAATTAAGGATAAGTGAGAGGAAGGTATTAAGGAGAGTATATATAAGAGCGAGAGTAATTACATTATTATAGTAAGTACTAGATCAAATTCGAGGAAGAGAAGCTAAAATTTTGACCCGAATCCCCTACTGACCCGACTCCCCTACAGTGACGTTAACGAACATCGTCGCTATCTGACCTTCTACCTGAGGCCTTATTATACTTAAGCTTGGATCAATGGACTGAAGGCGGGGACTGATCCAACCTCGCTAGAATACTAGGGCGAATTGCGCAATTTTGACCAGAAGATGGTGGAGATGGAAAGTATTGCCTATGCAATCTTGTTGCGTCCCGAGTGGTTCTCTTATTTAGACGACGAAATCGCGAGACAAAATCTAATCGCCTGGCTAGTCCAGATCAATCACCGGAAGATGCCGCAGACAAACTGGTTGTGGTTCAGAGTCCTGGTGAATCTGGCGCTTTACCGCGTGCTCGGAGTTCCTCTCAGTGAGCTCAAGGAGGACATAGACGACAGTCTTTATGCTCTGGATAAGCTCTACCTTGGCCAAGGTTGGAGCTCCGATGGTGCCTGGTCCGACGAGCGCAAGCAAGCGGACTATTAATCGGGAAGTTTTGCACTGCAGTTCGCTCCTTTGCTGTTTGTTCGGTTTGCACCAGATTACGATGAAGCTCGAACGAAAAGATACAAAGACCAAGCGAAGCAGTCTGCAGAGCAATATTGGAGATATTTCAGTGCTACCGGAGCCGCAATCCCGTTCGGAAGAAGCTTGACATATCGATTTGCCTTTGCCGCATTCTGGGCAGCGGCTTTCATCGCTCAAGACGAGTTTCCTCCGCCTCTGAATGCACCTGGAGTCGTCAAAGGGTTGCTTCTACGCCATTTTAGATGGTGGGCCAAGCAAGACCATATATTCAACGTGGACGGGACGCTCCAAATTCGCTATAGCTACCCGAACATGCACATTGCAGAGAACTACACATCACCGCAGAGCCCATACTGGTGCTTGAAACCGTTCATATGCCTCGATCTACCGGAAGAACATCTTTTCTGGCAGAGCCAAGAACAAATTTACCCGCTCACTCGCGCCAACGTCGGGCTGGACAGTATCTCAATGATATGGCCGCCACGCCACATCATGTGCAATACACAGCAACACCACTTCCTTCTATCCTCTGGTCAATGGACCACCAAAGCTTTTCGAGCACGTGAAGCGAAGTATGGTAAGATGGCATATTCGTCAGCTTTCGGATTCAGTGTTCCTTGTGGACCGCTGCTGGAGCAGACGGCACCAGATTCCACGATCTCGGTAAGCCGCGAAGGGGAGGAAGACCAGTGGAGAGTTCGATGGTCTCCCAGTGAAGCGATACAAGGTGAGATTTGCCATCTTGCCGAGGTGCTGCCCACCCTGATAAGTTCATGGAAGCCGTGGAAGACGGATGCCACAGAGATCAAGACCACGTTGATGCCTCCGACACGAACATGGCCCGGCTGGCACTTCAGAATCCACGAGATCAGTCATTCAGGTGATTGTGCTGTTCGAGTTCTGGATGCAGGATTTGCCATCTCAGCAGAGACAAGAGACGGAGTTTTCATACCTGACGTGAATATGGGTAACGATTTGAGCCGCGAAAGATTGCCTCCTGATGGGGGTTGGTATTCTGACGATACATCGGCCTTGATCATGTCGAAGCATGGCGCCAGCGGTGTTGTCGACTATTCGGAGCGTCGAATTCATTCACCCACTACGCAAGGCTCTTCGAAGGGTAAAAATGCAATGATCATCCACGCCGACCCAAACACGTAAGATCCGTGTCGCTCATGAGAGAGTTGTAAACCATTAACACGAATTTTAGCAACATTATCGCTGCCCGAAGTCTTATTCCGGGTAGTACACAAATTATCCAACCCGGTCGGAACGAAAAAGATGGATTCCATCGCATCAGGTTGATCACAGGGATATTTGCCATCGAGGCTTCAGCGAACATATCATCATCGGAGATACTGCAACTCTGGCACAATCGTCCTTCCGCGGATGAGATGCACATTTTCGCTGGTAGTAGATCTATGGAAAAGTGATATAGTTACCAGAGGCTACGAATGCCATCGAGAGTTGGAACAGGAAGGCAGACTGTTCCTCAAAACTTTAAAAAAAATTTCAACATGGACTGATTTCATAAAAGACTTCTCTCTACATAGTAAAGACTCTCAACCTAATCGTTCAAGCAGCCGGTGATCTGGCGTAGCCAGGGAACTGCATAAGCTGAGACTCGTCGATGCTCTTGAGCTGAGAGCACGAGAGTTTAGAGCTGACTTTGCCGAGAGCATCGTCGAGCTGTGTGAGGACTCCCAAAGCAACATCTGGCTTGGCCTGTGCGGCGAACTGGTAGCCGAAGCAAGCTGCATTGTTTCCTTGGGCTAGGATCTGAGCATTGTAAAGACCACCAGTGAGGTCTGTGACATCGACACCAGTGAAGGTGTTCACCTTGCCAGTGTTGCCTCCGATGTTCAAGAACTTGGGGTGCAACAGAGCGGCGTTGACGAGATCGGCGGCGTAGTAGTCGGTGTCGTAGGGGTACTCGATAGGGCGCTTGTGCCAGTCGCTTGGGATGCGCTCCCAGCCCTGTTTAGCGGTGTAGCTGCCGCTCTCACCACTGATGCCGAACCAATCTTTGATGACATCGTAAGAGAGGTATCCCGTCGGGTGCTCCGCAGAGTGGTTAGCCATAAATCGATAGATGAACGTATACGCGGCCGGTTGGACGACGACGCCGGTGAAGGGTCCGTTGAAGAAGTACGGGTTGTTGGCGATCTGAGTATCGAAACGCTGAGAGCGGAACGACGTCAGAGACTCCATTGTGACGGACCCTGGCGAGGCATCGATGAGCTGCTGGAACTGGGCGACTACGGTCTTGTAATCATTGCCAGCCTCATAAAGATCTGGGCGGGTCGGTGATGCGTCGGCCTCATATTTGTTGTGAGAGCCGCTGATGCCGTTGCCGCCAGGCAAAAGCCCAGCTTGAGCAGCAGTAGGCGTGCCACCGATGGACCATGCAAGTCCTGACCCGTCGATCGCTGCACCGTAGACAGCAAGGAAGGCGCCAAGGGCTGGGCCCATACCAACCACCGAGTTCGTGGCTTCAATGAACTGGGTGATGGTTGCATATCCATTGTGCGGCAGGAAGTTGTGATTGGCCACTGCGTTCTCTGTCAGCCTTGCTCTTCATGGAACGTGACAGGGAGCACGTGGGACTTACTAGCATTTAACCCAGGGCAAGGTCCTCGAAGGTCGTCTCCCGATGGGGGAACAAACTCGTGACCGCTGCCTATGGAAACGTCGACATACTGGGTCTTCGCGTTGAAGATAGGGACAGGCTCGAAGATCGTACTGGCGGCACCGGCACCGGCTTGTCGTGCTTCGATCATTGCGGTGATCTCCTTGGTTCGGGCCATGATCTTAGGATCCGAGTTTGCAGCTGCCATCATGGCGGCAGGGTATGCGGATGCATAACGGACGAGAGCGCCCAGAATGGCAAGAGAGATGGCTGACTTCATTGTGGTGATTTGATGGAAAGTACTGTTCGTGTTGTAATTTTCGATGATAAGAACCCTCCGTGCCTATAGAAACCCTCCGAAACATGTGGGCATCCTATCTACCTTTTATGCCTTTGTCGACTACACTGAAGCACTACCGTTATTCCCATATTGCCACCACCATCAAATGCATCGTTAATCTAGAGCGGGGTGGACTCTGCAAGTCTGCAACATCATCGGGTTTTGCTTTTGTCCGGCTGTGCATATCTTGATGCATTTGGGACGAGCCTCGCGAATCATTCTGCAAACCAGCTGTATAGACTTGAAGAAAGCCACCATATCCACCATATCATCTTTGAGTTCGTCAAGAACTGTCAAAGTGCCTCGGCTTCGTCGCCATTTGCCAGGTACCTGCGTTCAAGTATCAACAAGCTTGATTCATAGTTTAGTCGCGAACCACTTAGAGCAGACACGGTAGAGCTAATGCATTTCTAGTTCGTCCATGTGCCCCATTCAGATGACCTCTTTTCGTGCTGATTGCGACTTCAGTCGATGGTAGCTCTTCACAGCCAATTGAAACGGCTTTAAAAGTCATCTAGTCGCTGTGGCGTTCTCGTAAGTTGTCGATCATCCGCACCTCTTGCTGTAACCTGTATCCCCGCACTTCCAAATAACACATCACTTCCCTGCCTTCAAGCGCCACCGACTGCGACACCTTACTCAGACAGGAAGGTAGCTTTGTCTGTCGTATTCTATGTAGCCTGATCTACTTCCCATGCTTCCCAGACTGTCCCTAGATCCCAGATCCCCGGAGAAAAGAGAAATCAAGCTTTTGAGTGCCGGGTCAGAGGAATGGTGTCTGCTATTCGCTGAACCTGACTTGGTTCAACTGTTTAGCGCTTTTTCTATGCTTTGCAATCAGAGCATTCGATCTCTAGCATGACATCCAGATATGGAAATCGCCCCATACATTCACAACATACATAGATCTGGAGTTAGGATTCAACATCTATACTTTGGGCATCAAGCTGGCTACGATGTGAAGAGTAATATTGTCCACGTGGTCGAATATCACAAAGCTTCACTGAGCAGAGAGCGAAGCTGGACGAGTCACTGTATGAAGGAAATTCGGCAGATGGCAACAACTGTACGGAGCGTACATAGTGAAGAGCAAGGCTCGACACTTGACTACATAGAGCGTTAGGTTTCGGAGTAACGCCTTCTTTGACTGACGCGATCCCGGCCGCTGAGCAAAGTACTTCCGCCACCAAATCCTCTCAGGATCATTACACATCTATGGCGCAGTGGCGCACGCCTACCGAGGCATTCTATGGCTGCAGGCCCCCTGCCGCAGACATGTCCGCTTGCAATCTGCAAAGCTGCGTCAGCTTAATGCTCACCCGTCAGAAGTACGTTCTCTGGCCAGTGAAAAACAGCGGTATATGGACATGCAGCAGACGAGAATACGGATCATCGCCGAATGCACTGAGCCCGAAGAATAGTAGGCCCGGAGATACTTGAGTCTGGAGGACCCCGTCGGCGACACTACTGCTTGGGGCAGACGTTTAGCTGTCTGACTTCATGCAAAGACTGCAAGCGTTGTGTGCGCCGTGATGGGCGCTCTAGTACAGCATGTTTGCCTCGAGATTTCGCGGTAAGATCGAGCTCTGGGTAAGTCTAGACTCATCGATCTTGACGATACCTCCGTATCATTGCATGCTAACTCGAGCAGTGAAGCTGTCTCATCGAGCTATACCGATGGATCGAGATTCGATGCTGGGCTGTCCTCGATGCCTGCTGCTTCCGACGAAATTTGAACTAGCACCTGGAGTGACTGGCCAACCCGACATCAATGTCCCACTGTTGTCCTCTGTGGGACTACGTCGCCAGTATTATGATTTTTCTCGTACTGCTGTCAGAAAGGCTCACTCATGCAGTCTCGATCATCCGCTCGCACAATGAGCACGCCTGCGTTCTTTCGCACCAACTAGTGGCTTGAGACCAGGTTTATGTCACACCAAATGCTAGCACTGGCCTTGTCTGGGAAATAGTGATCAAGCACGTTATGTGCGTCAGGTCTCATGAAGTTGAAGCTTACGAGTTCAATTTCTGCTTGGAACGAGCAGATGGAAAGCAATTGCTAGTTCGAGGTTGCGCCTCTCCAACTGATGACCGGAGCGCCACTCTTAAGACAAGGCAACCTTGTGGGAAATGGTCGTCGCGCCACTCCAGTGCAAGATTAACAAAATCCGGAATAGCAGCAGCATATGACATTTCGTCGTTTATCGCACACTGTGGTTCAAATGCAACAAATGGCCGCAACATCCACTAAAAAGCAAGTTGCGGCATCTGAGTATAGCGTATCGTTTACTTCCGGGGTAGGTTGAAACTTTGGTTGCAGAGTACAGAAAACGACTCCTGACACTTGTTGGTTACAGAGGCTTGAGCAAAGTGGACGAAGATATTGATGATGCCGTACACGAGAAGATACTACCCTGTGAAATGAGTCGCATTTTGACCCTTGCAGGTCCCACCGCCGTGCGACTGCACAGAGAACGGTTTGCGCTACAGTAAGGATTGAAGTTCTATGTAATCGCACGTCCTTTGTATCGTGCGCATCTTCCATAGTGCGGTCTCTCTTCGACGCATTTGCGACATATGCTGGCATCACTAACATCGTCTGCGTGTCTTTCGTGTGTCCCCTGGATTTCGGAGTAGAATGATGTTCGGAGTGTCAGAAAAGACTTGGGAAGTACTATTATTTGCCAGCTCTTTGATCCGCTATCTCACGAAGCTAATAAACAAGCATTGGGCAAATATTACGCAGTAGGCTTAGATCTTTAGATCTTGAAACATCACGGGGATCTTCCTCAGGTCACTTCGCCAGCTAGCCACTGGAGCCGATCTTCGTTTTGAGAGGCACTAGTTGCGAGCCACCCACCAAACTCAACAATTGCGTCTGCATTAAGCTGAACTCCATCGACCGCTCGCAAGGCCGGGTCAAGCCGATGGTCCTCGTAGAGACCATGATCTGATCTCACTACCATATAGAGCGCGAAGCTTATCATCCAGGCTGAAGGAGAGGCAGAGGCTGAAGAGTCGGCAAAGGCCATAGATACTGCAAAGACAGAAGTGAGGAACAGTGAGATAGGCGTCGAGCGAATATTCGGATTGGAGAAGAGATAAGAACAGCAGTGGAAGAGGCGACAGAGACAGGCAGGACGGACATGCAAATAAGCGAGGAGCTGAAAGACATGACTTCACACGATGAGCAATGCAACAGTCGTGGCTTACAGCATGTCGTGGCGTATAGCATGCTTGTTGCAGCAACACAAAGCATGCTTTACTTCAGCGACCATCAATGTCTCTCCAGCCTGAATGAGAGCATTTTTGCTCGGCGACATAATCCTTCGTCGCACAGACCGAGCCAACCTGATGCTGGAAAATTGATTTGACTACCTCTTATTTTGTGTTGTGGATTGGAATGGGAAAGCTCACTTAACACTGATTCAGATTTGATTGCATGACTATCTGCCGAGTAACCCTCGCATAACGCCCCTATCAATAGAAAATGGAAAGGCCGTGATCACGTTCATCCACAATCATTCCCAGGTCATACGCAACCGATGCCAGTCTTGTTCCTCGCCTGACACAATATCGTTCAACGCTTTATATACGTCTTTCGGCGAACCAAATTATATACGAGGCCATCGATACTCGCTATAGCGTCTTCGAAGTTAGGGTGTTATACTAACGTAAGGGCATATCCTACTATCGTATCTGTTAAGATGTTGCGTAGCTTGAACTCGTTGTCTAGCGCGCGATTGAAGACCACATAAACAGCCGTAATGAGGTCGGCGATCTCCTAGCTTCGCTATGTCTAGTCCTTAAACTTCTTACGGGCATTATGTTCTAGTAACCTGATGTCATACTTGGAGGCGATAGTAAATAACCTTGTATACATCTCTAAGAAACTTAAACCTCTATGAAGTACCGTCGATGTAGTACCGACTGTGTCCGTCGGAAGATAGTAATCTATAGACATAGGCTCGGGCGTAGGTTCAGGTACTAGCTCTGGTTCCAATTGCCACATATCTAGTCTTTTAGTTTTCTTCTTTTCCTTCTTCACCTTCTTGACGATAGTTCCAAATCCCTAGGGATCGTCCGTACTATTCGGTTGGACCGTCTTATTAACAGGAATCTCTTCCACCTTTGTCTCATCTCCCAAAACCGGTATACCAGACTGACTTTAGTGACGTCTGACAGTTTGCTCGAGTTCTACTACGCGATCTGTGCTTTCTCCCTACTTGCAGTCCTCACCAATAAAGACTAAGACCGGTACTATAGCTGTCCTTAGGTCATAGTCGTGAAGGTATAGGTAATCTACCATAAGTTTCATTATATAAGGATCGTCGTCTCTAAGGTCTGGTTTGTTTCCCTAAGCAGCCTTCAGCTCGATGGTACTAGTATCGCCCTCCTGTATCGAGTTGGAGCTAGTGCTCAGGGTGACCGAGCGACTTCAGTGTTACGATCCCGTGCCAGACAAGCCTCATGGATACGCGCGTGCGCGTAAGTTGTAGACTGCTCAGTGGAATTAAGGTCTTGACCTCACTAAGTAAGGTACGAGTCATATGACACTAATCAGCTTGATTAGTACGCTCAGCGAACTGATCACACTGATCACACTAATCACTATATCTATAGTACGAATCTCTTTAGTATATATGAAGACAAGATCACTACTATGTTCTTATGTTTAACTTATTATTCATAGTGACTACTTAGTATATAACAATACTAAACCTCTACTTCATTACTTTATCACTACTACATGCCCTCTCTACTAAGTATAAACCTGACCTCTTAGTCACCTAACTTTATACTTATGTGATAGTAGTCACTTAGGCTTATAAGATCCTAACAACTTTAAACACCCTTAGGATAGCACCTAGAAGCATTAATAGAAGTGAAATAGGCGATAAGCGCTATAGCAACACTAGGGACAACTCTAAGGTACAGAAACTGGATCTATACTATAGAGATTAGGAGAAACTTAAGGACTAGTTTCACTAGATCCAAATGTACTTCCTCTTCACTCCTATAGTAACGTCATTGTAGGGGAAGCGGATCAGTAGGGGAAGCGGATCAGAATTTTAGCCTCTCTACTTCGAAAATCATCTACAACTCGCTACGATAATACAATCACTATTGCTCTCTGATACATTCTCCTCTATACCTTCCTCTTCCTCCTCCTCAATTTTAGGAGTTGTAGCCCTTGTTGTTTGTCTCTTTTTCGACTTTCCCTTTAATACCTCTACCTCTGCTTTTTCGACAAGTTTGAGGATTTCCTTTGTATTAAAGACGAACTTTCCTTTAACTGCTACGCGCTTCCCTTTTTTTTGTTCCCTACGTACCTGTAATAACTCCCTAGCCTTGCTAAGCTCTTTCTGTAAGATAGCAATCTTAGCAGACATCCTTTCTAGCGTAGCTCCTGAACGCTTGATATACTGCTTTGTAGGAGTCTCAAGAGTAGAAGAACAAACGATCCTATTGACTAGTGATGTTGCCTCCTATAGCTCTGTACCCTCTGGCAGCGAACTATCTAGTAGGGAGCAGTCTAGGTTATTCAGAGTTGTAATAGGCAGTAGGGTTACTTAAGAGGTAGGAGTAGGCATTTGGAGAGTTAAGAGGATAGTAATCAGGCTAAGCAGGTAGATACCAGATGCCTGAAACAATGACTTAATACTTCGAGATGTAAAGGCTCGACTCCTAGCTGTTATATAGGCTTCTGTCCACTTGATTCGTAGTATTTGTCAGGTATCTAAGCAGAAGAGTTTCTTGATCTCAGTTAATAAAGCCTGCTTAAGAGGGCTAAATACGCTAATGTCAAGAGGTTATAAGATATGCAAAGTATGTAGCAGTAGTATAACAAGGTCGATCTTCTTATTGATACAGAAAGTAATAAACCTTACTATAAGATGAGACCTGTGTCTGTTAAGGAGTAATAGCCTCTGCTTTTTGTTGTTTTAGCGCATTTTGGGCTTAAATAAGGTAGTTAACCACTTGTACGCGTGATTGTCAGATGTCCACCTGCTAGTAGATGTCAAGAACTTCCACTTCTTGGGCGTAGAGGCCAGTATCCACGCGCTATTTATGTATTTTGCCTTAAAGATAAGAAGCAGAGGTAACGCGACTCCTAAGGCTCTGATACACTCAATAGCTGTTATCCACTCTTGTCTTCTGCTTATCTTCTTGAACACTCTAGTATCCCCTCTCTTTATAAGTACTTTCGAGGGTAAAGTAGTACTAAGAGCGAAGCCAGTCTCATTAACGTTAAAAATCGTATTAGGAGAGTAGGAGTTCTTAAGGAAAAGATTAGTAAGAGCATCGAAGTAGGCGTTTACAATTGAATAAGTAACTCCTTTGAAGCAGCTCGTATCTAGGGCTTGAGAGTAGATTGTTAGGAGTTCAGGATATCATTTCCAGAACCTATTGATCCACTGTTTACTTATAGGAGGGTAGGAAGTCAGAGTCGAGCTTAAGCAGAAGCAGGAAAGTCGGATTTCTTCAGCAAGATCTCTTGTTAATGGAAGAGTAATAGGGCAGCCTGACTTCAATAGTCGAGTAATTGCCTTTAGGAGAGTCTCTTCTTTAGCAGCTAAGAGTATTTGTTGCAATTTGTGCAATTTAGAGCGAGAAGTTTGAGTAGTAAGCTGTAAAGCAAGCGTCGAGTACAGGATATTAAACGCGTAAGCACACTTTCAGATAGAAGTATATTCGCTATTCCGATACGCAGCTAAGGCTTTTATAAGTAGGTCCTCAGAATAAGTAGGCATAATAAGGATGAGAAGAAGAGTATTGCATAAAATTTTGAAAATAACGCGAAAGTAGCGCGCAGGAGTGGTCCGCTTCCCCTACTGATCCGCTTCCCCTACAATGACGTTAGCCCTAATTACAGCCTCTGGACTTCCGTTACGCATCTATATTGTGAAAGATTTAATCTGCGGGCTACCTTTGTATACGTATGCGTTTCGCATCACAGGCACTTCAGACCGATTATCGAGAACTGCCTGCGTGCTGAAGATGTCGACCGACAGTAGCCGCGACTCTCGGATATCCGAGGTTAGGTTTCCAACCCTCCTATCAATATGATTATCGTCAGATGTCTGACAAACAGGTGGTCAACGCTCGCGTGTATTACAGAAATTTCGTCTATCTGGATTCTCATCTCAGTAAACCACAGAATGTCTTCGCTGAAGTACACCTTAAGGGATTCACAACCATATCACTAATCTCGGGTACGACCTCGGGAGATCCTAAGAGCGTCCTAGGAAGAAGGAATCCCCGAGACTTTCGGACGATCCAAATCAAAGCATCATTGGTCGTCAACTCACCTGACAATTGCGACATACGAGGCTCGTGTGTGTTTTTCACAAGAATAGGCCCTACAGATCCCATACTGTCTAAATGCTTGTGGCCAGATCTGTCGATTCTCAGGCTAGGATATATTTCACCCTGCTAACAAATATATCATCCGAAGCGGACATTCTTTGCATATGTTGATCTCGTCGGCTGCTTCTACACTAGTTAGTCGATGTTTTAGCATGCAACTCTAATAGCATTGTGCGTCTGAAGTTGCCAAAATTCGTTAGGAGATTTCTCTCACCGAGGAGAGATAGTGCTATCAACTATCATAGTGTAGAAGGGAAACGAGATATTCGTTTGCTTCCACCGGGTCTCATTAAGGAGATACTGTGGGATTCTCATACGGTCTGACAGTATTACGCAGGGTGAATCCTTCGCAATGTCTGGAATACTCGCACTCTTAATCGACCGGGTTGTGTCTACATGTGTGCAATGTAATTGGGTACGTATTTACTGTTAGAATAACATCGGCGGCGTTGGCGGCAACAATTAAGGTTGGCATCGCTTGTAAGCGTTGTACGCGAGCTAGCTTTCGGCACGCATTTATCTCACAACTACCTCGTATACAGTCGATTTAAGATCATACATAGCCCTAGCAGACCGCCGAACCGAATTCTTGGACCTTAATGCCACTGTTGTCCCTTTGCGCGGCAGATCCGGAAAGCCTCGGATCTATCTTTGTAGTCCGTGCACGGAGCGGGGCGTAGAAGGCAGCTTCGAAGACGCTTCCTTCAAGCCTTTCGTTCAGACACTAATAATGAGTAACATCATGCATGACAACGAAAGCTCCGCCTCCCCGCGGCATCGTAAGCGTCCTGCACCTCTTGCTTGCTATGAGTGCCGCCGGAAGCATCTCAAGTGCGATGGTGCCAAGCCGCTCTGTGCCCGCTGCGCTTCCACCACTTCGAACTGCATCTATCTGCCTTCACGGAGAGGCTTTATGCGCCAGCAGGAACAACCGCCCGAGACTGACTGGTGGCAAGGCGATCAGGGGCGATCTAACGCTGTTCCCAGTCCAGGGAGCCGAGGTAGATTTATGGACACTCTTCCCGCCAGCTCACAGCATCTACCGGCCGACGCCGTGTCGAGAGCTGTGGACCGCACTGACAACCAATTTGGGCTGCCAGACACACCGCACTCTGGCCTTCTACATTCTACAGCAGAGAAGAGCCATCTAATTGGACTGTACTACTCCCACTTCCACCATTCGCACCCTATGCTGGTGCCTCGCGCGTACTTTGCAGCCCAGCATTATCCAGAATTTCTAGTCACCACCATGTGTTTGATTGGGCAGCATTTTGCATCATTCCGAGACCCAGAATCCACACTTCCCGCGGCTATCGTCATGGTCCAATCCGCTGAAGGAGCCGAGAGTAGCGCTCGAGTGCAAGCCTCAATACTACTAGCACTCATCTCTCTAGGCTCACACAAAATGGATCACGCCAACAAATGTTTAGCCCATGCAGTCTCCCTAGCCGCAGAGACAAGACTTGACAGTCTGGAAAGTCATATGCCAAATGCTCTTTCCAGTATCAAGCAAGAAAGTCTGCGGCGGACCTGGTGGGAACTATTTTCCCTGGATGCTTTACTTGCGCTGTTACAAGGCCTAGCTCCACGAATCGCAGCGTCAAACCCTCATACGCTGCCACGTGTACCTCTCGCCGACAAACTCTACGAGTCGGGCGTATTTAACAGACGGCAACCATCCTACGCTGAGTTCGAGCGTCGCTTGTTCTTGCGACAACCTGGCGAGTTCTGCTCACACTTTTACCGCATACAAGCCATCTTTATCGTCCGCCAGGTTCAGCCACTGTTCACAGGCCGTGATGTTGACCCAGAGGAGCTCGAAGCTGTTTGCAATGACATAGCAAGCTGGTCTTATTGCCTAGATGGCTCCTCTTTCGCACTGCCTGGTTCCCTCGAGGATTACGACCAGATATTGATACAAGCACATGTCCTTGTGCAAATCGCCAGCATTTTTCTGCACTTCCCGCGAAGCCGTCTCCCATCATCGGCGCCCTGTGCTGCCGACGCCACTTGCTTAAGTAAAGGGCTTGAAAGAATGGAAAGATCAACGCCACACGGCTCAAGTGCAGTTGCTGCTTCGAGAGAGCTCTGTCGAGTTGCATCGATGCCTTTCTCGCAAGTCATTCATTCACCAATAGCTGTGTGTGCGTTTCTTCTGGGAAGCGCTGTACAACTAGCTAGCGCGTCTAGTCAAATGACAGACAATCAAAGTTATAGCCAACGGTGTCGCAACCGGGTTGTTCTGATGCTTGGTGCTCTAAAACAGACTGGAAAAGCTTGGTCAAGCGGTCTCACCGCGTTGCATCGTGTTCAACCTTTCGCTGATCTGGTGATAACCGAAGTAAACGATCATAACTCTGGAAGACTCAGTACTCCAGCTGGCAGTAGCATCGACAAGACATCCAATCTCCCTGTTGAATTCGCAGCCTTAGGAAGAACGACTGGTCAGAATGAGAACGAGTTGAACATTGAAACGACATCACAAGACGATCTCTTAAACATGAATTGGTTTGAGTTCTTCCAGTCTGTAGATCCTTAAGCGATATACTCACACATGGCTATGTATAACAGAACTTTTACCCTGTTAGGATTGAACACATAGTTAAATATGCAGCACCGTGCTATTGTTTCAACAATATTAAACAATCTTTTCACCTACAGTATTAAACCTTTTTCACAGTGTATTCGTGCACAAGTGCCTGGTCCTGATCTTAGATAATAGAGCTCTCAGCTCGTAAGAGTAATCAGATGTCAGTCCATAGCTTTCGGTCTCACCCAAGCAATAAAGGCACGTCCTCCTGGTACGTACAACCATAGAACTAAGCAGGAAGTTATTGCATTGGTTAGTAATGTGAAGGAACCGGGAAAGGCTGAGCTTTCTCGACCACTACGATGGCTATCAATTGCGTCATCCATCCTATGGCAGGCTTCGGCACGCTGAATGAATACAATCTGATATCACACTGAAAGGCTAATTTGACGCTACTTTCACGATAATATCACTCCTCGTCCGAGGTCCACCCGCGTACAAAAGAAGCAAGACGCATTGCTTAGATGTCTCGGCCTTGTAGCGATGGCGAGTCCTCATACACGTAGCAGAGCACACCCTCGCCATCTTCATCAACAGTGTCCATCACTGCCTTCACTGGGACATCCTCATTCATGAAACCCATCCACAGGGGAGTACCAAGCGTCGTGAGTTCAGCTTCGTCAGGGCCTGGTACGGTACCCTCACCCGTCCAGAACCCGCCGACGTCAGTTAGCCTGGTCTTATCGCGCTTCTGCCAGAGTGCCCACATGTAGTCGAGTTGCGCCTGGTGTACCCAGAAGATAGGGTCGTTTGGTGAAGCATAAACATCCATGATCTAGCAGTGTCAGCGCTACGACTCTCATCGGATATAACGAAGACATACGTCACCGCCAAAAGCGGAACGTATCAAGCTGTGAGGATTGACGAATGACCCAGTAGCAACTCTATCGGCGTCTGTAACGAAGCTGAGACCATAAATGAATTGCTGTACTTGGTAATGGTTCTTTCTGCTGATCAAAGGCGGATAGATGTCTTCCCAGTTAGAGCCTTCAACGAAAGTATCCTCCGTGATGACTCTGGTCAGACATCGCGCATTCTTGTGGAAAGATTCAGCAGGACCGATGTTCAAGAATGCTGAGTCCGTAAAAGGGCCGTCCTGGACGCAGCCGAGAGGCTCGGAGCCATTGCCCCTGAAAGACCTGATAATCTGCGAGTCGAACAGCGAGCCGTTGGCCGATGGGTTCTCGAGAATCCAATCCCGGTAAGGTTGAGTGCCTGTATAATTGCACTCAGAACGCAAGATTGATTCGAGCATCCAGATAGCGTACCGATGCCAGGGTAGAAAGACACCAACGCCGTGGACACCATAAATAGTAGGTGGAGTCTGCGATGAGTTCGCTATGCTGCCCAGATTGGCAAGTGATAGGGCATCATGTCCACCTGAAAAACCTGTTAGGGCCTTTCACATATGTTTATAGGATACGGATCAAATGTGTAATGGGGTATACTCGGGGTAGGAACGTAGAACGAGGTACTAAGGGTTTTAGGGTAAGGAAGAAGGTCTGAGTAGCATACTGATCAAGTTGCGTTGTGAATAACGACTCTAATTGTGTTACTTAAGTTGAGCATGAGGCTCCTATAAAAGATGGAACTCCAACTATCCTATATACTAAGGAGACTTGTAAGTATTGATTAGTACATCTGTACGATCAGTCTGATCTGATCCCTTAGATTAGTCTGACCTCTCTTCTAAGTCAGTTGAGTTGCTGCCTCAGGTATCAACCTGGATCAGTCCTGCGACGTCCAGTTGTGTGGAGAACCTTCCCACAGCCCATGGTCATTACAAAATGCACCTCGGGTGGCATTGATGTGCATCGCAACGAAGTCGTCGTAACGGCTTTCGAGACTACCAAATATGTTTCTGCCTTTCGAAGGAGCATCGTTCGGGCACTGTATGGCATCGATATAATCACCCTGCTCGGAGGAACTCAGAGTGCGCCAGTGTAAACGTTAGCAGATTCTCGATTAAAGCACAGGAACAACGTAGTATTACCACTCTTTCCTGACACGCGGATTAGAACAATTGCAACCTGGTTCCCTATTGACAAAAAATTCGTCAGTCAATCTTGCTGACAACAAAGCTGGCGCCATACGTTTAAAGAACATGGTTGATCTGATGACGTTGGGGTTATGTGCGAGCGCCGCGCGGTGTGAGTCGTTCTATATTAATGCTTGTCGCCAAGCCACCACTAAAAACCACTGCGACATCGTTTTCATTTTCGTCTGGGGCTGGTTTCATGATCCTTGGTTGTCTAGATCACGGGGAGGCGCAGCGCGTGTCGTGGTACGGTTCCAAACATAGCTCACAAGATCTTAAATTGAGATTGGTAGGGAGGGAGATTTCCTGGATGACCCAAAAATTATAACCTTGTATGCTTCGTTCTATCTCTTTCTTAAACAGTAGGCTCGACCCTAGTCAACATTGATATGGCTTGTCAGGGTGTCCAGTAAACAAGCAATTTCACGAACATTGTTTGTTTGGACCCTAATAAACGAACGAACAGGCCCCCAATAATCTGGCAAACAAACAAGCTGATTGGTCTGTTTGTTCGTTTGTTTGTTCAGTCGTAGTATAGATATTCATAAGGTGGTGATGGTGTTAGAAGTGTATTTAGTATATTCATCTGATCTCTTAGAGACCCTAACCCTGACCCTAGATGCGTAGGAAGCTCTGCAGATAACCTATTTAAGTAATCTGCGCACCTCCGAGACCTCTGTAATCTCACCTCTACGGCTGCAACCTCTCAACGCGTAGACGCGTTCTTTGACAAGGTCAGCCACTATTAACTTCACCATTTTATCTAACCACTAACCACTTCACTATAGCATCTAACGCTTGTACAGTCTCATCTTTGACCTTTGAACCAGAGAATCTAATAGAGCTACTACTAGAATCTAGCCTATAGGCCTCACACGAGCTATAGAGAACAAACTATAGCTTGGTTGTAAGAGAAGTCAACCTACTAGGTTGCGTACCAACTCTACTAAGCAAAAGGCCTAACACCTCTTAGATCTAGCGCTATAGCCATTTAGTAAGCCTTATAGATGACCAAAAGAAGCTCTCTCTAATGTAGGTATGTAGGGCCTGCTATACTAAGGTACTAGCATCTAACCCTACAACTAAGGTGACCTTAGAGTCTGACTTCATATAGCTAGCCAATCTAACAAACGTACCTACACAGCATTTGGAGACCAAGCATCACTATAATAGCGATAGTACACTACCTACAGAGCCTCGCAAAAAGCAAAAGGGTAAGCGTACTATCATAGAGGCATTCTACAACATTGAGATAGCAAATAAACAGACATTCGACTGAGCAGCATAGCAGACATCCTATACACGCTGGATCTTACGCAGTAGCGTGTCACTTTGACAGGCAACTAGCAATAACTTCTATGCCCTTCTAACTAAACAAGATCCTTGCCTTAAGACTGTTATACTATAGTCGCCATCTACAGTGCATAACTAGATAGTTGACGCCTATAAGGAAGCTAAACCTAAGGTGGTGAGATCTATTACAAACTCAGCGTCTAAATTGACAATCTCCTTTGACAGATGGAAGGCTAATAACGACGCCCTAGACCTTCTTAGAGTCGTTGTTCATTACCTTAGGGACAATAACAAACTCCATAATGTCGTCCTTACCATATGCGACTCCCTTGGTAGTTATACTAGTACTAATATTACTAACAACCTTTTTGATGTCCTGAAGGATTACTAAATCTACAGCTGTCAGATCGCCTACTTTGTAGCTAACAATGCTAGCAATAACAATATAGCACTTACTGCCCTTATAGAGCGTGTTGATATTGACCTAATCGCCTTAAGATTACGCTACGCAGGCCATATCTTCAATCTCGTATGCACAGCAATCTTATTTAGAGTACCTAACAAAGAGGACTTAGAGGACGCGCAACACGACTTCTTACAAAGCCAAGGCAACAATGCAACGTCTGGCACGCAGGCAATGGCCTCCTTTAAGGCCATTATAGAACATGGATCTGACAAGGCACAGCATTAAGCCTGGCGACATAGGGGCCCTATTAGCAAGGTCCACAACCTTGTTGTTAACATTAAGGGCAGTTCATTAAAGAAGAAGCTGTTTAAGAGCAAACAAACAGAGCTTGTTAATAACAATAAGACATCACACATAAAGATCTTACAACTTGTCACAAACAGTGGCATTTGATAGAATAGTACTTATCTTATGATTGAACAAGCTATCTACTTATAGGACGCCCTTACGCTCTACTAAAGTCATAAGGATGCCGTAATACCTGAGGATGAACAACTTAATTGATACAACTAGGATGAACTTAGCGATTTTAAGAACCTTCTCGAGCCCATCCATGATGTATCTATGCTTGTGTAGTCAGTTGGTACAACAGCTAGAGCGCTCTACAACACTCTTACATTAATGGACTACCTCCTTACGCATCTTAAGACTTGCTGTATACAGCCTGGTACCACTTACTTTATGGCGTGTTTGAACCTAGGGTAGAAGAAGCTAATTAAGTACTACTGCAAAACTGACCTTAGTCTGGCATATATAATGGCTATGTTCCTTAATCCTCACTTTAGGCAACACTGGTTTGAACAGTACTAGAGCTCCGAGTTTGTAACAGCGACTATGGTAACAATAAAGGAACAATATGCCAATGCCTAACGTCTTTATAATATAGACGCGCTAGTATAGAGTTCAATCTCACCTCCTACATGACAAAAGGAACTAAGCAGCTTTACTGCCTTTAACAAACTCAGCTCTTGCTAAAGGCAATACGAAGATGAACTAGCTCGCTATATGCACGCTCTAGAGCCTCTGGAGCATCAAGATCCATTAGATTGGTGGCTCCTACATCAATCCGAGTACCTAGTATTAAAGCATCTCGCATTGACCTTATTAGCAGCGCCAGCATCTACTGCTGTTAACAAGCGCCTATTCAGTATAGCTAGCAACGTGGTCAACAAGTAGCGACCTTATTCGTAGCAACAACTCGTATAGGCAGTGTAATGCCTGAGGTTGTGGCACTTAGAAGGTCTGATTTGACCTCACCTCATCTTACGACTTGCAAAACACGACTTCTTACGACCTCTGGTATCTCAGGCTAAGACCTTACTACAAACACTACAAAACGACGCCTCAGATGCTAAGCGAGCGCTCTGCTGTCACCTACGATCTCATAAACCTCTCCGCTGTCACCTACAACCTTACAAACCACAAGCGTACCAACCTATAGCATCTGAGGTAGCGCCCTCACCAAAATCACTACTAAATAGCACCCTAGACGCTGTCACGCCTACGCCGTCACCTACGACCTCACAAATACGAGCGCTATGGCGCAACTCACCTCACAACCTTAAAAGAGCAAGGAAGGCAAGGATTACTACAAAAACTGGTGAGGAGCATGCCTTAGACGCCCAAAACACCTTAGGGGACCTTAGGGCTGCCTATACTAACAACATGAACATTAAAAGAGTAAGGAAGGTAAGGATTACTACAAAATTGAGTACAAAGGCTGCCTTAGAGGCTGGAGGGGTCATTTTTATCTTACACGACCAAAAACAACACTATCTTTAATGCTAAGACCTCCTATACTATTGACATGTTCATGAACATGTTTGTTTGCCTCAGCACCTCACAAACAAACGAACACTGGCCTCTGATTGGCCGAACAAACGAACATGACCTCACAAACACTGTTCGTTTGTTTATTGGACACCCTGTGGCTTGTACGAGAATTGCCACAACAAGCGCAGAAAAAAGTTCACTAGGACAACAGTGTCAGTCGTCCGTGTGAGTCTAGGGTATCACGTATCGCCTCAGTTCTATACTCTGATTTTTTATGCTGAAAACTTTCTTCTCTACTTTAGCAACATCCTTTCTTGGCAGCAGTAGACAGCCGACAGTAACATGAGACAGAAAGCTCTATATCAGCGCAAGCGGCTGCCACGTCCAATTGCGTCTTCAGCATACATGCTTCTTCAGATTTTCCTCCTTTCAACAGTGCTTCGTGCAAACCGTGGAGGCCCCAAACGTTGTTAAGCTTTGCCTTACGTCGCGGGAATCCCGACGCAAGTCCAAGGTCTTCTCGAAACACCCTCTCGGCTTTTCCCACGTGTCCTTGTTCGAGCAACAATCCACCCAAGGCGTGGCGTACAGGCTGCATCCATGGCGGTGGATCTGAGTACGCGAGTGCGTCTTCTCGTTGCGCAGCTTCAGAAAGTGTCGAGAAAGCCGTCTCGAATTCTCCTTTGCGATACGCGAGTTCACCAGCGAGCATAGCGGACGCGACACCAAGGACGTCATATTCCCTAGCAGGGATACTGTTTAAGCGGGTTCTCGGCACCTTTTCACGTGCGACTTCGAAATGTCGTTGGGCCGTTTCTGCTTCTCCAATACGTCCGAGCGCGCTGAAAGCAATGCCACGCGCATAGTAGACAATCGCAGTCTTCGAGCAGTAGAGCTCACGATCCTGAGGTATTTCGAGCCGAAGAATATCTTCCCAGAGCCCAAAACGTATCATGACATGGGCTTTGCTACCCAGATGGGCTTCCACCCAGTCTGCCATGTTCGGGCTCTTGTGACTCAACAGTTTGGCGTCAATGATTTGCTCGATCTTCTCGGCCGCGGCGAGGGCATCTCTACGACGACCAGCCATCATAGCAGAATACAGCTTAGCTGAGACATAGTGTACTCGGTAGCCGGTGTACAGAATGGAGGCGTTCTCGACTGCAAAGTATTTGTCGTCAGCGGCTATAGCTGCGTCATTGGAGTCGACGCCACGACGGTAGTCCCCCACTGAAGCATCGATATGGGTCGGCATATGTAGCATATGCGAGGCATCTGGGACTAGGCCTCGCAGCCTGTCTGCAGCGGGCAGTGCAACCTCAGGCCTTGGAGACATTTCCAGGAGATGGATGTAGAGATGGCAGTGAGCCGGGTGGTTGAAGCCGACAGGCGTTTTGAACGCTTGTTCGATGACTTTACGTGCTTCGACTGTGTGATCTCCGGTGGGCAGACCAGTGTCCAAATCCCAGAGTCCACGTGGGGTCATGCACATCAAAGCCTCAGCGAACAGCGCGGCAATGTCAAGATCGTCCGAATGAGCATGGTACACCGGTCGCATTGCATCAGCGTATGCGCGATCCAAATGGCCGAAGTCGTTTGGGATCTTGTCCGTTGGCGGAAAACGAGCGGCGAGTGCATGAATTAGCCCTTGTTCGGCAGGAGTCGCATGCGCAGTTAGCTTGGCAGCACAAGCGAGGGCGTCATTGGCCTTGCGCGTTGACACAAGTAGATCTTGCTGGTCAAAAAACATCCATGCTTTGTTGTAGTTTGGTCCGGCGGAGAAAGCAATGCCCCAGAATGCCATTGCACATAAAGGGTCGCATTCCGCTGCACGTTCGAAACACTTCAGTGCTTCTTCGTGATTGAAAGAATATGCCCAGATAAGGCCACGATTGGCCCATAGTTGCGCTTCTGCCGATTTCGTGGTCACATTCCAGCGATAAGAGCCCAAGTCGTAGTAGGCGTCCGGTGTATGAATTGAAAGGGTACTACATGATGTTAGAAAACCAAGAGTCCTTCCTGCAATTGGTTCGGTACGTACGACATCGCGTGAGGATATTTCAAAGCCTGGGAGGGCGACACGGTCAACGATGCGTGATTCGTTGAGCTTAGACAACTCTTCTTCATCATCATCATGTGTTAGCTTGACAGCTTGAAGATCTCCTATATAGCCAATCTTAGTCCTAGTGATGTGATACTCAGTATTTGTCATGTCTAAACTGGCCCGGGATTCGCCACCATCATAGTACCCGGCTTCCGTAAGCGTCGGGGTTTAGTCCCCGATGAGCGGCGAATGTCCCGCATGACCGACACCCGAGGCACACGACGCTGGAGTAGTATATTCAGAGGAAGCAGGCGCATCACATAGCTTCAAGTAATCTGGCACTTCTCTTAGAATTGAGTGATTACTCACGCACGAATTCGCAATTATGGTCGCCAAATCTTTTCGCCAGATCCTCGGTGCGCCCGCGTCTGTTGCATCGCCATCTGACAGCACGCTTATTATCATCGATGCTCAAAATGAGTACAGCGAGGGACAACTCAAGGTCACCAATGCGAAGGTGTCGCGCGAAGCCATCGCTTCGCTGCTTAACAAGTATCGCAATGCAGGCGGCGAAGTGGTTCACGTTGTGCACAAAGTCCCGGTTGGCGCACCCGTCTTCACACCTGACACCAACTTGGCTGAAGAATTCGAAGAACTAACGCCAAGGCCCAACGAAAAAGTGATCGAGAAAGTTCACCCGAGCTCTTTTGCTGATACCGAGCTGCATGAGTTTTTGAGAGGCAAAGGCGCTTCAAAGCTTGTTCTAACAGGTTATATGGTGAGTCGCTGCGTCCAAATGCTAGGAGGACAATCATCATATTAACGGAGAACAAAAGGCTCACGTTTGCGTATCGACTACTGCGCGTGATGCAGCACGCCTGGGGTACGATGTCCTTATTGTGGAGGACGCCGTAGGTGATCGCGATATCCCTGGAGCCACTGGTGCTGAATTGACGGAGATGGTGATGAAAGAGCTGAGCGATGCGTTCGGGACAATTGTGCAGAGCAGCGAAATCAAGTAGTGGGTAGACTTCTCACATACAGCGTTCAATCACTGCCGTGTGGTTCTCAGTAAAAGTTTTTCTCTGGCCTTTGGTACAAGCTTCGCTAGTCAGAATGGCCAACGAAGCTTTACATATTGCCCCATAGTCTATGGACATGAACGGAAAAGAGAGTCTCGAGGTGATCTGCTAGATACGCTCGCGGTCCAAGACGGTATATGACGAAGTATCATCGATCGAAGCCTCTAAGTCTTCTACTTGAAAAAATGTGTCGAGACATGCTTCCCCTCACTGTCGTAGCGTTGTGGGATCACCGTGTACATGCCGTCGATGTCTCTTGGCTCATAATCAAGACAGCGAGCGCCAGCTATCAACACATCCAATCCAAAGGTTTCTTTGATCCAATGCGCCATCATATCCATGCCAGCCATAGCACCACCGCTTGTCCAGATATTGCTGTCAACAACCCACTTCTTCTCTCGGGACCATTTCACTTGAGGAAACTCAGCAGCAATCTGGTTGTATTCAGAGTTGTTCACTGTGGCATTCCTGCCGTTCAGAAGTCCTGTCGTTGCGAGAGCGTATGCTCCTGTGCAAGTGGCAAAGAGAGTCTTGCCGCGCTCAATATGACGTTTGATCAATTCAACATAATCAGACGGAAACTTGAACCCTTCCGGCATCGGACCTCCGATGAGCAAGCAATCCAGTTCCGGGCAGTCTTGGACAGAGATCGTGCGCTGGATCTTGAATCCAGCCAAAGGAAGTCGGATGGGATTCGGATCGTCGCCGATGTGGTGGATGACAATGTCCGTGACCTTATCGAGTGTTGCTGGGTCAATGGGCTGGTGTTTCTGCTCGTAGGATAGAAAAGTCTTGGTACAGTTCATGAGGAGATCGCAAGGGCCCACAACGTCAATCGCCTGGTAATTGTAGACAAGAGTGCCAATTTGAAGAGGCGCCATAATGTCGTGAGTCTTGACCTGGAGAAGAGATGCTTGCTGGATGAAAGTATGATTTCGGAATTTGATTGACGGAAAGTGAGCTGGCATTCCGTGTTATTTAACGCTCCGACTTTATTTACCGAGGAGGTGGTCTTTCTTCCAGTGAGACTTTGTGGCGCAGTAAGCCATCCTCCAATTGAGGTCCAGTTTTCATGGGCCACGGAGCAGAGCTGGAAGTTGTGCCGCCGGGGCACGGAGCGGAACTGGAAGTTGCGCCTTTGATGTACGACGCTCCAGGGCTTTTTTCGAAGAAGTCTCCCGAACTTCCAGACTTGAGCCTCGCTGGCACGCTGTCGCAGGTCACGTTGAGACTTATTGTAGCCTTGTTCGTCACTGTCATATGCGTATCAGAATAGCGTCTCGAGCAGAGCAGGCACTGGCACACTCTCCAGCCAGGAATATCACGGTGATGGGAATGTCAGCTCAGTAGCAACAACAGTTGATACGCACAAATCGTAGCTAAGAGCCGTATCACGGCAAATTATTGTCAAGGGCTAATCATCCGACACTAACCCTTAGACGTGAGGATGACTGCTGGAAAAACTCATACTAACGTGGACACTTACAGGCTTTTGAGAGGCCGTTTTTCGTTTCGAATCACTTCACGACTGTCTATTGGCAGCCCTAGATCGACTCTCGAGCTGCTTGTGAGCTCTCCTGACAAATTTGGGTGTAGGTGGTAGGCAACGTCCGCAGAGGTGGTGTATGTAGCTCACAAGCTCTTCTTCCTGCTTGTCGTTGAATATTCTGCGCGATTTCGCGCCTTGAGCCAGTGAGTCCGTTTTCGCATGAAATCGACTACTAAGCGCCAGTTTCGTGACACCATGTCCCTTTGCAGCACTCGCTATACTCAGAGAGCCGGAGGATCTCAGCTCTGTAAGCGCTGCTTCCATTGGGCAAGTACTGGTGGAAATATCGCGCGTACAAGAGAGCGCGTAGCGGTCGCGTCGAGCGTGCTTGAAATGTGTCCGTGCTCGAAGTGTGTCTGTGCTTGTAGTCGGGGATCACGTTAGCGCCCGATGAAGTCCCCGAAATCACGCTTTCTGATCCCCGAAACAGACCCCAATGACCGAATGGTCTGCAGACAAAAGTCTCCCGAATTACAAACAATTATCGATATGCCCGGCTCATTACCACCTTCTGAGTCACTGAGGAGATGGTGTCGTGGACTATCCGGCGATCTCCTGCAAGTAACATGGTTCACGCCGGACATCTACTTTACGCGTGCTCGGATTTGTAATCTCGACTAGATTGATGGGACCAATAATAAAACCACACAACAGCTTAGACTTCTTGGAGCATCCTACTGTTCTTGAGTGTCTGTACTCACTCCTCCATTCTTCCAAACATCCGTCTTTCACATTCCACCACCCTCAGTATCACACCAGAGAAGGTCGCAGCCACGATGACATCCAACTTCACCGTAACCCACATCACCACCGCCACTGCTATCTTGAACATCGATGGCATCAATTTTCTTACAGACCCGTTCTTCGGCCCCATAGAAGGAAGCGGTTATGATTCGACTCCCGTGTGGGAGAAAACCGACCTGAAGAAATATGGCATGGATAGTATCCCACCACCACCTCATCTCATCAACCTTCAGGGCCCGGCACTTCAGCTCAACGAATTGCCACCAATTGATGCAGTCTTGCTAAGCCATGAGGACCACCTTGACAACTTGGATCCCGAGGGCCGCAAATTGCTGGATGGTCGCAAAGTCTTCACTACCGTCGAAGGCTCGGTGGAACTCCAACCACGTCCCGGCGTTGTTGGTCTCCGCCCCTGGCAGACCGTCACGTCCATGGTTGGCGGAAAAGAGTTCAGAATAACAGGCACTCCATGCAAACACTTCCCTGTTGGAGAAGTGACTGGTTTCATCCTGGAAACCGACTCTTTTGGTGTGCATGCTTCTGGGAAACAAAACGCGATCTGGTTTTCTGGAGACACTGTGTATATCGACGAATTGCGGAAGATCGGTCAGAAATGGCACATCACTGCCGCCATACTAAATCTGGGCAATGCTACTTTTGAGCTTCCCACAGGACCTATCAAGATCACTATGGACGGAAAAGA
>Ga0265797_10001790_pt1 | contig 37350 bp, 33 predicted proteins | sample P2T30metagenome_FD_192433 | JGI IMG/M metagenome (GOLD analysis project Ga0265797, IMG submission 192433) | Plant litter microbial communities from East Loma Ridge, Irvine, California - P2 T30 | ecosystem: Environmental > Terrestrial > Plant litter > Unclassified | place: USA: California...
ATGTCGCCGGTGGTGCCGGTGGTGCCAGTTGCGCCGCCGGTTGCGCCGCCCATGTCGGTCGTAGTGCCGGTGGTGCCGGTGCCCGTCATGCCGGTGCCGGTGTCACCCGTGGTGCCGGTGACGCCCGAGGTGCTGCTAGGCATCGTCGCCGAGGTATCGGCTGGGGTGGTGGTCTCGGTGGTGTCGTTCTTCTTGCAGGCGCCGAGCAGCGAAGCCATGAAGGCGGCGGTCAGCAGGATTTTTGGTGCCTTAGTGAGTGCTTTCATTTTTAACTCCTCGTTTATACGTCTATCTTGTGCCGAAGTCTCCAGGTGAGGCGCTGGAGGGTCAACGGCGCCAGTTCAGTTCTGCCACCAGCCTGGTGCCCAGGACCGTGGCGGAACGCCCAGGGAACCGACGCAGTACGCGGCCCCGTTTCGTGCATCGATCCAACGCTGCTGATTAGACCGCAAGTAAAAATCGCGGTTCGTTAGTTCGCGCACATCTAGCTGTCTTTTTCATAAAATTCATCATGAAATTGACAACGCCGAACGCCAGGGCATTCGGTTATTGCTCCCCCGACTCATGTCGGGTGGCTGTTGCCTCGGCAGCATTTTTGCCGCCGAGCTGTTCGAGCAGCGCAGGAATTTCTCCCGGAAGTTCACGCGCCAGATAACCGAGTGTGCCGATGCGCGCAGCGAGGCGGTCGCCGGCGCGCGCATGCAATGCCACGCCCCAGCAGGCGGCCTGCTCGGGCGCGGCGCCGCGCGCCGCCAGCCCGACAATGATGCCGGCCAGCACGTCGCCCGAACCGGACGCCGCCAGGCCGACATTGCCGGCGCCACCGTGCTGCCACAGCCTGCCATCGGGCGCCGCGATCACCGTGCGGCGGCCCTTGAGCGCCACCACCGCGTTCCAGTCGCGCGCTGCAGCCCGGGCCGGCGTATCGGGCGCGGCCGCCAGCGTGTCTTTCTCGCGCCCGGTCAGGTGCGCCATCTCGCCGCAGTGCGGCGTCATGATCACCGGCCGCTCGAAGCGCATCTGCTTGCCTTGGGGCCAGTCAGGCGGCAGCCGCAGCAGTGCATCCATGCCGCAGGCGTCCAGCACCAGGTTGACTTCGGCCGCGTCCAGCGCCGGCAGCAGCGCGTGCACCAGGCGCGCGGTGGAGGCTTCGTCGCGCATGCCGGGTCCGACCAGCATGGCGTCGACGCGGTCGGTGAGCGGGTCGAGCGTGGCCAGGGCATCGAGCCTGAAACCGTCGGTCGCATGTTCTTCAAGACCGATCACGCGCGCTTCGGGCATGGCCAGCGCGACCAGCTGCGCCACGCTGGCGCCGGTGGCGATGGTGAGCTTGCCGGCGCCGGCGCGCATGGCGGCGGTGGCGGCCAGGATCACGGCGCCAGGCATCTCGCGCGAGCCGCCCAGGATCAGGACGTGGCCGCGGATTTCCTTGTCGCCGCCAGCATGCGGCTGCGGCAGCGGCCAGGTGCGCAAGAACGCGTCGTCGATCTCATGCATGCCGTTCGGGCAGGGGATGGCATCCATGGCAATGGCCTCAGGCGTTGGGCGCGACGGCTAGGTCTTTGGCGGCGGTGACGGGGGTGCCGCTCGCTTCCAGCGGCGCGACGAAATTGACCAGGCGCAGCGACAAATCGCCGTGCTTGCCGAGTTCGGGATCGAACTCGTAGGACGTGACCGAACAGTTCGGCACGTCGCCGGCGCGGTCGAATTCGAGAATCTGCGCTTCGTTCAGGTGCTCGAACAGGTAGCGGAAGCAATTCACGGTGACCTGGTGCGCCACGATCAGCACGCGCTCGTTGCAGAACTCGCGCTCGAGCGTGTCGGTCACGCTGCGCAGGCGCAGGATGACATCGCACCAGCTCTCGCCGCCGGGCGGGCGAAAATAGAACTTGCCGACGTGATGGCGCTGTTCGTACAGGTCGGGGAACAAGTGGGCGATGCCGTGCGTGGTGAGGCGGTCGAGCACGCCGAATTCTTTTTCGCGCAGGCGCTCGTCGACGCGCACCAGCAATTCGTGCTCGCCCAGTTGGGCCATCAGCAGATTGGCGGTCTCGGCGGCGCGGACATACGGCGAATGCAGCACCACGGTCGGGCGCTTGTCGGCGGGCAGCGAGGCGAACCAGGCGCCGAGCGCCTCGGACTGGCGCTTGCCGAGTTCGGACAGCGGCACGTCGACGTCGCGTTCGGCAATGTCGATATGGTGTCCGTTGGCGGCTTCCGCCAGATCACGGGCAACATTGCCGGCGCTTTGTCCGTGCCGCACTACCCAGATTTCTTGAGGCCACTTCTGTTCCATGTCCGCCGCCAAATTGTTAACTTGGTGACATCATAGTCGCAGACCGTTCAGGCTCAGCGCACGATTGCCGCTCTTGCGTAACGGCGGAACCGGCTTTTGAAAACGGGTTGCAGAGGCGTCAGACGGCCTGTTCTTCGCTATCCAGATTGACTTCGGCGTCGCTGTCGAACACCCGCATATCGGTCTCGCCGAGCACCCGGCTGGTGACCGAGCCGGCCGCGATCGAGCCACTGACGTTGAGTGCAGTGCGGCCCATGTCGATCAGGGGTTCGACCGAAATCAGGAGCCCCGCCAGCGCCACCGGCAAGTCCAGCGCCGACAGCACGATCAGGGCCGCAAACGTGGCGCCGCCGCCGACCCCGGCCACGCCGATCGAGCCGAACGCGACGATCGCCAGCAGCGGCAAGAGAAAAGCGGCGGTGAACGGATCGATCCCGACGGTGGGCGCAATCATCACCGCCAGCATCGCCGGATAGATGCCGGCGCAGCCGTTCTGGCCGATGGTGGCGCCGAACGAGGCGGCGAAGTTGGCGATGCCTTCCGGCGTGCCCAGGCGCGAGGTCTGGGTGGCCACGCTCATCGGGATCGAGCCGGCACTGGTGCGCGAGGTAAAGGCGAACGCCAGCACCGGGAAAATCTTCTTGAGGTAGCGCCACGGATTGAGGCCGGCGCCGCTGACCATGGCCAGGTGCACGCAGAACATCAAGGCCAGCGCGCAGTACGAGGCCACCACAAAGCTCAGCAGCGAGAGGATGTCGTGGATGCTCGAGCCGGCCACCACCTTGGCCATCAGCGCGAACACGCCGAACGGGGTCAGGCGCAGCACCAGCGTCACCATGCGCATCACGATCACGTGCGCCACATGCACGAAGTTGCTGAACTGCTGGAACACGTCCGGCTTCTTGCCGGCAATGCCGACCGCCGAGATGCCGATGAAGATCGCGAACACCACCACCGCGATGGTCGAGGTCTTGCGCGCGCCGGTCATGTCGAGGAATGGGTTGGCCGGAATGAACGAGAGCAGCATCGACGGCAGCGAGATGTCCTGGGTAATTGCCAGGTTGCCTTGCAGGTATTCGCCGCGCGCCGCTTCGACCGCGTTCGGCACCAGGCCGACGGCGCTCAGGCCGAACAGCTTGGCCATGGCGATACCGATCATGGCGGCGACGATGGTGGTGGCGATCAGGATGCCGATGGTCAGTGTGCTGATCTTGCCGAGCGAGGCGGCGTCACGCAGTTTCAGGATGGCCTGCACGATCGAGACCATGATCAGCGGAATCACGATCATCTGCAGCAGCCGCACGTAGCCGCTGCCGACCACGTCCAGCCAGGCATTGGTGGCGGCCACCTCGGGCGAAGCGGCCCCATACACCGCCTGCAAACCGGCGCCCAGCACCACACCCAGGCCGAGACCGGCGAACACGCGCTTGGTGAATGACATGTGGCTGGCCTGCATGCGGTACAGCAAAACGCAGACGGCCAGCGCGATGGCGAGATTAACGATTACAGGAAATGTCATAGGAGCTCGTGGTGACGGCGCTGCCGGGCAGGTCGCAAAAGGGGCTAAAACGGATCACGCCATTCTATAGGCAATGTGACATTGCCGCTGAGCCAATGCTGTTTTTGGAACTGTCCAGAGGTATTGGTCAGAGCACAATAAAATGTTGCTCTACGGCGACGAAACCATCGTGGCGCCGCAAGAGTCCCTGCAATATTTCCCACACTGCGAGTATTGTTTCTATAATTCAATTGCTCCTACTCACCTTTTATCATTCAGGCTTCGGCCAGCGGACCATGTTCAAACACCTCAGCATCAAGTCGCGCCTCGTCTTCGTCATCGCCTTCCTGGCCGTCGAACTGGTCGCCGGCGCGGTCATCGGCATCTATAACCTCGGCATCGCCAACGCCGAACTCAAGCAAATGTACGACCACCGTCTGGTGGGCTTGAACCAGGTGGGGCAGGTGACCCAGCTGATCACCGCTACCCAGCTGGCCGTGGCCAAGGCGGTGAGCCTGGAAGATGCGGGCCAGCGCGGCGCCGCCATGAGCGCGGTCGACAGCAATATCGCCAGCATCAACAAATTGTGGGACAGCTACAAGGCAATGGACCTGACCGACACCGAGCGCACGCTGGTGGAACAGTTCAGCGCGGCGCGCAAGGCCTTCATGGACGGGGGCCTGACGCCGGCGGTGGCCGCAATTCGCGCCAGCGACAATGGCGCCGCGATCGCGCTGCTGAACGGCCCGATGACGCGCCTGTACCTGCCGCTGAACGAGCTTGGCGGTAAGCTGATCAAGGAACAGCAGGACGCCGCGCTGCAAGAATACCAGCAGTCGCAGTCGACCTTCGAGACCGTGCGCGCGGTGTGCCTGGCCGGCCTGGTGTTCGGCCTGGTCATGGCGGCATTCGTCGGCTGGGTGCTGGTGCGCGCGATCGTGCGTCCGCTCGAAAAAGCGGTGTCCGTGGCCGGCGCCGTGGCGCGCGGCGACCTGACCCAGACTATCGACGTGACCTCGCATGACGAAACCGGCCGCCTGCTCGGCGCACTCAAGGACATGAACGATTCGCTGGTGCGCATCGTGAGCCAGGTGCGCACCGGCACCGACAACATCGCCACCGCATCGAGCGAAATCGCGGCCGGCAACCTCGATTTGTCGTCGCGCACCGAGCAGCAAGCCGGCTCGCTCGAGGAAACCGCCTCGTCGATGGAAGAACTGACGTCGACCGTGAAGCAGAACGCCGACAATGCACGCCAGGCCAACGCCCTGGCCACTTCGGCCTCGGAAGTGGCGGGCAAGGGCGGCGCCGTGGTGGCGCAGGTGGTGCAGACCATGGGCGCGATCAACGCCTCGGCCACCCGCATCGTCGACATCATCGCCGTGATCGACGGCATCGCCTTCCAGACCAATATCCTGGCGCTGAACGCGGCAGTGGAAGCGGCGCGCGCCGGTGAACAGGGTCGTGGTTTCGCGGTCGTGGCCGGCGAAGTGCGCAGCCTGGCGCAGCGTTCGGCGGCGGCAGCCAAGGAAATCAAGCTGCTGATCGACGATTCGGTGCAAAAGGTACACCACGGTTCGGAACTGGTCGACCGCGCCGGTGCGACCATGTCCGAGATCGTGCAGAGCGTGAATCGGGTGACCGACATCATGGCCGAGATCACCGCCGCCAGCCAGGAGCAGACCGCCGGCATCGAGCAGATCAACGGCGCGGTGGCGCAGATGGACCAGGTGACGCAGCAGAACGCGGCGCTGGTCGAGCAGGCCTCGGCGGCTGCCTCTTCGCTGCAGGATGAAGCCGCGGCGCTGGCGCAGACGGTGGGCGCGTTCAAGTTGAATGTGGTCGCTGGCGCGCGTGCGGTCGCGCCGCTTGCCGCGCCGCGGGCGATGGCGACCTTGCCGGCAGTCGTGGCCAGGGCGCCAGTGAAGGCGACGCCTGCGCCGAAGCCGGCCAAGCCTGCGGCAAAGCCGAAGGCCGATGGCGCAGCAGCTGGGTCGAAGTCGAAGAAAGCCGAAACGGCGGATGTGGGTGAAGGCTGGGAAGAGTTCTGAGACGGGTGCAGCGAACAGCGCTGCATCCGGCAATAGTTGGCCTGGCTTGAACCCCATCATCCCCGCCTGTGCGGGGATGATGGGGTTCAAGCATACCAATGTCTGTTTTTCAGGTCGGCGTACGCAACGTGCGCAGCCCCACCACCAGCGCCGCCAACGCCATCAAGGCCAGCCCGGCCAGCTGCCCCAGCGCCAACCGGCCCGTCGCCGCAGCGCTGTCATACAGCGGCAACCTGGCCAGATCTTCGCGCTTGAACCCGCGCTCCTGGAACAGGTAAGGATAGAAGAAGGTGCGCAGGCGCGTGTGGAAGGCGCCGATCCGCGCCTGGTACGCCAGTTGCGCTTCCAGGTCGGACGCGGCCAGCCGGTGCAGCAGCACCTGCACGTTTACCGGCGCCAGCAGCCAGCCGACAGCCGCCGTCCACTCCTCGCGCCTCTGCAGGCTGGCGCGGTACTGCGCCACGTCGGCGGCCACCGCATCGTCGCCCGCCTGGTGCATCGCGTAATACCATTTCCAGTGAAAGCGTCCCGTCACCGGGGCCGTGTCCTTCCATTCCGGATGGCTGCGGAAGAATTTTTCGAACGTCACCGGCTTCGGAATATCCCAGCCGCCGTGCACCGCCTGGCGCTGCGCCAGCGCCAGCTCGACGCCTTTCGATACCGGCGCCAGGCGGGTGATGGTGGCGTCGGCCAGCGTCGGCAGGATCATCGTCAGGCCCACCAGGCAGGCCAGCAAAATCGCGGCACTGCTGCTCGAGGTGCGCGCGCGCGCCGCCACCCAGGCGGCAAGGCCGAACCAGAACCCCAGGTACAGTGTGGCGACCAGCGCAACGCCGGCAAAGCCGAGTACACCGGCGCCGGCCAGTGCCGCCCCCAGCGCCAGCGGCGCCAGCGCCGCCAGCCACACCAGCGCATAGCGCAGGCCGACCCGGCGCCGCCAGGTGTCGGCGGCGCCGGCCGGCAGCGAAGCCAGCAAGCGCAGGCGGCCCGCTTCGCGCTCGTTCGACACCAGGTCGTGCATCAGTGCGATCACGAACAGCGGGGTCAGATACACCAGCACGAAGGCAAAGTCGAAGCGTCCCGGCATGGCCAGCTCGGGATTGATCGCTTCCGATTCATACAGCTGCGCCTGCAGGCCGAGCAGGCGCACCCGCAGCGCCGGCGGCTGCAGGTCGCGCTGGCCGATCGCGGCGAAGGCCAGCGGCGAGGGCGGATTGACGGTCAGGTGCGGCAGGTAGTAGCCGAGCGCGCCGGCTTCGGCGCCGTTCTCCTCGTTGCCCTTGAACTGCTTGGCGGCGATGGCGTCGAAGTCGCGCGCATGGCTGGCATTGATGCGCTCCAACGCGGCCTGCTGCTGGCGAACGGCTTGCAGGCCGGTCCATACCGACAGGGCGCTGAGTAAGGCCAGCAGCACGATGGCGGCGACCGCCAGGCGCGAATGGGCGATCTGGCGCAGTTCAAACATCAAAGTATTCATTTGGGGTTCCTTTCAAGGCGTTTCGCAATCACGCTGCCGGCGCCGAACAGCGCCAGCAGCCAGCCGCCCAGCACGGCAAAGGCCGGCCAGGCGTGGCGCGCGGCCACATCGGCATACGCGGCCGGCGCGTAGCCGAAGCGCGGCGTTTGCTGCCAGTGGTGCTTGTCGATGCGCTCGGCGCCGTCGCCGGTCGGCGTCACCACATTCGCATGCAGGCCGTTGAGCGACTGCACGAAGCCATAGCGGTATTTTTCGCCTTCGCTCAGGAAGCGCGCATGGCTATCGAGGTTGGTGCCGGCCAGCGCGGTCGACATGCGGCGCAGCGCGATCACGGGACTGACGATGCTGGCGCCGTTGACGATCGCGCTTTCGCGGCGTTGGCGCGCATGATCCTCGCGCATGAATTCGTCGAACAGGGCGCTGGTCATGCGTTCGCCCTCGGCCATCAGCAGGCCGCCATAGTTGACCGGCAGGTCTTCGATGCGCGTGACGCCATAGCGGGCCAGCGTGCGCGCCCGGAACGCGTTGAAGTACGGATCGTCGGCGTCGTGGCTGTCGCCGATCGCCGCCAGGCGCTCGTGGATCGCAACCTCGGTTTCGATGCGGCTCGGACGCTGCACCTGGCCGGCGGCGAGGTCAGGCATCACGCGCGGCAGCAGGATCGCCGTGACGATCCAGCCGGCCACCAGTGCCAGCAGCGCGTCGCGCGCACGCGGCAGCGCGCTCGAGACCAGCACCGCGGCCACCGCCCATACCAGCAGGTACAGCACATAGCCGCCCACCATCGTCAGCGCTTCAGGCGCGACGTTCGGGTGCAGGGTTGCGATCGCGATCAGCGCCGCCAAGGCCGGTGCGCCCAGCAGCAACGCCACGCCCGCATGCGCGAGCAGTTTGCCGAGCAGCAGCGACGCGCCGCGTATCCCTTGCACAACCTGCAGCCGCAACTGGCCCCGTTCGCGTTCGCGCGCCACACTGCCAAAGGCGAGGAAGACGATCAACAGCGGCGTGAGCACCTGCAACACGAAGGCCGGGGTGAGCTGGCCGAAACGCAGCAGCACCGACGATTGGCCGGCGTCGCTGAAGTTGGCGCTGTTCTGGCGGTGGCCTTCCAGGAACAGCGTATTGCCAGTGAATGGATCGACCCCGAAATCGAAGAAGGCGAGGGGAGTCAAGGGCCGGAACACGTAGTGGCCATAGTGAACCACGCGGTGCGGGTGACGATCCGGCTGGTTCGCCCACTGCCCGTCGGCCGTGCTCTGGAAGCGCTCGCGCTCGGCGTTCACGGCGTTCAGGCGTTCATGGCTGACCAGGATCGCGGCCAGCGTCAGCGCCAGCATCAGGATCCCGGCCGCCAGCGCCACCTGGTTGCGCAGCATGGCGCGCCACTCGCTGCGGGCAATCGCCAACACCACCGCAAGCGTCGACGCCGGCCCGGCCGCGCGCAGCGGCGTGATGATGGCGCCGCTCATGCCGCCGCCATGGTCACCGCAGCGCCCGCGTAGCGCCGGTACAGGTCGCGCACGTCGAAGCGCTCGGCGCCTTCGGCCACGACTTCATGGCTGATATGGCCGTGGTCGAGAAAGCCGATGCGGTCGGCCACTTCGGCCGCGCCGAGCAGGTCGTGCGTGACCATGAAGATCGCGCTGCCGCGCGCGCGCAGCGTTTGCAGCAGCGTATTGAATTCGTTGGTGGCCTGCGGATCGAGGCCGGTGGTCGGCTCGTCGAGCAGCAGCACCGGCACCCGGCGCGCCACGGCGAGCGCGATCGCGACCTTCTGGCGCATGCCTTTCGAATAGCCGCCCAGGCGGCGCTGCCATGCCGTCCGGTCCAGGCCCACCGCGTCCAGCGCCTCATCGATGCCGGCGCCGGACGGGTCGCTCCCGGCCAGGCGCAGGAAGTATTCGAGGTTCTCGCGCGCGTCGAGGTGCTCGTACAGCGCCACATTCTCTGGCACATACGCCAGCTGTCCGCGCGCCGCCAGCGGATCGGCGCCGACATCGATGCCGCACACGCGCACGACGCCGGACTGCGGCCGCGCGAAGCCGAGGAAGGTGTTCAGCGTGGTCGACTTGCCGGCGCCGTTACCGCCCAGCAGGGCATAGATTTCGCCACGCGCGACGCGCACGGTCAGGTCGCGCAGCACGGGCGCGGCGCCATAGGCGACGCTGACGCCGCTCGCTTCGAGGGCAGGGGTGGAGTTGGTCATCGTGATCCTTTGTGATGGATTGCTGGGAAGATGTATCGGCGTGACGCGGCGCACGCCGCCCGGAATGCGGACGTCGGGACGCGTGACAGCGTGGCAAGGCGAGAGCACGCACAGTGGGTGCGAGTAAATGCATGGGCAGCGACGATTTCCGTGGCGCCGGCCTTGAACAGCAAAGGCGGCAAGTCACAGGCTTGCGGCGAGCGCGAACGCTCGGCTACCGGCGCAGCAGAAGCGACCAGCGCGGCGCTGCAACGGGCAAGGACTTAGTGGGCGGAATACGGGCGCGGAGGCGCCTGGCGGGCAGGAATCAGATAGCGGCGCAGTACGACCAGTGCAGGTCGCGGCAGGCGCGCGATGAGGTAGGCGACAGCAAGGAACGTGGCCAGCAGCTCTGGTGCTACGGAAGGCAGGGCGGCGTGGGAATGCGAGCTGACATGACAGCTGACGCAGTCGGACAACTGGTCGGCCAGATCATGGTCGTGGAACGACGAGCCCACCAGTTGCAGCGCCATCACCAGAGCGCACAGGCACAGGACCACACGCTGAAAAAGCGTGGTGAACGAGCAGCGGCGGGTGGGTTGGGGCAGCGGCATGCGGATCTGGCGAGCTGGGACGGGGCTCAGTATAGCCCAGCCATCAGTCACCCGACAACTTGCCTGCGGCGCGGCCGCGGCACAGCGCTTATTCGAAAGCGATCAGCAGTGCGGTCAGGCCGATGCAGATGCCTGCAACCACGCCAATGCGCTGGCGCAGGCGCCGACCGTTCGAGACGATGGTTTTGGCGATGCTACGGCGTGGCGCGCGTGGGTTGCTGCGGTCGAGCACGGTGGCAGTGTGGATCGAAGATGGGCTACGTTCGAGACGTTCGGTGTTCATAATGTTCTCCAGACGCTGTGTTGATAGACAGCGGCAAAAATGCGTGACTGCGATCAGCCGGAATTCATTCACTTGTGTGTCTGATCAGCCGCGTCGAGCGGCGTGAGCGTCAGGGCCAACAGGCAGAGCGGCTGAATCGGCAATTTAGTTGTTTATTCTACATCTGGATGTCATAAACACAAGCGAGCGCACGATTGCGCCGTTGAACCGGGGCTACTTAGTTTATCCAGGGCAATACAACCCATCCTAGCATGTGTTGTTGAGATTATTCAATATACGTGTGAACTTCAGTTGATAAATATCAACTTTTAGTCAGAGCGCAATATTGAACAAGGGCGCAACGTCGCGGCGGATTTCGACGCCAGGGCATGCGAAGGAGAGGATCGACGCGTCGTACAACACGTACGCTGAAAACAAAAACGCCAACCGGTGAAGGTTGGCGTTTTCGATGAATCTTTGGTAGGCCGTGCGGGATTCGAACCTGCGACCAACGGATTAAAAGTCCGCTGCTCTACCAGCTGAGCTAACGACCCGAAGAAGCAAGATTATAGGGCGCGATGGCCCCTCTGTCAATCATTGCGCTGATACGGCGCAATGCAGAGTATTAAAAATCGAGTGCGGTAGGTTTTAATTACTTCAACGAAGTCAGCCGGTCACGCGCCGTTTGCGCTGCGCTCGAGCTCGGATATTTGGACACCAGTTGCTGCAGCGACTTCTTGGCGTTCTTGTTGTCCTTCAGCAGGGCGTAGCTGCTGGCGATATTGAGCATCGCGTCCGGCGCCTTGGGGCTGCTGTTGTAGGTGCTGGTGACCACTTCCTGGGCGGCGATGGCTTTCTTGTAGTCGCCCAGCGCGTAATAGGTGTTGCCAAGCCAGTACTGCGCGTTCGAGGCGTACGGCGACTCCGGATAGCGGCGCACGAACTCCTGCAGCGCACCGGCGGCGCCCTTGTAGTCGCCCGACTGGAACAGGGCGGTGGCGGCCTCGTAGGCGGTCTTTTCGGTCGGCAGCACTTCGGCGGTCTGGCCGTCGATGGTTTCCTGGCGCGGTTCGACTTTTTTCAGGCGCGCGTCGAGGTCGGTGTAAAGCTGGCGCTGGCTGTTCTGGGCCTTGGCCACTTCGTTGGCCAGCACTTCGATCTGGCCGCGCAGGCGCGACAGTTCTTGCATGGTCTGCTCGTGCTGGTTCAGCATGTCGATGGTGACCGACTTGTCCGCCTTGGTGTCGACGCGGCCGTTCAGTTCGCGGGCGATGGTGTCGACCTTGGTGCGCAGGTCGAGGATCGCGCGGCGCGCTTCCTCATCGTCGAGCAGGCCGGCCGATGCCTGCAGCGGCATCCAGGCTGCCAGGAACAGGCAGGCGAGGCGGGACGGGGACAGTTTGATCATGGTTGCTCTTTCATTACTAAACCGTTGCAGAGATAAAAAAACAGGGCGGGTAGCAGTCTGCACTGCGTCCCGCCCCGTGTCAATCGGCTGATTCAGCCGACCCGATTACTGGTACACGATGTCAGCGCGGCGGTTCTCAGCCCAGGCTGCTTCATCGCTGCCGGTGGCTTTTGGCTTTTCTTCGCCCAGCGACACGGCTTCCATCTGGCCTTCCGACACGCCCATCGACGCCATCGAGCGACGCACGGCTTCAGCACGCTTCTGGCCCAGGGCCAGGTTGTACTCGGTGCCGCCGCGTTCATCGGTGTTGCCCTGGATCAGGACTTTACGCGCGGTGTTCTTGGTCAGGTAACCCGAGTGGTTCTGGACGATAGGCTGGCCATCGGCACGCACCACGAAGCTGTCGTAGTCGAAATAGATGCTGCGGTTAGCCAGCACGCCTTGTGGATCGTTCAGCGGATCGACGCTGCCGGTTTGCACCGGGTTGATGTCACGGGTGTCGGCTGGCGCGGCAGCTGGCGCTTCCGGCGATTTTTCGACGACTGGGGTGTCGTTCAGCTTGGTCGGCGACGAGCAAGCGGCGAGAAGGGTTGCTGCGGAAGCGATGAAAGCGAGACTCTTGAAGTTGCGCATGGATTTTCTCCTGTTCTGGTTAAGGTTTTACTTCTTACTTCATGAAAGGACCCCAGCTGGGCTCCCGAATGTTTCCCGCTTTGGTCGTCAAGCGTTGCTTGACCCGTCCATCTACAGATACCACTGCAAGCGAGACACGCCCGCCGCCCTTGGTCGCATACATGATGTACTTGCCGTTAGGCGAAAAACTCGGTTCGGTGGCCCCATCGGCCAGGCGCAGTTCCTGGCCGCTGGCCAGGTCCATCGCATATAAGGAGTAAGCGCCGCCGCGCTGTGAAATCCAGGCCAGCGTCTTGCCGTCGGACGACACGCGTGGGCTGATGTTGTAATTGCCGTTGAACGTCACGCGGGTGGCGTTGCCGCCCGCTGCGCTCATCTTGTAGATCTGCGGTCCGCCGCTGCGGTCGCTCGTGAAATAGATGGTCTGGCCGTCGGCCGAGAATTGCGGTTCGGTGTCGATGGCCGGGCTGTTGGTCAGGCGACGATGGCCGCTGCCGTCCGAGCGCACCGAATAGATTTCGGTGTTGCCGTCTTTCGACAGGGCCACGGCCAGCGTGCTGCCGTTGGGCGACCAGGTCGGCGCCGAGTTGTTGCCCTTTTCGTTCGAGATCACGTTGCGGCGACCGGTCATCAGGTCTTGCAGATAGACCACCGGCTTGCGCTTTTCCATCGAGACGTAGGCGACCTTGCTGCCGTCCGGCGACCAGGATGGCGAAATGATCGGTTCCTTGCCCTGGGTGGCGATGATTTCGTTCTCGCCATCGGCGTCAGCGACGGCCAGCGCGTAGCGGTTGGCGGCGCGGTCTTCTTTGACGTAGGCGATGCGGGTCGAGAAGATGCCGCGGATGCCGGTCAGCTTTTCGTAGACGTCGTCGGCGATGCGGTGCGCTTGCAGGCGCGTGTAGCGCGGCTGCACTTCGCCGCCCAGTTGCGAGATCTGGCCGCCCTTGACGGTGTCCATCAGTTTGTAGCGCACGGCGAAGCGGCCGTCAGGCTGGCGCGCCACGCTGCCGATCACGAGCGCGTCGGCGCCGCTGGCCTTGAAGGCGGCCAGGTTGACGCTGCCGGCGTCGGCATCGCTGATCGCCTGGCCGGCGTCGATCACCTTGAACATGCCGCTGCGCTGCAGGTCGGCCCGGATGATGGCCGAGACCTTGTCCGGGGCCACGGATTCGTCGGCGAAGGCCGCGACCGCGACCGGAATCTGGCTGCTGCCGACACCGGCGATTTCAATCTGGAGCTGCGCATTGGCTGCCGTTCCCATACCGAGGGAAACACTGAACAGCAAGAGATGGAGTTTTTTCATAATCTTCTGTCTATATTAATTCAATGAATCAATCGTAGTCTTTCATCGAGAAATTCACGTCGAGCGTTCGTTCCACGGTGCCGTCCTTCTTCTTGGGCAGTGGCGATGCTTTCTTGATACCATTTTCCACTGCTCTGTCAAACTCTGGCACACCGCTGCTTTTTACCAGGCGAACCGACATGATTTCACCGGTCGGAAGCTGCTCGACACGGAACACGGCCTTCGGATTGCCGCCCACATCGGTGTTGCCCGGATACGCGGTGTTGCTCTTGATCGCGGCCGTGATCGCGGCGATATACCCGCCGTCCGATTTCGGCCCGGTCGACTTGGCGGCGCTGCCGCCGCTGCCCATCGCGCCGGCCATGCGCTTCAACTCGTCCTGGCGGAACTTGTCCAGCCTGGCCGCTTCGGCGGCGGCAGCCTTGGCCTTGGCGGCGGCTTCCTTCTTCTTCTCGGCGGCAGCAAGCTTGTCGGCTTCTTTTTTCTTTGCATCGGCCTCTTTCTTGGCCGCGAGTTCTTTTGCTTTTGCTTCTTCCTTGCGCTCGGCTTCGTCGCGTTTCTTTTGCTCGGCCAGATCCTTCTTGCGCTGATCTTCGCGCTCGCGCTTTTCCTTCTCGGCCAGCTCGCGCTTTTCAAGCTCGCGCTTCTCGAGTTCGCGTTTTTCAGCCTCGCGCTTGGCCAGCGCTTTCTTCTGTTGTTCTTCCTTGCGCTGCTTTTCGCGCTGCAAGGCGATGTCCGGCGGGGTCGGCGCCGGGCGCTCGACTTCGGGCTCCGGTGCCGGCGGCGGCGGTGGCGGCGGCGGGGCAGGCGTCGGTTCCGGCTCGGGTTCCGGCGTCGGCTCGGGTTGCGGCGCCGGCTCGGGCGGCAACTCGGGCGCGGCAGCGGTCTGCACCGACATGTCCCATACTTCGGCCTCGACCGTCACCGGGGTGTTGGTCTGCCAGCTGATGCCGATCCACAGGAAGCCCAGCAGCACCGCGTGCACCGCCAGCGCCAGCAAGAATGCGGGCAGGCGGCTCGGTTCGGGCGGCACGCGGTAAGGCGTGCCGTCGGGTGCGGGCTTCATGGCTGACATGGTTCGATACGCTTCAAGATCACTTGGTGGCCAGGCCCACGCGGTTGATGCCCATCTTTTTCGCTTCCGAAATCAACTGGATCACGTCTTCATACTTGCTGTCGCGGTCGCCTGCGATCATGACCGGGAACTCGGGATTTTCGTCGTGCAGGGCCTGCAGGCGCTGCAGCAGGGCCGAGCGGTCTGCCACATCTTCCTGCGCGACGCGGGTCTTGCCGTGCACGCCGATCGACAGGCGATTGTCGGGCTCGACCGAAATCTGGATATAGGTGTCCGGCGGCAGCGCCGACTTCTCGGCGCGCGGCAGGTTGACCACGCTCGGCGCTTCGTTGGCCGGCACCGCCATGAAAATAATGAGCAGCACCAGCATCACGTCGATGTAGGGCACGACGTTGATCTCGGACTTGAACTTGCGGCGCCGACCGCCGCGCATGCTGCTGGAAAAGGCCATCCTGGTCTCCCTTAGCCGTCATTCAGCGCGACTGGCGCTGGAGGATGTTCGAGAATTCTTCGACGAAGCTCTCGAAACGGTTGGCCAGGCGGTCGATGTCGTGGGTGAAGCGGTTGTAGGCGACGACGGCGGGAATCGCGGCGAACAGGCCGATCGCGGTGGCGATCAGTGCTTCGGCAATGCCGGGCGCGACAATCGCCAGCGTGGCCTGCTCGACGCTGGCCAGGCCGCGGAACGCATTCATGATGCCCCACACGGTGCCCAGCAGGCCGATGTAGGGCGAGACGGAACCAACCGAGGCCAGGAAGTTCAAATGAATCTCGAGCGAATCGAGTTCGCGCTGGAACGCGGCGCGCATGGCGCGGCGGGCGCCATCGAGCACCGAATTCATGTCGAGCGCATCGCGCGAGGCTTGCTTGCCCTTGATGAATTCGCCCATGCCCGATTCAAAGATGCGGGCCAGGGCGCCGCTCTGGTCGCGCTGGCTGCTGGCGCTCTGGTGAAGGGTATGCAAATTGCCGCCGGCCCAGAAGCTGCGCTCGAACTGTTCGGTCTGCGCACGCGCGGCGCGGATCGCGAACGCCTTGCGGAAGATGTAGGTCCAGCTCACGATCGACAGCAGCAGCAGCAAGGCCATGATCAGCTGCACGATCACGTGGGCATGGCTGATCAGGGAAATAAACGAAAGGTCTTGGGTTGCGGTCATCGTTGTGAGCGTTGGCAGTGGATGTTGGTTATTCAGGCGGCGCGCATTTTTGCGGCCACGTGCTCGGGCAGGGATCGCGGCCGCATGGTGGCGATGTCGACACAGCCGACCTTGACGCTGGCGCTGTTGAGCAGGGTATCGCCGCGCCAGGCTTGCTGGGCGAACTGGACCGACGCGCGGCCGAGTTTTTCGACTCCCGTGCGAATGATCAGCTCGTCGTCGAGGCGCGCTGCTGCGTGGTAATCCAGGGTAACGTTCCTGACGACGAAGGCGGCGCCGTCGCTGTCAAGCAGGGCTTGCTGCTGCACGCCGAGCGCGCGCAGCCATTCGGTACGGGCACGTTCGAAAAACTTCAGGTAGTTCGCATAGAACACAATGCCGCCGGCGTCGGTATCCTCGTAATACACTCTGACTGGCCAGTTGAACTCGAAAGGCATCGTTGCTGCTTTTAAATGAAATCGGGAAACATTTTACGCGATTTCGTTAGCGGATATGTACGCTGACGAACGCAGACATGCAAATTTCTACATGAATGTGGCATTAAGCGAAATTCGGGTGTAGTAGACGTGAAGCGGTGTCAAAACGCCAATCACTGTAACACTTTCTCACAAATACGCTCCATTGCGACCTTCAGTATCACAAATGCCGGGCGCACAGCGAATGGGGCGTGCCAGGAATTGCCCGCCCCATCGCGCGATCAGGCGCGCTTGATGGTCAGCGGCGAGAAGCCCTGGCAGGTCGGCATCAGTTCGATGCTGTTGACGTTGACGTGCGGCGGCAGGCTGGCAATCCAGAAGGCGGTATCGGCGATGTCCCTGGCCGTCAGCGGCGTGGTGCCCTGGTACACCTTGGCCGCGCCGGCGTCGTCGCCCTTCAGGCGCACGTTCGAAAATTCAGTGCCGCCGCACAGGCCGGGCGCGATATTGGTCGCACGCACGCCGGTGCCAACCAGGTCGGCGCGCAGGTTCAAGGTGAACTGCTCCACAAACGCCTTCGTGGCGCCATACACATTGCCGCCCGGGTAAGGGTAGTGGCCGGCGATCGAGCCGATATTGATCACCAGGCCGCTGCCGCGCGCGACCATCTGCGGCAGCACGGCGTGGGTCATGCTGACCAGGCCCTGGCAATTGGTGGCGATCATCGTGTGCCAGTCGGCCAGCGGCACTTCCTGGGCCGGGCCGGTATTCAGGGCCAGGCCGGCGTTATTGACCAGCACGTCGATCTGACGCCATTCGGGCGCCAGGCCGGCCAGGGCGGCGTCGATCGAATCCTGGCTGGTCACATCCAGCGTCACGGCCAGGGCAGCGGCGCCCAGTTCTTGCGCCAGCGTCTCGATGCGGTCGGTGCGGCGCGCGGCCAGGATCACGCGGTGGCCGTTGCCGGCAAAGGTGCGCGCCATTTCGGCGCCGAAGCCGGCCGAGGCGCCGGTGATGAGAACGATCATGGGTGAATCCTTGCAGAGGCGGTGGATCGGAAGCAATCGCAAAATTGTAGCCGAAACGACCATCACCTTGTCCGCAGCGCAGCGCAGCGACGCCGCGCCGCCGCGCCGCTGAGTGCGGCGTCAGCAGTTTCCTTGCCCTAAAATGGGGACTCCAGTAAAATCTGGAGCCTCTACGTCTCACGTGACTGGCGAAACACTGTGCGTGCACTGCTTGAACAAGGCGGCCGCATGGTCGAAGGTGGACACCCACCGGGGAACGTGAGACGCCACTACGCCGTTCGCCTGGGCAGCCATCAACCGCTTTGCGTTGACTCGCGTTGGATCGCGCTTGCCCGCGGCCGCCTCTCCGGCGGCTGTTCGCCGAGCGCACCGCGCATGCTGCGTCAGCCGTTGCCTGGATTTCATTCGATTGGAGTTTTACATGTTTGCCAAAGACCATACGCTCGCCAATGTCGACCCGGAACTGTGGAGTGCCATCCAGAAGGAAAACGTTCGCCAGCAAGACCACATCGAGCTGATCGCGTCCGAGAACTACACCTCGCCGGCCGTGATGCAGGCGCAGGGCTCGCAGCTGACCAACAAGTACGCCGAAGGCTATCCAGGCAAGCGCTACTACGGCGGCTGCGAATACGTCGACGTCGCCGAGCAGCTGGCGATCGACCGCGTCAAGCAATTGTTCGGCGCCGAAGCCGCCAACGTCCAGCCGAACTCGGGCTCGCAAGCCAACCAGGGCGTGTTCTTCGCCGTGCTCAAGCCGGGCGACACCATCATGGGCATGTCGCTGGCCGAAGGCGGCCACCTGACCCACGGCATGGCGCTGAACATGTCGGGCAAGTGGTTCAACGTGGTCTCGTATGGCCTGACGCCAGAAGAAGACATCGACTACGACGCGCTTGAAAAACAGGCGCACGAGCACAAGCCGAAGATGATCATCGCCGGCGCCTCGGCGTTTGCGCTGAAGATCGATTTCGAGCGCATCGCCAAGGTGGCCAAGGATGTCGGCGCCTACTTCATGGTCGACATGGCCCACTACGCCGGCCTGATCGCAGCCGGCGAGTACCCGAACCCGGTGCCGTTCGCCGACTTCGTCACCTCGACCACGCACAAGTCGCTGCGCGGCCCACGCGGCGGCATCATCCTGATGAAGGCCGAGCACGAGAAGGCCATCAACTCGGCGATCTTCCCGGGCATCCAGGGCGGCCCGCTGATGCACGTGATCGCCGGTAAGGCAGTCGCGTTCAAGGAAGCGCTGTCGCCCGAGTTCAAGGACTACCAGAAGCAGGTCGTCAAGAACGCCAAGGCACTGGCCGAGACCCTGATCGCACGCGGCCTGCGCATCGTCTCGGGTCGCACCGAGTCGCACGTGATGCTGGTCGACCTGCGTTCGAAGAACCTGACCGGCAAGGAAGCGGAAGCGATCCTCGGCCAGGCGCACATGACCTGCAACAAGAACGGCATCCCGAACGACCCGCAGAAACCGTTCGTCACCTCGGGCATCCGCCTCGGCAGCCCGGCGTTTACCACCCGCGGCTTCAAGGAAGAAGACTCGGTCAAGGTCGGCCACCTGATCGCCGACGTGCTGGACAACCCGCACGACGCTGCCACCATCGAGCGCGTGAAGGCTGAAGTCAAGCTGCTGACCGACAAGTACCCGGTCTACGCCGCCTGACGTCCCGGGGCCGGTTCGCCGGCCCCATCGTCACACCCCGTTTTATTCAGTCGCGCGGCGCCATGAAATGTCCTTTCTGTCAGCATGAAGACACCCAGGTCCTCGATACCCGCGTATCCGAGGATGCGGACGCCATCCGGCGCCGGCGTCGCTGCGGCAAGTGCGACAAGCGCTTCACGACGTATGAGCGGATCGAACTGTCGATGCCGATCATCGTCAAGAAGAACGGCAGCCGCACCGAATTCGCGTCGTCCAAGCTGCGCGGCAGCCTGATGCTGGCGCTGCGCAAGCGGCCCGTGGCGGCCGAGGCGATCGACCGTGCGGTGGCCTCGATCGAAGAAAAGCTGCTCACCAGCGGGCGGCGCGAAGTCGACACCGGCTACGTCGGCGAGTTGGTCATGGCCGAGCTCAAGCTGCTCGACAAGATCGCCTACATCCGCTTCGCATCGGTCTACAAGAACTTCGAAGACCTCGATGAGTTCCAGGAAGCGCTGGCCGAGGTCGGCCATCAGCGCAAGCTGGGCGACTGATTCCCGTTGCGCTGCCGGCAGCCGGCAGCGCGACATTTCCTCCTTCCCGTAGTTCCCGTTTTCGGTGTGCGCACGCTTGCGTCGACGCACGGCTGGATCACGCCTGGCTGCTAACGTCTTGGCTCGTCAGCGGATCCGCTGGCGCTGGCTTGTTCGCCATCGATGGCGTTACCGGGAGAATCGCGTGCGGCGTTCACAGGGTGGTTTCACGCTGATCGAAGTGCTGGTGGCCTTGTTCGTGCTGGCCGTCGGTATCGTCGGCGCCGGCGCTGCGCAACTGGCGGCCCAGCGCACGCGCCAGCAGGCGGCGCTGACGTCCGAAGCAGCCCAGCTGGCGGCATCGCTGGCGGCGCGCATGCAGGCCAACGGGGCGCTCAGCACGCTGCCAACTGGCGCCAATCCCTATCTCGATCTCGCGTACGATGCCCAGCTCGACGGCCCACCGGCGGGCGGCGCGTCCTGTTTCGGCGCCGCTTCCTGCGATCCATTGCGGCTGGCGGCATTCGATCTGCACGAAACGCGCCTGGCCTTGCACGGCCGCTTCCCCGGCGGACGGATCGCCGTCTGCCGCGACGCCGCGCCGTGGGATGCGGCGCGCAGCCGTTATCGCTGGGCCTGCAGCGACAATGCCGGGGCGCCGGTGGCAATCAAGATCGGCTGGCATGGCGCTGGTGACGGTCCTGCCCACGTGACGCTGGTGGCGCGATGATGCGCCGTTCGCCAGGCTGCTGGCGGCGCCAGCTCGGCTTGACCATCGTCGAGCTGATGATCGCGATGGCGCTCGGGCTGGCCGTGCTGCTTGGGGCCGGCTCGCTGCTGATCAGCAGTACGCGCGCCCATGCCGCGCTGGTCGAGGCCGGCGAAATGGACGACAGCGGACGCTACGCCGTGAATGCGCTGGCGCGCGCGGTGCGGATGGCGGCGCACGTCGACTGGGAGCATGCCCCCGTGCCCGACCCGGAAGCGCCGGCGCGGATTGCCGGCCATGACGCGGCGTCGCTGTCGCCTACTGCTGAGGGCATCGAGGCGCCATTGCCGGACGTGGCAAACGGCAGCGACGTGCTGGCGCTGCGTTTTCCCGGCAGCGGCGAAGCGCCGGACGGCGACGGCGCCACGCTCGACTGCGCCGGCTTCCCGGTAAGCCGCGAAGAAGAAGGCTGGAGTATTTTTTACGTGGCGCGCAATGCGCAGGACCAGGCCGAGCTGCGCTGCAAGTACAAGGGCGCCGCCAACTGGTCGTCCGATGCCGTGGCCGCTGGCGTCGACAGTTTCCAGGTGCTCTACGGGCTCGATACCGATGACGACGGCGCGCCGAACCGCTACCTGAACGCGCGCGAGCTGACAGCGCTCGACGCCGGCCTGCTGCTGGCAGCCGGGACGCCTGGTGAGCGCGCGGCCGAGCTGCGCAGGCGCACCTACTGGAAGCGCGTGGCCACAATCCGGGTGGCGCTGCTGCTGCACGGGCCGCGGCTCGACGAAGGGCTGGGCGGCGGCATCGTGCATGCGCTGTTCGGGCCTGATCACGGCGCGGCGTTCGGTGGCATCGACCATGGCACCCTGCTGGCCGAGCCCGAGCTGGGCGGTCGTAGCGGTGAGGTTCGCATGCGCAAAGTGTATGGCGTCACGGTTGCCTTGCCGGCGCTGTTGCCGCCGCCGGCATCGTCGGCGACGCCTGAGCCGCCCACTGAGCCGCCCGCTGAGCCGCCGCCTGAGTCAGTGCCTGACAGGGATGCGTCTGCCCGGCAGCCAAACCCATCAACGCAGCGACGATGAGGCCAGCCATGCGAAAAATCCGGCGTGAAAGTTGCAGGGCGCGTGAGCGCGGCGTGGCGCTCCTGACTGCGCTGATCCTGATGCTTGCCGTGCTCATGACCGCCATTGCATCGACCCGCAGCGCGATACAGAATGCGCGCGCTGCCGCCCACGAACGCGACCGCGTGCTGGCGCTGCAGATGGCCGACGCCGCGCTGTTCGATGCCGAACGCGATATCGAGGGCGGCAGTGCTCCCGCTTCGGCGCGTGCAGCCGCGTTTGCCACGGGCCAGTCCGCCGCTTTCGCCAGCGGCTGCCGCGGCGGCACGCCGTACAACGGGCTGTGCACGCACGATCCGGATCCGGCGCGCCATGCTGCGACGCTGGCCGAAGACGATGGTCCGGCCGTGGTATATGGCACCTTCACCGGGGGCGTGATGCCCGATGGCGAAGCCGGATTGCCGTCCGAAGCGCCGCGCTACCTGATCGAGCTGATGCCGCCAGACGGGCAAGCGCATCTGTACCGGGTCACCGCACGCGGCGCCGGCGCCATGCCGCACACCTACGCCGCGCTGCAGGCGTATTACCGCAAACCGCTCGACGCAACGCCAGGCCGGCGCATCGGCTGGCGCGAACTGGGCAACTGGAGCGAACTGTATGCGTCGAGATGACAGGGGGCAGGGCATCGCGCGGCGGGTTGGGCAGATGGCGGATGCTGCGGCGCGCATGGCGACTGGCGCGCAATGCGGCGCCAAGTCCGGCGCGCCATCCGGCACCGGGCCGCGCCGCAGCTTCGCCAGCGGGGCAGGCGCGGGGTTCACGCTGATCGAAGTGCTGATCGTGCTCGCGGTGCTGGGCATACTGGCCGCGGCGGTGTATCCCTCATACGGGCGCCAGGTGATCAAGACGCGCCGCGCCGAAGCCCAGCTGGCGCTGCTTGACGCCATGCAGCGGCAGGAGCAATACCGCGCCCTGCATCATTCCTATACCGCGTTCTCGGCCGCCTCGACCGATTCGGGCGCGCAGCCGTTTCGCTGGTGGATCGGCGCCACCCCGGCCGCCAGCGCACACGAGCTCGACGCGTATGCCTGTCCCGGGCAGGACATTGCAGCGTGCGTCGTGGTGCGCGCCCGCCCCGGCACCGCCAGGGTCGACGCGCGCTTCAGCGATCCCGAATGCGGCGCGTTGACCTTTTCCAGCGCCGGTGAGCAGGCAGCGACCGGACAATCGGCGCACTGCTGGCCATGACGGCCAGGGCAGGTAAAGGATCGGGCGCGAACCGTGTTCGCGCTGTCCGCCTCGCTGGGGCAGCGCTGCGTCGGCGCAGCGCGGGCCTGTCGCTGATCGAACTGTTGGTCGTGCTCGGGGTGGTCGCGGTGACGGCCTCGGTAGCGGCGCCGAACCTGCACGACCTGATCCGCGCCCAGCAGTTGCGCACCGCATCGGGCGAGCTGTACGGGGCGCTGCAACTGGCGCGCTCGCAGGCGATCGCGCGCAATGAACGCGTCACGATCACCACCAACGACCCGTTCGGACGCGACTGGTCGCGCGGCTGGACCGTGTTCGTCGACCGTGACGACAACCGTCGGCCAAATGACGGCGACGAGATCCTGGCGCTGCGTCCGCCATTGGCGCCTGGCTTGCAGGTGGGCTATTCCTTCACCAGCACTGCAACGCCGCAATACATCGCCTACAATGGCGCGGGACGCAGTTGCAGCGCCACCAACAGCGCCGCTTCGCGGCTGGGCACCTTGTCGCTGTTCCACGGCGGCCAGATCCGCCGCATCAAAATCAATATGCTCGGGCGTGCGCGCCTGTGCAATCCCGCGTACGAGCGCGGCTGCGATGGCGCTGCTGCGCCGTCCTGAACGAAAGGTCAACGTGACGAAGGATAGTCGAAGGGTTCTGAGCGATACCGAAGGCATGGCGCTGGCGCTCGAGTGGGCGGCGCGCGGCATGTACATCACCGCGCCGAATCCGCGCGTCGGCTGCGTGATCGTCAGGGATGGCGTGGTCATCGGCGCCGGCCACACCCAGCCGGCCGGCCAGGCCCACGCCGAAATCCAGGCGCTGCGCGACGCCGCCGAGCGCGGCAACGATGTGCGCGGCGCCACCGCCTACGTCACGCTCGAACCATGCAGCCACCACGGCCGCACGCCGCCGTGCTCGGACGCGCTGGTGCAGGCGGGCCTGGGCCGGGTGGTGGCCGCGATGGGCGACCCGAATCCGCTGGTCGCCGGACGCGGCATGGCGCAGCTGCAAGGGGCCGGTATCGCTGTCGAGTCGGGCCTGCTGGCCGATGCCGCGCACGAACTGAACATCGGCTTCTTCTCGCGCATGCGGCGCGGCCTGCCGTGGGTTCGCCTGAAAGTTGCCGCCAGCCTGGACGGCAAGAGCGCGCTCGAGAGCGGTGAAAGCCAGTGGATCACCGGCCCCGACGCGCGCGCCGACGGCCACGCCTGGCGCGCCCGCACCGGCGTGATCCTGACCGGCATCGGCACCGTCAAGGCGGACGACCCGCAACTGACCGTGCGCGGCTTCGACACGCCAGTCCAGCCGCGCCGCGTAATCGTCGACAGCCGCCTCGATATCGACCTCGAGGCCCACATTTTGCGAGGTGAGCCGTGCTGGATCGTCACCGCAGGCAAGCCACTGAACGCCGCTGCGGTGTCGGCCAACCAGAATGCCGAGGCGACCCAGAACATCGGGGCGGGGTATCAACGCAAGGCCGACGCACTGCGCGCCGCCGGCCACGAGATCCTTGCTCTGCCGAACCAGAACGGCAAGGTCGACTTGCCCGCGCTGATGCGCGAACTCGGCCGGCGCGAAATCAATGAAGTGCACGTCGAAGCCGGCGCCAAACTGAACGCGTCGCTGGTGCGCGGAGGCTGCGTCGACGAACTGCTGGTCTATCTGGCGCCGAGCCTGATCGGACCCGGGCAGGGCATGTTCGAGCTGCCAGCGCTGGCCCGGCTCGCAGATCGCCGGCAGCTGCGCTTTCACGATGTTGCGCGCGTCGGCGACGACCTGCGCATCCTGGCCCGCTTCACCCAACATACCGACATCGCAACCGCAACCACCATCAACACCAAGGAATAACGCCGTATGTTTACTGGAATCGTCGCCGCAGTCGGCAATATCACTTCCGTCACCCCGCTGGCAGGCGGCCTGGACGCTGGCGTACGCCTGGCGATCAACGCCGGCCCGATGCCGCTCGCCGACGTCGGCCTGGGCGACTCGATCGCCATCAATGGGGCCTGCATGACCGTGGTCGAAAAGACCGATCAGACCTTTACCGTCGACGTCTCGCGCGAAAGCCTGAACAAGACCGTCGGCCTGGAACTGCCGGGCGAAGTCAATCTTGAAAAAGCACTGACCCTGGCCGAGCGCCTGGGCGGGCACCTGGTGTCGGGTCACGTCGATGGCCTGGGCACCGTGCACAGCTTCGAGCCGGTCGGCGAATCGCGCGAGCTGATCATCGACGCGCCGCATGAGCTGGCCAAGTTTTTGGCGTACAAGGGGTCGGTCGTGGTCAACGGCGTGTCGCTGACCGTCAACCGCGTGTCCGACCTCGAGCTCGATGGCAACAAGCTGTGCCGCTTCTCGATCAACCTGATCCCGCACACGATCGACGTCACCACGCTCAAGCACCTGCAGGCCGGCTCGCGCGTGAATCTTGAAATCGACCTGATCGCGCGCTACGTCGAGCGCATGCTGTCGGCCGCGCGTTAAACACGTCCGGCAAATAGCGGCAAGTATCGGCAAGTATCGGCAAGTGTAAGTCAGTAGCGGCAAGGACAGCGCTGCCGTCCTTGCCGCGCCCGGCGCTTCAGCCGCCCGGCGCCGCAGTCGCCGCCGCACCAGCCTTGGCCATGTTCGCCGTGGCCTGCGCTTCGGGATTGAGCACCACCTGCACGTAATTCCTGGTATCGAAATAACGCCTGGCGGCCGCCTGCACCTCTTGCGCCGTCAGGGCCTGCACCTGGCGCTCGATATCCAGGATCGATGCCGGATCGGTGCCTTCGGTCAGGGCCGTCTGCAGGTTCGCGACCCAGTAGCCGTTTTCACGCAGCGAGCGGCGGTGGTTCTGGATCCAGTTGCTCTTCACTTTGTCGAGCTCGGCCGCGTCCGGGCCTTGCTGCTGCAGGCGCGCGATCTCGGCGAAGGTGGCGGCGATGACCTTGTCGACATTCTCGGGTCCGGTCGGCAGGTTGATGCCGATCGAGTAATTGCCGTACGGGATTTTGCTGAGTGCACCACTGGCGCCACCGCCATAGATCATCGCCATCTTTTCACGCAGCACCTCGATGATGCGCAGGTTGGTCACCTCGATCAGTGCCGACAGGCGCAGCTGCTCGGCTTCCGAGAACGCGGCCGGGCCGGTGAAGTTGAGCGAGATCGTACTTTTTGGTTCGGTGCCGCTGCGCACTTCGCGCTTGACCACGCCGGTGACCGGACGCAGGCCGACATCGCGGAACGCCACCGGAATATCCGGCGTCGGCAGGCTGCCGAGGTAGGTCGCCAGCAACGGACGGATCGCTTTCTCGTCGAAGCTGCCGACCAGGATGAAAGTCAGGTCCTTGGCGCTCGAGAAGCGCTGGCGGAAGATGTCGATACTACGATCGAGGTCGATGGTGCCGAATTCTTCGGGCCGCAGCGAACGCGGCGCGCGTGGGTGGCCGTTGAACAGGGCCGACACCACCGCGTCGCCAAAGCGGCGCCCCGGCAGGGTCAGCCCGTTGCGCGCGATCTCGGCCTGCTTGTCGACATACGCGCGGAACAGGTCCTCGTCGCGTCGCACGCCGGCAAATTTTAGCCAAAGCAATTGCAGCATGGTCTCGACGTCGGATGCGCCGGAAGCGCCGCCGATCACGTCGGTATACGCGCCCAGGCCGACCGTGACGCCGGCGGCCTTGCCGGCCAGGATCTTGTTCAGGTCGAGCGGACTGAAATCCTTGGTGCCCATGCTGGCCACGATGGCGTTCGAGTAGCGCGCATTGAGAATATCGTTGTCGCTGAACAGGCTCTGGCCGCCGAAGCGGGCCGCGCTCAGCACCACCTGGTCGTTGCGGAAGTCAGTCGGTTTCAGGATCACCTTGACGCCGTTCGACAGCGTCAAATGGGTCAGGCCAAGCGCCTTGTCGTGGCTCTCGGCGACGATCGTCCCGGCCTTGGGCTGGGTCTCCATCAGGCCTGCCGCCAGCATTTTTTCGTCGTGACGGGCGACCGGCGTGCGTTCGGCCTCGGCCACCGCCGCCAGCAACTGCGCGCCGCTGGGCGCGCCCGGCTTGTCGACCCCGGTGTACAGCACCAGCTTGCCGGACTCGGCCGGAATGGTGCGGCGCGCGTAGGCGTTCATTTCATCGAGCGTGATGCCGGGCACCAGTTCTTGCACGTATTTATATTCGGTATCGATGCCGGGAATCGCTTCGTCCTGCAAGAAATTGCGGATGTACTCGGCGGCGTAGGTGCCCGAGTCGCTCTTGGCGCGCTCGTTCCAGGCCTGCTCGTAGCTGCGCATCAAGTTCTTCTTGGCCCGTTCCAGTTCCTGTACGCCGAAGCCGTGCTGGCGCGCGCGTTCGTTTTCTTGCACCAGCGCCGCGATGGCCGGCGCCGCGCCGCGTGGACCGATCGCGGCCGAGGCGTTGTACGAGTGGTAGCGCGGCGTCAGTTTGCCAAGCGAGCTGCTGGCGCCGAGATAGGGCGCGTCGGGCAACTGGGCCAGTTCGGCCAGGCGCTGGCTCAGCATCGCGCCGAACAGGCCCTGCACCAGGTCATCGCGGTAGGCCTTGATGGTGCCCGCTTCGCGCACCGGCTGTACCGGGTAGCGGATCAGTACGGCGTTGCCGCTGGCTTCCGGATCGGTGACCACCAGCGCTTCGGTATTGGTGCGCGCGGGAATCGCGGCGTACTCGCGCGGGCGTGGCTTGGCCGGGTTCTTTAGACGCGTGAAATGTTGCTTGACCAATTTCTCGGCACGGACCGGGTCGATATCGCCGACCACGACGACCGCCATCAGGTCGGGGCGGTACCAGTCGCGGTAGAAGCGGCGCAGGGTGTCCGGCTTGAAGTTGCGCAGCACCTCTTCCTGGCCGATCGGCAGGCGTTCGGCGTAGCGTGAACCGTTGAAGATTTTCGGATAGATCTGCTTGCCCATGCGGTCCGAGGCGCCTTTGCCGAGGCGCAGTTCTTCGAGCACGATGCCGCGTTCCTTGTCGATCGCATCGGCGTTGAAACTGACGCCATGGGCCCAGTCTTCGAGCACCTGGAACGCCTTGCTCACGTTGCGCGGCTTGTCGGTGGGAATCGGCAGGATGTACACCGTTTCATCGAACGAGGTGTAGGCATTCAGGTCGGCGCCGAAGCCGACGCCGATCGATTGCAGATACGACACCAGTTCGTGCTTGCGGAAATTGGTCGAGCCATTGAAGGCCATGTGCTCGACGAAGTGCGCCAGGCCGCGCTGGTCCTGGTCTTCGAGGATCGAGCCGGCCTTGACCACAAGGCGCAGTTCGAGCTTGCGTTCAGGGCGCGCATTGCGCTGGATGTAATAGGTGAGGCCATTGTCCAGCTTGCCAACCTTGACCTGGGGGCCGACCGGGATCGGGGCGTCCAGTTGCAGCGCGGCGTAGGCCGGTGCCTGAACCAGCGACTGCATGCACAGTGCCGCGGCCAGGCACAGGCCGCGTACGAAATTGTTGCTCATTATGACGTGTCCGTTGATATGCTCCGCAGCATTCTACTCCGATGCTGGCGCGCCGCCCGGGCACGCACGGATGGGCAAAACGGACCCTCTGGCGCCGCTTGCGACCGCCTTCACGGGCTGTTGCCGCGGGCTATTGCCGCTGGCTGTTGCGACCGGCTGTCGCCAGGACTGCGCAACGCGCGCACGCAGCAGTTCAGAGCACAACGCGTCCGAGCAGCAGCAACTGCGCCATCTCGGACGCCGGCACCGGCCGCCCATACAGGTAGCCCTGTAGCACGTCGCAACCGATGCTGCCCAGGAAGTCGCGTTGTCCCACCGTTTCCACGCCTTCGGCCACCACCGACAGCGACAGGCCCTGGGCCAGGGCAATCGTGGCCTGGGCGATCGCCGCGCTGCGCTGCTCGGTAGCGATATTGCGCACGAAGGTCTGGTCGATCTTGAGTTTGTCGAGCGGGAAGCGCGACAGGTAGGCGAGCGACGAGTAGCCGGTGCCGAAATCGTCGAGCGAGAGCGACACGCCCATCGCGCGCAGTTCGGCCATCTGCGCTTCGGCGGCGCTGCTGTCGCCCAGCATCACGCTTTCGGTGATCTCGACTTCGAGCCAGTCCGGCGCCAGGCCGGCGTCGAGCAGGGCGCTGCGCACCACGCGCGCCACCGAGCCGGCCTTGAACTGGCTGGCCGAGACGTTCACCGCCACCCGCACCGGGCCCAGGCCGGCGTCTTGCCAGGCCTTGTTCTGGAAGCAGGCCTGGCGAATCACCCATTCGCCGATTGGATGGATCAGGCCGGTGTCTTCGGCGAGCGGAATGAAGTCGGCCGGCGAGACCATCCCGAACTCGTCGTTGCGCCAGCGCAGCAGCGCCTCCATGCCGACCACCCGGCCATCGATGCGCGACACTTGCGGCTGGTAGTGCAGCGACAGCTGCTCGCGTTCGATGGCGCGGCGCAGCTGTGTTTCCAGCGCCAGCCAGCGCAGCGCCTCGGCGTTCATCTCGCCCTTGAAGAAGCGAAAACCGTTGCGGCCCGATTCCTTCATGTGGGTCAGTGCGGCGTCGGCGGCCTTGAGCAGGTCGCCGGCGACGTCGCCGTCGCGCGGGTAGATGCTGATGCCGACGCTGCCGGTAATCACCAGGTCGTGCCCGCCCACCGAGTGCGGCTGGGCCATGCTGTCGATCAGGCGCTGGGCGCGGTAGATGACGTCGTCGGTGTCGTCGAAGCCGGTCAGCAGCAGCACGAATTCGTCGCCCGACAGGCGCGCCACGGTGTCGGTCGGGCCGGCCATCTCGCCTGCGCGGCGCGCCACTTCGCGCAGTACCGCGTCGCCCGCGGCATGGCCCAGGCTATCGTTGATGCGCGACAGGCGGTCGACGTTGAACAGCAGCAGCGCCAGCTGGCTGGCGTCCTGGCGCGCCACCGCCAGCGCCTGCTGCATGCGGTCGTTGAACAGCGAGCGGTTCGGCAGCTGGGTCAGTACGTCGTGGTTCGACAGGAAGTCGAGTTTGTAGTGCGCCGCCTTCAGCGCCGACAGATCGGTCGAGACACCGACATAGGCAGTCAGTTCGGACGCCTCGTTGCGCACCGCGCTGATGCTCATGCTGGCTGGATAGAGTTCGCCGCTCTTGCGCCGGTTCCAGATTTCACCGCGCCACTTGCCGTCTTTTTCCAGGCACTTCCACATGGCGGCATAGAAGCTGGCGTTGTGCTTGCCCGATTTCATGATGCGTGGATTCTTGCCCATCACTTCGGCTTCGCGAAAGCCGGTGATCTCTTCGAAAGCCGGATTGACGGCCACGATATTGGCGGCGGCGTCGGTCATGACGATGGCTTCCTGGGTGCTGTCGAACACCTGGCGCGCCAGCTGCAGGCGGTGCTCGCTGCTTTTCAGGGCGGCGTCGGTGTCGGCGCGCGCCAGCGCTTCCAGCTGCAGCTCGGCGGCGTGGCGCTGCACCACGTCGTACAGGTTCAGGTTTTCGTGCGCCACCGCCAGTTGCGCCGCCAGCGCCATGGCCCAGCGCTCTTCTTCGTCCGAGAATGGCGCCGCGTCCGGGCCGCGCCCGCAGTACAGCCAGCCGTGCGGATGGTGCAGGTCGTGTACCTGCAGGCCGAGCAGGTAGCCGAGGCGCGGATGGCCGGCCGGCAGGGTGGCCAGCAGCGGGTCCTCGCCCGCCAGACGCAGCGGCGCGTCGGCGCGCAGCAGCATGGCCGGCAAATCGTCGCCGCTCAGCGCGCAATCCTGGAGCAGGGCGCCGTCGACGCCCCAGGCTTCCAGGTGGCATACCTTGCGTTCGCTGCTGTCAAGCAGGCACAGGGCGACGCAGTCGGCGCCGAGCACGCGCCGCGCGGCATCGACAAAGGCCGCGGCCAGTGTTTCGATGCGGCGCTCGCCGGCCAGTTTCAAGCACATGCGCTCGAGTTCCGACAGCCTCGCGCACAGGTCGAATGGCAGTTCCTTGCCTTGCCCGTCAACGGTGCTGTGCTGTGGCGGCTGCTGCTGTTGCTGCTGCTGCCGGGCGCGCAGGGCAGGCAGCGCAGACAAGGCCGGCATGCCGGCGTGGCCCGATTGGCCAAGCTCGGTGTCGACGGCTTCCAGGATGCGGTAGGCGTCGGCCGGCTTGCCCAGCACCGTGGTCACGCCGCAGCGGGCCGCCATCGCGCTCGTTTCGCGCTCCGAATAAACGCCCGACACGAAGATCACGCGGGTGGCGCACAGTGATGGATCGGCGCGCATCTGGCGCACGAACTCGCAGCCGTCCATGTTCGGCATCAGGATGTCGGTGATGATCAGGTCGGGATGCTCGGCCCGGGCAATGGCCAGCGCCGCAGCGCCGTCGGCCGCTTCGAGCAAGTGATGACCGGTATCGGCCAGCAGCGCTTTCAGATAATCGCGGTCGCTCGGCCGGTCGTCGACGATCAGGATGGTGGGCATCATGGGCGTCCTGTCCGGAACGCAGGGCGCTCACAGCGAATGTCGAAAACTACCTGCATAGCAACTCCGAGAAAGAAATGCATCCGCACGCTCCGGACCGGTGCGGTAACGATGTCTTAATCATAATCGACGATAGACCGTTGCACCGCACAATGTTGCATTTTGAAAATTAATTCGTTAACAATTGGCGATATCGGCCACGCTGGTTGCAACGTGGCAACGGATGCTTGCCGAGTGGGGCGCTCAAGCACTGGCGTTTTGTCCGGCCGCAGCCGGAATGCGGTTGAAAGCCTGCAAATCCTTTAAAATAGCGGATTACGCACAACCCTCCCGTATCCAAGGAACCCCGTATGTCTATTTCCAGCACCGAGGAAATCGTTGCCGAACTTCGCGCCGGCCGCATGGTCATTCTGGTCGATGAAGAAGATCGCGAAAACGAAGGCGACCTCGTGCTTGCAGCCGACTTCGTCACGCCCGAGGCGATCAACTTCATGATCCGCCACGCCCGCGGCCTGGTGTGCCTGACGCTGTCCGAAGAAATCTGCGACAAGCTGGCGTTGCCGATGATGACCTCGCGTAACGGCACCTCGTTCGGCACCAACTTCACGGTCTCGATCGAAGCGGCCGAAGGCGTTACCACCGGCATCTCGGCGGCTGACCGCGCGCGCACCATCCAGGTGGCCGTGGCCAAGGACACCGTACCCGACGACCTGGTGCAGCCGGGCCATATCTTCCCGCTGCGCGCCCAGAAGGGCGGCGTACTGATGCGCGCGGGTCATACCGAAGCCGGCTGCGACCTGACCCAGATGGCGGGCCTGACGCCGGCCTCGGTGATCTGCGAGATCATCAAGGAAGACGGCACCATGGCGCGCCTGCCCGACCTGATCGAGTTCGCCAAAGAACACAAGCTCAAGATCGGCACCATTGCCGACCTGATCCATTACCGCAGCCAGAACGAGTGCCTGGTCGAGCGCGTGGCCGAGCGCCAGTTGTCGACCGAAGCCGGCGAATTCAAGCTGGTCGCCTTCCGCGACGGTCCGAGCGGTGCGGCGCACCTGGCGCTGGTGCACGGCGAACTTGCGCCCGAGAAAGAGGCGCTGGTGCGCGTGCACCAGCCGGTGTCGATTCTCGACCTGCTCGAAAACCGCGCCACCACCCACTCGTGGGACATGGCCTCGGCGATGCGCACCATCCAGGCCAGCGAAGCAGGTGTGATCGTGCTGCTGAACTGCGGCGAGAGCGCCGACGAGCTGTTCGCGCAATTTGCGCCAAGCGACGGCAAGGCCGCCAGGGCTGGCGCGCGCGCCGCCTCGATGGACCTGCGCACCTACGGCATTGGCGCCCAGATCCTGCGCGCTTTGGGCGTGGGCAAGATGCAGCTGCTGGCCAATCCGCGCAAGATGCCGTCGATGACCGGGTTCGACCTGGAAGTGACGGGCTACGTGCCGCGCCCGAGCGCCTGAACACCATTCATTCAATAAACATCAAATAAAGAGGTCAGCCATGTCGGTAGGAACTTTCGAAAGCAATCTGCAAGGCGAAGGCCTGCGCATCGGGATCGTGCAGGCCCGTTTCAATGCCGACGTCGGCCATGGCCTGCTGTCGTCCTGCCTGGCTGAACTCAAGCGCATGGGCGTGGCCGACGAAGACATCCTGCACATCACCGTGCCGGGCGCGCTCGAAGTGCCGCTGGCGCTGCAGCGCATGGCGGTCACCGAGCAGTTCGACGCGCTGATCGCGCTGGGCGCGGTGATCCGCGGCGAGACCTACCACTTCGAGCTGGTCTCGAACGAATCCGGCGCCGGCATCACCCGCATCGGCCTGGACTACGGCATGCCGATCGCCAACGCGATCCTGACCACCGAAAACGACGAGCAGGCTGAAGCCCGCATGGCAGAAAAGGGCGCCGACGCGGCGCGCGTGGCGGTCGAGATGTCGAACCTGCTGATCGCGCTCGACGAGCTGGTGCCCGAAGACGAGTAATCACAGAAGGCAAGAGAACAATGACTGACAATAGCACGCACGCCAACCCCAGCAAGAACCGCACGCCGCGCCACCGCGCGCGCGAGTTCGCGCTCCAGGGCCTGTACCAATGGCTGCTCAACAACGAGCCGGCGCGCACGGTGTCGAACAACATCCGCGGCGCCCATGGTTTCGACAAGGCTGACGCCGAATTCTTTTCGGCGCTGCTCAACGGCGCCATCGGCACCTCGGTCGAGCTGCGCGAATCGATCGCGCCGCTGATCGACCGCTCGATCGCCGAACTGTCGCCGATCGAACACGCAGTGTTGCTGATGGGCGCGTACGAACTGAAGAACCATCCGGAGATTCCCTACCGCGTGGTGATCAACGAGGCGGTCGAACTGACCAAGTCGTTCGGCGGCATCGATGGCCACAAGTATGTCAACGGCGTGCTCGACAAACTGGCGTCGAAGATGCGCCCGGATGAAGTGACCGCCTCTGCGCGTCGCTGATCGCGTCATGCGCTAGCCAAAAAAGCCACCTTCGGGTGGCTTTTTTATTGGGCGCTGTCAGCGTCGCAGGCAAACTCATCTATATCCAGCGGTGACAGCGCGCTTCGCAGCGTGCGCCCAATGTCTGGCACGGGATCGCCCAAAGCAAAAAGCCACCGCGCGAGCGGTGGCTTTCAGGATCAAGCAAGGTGTGATTACAGTCCAGCCAGCTCCGGCGTCGACGCATGCGCCTCGGCAGCGGTGGCCGCAGGCGCCGGCTTGGCTTCGGCCTTGGTCGCTTGCGGCTCGGCTGGCTTGCTGGCGACCACCGTCACCGGCCTTGGACGGGTAAACGTTGGCACGTTCTGTCCCTTCGCCACTTGCTTGAGGCGACGGTACTCGGCCAGCACTTTCGAACCGTAGCCCGAATCGCTTTCCATGTCGGCAGCGCCGACGTAGGTCTTGAGGCCGCCTTCGACCGAACCGGTGCGCTTGACGTAGTCCTTCAGGATCAGGGCGCCGACACGGATGTTGGCGACCGGATTCAGAGCGGCTTGCTGGCCGCCGACTTGCGCGAACTTGTCGTGGTGGACCTTGGCCATGACCTGCATCAGGCCCTTGGCGCCCATCGCGCTTTCGGCGAACGGGTTCAGCCCCGATTCGATCGCCATGACCGCCAGGATCAACAGCGGATCGAGCTTGACCTCATGCGCCGTGATGTAGGCGGTCGAGACCAGCATGTTGGCGGCATCGCCGGCGACGCGATAACGCTTCGACAGCCAGTTGGTGACCCATTGCTGCTGCTTGGCGTTGCCCAGCGTCGGATGCGCTTCGGCGCCGAGCGTGGCGGTGTGCGTGGTTTCCTCGGCCACGGTCACCGGATTGACGGTCTGCGCCACGACGGGCGTTGCAACTGCGGGTGCGCTGGCCACGACGGCCGGCTGCGGGTGCAGCATCTCGGAGACGCGCTTGGCGAAACCTTCGTTGGTATAGAGCAGCGCCAGCATGGCGATTGCGCTCAGACCGAAAACGGTCAGGGTGTAACGGGCAGTGTTCATCACACCGCGTGCTGCATTGGTCAATGAAGACCAGGTAATTGGCGCATTGGCCTTGGATTGCATGAGCCTTGCGCTCATGACGAAACGATGAAACATCGAATTCCCCTTTGTCGCGGCAAAAGTGATCCCCTCGGCAAGCTCTAGGCATGTCGCAGGATGGACCTTGACCGTGCATCAGAAATATCGTCTGTCGCCGCGACGCGGCCGACTAACGCCGTCATTGCCTTGCTTTAGCTGGCTGCCGACCGTGAGTCGGGGACCAGTAGCTCAACAACTGTCTCGGGGAGGTGGGCAAGACGCCCGGTGAAAAACACTCCTAAAATGTCATGTGGGGCCCCGACCCCGTGAATGCATGAGAACAGCTAAAATCGTATCAAAATGACTTGCCTGTCTCATCAAGTAGGACGGATTGTATGGGCGAGCTTATATCAAGTCAACCCTAGCACGACTGCGCCTTATTACTTTTAGTTCTGATAGGCTGCGTACGAGACCGGAATCACTTGGCGAATCAATCACTTATAGTTGACCTTTAACTAACTTTCAGCACTAGAAGAAATGATCAGAACTTGATGAAATATACAGATTTGCGAGATTTTTTAGCCCAACTGGACCGCATGGGCGAGCTCAAACGGGTCGATTTCCCCGTTTCCCCGAACCTCGAGATGACCGAAGTGTCCGACCGGACCCTGCGCGCGGCGGGACCTGCCTTGCTATTTACGCAGCCAACCGGCCATACGATCCCGGTACTGACCAATCTGTTCGGCACGCCGAAGCGGGTGGCGCTGGGCATGGGCGCCGACGACGTGAGTGAACTGCGCCGCATCGGCCACGTGCTGGCGCGCCTCAAGGAACCCGAGCCGCCCAAAGGTGTCAAGGATATCCTGGGCATGGGTTCGCTCGTCAAGGCAGTATGGGACATGGCGCCAAAAGAAGTCCGCGGCGCATCGTGCCACGAGATCGTCTGGGAAGGCGCCGACGTCGACCTGGCGCGGTTGCCGATCCAGCACTGCTGGCCGGGCGACATCGCGCCGTTGATTACCTGGGGCCTGGTCATCACCAAGGGGCCCAACAAGAAGCGTCAGAACCTGGGCATCTATCGCCAGCAGGTGCTGGGGCCGAACAAGGTCATCATGCGCTGGCTGGCGCACCGCGGCGGCGCGCTCGATTTCCGCGAGCATGCGCTGGCCAATCCGGGCCAGCCGTATCCGATCGCGGTGGCGCTCGGCGCCGACCCGGCCACCATCCTGGGCGCGGTGACGCCGGTGCCCGACAGCCTGTCCGAATACCAGTTCGCCGGCCTGCTGCGCGGCAGCCGCACCACGCTCACCAAGGCCATCGGCAGCGAGCTGCGCGTGCCTGCATCGGCCGAGATCGTGCTTGAAGGTCATATCTATCCGGATGCGAATCACCCGTCGGGCTTCGAGCACGCGCTGGAAGGGCCGTATGGCGACCACACTGGTTACTATAATGAGCAGGACAGCTTCCCGGTGTTTACCATCGACCGCATCACGATGCGCCGTGATCCGATCTATCACTCGACCTATACCGGCAAGCCGCCCGACGAGCCGGCGGTGCTGGGCGTGGCCTTGAACGAGGTCTTCATTCCGCTGCTGCAGAAGCAGTTCAGTGAAATCACCGACTTCTATCTGCCGCCCGAGGGCTGCAGCTACCGCATGGCGGTGGTGCAGATGAAGAAGCAGTACGCCGGCCACGCCAAGCGCGTGATGTTCGGGGTGTGGAGCTTCCTGCGCCAGTTCATGTATACCAAGTTCATCGTCGTGGTCGACGAAGACGTCAATGTGCGCGACTGGAAAGAGGTGATCTGGGCCATCACGACCCGTGTCGATCCGACCCGCGATACGGTGATGGTGGACAACACCCCGATCGACTATCTCGATTTCGCGTCGCCAATCAGCGGACTGGGCAGCAAGATGGGAATCGATGCTACTAATAAGTGGCCGGGCGAAACCAATCGCGAGTGGGGCACGCCGATCGTGATGGCGCCGGACGTCAAGGCGCGGGTCGATGACATCTGGGGCAAGCTGGCGATCTGATCAGGACTGGCCGGAACGCGTGTCAATCGCTGTCTCCGGCCATTTCCCCAAACCCCATACCCGGTGTATAATTGTGGCTGGCGGGCCCCTGCGCATTGTGGCATGGTTTACCTGGTCAGGTCGGGAACGAAGCAGCCAAAGCCGTTCACCGCAAGTGCCGCAGATCAGGCTCGCCTCCTCCTTCTCTTCCGTTTTGCCCCCTTCCAGTCGTCGCATTCCAACAGCGTCCCGGCGTCACGCCATGGCATGACGACGAACCGCGTCCGATTTCTTCCGGTGCGCCCGATGCGCCTGCGGATTGTTCGCGACAGGCGTCAACTGCGGTAAAATCGCTGTATGTCCTATCAAGTCCTCGCCCGCAAATACCGTCCCAAGAATTTCGAAACGCTGGTCGGCCAGGAGCACGTGGTCCGTGCCCTGAGCCACGCGCTTCGCACCGGGCGCTTGCATCACGCCTATTTGTTTACAGGCACGCGCGGGGTCGGCAAGACGACGCTGTCGCGCATCCTGGCCAAGTCGCTCAATTGCACCGGCCCCGATGGGCAGGGCGGCATCACCCCCGAGCCATGCGGCCAGTGCGAGGCCTGCCGCGCGATCGATGCCGGGCGCTTCGTCGACTACATCGAGATGGATGCGGCCTCGAACCGCGGCGTCGATGAAATGGCCCAGTTGCTCGAACAAGCGGTGTACGCGCCGAGCAATGCGCGCTTCAAGGTCTATATGATCGATGAGGTGCACATGCTCACCAACCACGCGTTCAACTCGATGCTCAAGACGCTCGAAGAACCGCCGCCGC
>Ga0265797_10001791_pt1 | contig 37346 bp, 37 predicted proteins | sample P2T30metagenome_FD_192433 | JGI IMG/M metagenome (GOLD analysis project Ga0265797, IMG submission 192433) | Plant litter microbial communities from East Loma Ridge, Irvine, California - P2 T30 | ecosystem: Environmental > Terrestrial > Plant litter > Unclassified | place: USA: California...
AGCCATCGTGCGAGTCGACGGTGTTGGCAGAGAGACCGATGAGCTTAGCACCGCGACGGCTGAACTCAGGCTCGAGCTTTGCGAAAGCGCCGAGCTCAGTTGTGCATACTGGGGTGTAGTCCTCGGGGTGTGAGAACAGGATGACCCAGTTGTCGCCGATGAACTCGTGGAAATCGATGGGGCCCTGGGTGGTCTCGGCCTTGAAGTTGGGGGCCTTGCTGCCCAGGCGGAGAGGCTCTGGTCGGTCGCTCATGGTGCCTTCTGCGCCCATGTTAGCTCAGGTCCCAGCGATTTGCGCAAACATGCGGGGTGGCGGGGTAGGCGCAAGCAGCCAACATACCTGGTTGTGTGATTTAGTGTGTGAGTACGGTCGCGGAAGATATCGAGGTATCTTGTAGATGCAAATTGGGATGTTGGAGCGGTATTATGAGGGAGGGAGGAAGTTGAGGGGTCGATGATGCCTTTTTGTCCTCTTGTAAGGCCATACACAACATTGAACGACCAACACTTCCAGCTAGCGTATATTGCGCAATCGTCACCTATCTCACGTGAACTCCACCAGAGCTTTTTCTGCCATTGAATTTGCCCACGTCGTTTGGCCACTGGGCGAATCATCGACGCGACATCTCCGGCGGTATCGCATGCCAATTGTTGCCCCTCCTGCCGAGCATTCGTCGCAACTGGAAGCAGGTAGAAGCCAATGATGTTGTTGTTGGTGATTTCTCAGCGATATCCCTACTTGTCAGAATTCGAATAGGCTCCGAATCCATGTCAGAGCGTTTGCAGACGTTCCAGCGACCGATTTGGCGTTTGCTTGATCCAATCTCTCGGTAGCTTTGTGCATCAAATGCGCGCATTGTCGGTTTGCCGTGTGAGATTGGGTGAGCCATATGCACTTGCGACATTGGGGTACAGCAGCCTCCATTGATATCGAGGCAGGATGTTTGGCTGTGTGTCGCCCAACCGAACGATTGGGGAAGTCGCACTCTTCTAACAAAGTGCGCTTTCACAAACATTAGCACCAGCTGGCAGTGCGGAGGTTACGCGAAACTCTTCTGAGATGGGTAGCTTCATGGCGGCAAGAATTCCGTGACTGCCCGCCTGAACACACACGCCGTTCCCACGCGTCGCGCGAACTCTAATGTCGCGACGTCACGCTTGTGGCAGACACAGCGAGTAGCCACCTGACTACACCTCCATATGTTACACACGCGTCCAACGTCGCTACTCCCTCCTAGTACAGCTTCATATCGGCAACCTCGGCAGGGTCCTCTTTCTTCTCGCCTGGAGCCTCAAAGTGATTTTGGGCCGAACTTCCGAGCTGGCTCCCTTGCGGCGACTCATCAAGGACACGATGCATATCTGTGCTGGTTATCGCAGGATCGAGCGACGATGAGGCTGCTTGCTTTTGCCCAGGTGCCGATACTTCCCGCCGATGATGTCGGGGAGCCATATGCTTGTCCGAGTCGAGATGCCTTTGCTTGAGGCGCGCCAGACTCCTTCCCGCATGACGCACCGGATCTACCCTGTTCTGCACGCGCTCCAGCAGCCAGAGACTTCGAGGCGGCCTTGGCATGTCGGTGTACACGATAAATTCCCAAGTTTACCCCGAAGCGGGACGCCCCCATGCATGTGGGCCTGGAAGATGGAGAAGGAGTCCTATTCCCGACCAATGCAAACGACTTCTACGAATCCCGTCGGGAGAGAACCGGGCGTCCCACACCGTCCAGTTGTTCGTTGGGATGCATATCGGCTACGCCTGTGGGTTAGCGGACCAGACCTAACCGCCGCTTAAGCTATGAAGGTCGCGCTTTTCAGCGTCACCGGGTTCACGCTTGCTTTTAGACTCTGACGCGTTCATTGCGAAATCCTCGGCGTAGCTCTTCGACATTTCAATAGAAGAGAAGGACCTTATGGCAGCATGAGTGCAAATCCGGAGATAAACCTCCCGAGAGACTCTGAGCTCGGAGAGTGCGCAGATTCAAAAAGCCAAGCGGGAATAAGCATATTGCCGGATATGCGCAGGCCTTCCGCAGAGGAACCGAGGGATCGAAATTCCACAGCGGAACCAGATAACGACCCGGAGACAGACTCCCACTATGGAAAACAAAGCACCAGTAGCGAGTTCATACCGCAAGAGAACGTGCAGGACTCTGAAATCGTTTGGCGATATCTCACATTCGACACCGAACTCCCGCACGCGACCACGATATATCCGACTCAAACCGACCAAGAAGCGCCACCTGAACCTCCGAACCTCGTCAAATACACAAATCCTTTCGACTGGTCAGAGACAAGAAAGAGATTCACGATATGTGTCTCATGCATCATCACCGCTCTCACAGCGTTCTCGGCTGGCGCTTACAGCCCCGGTGTTGAGCAGATGACGCAGGAATGGGGCGTCAGCAGTGTTGCAGCGCTGGTCGGGATCACGACCTTCACGACAGGATTCGCTATCGCGCCGATGGTTCTTGCCCCGTTTTCTGAGATCAACGGTCGCCGGCCAGTCTTCCTCGCTTCAGGCATTTTGTTCGTCATCTGCCAGCTGTGCTCTGGCCTCACGCAGTCATATGCTGGAATGCTCGTCGCGCGCTTCTTCTTGGGCGTGGGCGGATCTACCTTCTCCACTATGGTTGGTGGCGTGGTCTCAGACATCTACCATGCTGAGGATCGGAACACACCCATGGCCCTATTTTCAGGTGCTGCTCTCTTTGGTACTTCATGGGGGCCTCTAGTATGTGGCTTCATTGCGCAAAACACGACTTGGAGATGGATATTCTACGTACAAGCCATCTCATGCGGAGCGGTGGTGGTGCTGATCTGTGTCGTATTCAAGGAGACCCGCGGCTCAGTTCTCCTATCCAGGAAAGCTAAAGCCTTGAACAAGTGGTACGAGGCACGCGAGAAGTCTGGCTACTATGGCTTTAATGTCCACAAGACCGAAAAGCCCGGATCGATGGAGGCTTTACGTTTGAGGTGGAAGGTGCGATCCGATGAAGAACGAGCTTCACTCGGCAAGATGATAGGCGTTTCTCTCTACCGCCCATTTCATCTTCTCTTCACCGAACCTGTCGTGTTCTGGTTCTCCCTCTGGGTAGCCTTCTCCTGGGCCGTACTCTACCTCACATTGGCAGCAATTCCGCTAGTGTTTCAGAGCAACCACGGCTTCTCGCTACAACAAGCCAACGCAGTCTTCGCATCGATGGGTATAGCCAGCATCCTGTCGACCATATTATCCATCTACCAAGAGAAGATTGCGAAGAAGAGCGGGAAGTTGACCGGCACACCAGAAGGTCGCCTTTACTTCGCTTGTATAGAAAGCGCTTGCATGCCCATCGGCCTCTTCATGTTCGGATGGACAAGCTTCCCCGAGATACATTGGGTTGTACCCGCAATTGCGATCGGTATCGCTACCGTTGGCATCTTTAGCATCTACCTGGCGACCTTCAATTTCCTCGCAGACACGTATCATCGCTATGCGAGTTCGGCACTGGCGGCGCAGTCTTTCTGCCGGAATATGCTTGGTAAGTCATCTCCATCTCATCACGACTGGATGCATACTGATATCATCTTAGGTGGCATATTCCCACTCATCACGACCCAAATGTATAATAAGCTTGGGTATGGTCCTGCGAGCAGTCTGCTCGGTGGGATTGGTGCGTTGTTGACCATTGTGCCGTGGATTCTGGTGTTCTACGGACCTAGGATTAGAGCAAGGAGTAAGTTCGCAAGTGAGATTATGGATGTCACCTCTTGAGAGGCAAGATCGTGTTTGATAGATATATCGCATAGCAATTCATTGTTCAAAAAACGGAGAAATTCAAACGTGATTGCTGTCGCCAGATGCAAGTAAGCCTTGGTAGCCGAATCGGGTTAGTCAGGCCAGGTGTTGCATCATCGCAGCTGTGACCCGGCAAACTGCAACACTTGCACAGCCTCACAAGTCAGCCCTGCCAGCTGCCAGTATCCACAGGAAGATGCGCACGCACACCTCACCTTCTTCAGAATCCATAGAGATGCATGCGCCTTTCCTTCCGGTCTCCACCACAACCTTAAGTGGCGACTAATGGAACTTACCATAACAGTGAGATTTAGTGCTACTTCATCTCACTGATGACCATGGACGATCTTCTTCCATCCTACGAAAGCGTAATGCGACGCGATCCTTGGGTGCTAATCGCTCCCTATTTACCTTCGCAGGACCTCTGCTCGGCAGCTTTGGTCAACCGGCAATGGCACCAGACCTTCACACCGAACCTTTGGGGTAGCCCGGCATCGCACTTTGGGGTCCAGAATGATACAGTATACGGTGTGTTACTATGCCACAAAAGCGGTGGTGTATACTGATGTCCAACAGTGGCGCTCACACGGTTCAAGCGTACATTACCTTACGCCCGAGCAGCTGTACGAGAGCTCACACATACTCTACGTTTCCCACCCGCTCATGCAGAGCTGTATGATGGACCGCACGCAGAATGGCTTCGAGACTGTTTGGAACACCTACCTCGTCTGCAGTGCCTAATTGTGGACGGCCTGCCCTTCTTCGATCACGCATGTCTTCTGAGCCTGCGACACTCAAGCCTGCAATGGAGGTTGACTCGCCCCAACACATATCCGGTGTTCAGCCTACGCCTACTAGATGCCTCCAGCTGTACAAATGCTACATCGATGGGCCTTGCAGAAGCTTTACCGCACTTTCCAGATCTTGTCTCGCTGGATCTATCAAAGACTGCAGCCGCGAGAGACAAGGCGGTTCTTTCGACCTTCAAGTACCTCCGAAATCTGCGCGTGCTGAATCTTCGTGGAATCGGCATCAGGGATGAGGAGTTCTCAGTAGTTGCGCATGCAATCAGCAGCCGCGTCAGAAGCCTTGATATCAGCAACAACCTTTTGACGGACACTAGCGTGCGACTCCTTCTTGAACTGTGCTTGAAAGAGAGGGTTGTTGTGACGCATTCTTCTCGTGGACCACTGGCGCCTGTCGAGAACGCGAACCCAACCGATAGACCAGAGACCTTTGAGTCTGAAAACCTCGTTGGCCATCTTCGCAAGAAGCTTACGGGCGGTTTCATCGGCAGCCTAAGTATTGAGGAGTCGAGCGATGTCGGAGTCTCGCACTTGTATCTCTCCAGTAACGCAATAACTGTTGAAGGTATATCGGCTTTGCTGCGATCACGACGCTTGCAAGTCCTAGATGTGGGTATACTACCCGCTGTAGTGACGCATCCTTCTAACCCCACGCTCGAAACACCGAATGATGACTTGGAACTACCTAGCGTATCAAAGCTTACTCCAGTACTTGCAGAGTATGCTTCATCTAGACTGCGATACTTGCGGATCAACTACGAGTTGGTGACAGAAGACGCCCCTTTTGAAACGCCCAATTCGCCGCGCGCGGAACTCACTGGGGATCTTGCTATCTACAAACCTTCAAATGCGCATGAGCTCGAAGCTGTAGAGCCACCGACACCCGAACTCGACTCAATCCCAATAGCTGTACACGAGGTTACAGGGGACTCATCATATCCGGTTGAGCTTCCCGGCTCACCTGTAACGCCTCAACTCGCTGAAAACGACAGGCCGGAATCAGAATTTGCCGATGGTGAAAGGCGAGACGCCAAAAGCGTTCCTAAAATATGCATTACTCCGCAATCACTACAAATTAACCGAGATCCTGCCTGCGCTCCGGAAGTCATACCTGTGGACTCGCCATTGAGCCCTCTTAGCCCACTGGGAAACGGAATCTACCAGCCTCACGCAGCTACAAACAGACATGATTCTGGAGGACGCCTTTCATCATCTACGCCGACCTACGGCAGCAGTACACTGGATCAGCCGATCACCAAGACTACGACAAGGTCACGAGGCAATTCGTTCTACTACATCGAGGACAGAAAGGTCCGACTAGACTTTCGCCAAGCAAGTGAACCTCGACTACATCCTGGGATGCTTCCTAAGCTTCACACTCTCGTTCTGACGGATGTGCCGACCATGACCAGCGATAGGAAGATTGTTCATCGGATTATACAGTTTATCAAGGATGCAGCCGAGGAGGCTTCAATCGCCAAGCAACGGGCCAGGCACACTTATGTGCTACCGCCAGGACGTAGGCGTGCCATAGCGGAAGAAGAGTACGCACGAGACCAATTTGCCCTTCGGAGAGTAGTACTTGAAATGGCGGCCCCACAGTCAGCGCCTAAGAAAATCTCTACCAGTTGGCGGGCTTATCCAACAAAGTCAACTACCGAAGATGCGGACTCTGAAGCATTTTGGGAGGCAGCAACGCATGACTTCTCCTTCTTCGACGATGAAGAGTGCGGACAGCCTGGTCGTGAGCCAGGCCGCACTCTGCCCTTGGCAGCTATGAGCGGATTGGAGCTTGCACCTAGCAATCATGTCTCACCAGTGGACACAAGTGAGAATGTTCATGATACAATTCCGCTCATCGATGTGGTGGGTGAGATTGGCAAGTTTCGGCGAGAAAGGAAGGCCGCATACAACAATTCAGTGGAGATGGGCAAGGCTGAACCCGATGTAGAGGGGTACTGGCCTGGGGATATTACGGTTCTGAGGAAGCCGGTGAGTTCAGAAGCTGGGGAACTCGACTGTTACGGCAACCGATATGAATTGGGTTGGTTCTACCGTTGAACGCGATAGCGTGGCGCAGCACTAGCACGGGATAACGCTTTTACATTCCGAAGTCACTCAATAGGCTGATCGGCTATCATGGCACATGTCTGAGTGTATTAGAGACTGTTTACCAGCCTTGTTGGAAGTATACAGTCCTTCAGGGTGGATAACCAATTACCGACAAGCTTACTCACCGGTTTGGTGACCGGTTCCAAGGGTTGCAGTGGGCTGACCCCGCGCACAATGACATCCACATCGACACACATCTGCCCACTTGTGCAACTGCTCTCGAGTCCTTATTTATTAATGCAGTTCATGGGTGCCAGAGCACCGCCCGCCACGACGTGACCGCAGACTTTACCCCGGTCTGGATGCACCGCCACGCAAAGGCTTCCTACGCTCATCTGAAGCACTCTGTTCCACCGATACTGGCTATCGAGCAGCGCCGAAGTACTTTCAGAAACGCTCAACATTCTTATCCGGTCTCTTACGGCTGCTTCGTACATCAGATATTATCATGGGCCAGTCGTGGAGCGGTCAGCGAACGATCCAAGCAGCTTATGAGCGACGTGGAAAGGTAGTCGCCTTGAAGTCGAGACAGTCAAAATCTAATAAAAGTTACAACAGAGGCCATAGTTCCTCTTCTGACGCAGACTCAACCGGACAACATCGGTATAGCCAGGCAGTTTCCAACGGCGTGACAGCCAAACCTGGACGCGGAGACCGCAGGTCGGCCTCTTCACATGAATCGCATCCTACCCGAGTAATACCCATAGGCAAAGCCAAGAAAGAGCGTACATCAACATCTGACAAGCATCGAACGAAGAAAGAAGCTCCACACAAGCCAAAGTCCAGCAAAAGAGCCGAAGGCGGTAGGACAAGGCACAAGTCGCTCAATCGAGTAGACAGCCATCACCACCAAAACGATTCACATCAACCCAAGAAAGAAAAGAAAGACTGTACAGTGTGCACAAATACGCTCTCACTGCACCACTTCCCCGACCGGCCGCCTACCAAGAACTGCAAGCACGACGTCGACGTATGCCGAAAGTGTCTTCGCACATGGATCGCATCTGAGTCCAGCGCAAAACTGTGGAACGACATAACATGCCCTGTGTGCAAAACACAACTGCGTACAGCAGACATAAGAGACTTTGCGCCGAAAGATATTTTTAAACGGTACGATCCCCTTTCCCTACTCCCTTTTCACACCCCGCACATGCCCATCCAACCAAACACATCACTAACAACACAACCAGCTACGCCGCCCTCTCCTCCCGCGCCAAGCAAGAAGCCCGTCTCGGCTTCCACTGGTGCCCCCTCAAAGGCTGCAAAGCAGGCCAAGTCCACTTACCCAACACCCCCAAATTCCGGTGCAACACCTGCGAAAAGACGTCTTGTGTCGTCCACAACGTAGCCTGGCATAAAGGAGAGACGTGCACAGAGTACGACTACAGAACAAATGGGAAACTGAAGAAGGAAGAGGAGGAAGCGAGTAGGAAGGTGGTGGAGAAAACGACAAAGGCGTGTCCGGGGTGTAAGAGGCCGATTGAGAAGAACAAGGGGTGTGATCATATGGAATGTACGTATATATTTCTCGTGCCAGGAGAAGAGGTAGGATTTTCGTTAAATGTGACGTTAAGGCTGATCGATATGATAGGTGCGAAATGCCATGTCCACTTTTGCTGGAAGTGTTTGAAGCCGTATTATGCGTCCAGCACACTTGCGCGGAACACGGGAAGCCACTGTGTTTGTCATGGAGGACTTAATGAGGGCTGAATTGCTATACGCGGCGGAAGCTGGAAAGACAGTATTTGCGAAGCCGACAACAGGGAAAGAAAAACTATTACACTCAATTCGCAACGTTTTACACAGTCAACTTCATCAGCAGTGCTGGTACCCCGGCACGCGCCATATACGCAGCAGTCACCCCCACAACCGATGTCAAGACCATGTACTTGAACCAACCACCCTTCTTCCCTTTCTTTATCTCTTGCGTCTCCATCCAGTGCCACCCCTCAGCACTCTCATCAATCGTCCTCGTCGGCGCATAATCCAGTTTAGGCGCCACCGACAACGATTCGATGAGCCCCGCTTTCTGAGATGGCACAATGTACTTGTGCAAATACCCAGCAAAGAAGTAATTAAAGCGTGACTGGTAGCTGTTCATACGCGTGAGCTTGCCGCTGGTCTCGACGTATTCTTTTGCTCGTGCGTGGCGACCGGCTTGGTATTCGGCGAACAAGGCGGCGAGATCGGGGGTGGAGATGCGACGAGTGGGGTTGGAGGCGAATTCGCGGTGCAGGATGTTGCAGAGGTGGACGGCGGACTCGACGGCTATGTTGGCGCCCATGCCGAGGTCGGCTGTCATCTGGCATTGCGTTAGTGATGCGCTTTGATGATGATGGGTTTGAGGGTGTGTACTTTGTGTGCTGAATCTCCTACGAGAACTATACGCCCGGCATGCCATTTACTCAGGACGCCTTCTTCGACATAGAGAAGACCGTGTCGCTCGTTTGTCTTCCATACATCGCCCAGTGTGATGTTTTTTGTCATAGGAAGATCGGCGAATCTCTCCGCCACCGCCTCAATCTCTGCCTCAGTAGCTTTACCTTTCTGCTCTGCCTTTTGAAATTCGTCTTTGAAGGTGATACCCCACATAGCCCTCCCCATCTGCGAAAAGAGAAGCATGGTAACGTCTTGGCCGAGAATCATATTCGTATTGGAGGTGCCGAGTTGAGCATTGTCCGGTAGCGTGCTGACGCCGAACAAACCTCTGTATTCGCCGAACGACATTACTTCTTTGTCGGTTTCGGGTATGCTGCCTGGTTCGAACTTGTCGGCGTGGTCCCACATGAGTTTCCGGACGTGACTGTGTACACCGTCTGCGCCGATGACCATGTCTCCTTCTTCGGTAGAGCCATCGGCTAGGTGAACACGTACACCCGTATCGGTTTGCTCGATACGTTCAAGGCGCCTCCCGGTGTGAACTTTGGACTTGTCAGGTAGTCCCTCGTATAGGTGCGACACGCAAGTTTGGCGATCGAACAGGATACTCGGTATTTTGAAGCTTTCGTGGAGTCAGCGCGTGATGCACCCATTTCACACATATCTCGAGAGTATGGGAACATACAGTTTGCTCACAGCCTGCATAGTATCATCGCGACAGATCAAACTCCCGTCTGGCCATCGTTTGTAAGAGGCATCGACGGGCGACGTGGTTTTGGTGATTCTATCGAGAATACCAAATTGGTCGAAGATGCGTGCGACAGCCGGCCAGATAATCAGTGCTGCGCCTTTTAGTGAAACAATCTTGTCGTGCTTTTCGAGGACGACATGTTCGATATTGGCTAGTTGTAGAGCGTGTGAGAGCGACAAGCCGACAATACCGGCCCCAATAACAATGACCCGAAATGGCTTTGGGGATGTGGAATCTTCGTCTGCCATAATGAATTCTCCGATGCTGATGCAAGGGTTGCGGTGGGGAACACTGGGTCTTAGGTGCGAGGCCTAGAGCAAGGGATGGTCGTGACTCGAATCACTGCCGGCTTTACTATTGTTCTTGGATGACGCCTGTTGGGCCATTTAATTTAGCCTGCTACTGTATGAGCCGTGTTGTATTGATCTAAATGGTTATGATTTGCAAGTATCGGGTGGTGCCACAAGGGAGGCTTCCAATGTTGGTGCCTTATCTCAGTTTCGATGATGCTGACACGAGCGCCTCGGGCGTCTTCTTACTTTGTAGACAAGTCATATCGTAGGGCTTGCGCAATGTATTCCATGTCTTGAATGCAGTACAGTCAGATCAGTCGGAGTTGATCCAGGCGCTGTCTATCTGGTGGTGTGGAAGTGAGGATCTTGTTTGTACAGCGTCGCGCCTACATAGTCGATATGGAGACAGCCTTACGCGAGAGATGCGCGATGAGCATCGATCTTGCTGCAGTGGAAGAAAACCATATACCCCGTTCAAACGACGGTTGCAAAAGATTTGTACTCCTTTCCGATAATGGTACGATGCGCATTGTGAGTAGACGTGGAAAGATCGGCAAAAGAATACTCCGGAACTTGTTGTCAACATCGTAGCCAGGGTGGTTTAGTGGATTGGTAGCACTGCTGACACCTTTAGGTGATGAAGTTGCCGAACAAGGCCGCAATGACTGTGTCCATGCAGGAACCAGCTCGCTTGTGACGTCGAAAACCTGGGGTAGTGGGATCTGCAGCCCTGGCCCGACACAAGATGTCGTGTGGAACTCACATGTTCCCGGCTACGCGACTCATGAAATGAGGTTGAATGCGAACCTAATCTAGTAATGTATGTGAATCGGCTCACATTTCCTTGTGCGAAAGGCGGCTCAGTAAACCTTCGAAATGGCTGAGTGGAATGGGAGGAACTCCGGTAGCACGTGAGGGCAAATCGGACTCGGGAAACACCTGTTGTGATAGTCACTAAGGTCGGCAGAGACGACTGGATTGCCGAGCTTGGTAGTGACGGATCGGCCTTAACACGACGCGGTAGGGTGCAGTGAACGGGAGCTGCGACGAACTGCCTAGGTAGCCCACATGTTGCTTGGCACACTAGCTGCATTAGTCGACCCCAGCTCGCACCTTCAAGCAGGCGCATCACGGTATCGCGCCTGTCTCGCAACCAACGCCCCTCCGCCCATCGCCCACCGCTGGCTCCCGAATCGATGAACGCAGTGCACTCGATTTGCCGGGTGAATACGCGCTTGCCGTAGCTTGCACCTGACAGGACCGGCGCCGGCGCGTCATTTCGCGATCGCCCAACCTCACCCTTGCGGGTCTCTGGACACATCCGCACTTTCTACATGGCGCCTGTTCTTGACACACCACTACCACGCGTGAGAAGCACACGACCGCCCCGGCGACACATATCTGACTCAGCGCCAGCCAGCAAGCGGCGCAAGTACGTTCCAGGCGGACCAGGAGGCGGGGGACGATACGTGGATGACGAGGGGCTGGAGACGCCCGTAGGAGGAACTGGACCTGGAGGATACGCGTATACTGGTCCCCGTGGCCGTGTAGGACGCATCAACGCCGAGCGGCAGGGCCTGCCCATATCAGCGCCTTCACCCTCATACACCAGACCCCGACGCGAAAGGCCGCCAGCTGGACCGCGTTCCAGTTCGGCCGCCGCAGTCGCCGCCGCCGTGGCTCAAAACGATGGATACAAGCCGCGCGAGGAGCGGAGCTGGGATGAATTTCATCCGGAACTGGACATCGACGCCGAGTTCCCCGTCTTCAGCGCAGACCAGATAGATGGCATCAGCCCTGCAGACAGCGCCCCGGGGACTCCGCTCAATGGCTCATCGACGGGCCAATATGCCGTCGACAGCGGTCTCTCCGCGGTTCTTGACGGCCTACGGACGCAACAAGCAGAGGATGTCGCGCAAGAGCAGGAGGACGCAAGCTTAGCCGTCAACGGCTCAGGCGCCTTCGTCACACCAAAGCGACGCCCAGGTCGACCGCCTCGCAACCGAGACTCTATGCTAGCTGGGCTCGGATCGCCGCCACGGCCACGAGTCAACCCCCTTCCGACTATGAATCCAAGGGAAAAGCTGAATCTGCCCAAGCCATCAGTGCGTCAAGTCGACCCGTTCAAAGAACACGAAGAAAGCGAGGGTGTCAAGGTCAACTATGTCGACAAGACCATGGCGAACATTGGATACCAAGAGAGCGAGATATTCACAAGGCCATCGGAAAACAGCCTCATTAGGCTACCAGAAGGCTCCATCGAAGAAGATCTAGATCTTACTTTGCAGACAGAGGCCGAAGGTACTGCAGGCGCAGTTGCTGTAGGTCGCGTCGAGTACGACATGGATGAGCAAGATGACCGGTGGCTGGAAGCACTCAACGTGCAGCGAAAAGAAGAGGGTGTCGAAGGTATCAAGCCTGCGATATTCGAAGTAACCATCACCCAGATCGAGAAGGAGTGGCACGCGCTGGAAAAGCGTAAGTTTTGTGGTGCTAAAACGAAGCGAACGCAACGACTAACATGTGAAAGGCATACCCAAACCCAACCCGAAGCCACCTCAGACACATCGACCACGCTCGAGCAGTGCAGCTGCTGTCAACGGAGAGCCTGCTGGCCAAGGCGAAGAGCAAGATACAAAGTGCGCCATCTGCGACGACGGCGACTGCGAGAACACAAATGCAATAGTATTCTGCGATGGTTGCGACTTAGCCGTCCACCAGGAGTGTTATGGCGTGCCTTTCATCCCAGAGGGACAATGGCTGTGCAGACGGTGTCAACTAGTCGGGCGCGGCACCCCTGTCAGCGAGCTTCCGGTATGACCTGTCGCTCCCTGCTTCACCAAATGCATGCTGACACTCACAGGGTTGCATATTCTGTCCGAATATAGACGGTGCATTCAAACAGACAACGACAATGAAGTGGGCACATCTGCTGTGCGCCATGTGGATACCAGAGGTATCACTGGGCAATGCGACATTTCAAGAGCCAGTGCAAGACGTTGAGAAAGTACCCAAGACCAGGTGGAAACTAGTAAGTGATCAAGATTCCTCATTGGTCGAGTAGCGCACTAATTGCTTTGCAGTCTTGCTATATCTGCAAACAGAAGATGGGCGCCTGTATACAATGCGGCCACAAGTCCTGTTTCGAAGCTTTCCACGTCACATGTGCACGGAGGGCTAGACTATGCCTGCGCATGAAGTCTTCGCAATCGTCGAACCCGCAGGATACGACTGTGCTCAAGGCCTATTGCGATCGACACACTCCGTCCGACTGGAAGCGTGAGTTTGATGTGGAGAGTGCAATCGCAGATACGAAGGCCTTCTACCGCCACACCATGCGTCACATTCGCTGGCCGGACAGCCAAGCCTACGCGCTTTCTATTGGATCTTCGCACGCGATGCCTTCCATCGAAGGACCGGATGACGACACCCCTGGATCCAACAAGCGAAAACGTGGACAATCTACCAAGTCTTGGAGACTGCCATCTGGAGCTCCGGTTGTGCCCCAGGCTGTCTACCACAACGTTGAAAACACGCTGATCAAGTTTAATGTACGTAAGCGTAAGGAATTCGTGCAAGAAGCCTGCAAGTACTGGACGCTTAAGCGCGAGGCACGACGAGGTGCGGCCCTTCTCAAGCGTCTTCAGCTCCAAATGGAGGCCTTCTCTTCTATGGAGATCACTCGCCGCAACTTTGCAGGCATGGGAGCAGCTGGCAGACCCCGACTCCAACGACGCATTGAGTTTGCAGAACGTCTTGAAGATGACATGGAGCAAATCCGTGTCCTCTGCGAGATGGTCAAACAGCGAGAAGCTGAGAAGCTCAAGGACGTCTTGATACTGCAGCAGATCGTCGATTGCATCTACTTCCCGATACCTCAGCTACTGCAGCCTATCCTGGTCCGAGCACAAACGTAAGTAATTCACCTCTAGATCTTGAATCCCTACTAACTTTGCATTAGACTCGATAGTAGAGGCTACTTCAACGACGGATTCAACAAGCTTCAGACCAAGCTCGATGAGAAATACTACACTTCGGTGCAGACATTCAACGACGATGTGGCCGCGGTCTTGAGTGCTGAGCTTGGATCTGCCGCTGTCCCCAACGTTGGCGATGCTGAAGATCAGCTGAACAGGAGTGCGCACAGCAGTCTGAGCTCTGAGCAGAAGGAATTGAAGAAGGTCGTTAAGCGAATCACCAAAAGCCTACAACCTTACTTTGAGGACGCGATCCGCAAGGAGTCTGAGCTGGCTGGTCGGCCTTACGAAAAACTACCGGACCTGGAGACACTCCTCAACCAGAAGCTGCAACGCAGGCCGAGCGTCCTGTCTCACGACGAGACTGTGCGACAAACGACGGAAAGCGACCCGACAACTGTTGAGGAAGCTCAGGAAATTGCAGTCGATGGGGAAGAAGCTGCTGTGCTCACTCAGAAACCAGAGGAGATGCAGCTTGCGCCCACACCGGACGAGAACGCCGCAGACGCACATCACACACACCATGCACATGACGAGGCGGCAGACGAGGCGGCCATTGCCATTCAACTTGGCCAAGATGCTCTTCGCGTGTCCAGCAACCAGCCCGAGAACGCAGTGGTGGAAGCCCGTGTGGAGACCAATGGCCGACCCGAGCCCCTCACGCCCCCAAGATCCGAGAAGAACTTACTCAACCCTCTGGGCAATGGCGGTGTTCCCTGGTACTTTGAGCACTTCGATGTACATGGCACAACCGTATACGAAGAACGGTACACCGGTCGTGAGGTACTCCGAGACATGAGCGAGGAGCTTAGCGAGCTAGACGACGACGAACTCGACGGCCTGGCCGACTCTGATCCAGTTCGGCCCACAGACACGCCCGAGTCGAATGTCGCCGCAATCAAGAAAGCGGTGGCACGCAAGAGGCAGAAGAGATCGAGGGGATGGTAGATGATTGGGTTCACGTTTCTTTTATCCTCTTCTTTGGCATGTGCTCCCTGAGCCATGTCTTGTATTATCATTGGCATTTGCAGCATACCTACCTTGATGGGTAGATGAGGTGCTACTGGCGCAAGGCGTTCACATTCGGAGTTGGAACATGATACCGCACTTCGATGGATTGTTTCGGCAGAGCATTCTGGCAGGAGTAATTGGAGGAAGGCTGGTCGACTCTGCATGGCGTCTAGCGGGGTTCGGTCAACGAAGCGCCCATTGCGATTGGATTGATTATGAATATACTTGGTGGTAATGCGCATCATCGATTCTCACTTGACCCAATGTTTCACTCCGTTCGTGAAGGTCCTCTGCGGGCGGGGAGAGCAGAGCCTCACTCGTAAAGAAACGGCGGTGCACTAGTAATATTGACGCACGTTGACGTTGACGGCTTAGACAGGGCGACCAGGGCGTTGCTCTTGCCCCTAGCAGTTGCCTCACTCGAGCCTGCGCAGCTGCCGTCAGGACAGTCCTTACAGTCCTTTGACAGAACGAACATCGCATTTAGCTACAAATAGCATCTGGCCTCCGCTCACCATCACCTTTTCCACTTTTACTCCACTCACTTGCAGCGCAGCTGTCCTTAGCGCGACGCTTACTAAGTAGGGACGCGGCTACCGTCGATCAGCCCTGCCAAAAAACTGCCCAAACTCGCAGCTTCAGCAAACACCTCTCCTCAACCAACCAACTACCAACTCCCCCGACCCACCACAACATCATCACCATGGAGTACGAAAACGAACAGCGCGGCTACGATGGTTTGTCTCCCGCCCTGTGTGATGCCAGCGCCCTTACTGACTGGTTTGCAGACGAGCCTCGCAGCTATGAACGCGACCGCAGCAGGTCTCCGCGTGGTGACCGTCGCGACGATGGTGCGCGCGCCCGCAGCGCCTCACCTGGCGGTCGCGACAGCCGGTACGTATCTGCTTGCTTGCTCATCTAGATGGAACTGTCGCTAACGAATGCCCAGTGGCCCGCCGCCAGAGCGCAGGGACGATGACGATGAGAGCCGCAACTCAGGCTCCAACCTCTTCGTCACCGGCATCCATCCTACTCTCAGCGAGGAGGAGGTCACTCGTCTCTTCGAGAAGTATGGCGAGGTAGAGCAGTGTAACATCATGCGCGATCCTCACACTAAGGAGTCTCGCGGCTTTGGCTTCGTCAAGATGGTCACCTCCGAGCAGGCTGACGCAGCAAAGGAGGGTCTACAAGGAGAGGTTCACCAGGGCCGGACACTCAGCATTGAGAAGGCTCGCCGTGCGCGTCCTCGTACTCCCACCCCGGGCAAGTACTACGGACCGCCCAAGCGTGGTAAGTCTGCTCGCTGTCTGCAGCGTACATGCCGTGCTAATTACATTGCAGAGTTCGGTGGACGTGGCGGCCGGGGCGGCGGCCCTCGCTACAACGATCGCTACACTGATGACCGCCGCGGCGGTTACGGCCGACGCGACGACTACGGTTCCCGCAGCTCAAGATACGACGATCGCGGCTACGGTGGCGGCCGTCGCGACGACTACGGTCCTCGTGGCGTCGACCGCTATGCTTCTGACCGCAGCTACGGTGGCAGGGACGGCGGCCGCGATGGAGGACGCGATGGCGGACGCGATGACCGCCGGGGTGGTGGAGGTGGCTACTACGACAGGCCCCCGCCCCCAGCTGCTGGCGCCTACGACGCCCCTCCTCCGCGCGAGGCGTACGGCGGTGGAGGACGCTCGTACGAGGGTGATTACGATCGCTCATACCGCTAGCTCTCAGCTGACACAGGCAGAACCCAAGCGGTACTAAGTTAGGGTTCGTATGGCTTCCTCGGTTTGTCGCCTCTCTCAGCACTTCATTCCTGTAATCCCATGGCTACTTCACTGGGTTCAGTTTAATACGGCTTTCACACGCACACAAAGGAAATGTGGTCGACAAAAGTTCTTCGATAAGGTTCGCAGCAAGGTGGGATCATACCATGATCTGGCGTCTTGCAGCTCGACATCGTCTTAGCCCTTCGTCGGCTCGGTATTTCCTTGGAGAAACGGTTCAGCACTTCGGTAAATGCTTTCGGGGCAACGTCTATAGCCCTTGGGAGCACCAGTCATCTTGATCGACACCAAATTGTACTTCTATCTACTGCCTCACGATGCAACCTGGACGTCCAGTAACCCGTCCACACCACCTTCCGCATGACCAGCACTGTCTAAATACTCTTCCTATCATCCACCATGACCGCATCCATGTCAACGCAGCCCCGACCCAGTAACATTAATGGGCTTGCCCGGCTCGACCCCCGACCATCACAGCATCTCGCAATGTAAACTCGCTCCGATACGTAACGGATGCTTGAGATGTATCCACACAGCATTCCAGTTGCGTGTCGGTGTCGCGCAACTCGAACAGCATAGTTGGGCAGCTTGCCTGAGGTCCAAAGTCGACGCCAGAGCCCGTGATGATAGCTTGCAGACGCGTCGCGATTGCTCCATGCAAACGAGGCGGTGTGTGCAAGTCTATGCTCCGGGGGTAAGGTACATTCGAAGGTGCGTGCCCTCCAATCTCGTTTGTGTTACTTCCTTTTTCGTCAATCGTGCTTTCCTCACCATGCCACTCACAAGCTGAGTCGGAGTCATGCAAACGTCGACTGCAAAACAAGGTAAACTGGTGAACGCGACACTTACTTGATCTTGGCGACAGTAGGGCGGAATGTTGGCATCGTCACCAACTTGTAGATGTGTGTGCTGCAATGAGCACACGGTGCAAGGCGTTGCGCAACGGCTACGCCGCAACATCACACTTCATGCTCCCGCGACCAAAGAGATTCAGTCATCTCTGTCGCACACATGTTGTTACCATTAGAGGACTCTGAGGCGTCTACAGTCGCTTGATTAATCAAATAGCCAACGTCAAACCTAATGCGCGGCTAATTCTACCCAGCCCCTGCAATATTTGCAGTTTCCGTAGAGCCATGTAGAATGCCAATCATGCCAAGTTCACCTTTGACCACCTGGGCATGCAGATGCCAAAGTGAGATACACTTCGACGCTTGTGCCTGGCTAAAGAATTAAGCTGTTCTTGGAGATCCACGGCAGCCGTGGAGCCGCGGGGTGCCCCGACTGAAAGGCCGATGCAGGGTTGGATGCAGCCTGCAGCAGGTAGCGGGCCGTCTCTGGCTTCTAGCACGACCGAACCTCAGCCCAAAGTCATCCGTCGCCATCGCTGCGGCGTCCGTAGCGGGCCACAGGTGCAACGCCTGTGTCTTGTGCATTGTGACTTGGGTGTAGCGTCAAAGTCCATGGTCTTGTATATGTGGTCTTTTCGCGATGCCTCGCCTCTGTACTCATACGCGCTCCGGTGGCCTATGTCATTCATTCGTCGTTCCACGTTCGTCACTGCGGAGCTTTCCTTCGACCAACCCCAGCTGCCGCGCGGCGACTCCACCAGCACCGTGAGCTTGACAAGTCCGATCCCAAGTATGCCCGGCTAACAATGCGACAGTATAAGACCATCCGGACCTCACGCTGACCTTGGCGATCTACGCCTTTCGCCCCCTGCCAGTCGTTCGCTTTCAACTCACGCAGGATGACCCGACGAAACGTCATTCCAGTCCTCGCGCTAATCCTCACACTATTCGTAGTCGCATTCTTCTATTCTGGCATAGACTCCAGCCAGGCATGGCGGGGTCTACCACAACATATCGGTCTAGGAGACCACATTGGCAATGACGAGCGGCCACCTCTGAGTACCGGTACCGTCGAGCCCTCGAAAGATGCGACCAAAGACCCAGATTATGCGAACTGGAACCCGACCCCCATATTCAAGCCAGGCTCGCCAATGCCTGCAGAACACAACTATACCTCGACACTGGTGATTGCCAAGACGAAGCATGAGAGTGTTGACTGGATCCTAGACAAGATGCCGGAGCAGCAGACAGCCGTCTACGTAGCCGACGACCCCTCCGCACCGCTACATCCACCCAAGAACAAAGGCCACGAGGTCATGATATATCTCTCATGGATCATTGACAACTACGACAACCTCCCCGACGTCGCTATCTTCATGCACGCGCACCAGTTGTCCTGGCACAACGACGAGATCCTCGGCAACGACGCGCATCTGCTTATAAGCCGACTCAACCGAGCCCGCGTTTGGAGAGAAGGCTTCGTGAACATGAGGTGCAGCTGGCATCCCGGCTGTCCCGATTGGATGCACCCGGCAGCAACCGAGCTGGACCCCCAGAAGCAGGAAGAGGTCCTCCTAGCCAAGTCGTGGAGCGAGCTCTTCCCCCTCGACGAAGTACCCACCGTCCTCGCACAACCTTGCTGCGCACAATTCGCCCTCTCACGAGAACGCATACAAGCAAAGCCCTACGCGCAATACGTCTGGTACAGAGACTGGCTATTCAACACACGTCTGGAAGACCGTCTCAGCGGACGCATCTGGGAGTACGTATGGCAATTCGTCTTCACGGGCCAGAACGTCGTCTGCCCCAAGGAACACATCTGTTTCTGCGACCAATACGGCTCCTGTTTTGGCGGCGAAGAGCAATACGCGAATTTCATTGCCCTCAAGAACGAACTCGGGGACCGGGAAAGGGATCTTAGGGAGTGGGAGGAGAAGCGAAAGGCGATAGAAGAAGCAACGCGAGACAACGATCAGACTAAGTTGCAAGATCTGGAAATACCCGAGGTAGGGAAAGACGCTGAGTTTAGGCGAGAGATCGATCGGCTGAGACCCATTGTCGATCGCTTGAAACATGATGCTGAAGTGAGGGGGCAGGATCCGAGGATGAGGGCTGAGGAGTTGGGGAGAGAGTGGCATGAGGGAGACGGTTTTTAGATATTCTTCTTGATACCCTGGGTTTCTAGCCGGCGTATCGTGTCGTGCTGTATGGCGTTGATTTTCTATGGTCTTAGAAGGGCGTTTTAACATGCTATCTAGGGGTGGGATACTGTTGTAAGAAGGTGAAGAATACACTATACGCTACGTTCACATCACGCTTAAATTCTTTAATGTTACCATTCCGTCACGCAAAGAAATTAGGTTACCTCTCTCCTTTCATGTTCAAGTGCGCGTGTTGCGGAGGCTGGCTTATCTAATCGCCTCAAGCCAAGTCACATGCGCGCGCGTCATCGTGCAAACAAAGCAAACTCATCCCCATCCCGAGTTGATTTGGCCCGCTGGCCGGCCCGCTTGTCGTTCTCACACGACAGCAATCAGGTGTGTCTGCTGATCTGATTCCTACCATCTCGCGTCAAACCAAACCACGATCCTAATCTCCGCACCTCGATGCCAGCTTACGTCGCCGAGACGGATCAAACTGCACTCCACCCTCTCCTCTTGTCGGGTCAAAATATGCTTTGCCCTCTCCATCGAATCGCAAATGCTGCCCTCTTGCGCTCAAACCAAAACATGTCGCTGCTTCGGTGTCAAACCAAACCTCGTGGGCGCTTGCATACAAAAGAGATTCGGTGTCGCGCTCGCCCTGTAGACGTATCGAGTCGTTTTCCACTCGCAGTCCAAGTTGCATGAACTCAGTTGCTGTCTCCATCTCAACATTTGACCCAAAAACTTACCATCTGTGCATTGACAGCTCATACGACCGATCCCTCCCAGCCCTGTTTGGCTCCTACCGTCTGGCCCGTCTGATCTCGGGGGATACGAACCACGATGCGGGCAAACGTCGACGCGCCATACTACCAGATGCGCCCCGGCCAGTTCGTCACCACGCCCAACAGTACAAACGGTGCACCGCCCCCATTCGTGTCCGACGACGATGAATATGACTTGTCTGCTCCCGCTCCCCTCGCATCGCCGCCCCAACACCATCTCAACCCACACCTGTACGCCGAACACACTGCCCGTCAGACGTCAGACGATCACACACTGGAGGAGAACCATAACCTCGTTGAGTTGCTGGAGGCTGCGACAGCTGCAGGTCAGGTGGCACATGCTATGGATACTGGAGATACAGGAACGGTGACTCTCCCACTACAGGATAGAGGCAAGAGAAGAAGACGTACTAGCTCCCCGGCCGAAGACGCATCGCATCATGCGGATAGGCCTGCCAACTCTAAGCGATGTAGAATTGGCGGATCTACCGATCCTCGGCTTCAGGACCATGGCCATAATATGCATGGTGACTCTGTCGACGACCGTGTGCCGCCTTCCAGTGAGTCTCTATTGAACGATGCCCGTGCCGCAGGCGTACACTCTGCCGCCGCTCTCTTCCGCCGCTCCTCCGAAAGAACGTCTCGCAAGTACACACGACCGCCAATGTCGAAGCTGTTCATGTCCCTCCAGCTAAGCCCAGAGAACTTCCTTCAACTACAAGCTTTAGCAAAAGGCTACATGCTCGACACATCACATCCTGAGCGGCAGAGCTGCGTTGGAAACCGTGGTAAAGGTGATACCGACATGGTCAAGTTGCGGCTCTTCAACTGCGTCCGGGACTTCTTGAACGAAGGCGTTGGCGAGCAGTTCTTTGGCGAAGATGTGGAGAAGCCGGGCGAGAAGGACGCGATTGAAGCTGCACGCGCACTAGGAGAAGACAAAACTCCTGATGCTGGGGAAAGACTGACATGGCCAAAGGACGGGAACAAGATTATTAGCCTCGTTACTCCGTTGATGCGACGAATGGTCACGAACGAGCGGCAGCGACAGTATGCGATCGAGACTAGGAAGGGTGGCGCGAAGAAGAAAGACAAAGAAGGTAGTACCGAAGCTGTGCTCCAGCAAGGCGATGACGATGCAGGGCGTGGAGTCGAGCAGCATCCACAGCCGGTCTTCGATCACAGTTTGGAACAACATCCCACGCCGTCACAGCAGACAGCTCCATCGACACGACTCACAACCGTGACGCCGCAGCTTTCCTCCCGAGGCAAGGATGAAAAGTCGGATTCCAGAGAAGCGGTAGAGTCCAACGCAACCACACAGCCGAGTTTGAAGGTAGGGTCGATTCCTTCATGCTCTTAGTATGATTGACGCTGCTAACCCATCAAACAGTTACCCACGGCCAGCCCTACCGAACCCAATCTCTCGCACATCAACATCTTCCTCGTTCTTGCCTCATCGAGCGGCAGACCTGGCATCAAGCTCGACGAGAAGCGCATCACAGCCGAACCACAAACACACCTGGCATGGTATGACTACAACGACTTCATGAGAGACGTCATCCTCCTCCTCAAAGCCGCCAAGGACAGATACCCCGAACTCAGCGTTAGTGTCGGATTTCGAGACGTTGAACCCGGCATAGACAATCTTCGTGGGCTCGCTGCTGCCGCAAACGCACTGCAGACAGAGCATGCTTTCCACGGAACATCGTCTCCATTCAACGGTCTCCCTCAATCATCCGAAGATGATAACGCTTCTATCCTTCCCACACCCACTTCGGCAGTGAGCACTCACCCCGTCTTCCCTGTCGACAGTCATGCGGAAACCAAGTCTCTTCCCCGTTACGCTATCAAGTCTGTTGGTCCGCAGGGATGGCGTGATATTCGCAATGCGGATGATTGGTATAGTGTGCTGAGGGAAAAGGCGTTTGCTGTTTGGGCTGATGGCGTGTGTAATGTGCTTGTCGAGCTTGTGGACTTTGCTGGGGTGGTGGGGTAGATTGGGATGTGGAACTGGGTGTTGTGGAGTATGTATTCTATAGGGATATGTGTTACCTGTTTCTATTGCTATGGAATACCATACATGATTTGATAACCACCTTCTTCCTAGCACTTCACTCAGTAGCTGCGGGCATCACGTACTTGGGCCTAGGCCCTCGATCATGGCTCCTCTTCCCACCCTTCTTACCCGGCTCAAGCACATCCTCCACCCACTCCTCCCGAACAACAGGACACTTCGGACACCATCTATGACCACATTGTCCAACCGCACGTCTAGCTTCACACTGGTAGGCCCGATCAGGATTGTGTGCCGTTCGCTTGATCACCATGCCATTGTTGCATTGACAGCATTCGTAGCTCACACTAAAGCACTTCTGGACATGCATAGGGGCAGTCTTCTTGTATGGACGTACAACATCTGGTTTGACAGCGGGCTTCTTGGCCTTTCCCCACTTGCGGCGCGGGTCTGCGGCGCTATAGCCTTTTCGGAGGGGGTAGCTGTTATCAGCTTGTTCGGAATGGATGTGACGGCGATGATTGAAGTGGTTGAGGTTGGATGGAAGTATGCCTCCGCGAACTCCGTTACGGGGAGACTGAGTGGGGTGAAGGTCTTGCTTGGGTGCGGTGGGGTGTGGAAGAGGATCTTCGTTTCTTCCAGGCTTGCCGGATGGCTCCTGTATAAGATGCTCGTGCTCATACACAGGCTTCAGCTTGCTACGTAGCTTACGCGTGCTGGCATTGGTAGATGCTTTTGGCTTCTCTCGATGGGAAGATTGTTGCTTGGACAGAGCCATCACAATTGAAGCAAATGGGTTATGATGGTGGAAAGTCTTGGTGAGCGCGCCGACGGGCTTTTCTTATAGACGGTGAGTGACGGGAGATGATATGGGCCTGATGATGATAGTCAGAAGAACGAGATATATATGAGCGTGATGGAGATCTTGTGATAAAGATGAAAGCATGACTTTGTTTGTTTGAGCTTATGAGACAGTTTAGGTGGTGTCTGGTGGTTGTGACGGTGTTCTATGATCTTCGCATGCTTGAAGCAGCGGTCTTTGGGTTGCATGGAAGGAAGTGGTAGTAGCGACAAGTTGAGTACTGTCTTCTGGAAACAAGACATATGAATCATAGTCGAGTCTCGTCTGTGTCGAAAAGCGTATTCTCTTGACTGCTGCGTATATGGCATATCGCGTTGCATCGCTCCACGCTCGCTCTCCAGAAGGTCTACCGGTGTCTGCCAGCCGGATCAGCTTGTGTGCAGGTTAGTCAAAGGGCACTTTTGCCAGCCCTCAGTTGTCTGACTACCGGGAGAAACCGCAAGAGTGATGACAGACCCTAATACCTCACTTCCACGCACGTCCATTCCATCTCATGTCCCCCCGTGCCCAAAACTGCGATAAGGTGTGTATCCCATACCAGGCGACGTGCGCTGTCCGTGATAGGCAGGCGGGTGCGCCAAGCCATGGATTGTAGCGAACGTCGTTCGCCCAATTTTACCCCTCCTTGTCAGGCACACAATAAGCTTTCGGAAGATGGTAGCGCGCGCACCTGCACCCTTTTCAACGTCTGTGGTTACGTCAAGCGTGCCCCGGTGTTCTGGACTGCGGAGCGCGAGATGTGGGGACATGGCCTGAGGTTTGACGTTGGGCATGGCGGCGTGGTTCTGTTAATGACTCTGGTCTGCGCATGCATCCACCTGAGCTACAATCCGATCTCGAGCGCACCGATACTACCCGCGGTCATAGCACATATGACGTCGGTCCTCCTCCGGTCTACTCCTCCTCTCGTCGCTCTCGACCGCTGGTGTCTTTTCAGAACGTCGGCACTGCACTGTGATCTCGTTCATGTTCGTCAATCCTCGCGGTGAAATCGCCGGGGGGTTAGTACTATACGAGACACCCGTACCATGCCAGCCGGTACCAATCAGTTCCTTACATGGATATTCAACGGCCTCTACAGTGTCGCTGACATGACACCGATCTTGGCAGGGTGCCACGAACCGTAGAAACTGGATGCTCATGATCCCATGGAAGCTCCTACAATGCTCGAGTGATCGGCGGGAGAAGTCTCTATCTGAGGTACCAAGGCTACTCGTTCGGGGGTGACATCTGCCGTATAGCACCTCTGCGACTTCAGCTCTTCATGACTTGTCACGCGCGAACCTGCGTAGCAGGGAACTAGAGTGGCCGTTGAAGGCATTTGGAGAGAGCGAGTGTCGGTGCGCGCGGTATTGCTACACATGTCCTCCTCCTCCGTCTATCTAGCCGTACGCTCATTGACGACATTGTGCGCGATTCTCACCTCTCTCTACAATGCGAATGGCGACAATCTCCCTGTCCGTTCCAAACGAGAAGTGCCGTGCCTCTCGGAGGTTTACGCGGGAGACAAGTGCCGAAATCTGGAATTGATTGCAATGGTGTAGCACTGTGGCTAGGTCTTCAACATCAACGCGGGGATTTCTCAAAGTCATAGCCGTTATTGGTCACACGCAGAGGTCTTTAATCAACGGATAAAGCATATCCACACCAGACACCATCGATGCCATGGAGCAGGGTTGACAACAAGATACCAAGACTCGAAGCTATTAACAATCCTTCAGCTTAAGATCGTGGGCGGTCCTTCGCGCACCTTTCAGCAAGAACACACCTACAAGAACCATACAAGGATACACGAAAATGAAGTGGTACCAGATTGCCGCTCTCGCAGTGCCTGCTCAGGCCGCACTACGCTTCGGATGCTCAACCTTGAGCATCCAACGGCTTGACCCGCTCGTTGAGCCAGGCAAACTTCCTTCAGCTCATGTTCATCAAATTGTTGGTGGCAATGCTTTCAATGCCACTATGCAGGAAGACCCATCTACCTTGGCTACCTGCACAACGTGCACGTTCTCAGAGGACTTCAGGTTTGGTAGCCTGTTCACGTCTTCCAACTGAAGCTGATAGATATAGCAATTACTGGACCGCCGCGATGTTCTTCAAACACACCAACGGCTCGTATAAGCGAGTGCCTATCATGCAGAACAGCGCTTTGCCGAACGGTATCAACGGTGGCATGAGTGAGTTCTAACCTACTAGACGCAAGTGAGACACACACTGACTGGGTATCTACCTCTTCGCAGCCATCTACTACACACAGCAAGACTTCAATGGGAATGGTAACCAGAAGATTACTGCTTTTCCCAAGGTCAGTCATACTGCGGCACATGTAACACACTACTAACCCACTCAGGGCTTCCGAATGACTGTAGGTTCGCCTACAACCAACACGGTAGAAGACGCGAAGAAACACCCAGGTCTTCGCTTCGTGTGTCTGCAAGACAAGAACACCCGCTTCCCCGAGAGCCCAGACTTCCCACCCAAGGCCTGCAAAGGTGGCATCATGACTGTGCACCACTTCCCCTCGTAAGTGTCTGCCTCGTGAACAATTCAAGTGAGAGGGTACTGACATAAACATCAACATCCAGTTGCTGGGACGGCAAGAACGTCGACTCGCCCAACCACCAAGATCATATGTACAACACAGCCAAGGAGGCATTCGCGGTTGCCGGCACATGTCCGTCTTCGCACCCAGTGCGCATGCCACAGGTTGCCTATGAGACACTCTGGGATACTACTCAGTTCAGCAGCATGTGGCCCAAGGATGGCTCCAATCCCTTCTTCCTCTCTTACAACGACAACAAGGGCTATGGTACCCATGCGGACTACCTCTTTGGCTGGAAAGACGACAGTCTACAGAAGGCGATGGACAACAACTGCATGTTCCAAGCTTGCGAGAATGGAAGACCTTTGAAGGTATGTGATGCAGTGTGGGTTCATGAAGCATGTTGTGGCTGCTAACGAGGAGTTGTAGAGTCAGAATGTTCAGGCCATGAACCAATGCCAAGTTAAGAGCGCTATCAAGGAGAATATCGATGGCTGTACGTTGTTCTTCCAATCGTGCTGTGATGTTCTCATACTAACAATCACTTTTAGGGCTTGACCGTATGCCCGGTATGGCGATGTAGATGAGCGGTAAGGAGAAGCACGAGTCAAGGCTCGTACTTTCGGCGATACCAAATTGTGATCTACTTCATCTGCGGACTTCGTATCTACACAAATTCAGTCGTTTCTGAGTCGCGTTTTTCCGTCACTTTTGCCATATCCTCGGAGATGTTTTGTCTCTAGAGACGGTGTTGATGAAGACTGTCCCGCGTCGCAGTCTAGACTCTTCGGCAAGCGAACCCGCAAGCCATCATGTATGCTTTTTCTCCCATCCAGACTCTCAAACGCCACATTTCAGCCCATCCAGACATACATACCATGCAGTGCTCGCCTCCTCCATCGTGAACCTCAGATATAGACACAGCTTACGCACTAGATCATGCGCGCGACACCGTGCAGCTCGATGCATAGCTCAGCGGTTTCACCACCAGGATGGTGCTCCGATGCAGCCCGACCTTTGCGCTGGCTCCACCGCGATGCCATGTGCCAGGAACCCGCAATTGTCAGACAGCGGCGGGCCGTGCGTCCACGGAAACCACGTTGCGGCCACGTGGTGAGCATGCATTTTCATGCAGGCGCTCGGACGTTGGATGAAAGGTTCTGTCGTGCTGCCGCTTTGGGGAGCATGTGGGGTTGGGCAGGCGATTGCGCATGTGAGGATGTGGTTGGAAGGCGTATGGGTTGGTGGGCAATGGGGGACGGGGTTGAAGCTTGGGGGTTGCTTTGGCTACTGGTGGGTGGGCAAACCTTATCGGCGACGCATCTGCAAGATCAGTGTGACGTGCATTTCCTCACATGCGCTCGCCAAATGTCAAATGCGGTGGTCGAGATTAACTGGAATGGAAAGGGGGCGGCACTCTGTGCCTTGACGTTTAGCTGCTCATTGCCAGACTGCAGCGCCCTCCGATGCCCAAACGCCTGGGCGAGCTGATGAACTAGTGCGAGGGATCAGCTGCAGTCACTTCAAAGAAGCCGACGCTACATTGATTAACCTAAGGACTTCGGGCTGACGGATGACGGGGCATGCGATACTGTCGATATTCACTGCTCCCGTTTCGCGAGGAATGGATGTCTCATAGATAATGCAAGGAGTTCTTCAGTCAGGGAACAAGTGCATGGCTCATGGCAGGACCAAACCAGGAGCGGCAATGCGCGGGCACCGGTGGAGACGAAGCTAAACCTAAGCAACACGGGGCCCTGTAGCGGCCAACGTGGGTTCTGGGTTCCCGCAGAAAAACGTGGCATAGGCGATGCAAGCGTGGGCGGTGGCCAAGGGGATTGGTCGGGTGTCGCGGTCGGCGTGAATGGCTTGAGTGGAGGCTGACTGCATGCAACTCACTCAGCACTTTATCGAAATGCAAGTATCCCTAGATGCAGTATCCTTACGTGCGGCCGTTTCAGAGCCGTCTGGTGGTTGTCATGATGCCGGTGGTGGGAGTGGTAGAGGGGTCGCTCTTTCCTTGCTTACAGCCGCCGCTGCCTACATAATCGCGTCGTGTTCGTCGGCGAGACTCCTGCTACGCGTCTTGACCACGCACATGCCGCTGCTTGTCTGCAAGGCTGACGTCTTAGAATCCTACCAAACATCACCGCCGCCCGTTGCGACTCGCTAACCGTGGTGCCCCTGCGCGTGCATCTTGCTACTCACGACGCCCCTTGCCGATCTGGGCCCTTTGAAACGCGCAGGAGTAAGGCAGGCTGAGCACAGGACTTCTACCGACTACAACACCCATCTCCTCGCTTTTCTCTACAGACCCAGCACGGACAACGGCCGCTGACTGCTCTGTTTGCGTGCGCCCTCTCTTATACCCTTCAATCGCCGTCGTACGATTGCAGTTCCGACGACCTAGCAAGCAGCACGCTATCCCCGCCCACCTACTAACCACCGGACTCGCCGTGGCGCGCATCATGACAAACTCTCTTGAGTCCTCGCGGCCCATGCTTGCCAACGTAAGTCATTCTCCCGTATCCACTGCCCGTTTCAGACGTCCCCTGCGTGTGGTCGATGCTCGCCGAGGAGCACCTGCACTGCGTGCTTGACATTCACTCCTTTGCGCCTTCCCTTCCCTTCACACTCACCACGCAAACACCTGCCTTTGCGCTCCAACACGCCCGCACCAACACAAACACGCACACCCCTCGGCGACCATGTCGGAACAAGCACAGTCACAGTCTAACGAGAAGAAGTCGGCCGCCAACCGCGCATCCACCCGCATGTCCACCTACAGCGCCACACCCACCCTCACACCCTCCATCGCGCCCTCGCACCTGTCGCAAGCCTCGTCAACAGCCGGCGACCCCAAGTCACACGACATCAAGACATGGAACGCAGGTTTTGACCGCCTCGAAGACAAGCGCCTAGTCCAACAACGGTACGCCCTCAACGAGCGCAAGACAGACGACATGAGCAAGCTGGCGCTGGGAGCAAAGCTGGACCGCGCACTCGCACGTCGCATGTCAGGTCAAGACGCCGTCTTCCGGCCAAAGGGCGCAGAGAAGAAGGAGATTCAGACATAAGCTATGAGGATTGTCGCGAACACCACTTTTCATCTTTTTCGTTCAGGGAAGCCGCGATTCGACAGCTGCTCGCAGCCACAGCCGGCCATGCACACGGTCACATTCCTTATGGGGCACGGATTTTGGGGGTTTAGCATGCGAGATATCTGTTCTCGCGCGGGAGGGAGCACACGCAGGTACAATCGAGGGGCCAGGCGGCGTGTTGTTAGGCCTGGGCGACAGCCGGATCCGCAGCAGGACACAAGGGCTGCGAGTGCTGCTAAGGAGGACCATTCATCACTCTCCGAGACATGACGGCTTCGGATTGAGAGCTTTCTTCGACACTACTATACCAAGGCGTTACATTTCCTACTATTAATTCCATTTCCCGTTCCAATGCTGCATGTTATACTCTTCACGGGCTTTGTACGTCTCCTAGCGCCTGCCTCCTTTCTCATTTATCTACTGAAATGCGAATGACTACGAAACTCACCTCCTGTCATTATCTTTGCACGTGAAAATCGCCTTTCCAGTCTGAATCGCAAAACGCGCGTCTCGCAATCAATCCCACGCCAACCCGTCCCGCACCACACATCATCATCATCATCATCATCATCATCATGCCAGCCTGCCGCGAATTAATCACCTGCACGCGGCACGTCAAACGTCAGTTGTCAACCCACGCGGCTCGGCACACGCTGCATGCGTGTTGATCCCTTTTGCACGGCTTTGTTTGTTTGGTGCGTGCTGATCACCATAACCTGCATTACTGTTTCCGCGCCTTGCTGGCGTCATTGTGGAGAAGGAGGATGGGTAAGGGGTTTTGCTGGTCCGCTGGTTTGCTGGGCGGAGGGACCCCTCCCCCCCCCTAAGATCGGCGCTCGGAAGGGCTGTTTTTGGGTTGGTGGACAGGGTGGGTTTAGGACGGATTGGATGGACCCCGAGTGGCGGAGTTGGGTCCGCGTTTGACAGACTTGACAGGAGGGAGGGAGGGTAAGCCGTTGGTGCTATTGGAAGGGGAGAGTTATCGATGGGATGGAGTAGTTTATTGTGTGCGAAGTTTTTTTTTCTGCGTTGTTATATGGGCTAAGGAAGGTTTTCGCGGAGGGAACGGAGGTGGTATTTCAATAGATCATTCGCTTTCGTGAACTTTGTGTTCGCTCCATGTACTATTGGCTGCGTCTGCGTGTTTATTCTCAGATACGCATAGGACTTTCGCATGATGGTGCCTCATCCTAGAGTATTGGGCATATCTAGTCACGTTAGGAGCGCGTTGCTCCGTTTGCCATTCGAATGTGATGCCGTCCTCCGCGTAGCGACAACAGGATGGGGTTGGGATTTGGACAGGTGGTGTGTACAGGTACTTCCAACATCGTTCGTATGTTTTTGCTTAGCTTTGTAGCATGTCCCGTCCGTCTAGATATCCCACAACCCATTGCGTTCTCCATTTCCGCTCCTCCTCCCCCTCCCTCAGCAAAACTCTCCCTTCTATCAATTCCTCCAATCCTACCACTCTACCAAAACTTCCCAGTCTTCCTCCGCTCGTTGGCCAACTCCAATTGTTCTCTAATGCCCCTCAACTCTCCCCTGTGCCTTTCGTGCGTCTCCTCCAGTAACCTCGCGTGTTCTTTCTTCAGTTCCACGAACTCTTCTTCTAGCTTTTCATGCCACGGGTAAAGTACGAAGATCTGGAAGCAGAGGGCTGACGAGCCGATGAGGAAGTTTGTGAGTGAGAAGGTGCGGGTTATCAGCATTGTGGTGGGTTTTGTTGTGTTGGGAGCCAGAAAGGTTCGTCTGAAATGAGAAGTTGAGAAAGAGTCGAATGTGGTCTGGCGGTAGAAGTGCGGGTTCCCAATGTGTGTTATTTGAGAAGCAGGCGTTATTCTGTAGTCAGCCTGTTTCGCACACCTTGTTCCGAGTGCTTTTCTGTGCTTCGTGCTCGATCTTGGAGTCTCTGCGCGAATAATCTCGGTTCTATACGGTGGAAGTTTGAGTTTTCTCCAACGGTGATTTGCCAGGCTGTATCGCGAGTTACCCGAATGGTAGATAGACTGCAAGGTCACAAAGCTGTGGAGAGTAGTGTTGCGCGATAGAGAAGGAGGGAAGAATGAATAACGAGGAATGAACAACAGAATTACGGTAGAGGGAGTAGGACCGTCGCCTCCACATACAAGCAGTATTTCAAGCCCCGAAAGTCGCTCAACATCGGTCACATGCAACGGTCCCTTACACACCTATTGGATCTTGCTCTCAAAAGTGGCATGATGGTTGCTGTTTTGGGCCAAATGGGACTAAAGCCGAAAGAAAATCAGACCACCACGCGAAACGAACGGCATGGCTATGCATCGGCGTACCAGTACATTATCGGCGATCGAGAGATATCCTCTTTGTTTGAACCTGCAGCATAGAAGAGAAGGAAGGAGTTCATGTGTCACAAGAGATCCAGTTCGGTGTTGCGTCGTGGTGATAATGGTCGCGGGAGGCACGCGACACCTGAGCGTGGACTAGCGCCGCGCTAACCCGAATGCCAACGCGCGTTGAAAGTGGGAAGAGCTCTCCACTTCTTTGTTACATTGCAAGCTGAACGACTGCTCTTTCAATTCGAATGCATTCTTTTGATGGAAATATTCAATTACCTTCGGAATGCTAGCAGTCAAACAGCAGACCCTAATGACGTCTTCTTCAGCTATTTCAAGCATACGTCATCATGATACGAGCCCACGGGACCAGCGGTAGTGCGGGTATAGCGCATCTATGTAAGCAGTGATACTGCAGCATCGATGCCTCCTGTTCAAGAAATCTCACATACCAGAGACGCTGCAAAGTGAGAGAAAAAACACAAAATGACGACCCCCAACATCGAGCTGCTCACAGCGGCCACACCCAACGGCCAAAAGATCTCCATTTTCCTCGAAGAACTCGGCATCCCCTACAAGACCACCGCCATCGATCTATCCAAAGACGAGCAGAAGTCCGCCTCCTTTCTCAAAGTCAACCCCAACGGTCGCATACCCGCGATTGTAGACCACAGCCGCGACTCATACCCCGTCTTTGAATCTGGAGCCATCTTTCTGTATCTCGCCGAACACTATGACAAAGACTTCAAGTTCAGCTTCCAGGATAGTGACGAGCGGATGGATATGATACAGTGGCTCTTCTTCCAGAACGCCGGCGTGGGCCCAATGCAAGGACAAGCGAACCATTTCGTGCGCTACGCACCCGAGAAGATTGACTATGGCACAAAGAGATACAAGAACGAGACAAAGCGCCTCTACTCGGTACTAGAAGCGCGACTCCAGGATAGAGACTATCTCGCAGGCAAAGGCCGCGGCAAGTACAGTATTGCGGATATCACGACTTTTACATGGGTTCGGTGGGCACCTTGGGCGGGGATTGAGATGACCAAGTTTCCGAAGCTAAAGAAGTGGTGTGAGGAGATTGAGGAGAGAGATGCGGTCAAGAGAGGGCTTTTGGTGCCGTCGGGCGAAGATCAGATTGAGAAGTTGAGGAGGAATCCTGATGTGCAGGATCCGTTTAAAGCGTGGGTGAGGAAGGGCCAGAAGGAGATCGCGGATACACATGGGAACTAGTAAGCCCATAGCGCAAAACGTTGCTAAATATAGTACCCAGGCAAGTGTACACTGCCTCAGAAGCTATCTAGTTGTCAACAATTGATAGTATGTATTTGGCAACATGCAACACGAGTTCTAGCCACCCCTACTGCCCCTATGGCATAACCCTACGCATGATCCTCAGTATACTCCCATTCGCGTGAACAAGATCGAAAAAACCTTACTCACGGTTGCAGGAAATGTCATGAAGGAAGGCAGGACTGAGTTCCCGAGCTGTTAAGGTTCCGTCCTTCAGAAATTGAAATATAGTGCCATTTGGGAGATTGGGATCTAATGGACATACCGAGGTGTCCTCCTTTATGATCATTTCATAACCACGATCGATGCGTCCAATACGAGTTCGATACGGCTCTGCATCGGTGGGCCGGAAATACTGTATTTCCAATAAGTCATGCTCGCCGAAGCCCTCGGTAACACCCATAAGGTGACCGTAAGGAAAATTTATCTCGAGTGGGGGTTGGCTGGCGAAGAAGGTCGGTGATGCCCAGTGCTTGATTCCTCGGTGCAGCATCTTACGGAAACGGACCAGCTGGAGCCAGCGGGCGATATTTGTTCCTCGAAACCAACAGTTCTCATCAGTGCGTCTGCGTCCGGTTAATAGAGAAGTAAGAACATGGTAGGCAATGAGCCAACGAGTTTTACCCTGCAAATCCTCGACGTGTTGGGGGAAGGCAGACTGGTCGTAGTATATGAGAGCAGCGCGGATACATTGCATGACAATTTCGCCTTGTTGGTGATCTAGTAGCTCCGTAGCCTCTAGATACAACTCTTCGATGTCGGGTTCGTGCGCAAAGAGCGCAGTGATAGCTGCGCGACCTTCATCTGTGAGACGTGTAATCCTGCGAGATGGTGGCTCGCCATTGCCAAAGAACACAGTAACCACAGTGCGACCCACATCCACGATCGACAGTGGTTTCCTATAGCTTTTTGTCTGCTCGATAATCTGAGATGCATTGCGGTGGTGCCATTCGTCCAAGAAACGGGGAAGAGTAGACCAGTAACCGTCTTTCTGCAAGGCGTCCTCAATAGTTGGACCAGAAGGATACAGCAGCTGTGGATCTTCGGTTTTGTCGTCGTTGTATTCAATCTGGATATGAAATGCCACAAGGTTGTCATAGAGTTGGACTGTTTGCTGATAGGTAGTGTTCGGATTATGCGGGGGCTCCACAGGCGGCTGTGTGATCTTCTCGAAGAGCTCGCGACGGCAAAATGGACACAGATTGCTGACTTCCTCTCCGTCTTTCGTTGCAAAGGTTATGAGAAGACAGTCTTTGTGGAGAGGATGTCGAGAGCAGTGAGGGCTTGGCTCGACGACTTCCTGGGCCGGATACTCCCACTCACCACGACATATAGCACATGTTGGCTCGTCCGCTGGAGGTGCGACTGAGCGTAGGTTGGCAATATATTCTTGTTTCGGCGGGAGCCATTCGAGCTCAGCAACTGTTTCGTCGCCGTATTCTGTAGGCATCCTGGTCTGGCGATACGCGATCGAGAAAGTGGTGTGGTGGGTGAAAAGGAAGTGAACAATCACTTAACTGTCCAGAGTAGGAGCTCGTGTGTCAACAATGCGCAATGGCTATGTTGTGAAAGTACAGGAATCGAGATGTAGGAACGTGTTCTGCCGACTACATTAGTGTACAAGATGAGTGGATAAAATCCTGAGGTAATGTGAACTTTCACGACATAGATGTTCAGTTCTTTTCTTGTATGAGATGCTCCATTAATGGAGTCGCCAAAGCATCTAATTTGAACTCACCATGGAAATCCTATGTCTATCGCTTGTGACCGAGTCTATGCCCATATAATATGTCTTCTAACCAGATTCACGTCTTCGAAGGTCGAGTTTGCACGTTCGCCACCCTTCCAACTATCGATACCCAGCGGCGAGACTGCCGCACTTTTCAACGACCTTTTCTCCGCGCAATCTGGATCTTCAATGGGCTCGGGAGGTTCTGTCGGGGGCGCTCGCTCAACCTTTACGAGCATCGAAACCGTATTCAAATCCCCATTCGGTATGAAAACACGGATCTCAGTAACCCATCGATTGTGGCCAAACCGAGTCTTGTGTTGGAGGAGGAAGAACATTACTGCTACAAGGTTCGGCGATCCTAGAGACTGGTAGTTAGTGCATATCCTGTAAATGTTGAGAACTCGAGAGCTTCTGGTGAACATATCAGAGAAAGCTGCAATCGTATACATACCCAGCAGAGCGATGAAGTTCTCATTCCCAGCTCTAAAGGTGTATCCTGGCGCATTCGGCACAGCATTTTGTCCCATGGCTCTACTGATGATCTTACGCGTTTCCGGGTTCGCAACTGCCACCGTGAAGAAGTAGTTGATGTTGGACAGGCTTTCTTTGCAATGCCTATTCCAGAGACCCCAGGCAATATCCGAGCTTCTTTTGAGGGCAGGCATTTCGTCCGGCTTGACGGAGGGTACATTCCATAGCTTTCTCGCCGCGTACGCGGGGCTCTCACGAGTCAGAAAGAAGATGATACCAGCCTTTGGATTTATTCCAATGGTGGAATCCGCGCCGGTAACCTAGAGCAATGTCAGCTGCATTGCGTCAAGTTTTAGCCATATCGATTTCTATGTGCTCACATACCCTGTATCTGCGCCCTTCAACTTTGTAATATTGTTCCCTAGGATCTTCTGGGACTTCACCGTTCTCATCTTTCTCCAAGGTAGGCCCGTCTTGATGTTGGATTGTGTGACAGATGTTGTCCCCTCCATCACGTGAATCTCTATCATCTGCATGTAGCTCTTTGAGCATATCTTGAAGGCCGTGGTTTTCTTTCCCCATGACACAGTTTTCGTCAGAGTCTTCAACTTCCGGGTAGTCAGGTTCCGAGTAGCCCCAAAGTGCTAGTTCGCGTTCGAGGGTTCCATCCCAGGGAGTTTCCATCTGTTGATAGACCTTGGCAGCCTCTGGAAGGTTCAAGCTCGTGGCTAGTATCAACATTCGGCCTTTGCTTAACGCAGCATTCCATAGAACGTCATCGGCGGGTTTTGTCGTGGATGTGTCAGTTAATACGGCGATTTCGATCCTGCCTTCGTCGATAGCAGCGCTGGAGACATTGGAGTAAGACGAGTCGAAGACGTTAGCGGTGGCAGAGGCGAGAAGAACAGCACCGAGCGCCAAAAGCTTCGAGATCATCAGGGTAGAATCTAACCCTGGTGGAGGTATTTGCGAGAGTTAAATCGTTTCCAAAGTGGAGCTCCCTGGGTACATATTTAAGTAGCTGGCGCGTAAAGGCCACACAGGTCCGGGCTTTTTCCGTTGGTAGCAATGAAAGGTCGACCAGTGCGAAAGAGCAGAAGCTTTTTTATTCCCTGTCGGAAATTTGATACACGAACGAAATGAAACGTTGTAGCTACCGAGAGTCACTATATCTCACACCGTGTGGATTTACTTCCTCAACCGGCGTTTTTGATCCGAGTACCCCAAAGATGAATGCTACCTAGATACACGTACATGTGCGAATGGATCACTCTGAGTAGACAAGACGTCGTCGCAGCCTTCGAGATAGTTTTCAAGTAGAAGCGTAGACAAAGATTGTGAAAGAGGCTGCTGGATTGAATGCGAGCAGATGAATGCAACATGGAGGTCATGGCCAGTATCTCCACGACGTAGTTAAGCCTAGTAAATCTCGCCATCGCCTTCCTCGTCATCGTCATCTCCACCTTCATCATCACAATCATCGGATGCCCATGACGAGTACCACTCGTTATCCATATCGCGCACAGTATTGGTACCGCAGTGAACCTCGCCGCCGAAGTTGTGATGTGTGTTCCAGTCGTCGATGTAGATGACATCCATACCCACACTGGCGTACAGCGACTTGAGCTTCTCGGCAAGAACATCCGTTCCGTTCACAACGGGACCCCAGGGGTTAGGAGCAATGTATGTGTCAAAGTCGGTCAAGACAATGCCGTTGATAACACCGGGGAAGAGCGCACCGACCTTCAGCTCATTTGTCGCGTTACCGGAAGAGTTTCCGCTAAATGTCGAGCCACTTGCCGCATTACCGGAAATGATTGCGGAAAGGTCGCCGAAAGGATTTCCGTTGAACATCTCAGGTAGGCGAATAATCTCGTCGTCGGTGACTCCTGTTGCTTCCTTGAGGATCTGTAGATTGCCCTCGATACGCCCGGCGCAGCGCTTCTGCACAGACATGAGGTCCTCATTGGCAAGCAACTCATTGATAGTGATTGGCGGAACGGGAATAGCAGCACAGGAGAAATCGGAGGTGCAGTTGTCGAATGATTGGCTATCGTTCTTGCGCGAAAAGGCGTGCTCTGAGCCGTGTCCGCTGTCCTTTAGCTGCTGGAGCATTTCGACGCCCATCATGGGATCGGTGACCATAACGACCCAACCACGAGGCGAATCGACAGGGATGAACTGGATAAATTCGTCAACGTGGCCGATGACGAGCCAGTCTGTATCGAGAAGAAGGGGATCTTGTGTCTCTTGAGCTTGGAAGAAGGGAAGCATGAAGTGTTTCTGCTCGCCATGGTTGCCAAGAATCAGACGACCGGCGGGCCAACTAGTGCCGTTGA